>JADMIO011403851.1_pt1 | contig 62182 bp, 72 predicted proteins | sample 8958161 | NCBI WGS metagenome assembly JADMIO01 (sample SAMN16585339, study PRJNA669376) | soil metagenome | isolation source: Crop rotation soil | place: USA: Cullars Rotation, Alabama | collected 2011 | reverse complement strand
CGACAACTTGTCCACGTGGAATTCTAAGCTTAGGATCCCAATGTGCTGGAAAGAGGTGTCCTGCAGGTTGTCGTCGATGCCGCCGTTGGCCAGCACCACCCCGGTCACCCCGCCCACCGTGAACAGGAAGATGAAGCCCAGCGCCCAGACCATCGGGCTCTTGAACTCGAGGCTGCCGCCCCACATCGTCGCGATCCAGCTGAAGATCTTGATGCCCGTCGGCACGGCGATGACCATGGTCGCCGCGGTGAAGTACATCTTGGTGTTCACGCTGAGGCCGGTGGTGTACATGTGGTGGGCCCAGACGATGAACCCGACCACGCCGATCGCGACCATCGCGTAGGCCATGCCGAGGTAGCCGAACACCGGCTTGCGGCTGAAGGTCGAGACGATCTGGCTGACCATCCCGAACCCCGGCAGGATCATGATGTAGACCTCGGGGTGGCCGAAGAACCAGAACAGGTGCTGGTACAGGATCGGGTCGCCGCCGCCGGTCGCGTCGAAGAAGGTGGTGCCGAAGTTGCGGTCGGTGATCAGCATGGTGATCGCCGCGGCCAGCACCGGCAGCGCCAGCAGCAGCAGGAACGCGGTGACCAGCACCGACCACACGAACAGCGGCATCTTGTGCAGGGTCATCCCCGGCGCGCGCATGTTGAAGATGGTGGTGATGAAGTTGATCGCCCCCATGATCGAGGCGGCGCCGGCGAGGTGCAGCGAGAAGATCGCAAAGTCGACCGCCGGGCCGACCGAGCCCGAGGTCGACAGCGGCGCGTAGACCGTCCAGCCGGTGCCGGCGCCGATCCCGGTGCCGCCGGGGACGAACGCCGACAGCATCAACGAGGTGAAGCCGGCGACCGTCAGCCAGAACGAGATGTTGTTCATCCGCGGGAAGGCCATGTCGGGCGCGCCGATCATCAGCGGCACGAACCAGTTGCCGAACCCGCCGATCATCGCCGGCATGACCATGAAGAACACCATGATCAGCCCGTGGGCGGTGATCAGCACGTTCCACAGGTGCAGCGACTGGTCGAAATCGGCCGGCTTGCCCTCGACCATGCTCGCCCAGGTGCCGAGGTACTGGATGCCGGGCTCGGCCAGCTCGGCGCGCATCAGCCCCGAGATGCTGCCGCCGATGATCCCCGCCATGATCGCGAAGATCAGGTACAGCGTGCCGATGTCCTTGTGGTTCGTCGACATGAACCAGCGGGCGAAGAACCCGGGCTTGTGGTCGTGATCGTGGGCATGGGCGTCGTGGTCGCCATGCGCCTGGAAGGCTTCGGTCGCGGGAACGGTTGCCATCGGGTCGAGCCCTCTTGTGGGTCAGGCTTTCGGCGCTGCGGCCGGAGAAGCGGGGGCCGCGGCCTTGGGGCCCTCGGCGGAGGTGGCGGGGATCGGGCTCGGCGCCGCCCCGGCGCCGGGCGCGCCCGGGATCGCCGATTCGGGCTGCTGCGAGGGGGCGGCGGCCGGCGCCGTCTCGGGGATGATCTCGCCGGCCGGGGTCTTCTTGGGCGGCACGATCGTGCCGCCCTGCTTCAGCACCCAGGACTCGAACTGCGCCCGCGGCAGCGCCTCGACCACGATCGGCATGTAGCCGTGGCGGGCCCCGCACAGCTCCGAGCACTGGCCGTAGTAGACCCCCGGCTCCTTGATGAAGAGCACCTTCTCGTTGATCCGGCCCGGCACCGCGTCGAGCTTGAACCACAGCGACGGCACCGCGAACGAGTGGATCACGTCGGCTCCGGTCGTCTGCAGCCGGATCGGCTCGCCGGCCGGGACGACCATGCGGTTGTCGGCGCCGAGGTGCGGCGGCTCGCCGCGCTTCAGCGCCTCCTCCTCGGGCAGCATGTTCGAGATCACCTCGAAGCCGCCGTTGTCGGGGTAGGTGTAGCCCCAGTACCACTGGTAGCCGGTGGCCTTGACCGTCAGCGCCTTGGCCGGCGCGGGCTTGTACTGCTTGGCCAGCAGGCTGATCGAGGGCACCGCGATACCGACCAGGATCAGCACCGGGACCAGCGTCCAGATCACCTCGACCAGGGTGTTGTGGGTGGTCTTCGACGGCACCGGGTTGGCGCCGCGGCGGAACCGGACGATCACCCACAGCAGCAGCAGCAGCACCAGCAGCGCGATCGCGACGATGATCGGCAGCAGCACCGCGTCGTGCATCCACAGCCCATAGTCGCCGATCGGCGAATATTGCGTCTGGAACCCGTAGGCGCCGTCGATCGGCATGCCCTTGCCCGGAGTCGGCTTCATCGGCGTGTAGCTGCCCGCGCCGGGCGCGGGCTTGGCGTTCACCGCCGGCTCGGCGGCGGTCGCCTGCGGCGCGGCGGTGCCGGGAGCCGCGGCGCTCGTCGCCGCCGCCTGCGGCGAGTTGATCGGATTGCCGCCCGGCGCGGTGGTCGGACCCGGGGCGGTGGCGGCCGAGGCTGACGCAGGCGCACCTGCGGGCGCCTTGGCGGCCTGCGCCAACAGCGGCGACGACGTCAGCGCCAGCGCCGCGGCAACCGCCAGGCCCCAGCCGCCGAAGCGCAAGCCCCCGAACCCGATGCCCACCGCCGGGGCGCAGTCGCCGCGCTTCATCGTTTCGCTTCTTCCCTTTGCCCCACGGCCCGCCTAAAGGCGTGCGCGCACGGACCCCTGCGGGTCGGCGTCGGACGGTGCTATAGGCCCGCTCTGTGGCAGCCTCAAGCGCCGCCGACCATGTTTTTTCGGGAGCGTCGATGGCCGAAAAGCGCGCGTTTGCGCGTGTTTCTGCGCCGATCAGAGACGTTCGGAAGCTATTGGAACGGCGATGTCGGAACATCATGCCAGCGCCGAGTTGCCCGCCTCGTGCGCCGCGGCACCGGCGATCGAGCCGGCCGGCCGGGCGGCCTCGCGGGACTAGCATGTCCGCGGCTCTCCCGAAGCTCAGGCTGGGCGTGAACATCGATCACGTCGCGACCATCCGCAACGCGCGGGGCGGCGACTTTCCCGATCCGGTACGCGCCGCGGCGCTGGTCGCCGGGGCCGGCGGCGACGGCATCACCTGCCACCTTCGCGAGGACCGCCGCCACATCCGCGACGACGACCTCCAGCGGATCCAGGCGGCGACGGCCTTGCCGCTCAATCTCGAGATGGCGGCCACCGAGGAGATGCTGGCGATCGCCCTGCGCCATCGCCCGCACGCCGCGTGCCTGGTCCCGGAGCGCCGCGAGGAGCGGACCACCGAAGGCGGGCTCGATGCCGCCGGGCAGCGCGGGCGGCTCGCCCCGGTGGTCGCCCGGCTGGCCGAGGCCGGCATCCGCGTCAGCCTGTTCATCGCCCCCGAGCCGCGCCAGGTCGAAGCGGCGGTCCGGCTCGGCGCGCCGGTCGTCGAGTTCCACACCGGCGAATATGCGCACGCGACAGGCGAGCAGCGCGCGGTCGAGCTGCGGCGGATCGCCGAGATGGCGGCATTGGCGGCGAAGAACGGGATCGAGCCGCACGCCGGCCACGGCCTGACCTACGACAACGTCCAGCCGGTCGCGGCCATCCCGCAGTTGGCCGAGCTCAACATCGGGCACTTCTTGGTCGGCGAGGCGATCTTCGTCGGCCTTGAGGCGAGCGTCCGGCGGATGCGGGAACTGATGGACGCGGCGCGGTGATCGCATGCTTGCATTGCATGCATGCAAGCCATAGTTGGAGCACCGGAGACCGCTCATGAACAACGTCACACCCGTGCCCCGCCATCGCCAGACTCCCATTTCCTTCCGCTCCGATCTCGCCGCCCGCCTGCTCGCGCAACTGACCCGCGATGGACGCAGCCAGGCACAGGTCATCGAGGAAGCACTGAAAAAGGTCGCCGCGGAGGACCGGCACGAACTTACCATTGAGGAGAAGATCGCGCGCATCGATGCAATCGTTCGACCTTTGCACGACACGCCAGGCAAGTCGTTCAAAGAGCTGGATGATGAACTTTGGGACGAGAACGGGCTGCCGCGTTGATCGTCGACACGTCGGCCTTCGCAGCCGTAGCTCTTGGGGAATCCAACTGGCAGGAGTTACGTTTCGCGATGGTTTCTGCCCATTGCATCGTCCCCGCTACCGTCCTCACCGAACTTCAGCTTGCGATGTCCGGCCGCGACCGACCGGCTGCCGAAGGTGCGGAAGCGCTGGTGGAGAAACTGCTAGCATTCGGGATGGAAGTGGCGCCCTTCGAACGACGTCATGCCAATCTTACGGCCACCGCGCGCGAGCGCTTCGGCAAGGGCAACGGCCGCGGCGGCAAGCTGAACTTCGGCGATCTGATGGTCTATGCGATAGCCAAGGAGCGGGGCGAGCCGCTGCTCTGCACCGGAAGCGACTTCGCTTCCACCGATCTCGAACTTCATCCCGCCAGCAGGCTCGACCCGTGATCCTCGCCATCGGCTCCGACCTCTGCAACATCGAGCGGATCGAGGCCTCGCTCGCCCGTTTCGGCGAGCGCTTCGAGCAGCGCGTGTTCACGCCGGTCGAGCGCGCCAAGGCGGCGCGGCGGCCGTTCACCCGGGCCGGCACCTACGCCAAGCGCTTCGCCGCCAAGGAGGCATTTTCCAAGGCGGTCGGAACGGGGTTCAAGGCGGGCGTGTTCATGAAGGACATCGGCGTGGTCAACGCCCCCTCGGGCGCGCCGACGCTGGCGCTCACCGGGGGGGCCGCGGCCCGGCTGGCGGCGCTCACCCCCCCGGGACATGAGGCGATCGTGCATCTCACCCTCACCGACGACCATCCCTGGGCCCAGGCGTTCGTGATCATCGAGGCGCGGCCCGTTGCGCCGCCGGCGTCGTGAGCGAGGCCGACCCGCCCGTGATCCTGGCCGAGGAAGGCGCCGCGCGCGCCCGCCGCCGCGTCGACTGGTGGGCCGAGGCCCGCGGCCTCGCGCTGATGTTGCTGGCGGTGGTCGGGTTCCACAGCCTCGTCGCCAAGCCGTTCTACATCCCGTCGATCTCGATGATGCCCAACCTGCTGGTCGGCGACCGGCTGGTGGTGACCAAGTATCCCTACGGCTGGTCGTGGGTCTCGGCTTCGTTCCACGTGCTCCCGCGCGGGCGCTGGCGGATATTTCCGCACACCCCGGCCTACGGCGACATCGTCATCGTCGTCCCGCCCGATCGTGACGAAGACTACATCAAGCGCGTGGTCGCCCTGCCCGGAGACCGCATCGCGGTGGTCAACGGCCAGATCATCCTCAACGGCAAGCCGGTGCCGCAGGCGGTGCAGCCGCCGCTGGAGCTGCCGGTCGATCCCAACCAGCCGTGCGAGCAGACCGTGTTCCCCAACCTCAAGTATCGCGACGCCAACGGCCGGATGGTCTGCGAGCTGCCGATCCTGCGCGAGACGCTGCCCAACGGCGTCAGCTACGACGTGATCGACAACCTGCCGGACCAGCCGCTCGACAACTATCCCGAAATCCGCATCCCGCCCGGCCACGTGTTCCTGATGGGGGACAACCGCGACCACTCGGCCGACAGCCGCGCCGGCGCCGGTCCGTTCGAGAAGGGCCTCGGCGGCCCGGTGCCGCTGGCCAACGTCGGCGGCCGCGCCGAGTTCATCACCTTCTCGCTCGACGGCCGCGAGACCCTCGATCCCGCGACCTGGTGGCCGTCGCTGCGCCGGGACCGGTCGTGGCGCAACCTCCGGCCGGCGCTCGACCCCCGCAAGGCCCGCCCGTGAACGACCTTTCGAGCGGCCCGCCCAAGCCCGAAGTCAGCGCCGACGCGGTCCACGCCGAGGCGATGGCGGAGCAGCCGGTCCATTGCGGCCCGACCGACATCCAGGACCCGCAACTGCGCCACGAGGCGCGCAAGGCGGCAGTGTGGATCGGCATGGCGACGCTCGCCGGTCTGGTGGTGTTCTTCGCCCAGCCGCTGCTGGTGATCTTCGGCGGCATCGTCTTCGCGGCGATGATCGACGGCGGCGCGCGGCTGCTCGGGCGGGTGCTCCCGGTCCGCCGCGGCCAGCGGATCCTCATCGTCCTGGTCGCCGCCTTCGGCTTCCTCGCCTGGGCGCTGTCGTTCGCCGGGACGCAGCTCGCCCTCCAGGCGGCCGAGATGCCCGAGGTCGTGCGGCTGCAGATGGCGCGGCTGATCGCCTGGGCCCAGGCGCACGGGATCAACGTGCGGGACACCGACCTCAACGCGCTGGCGCAACAGGCGATCACTGGCGTCGGTCCGCTCACCCATGCCCTCGGCGGCCTGCTCGGCGCGCTCAGCACGCTGTTCCTGATCGCGGTGATCGGCATCTACATCGCGCTCGAGCCGCGGCTCTACCAGCGCGGGGTCGCCTGGATGCTGCCGGAGACCAGCGCCGACGAATGGGCCGAGACCGCGCAGCGGATGGGCCATGCGCTGCGCCGGCTGCTGGCCGGGCGGCTGCTCGGCATGGCGGTCGAGGGCTTCGCCACCTGGGTCCTGCTGGCGCTGTGGGGCGTGCCGCTGGCCGGGCTGCTCGGGCTGCTGACCGGCATGCTGGCGTTCCTGCCCAACATCGGCGCGCCGGTCTCGGGCGCGCTGATGGTCCTCGTCGGGTTTTCGGGCGGAACCGACATGGGGCTCTACTGCATCGCGGTCTACGTCCTGGTGCAGACCGTGGATGGGAACGTGATCGTGCCGATGGTGGCGAGGAAGACGGTCGACCTCGCCCCGGCGCTGGTGCTCGGGGCGCAGCTGGTGTTCGGGGTGATGTTCGGCGTGCTCGGGCTGGCGCTGGCCGACCCGTTGATCGCGATGCTCAAGATCCTGCTGGAGCGCCGCTCCGAGCGCAACAGCGCCGCCGCCGCGAGCCGCCCGTGACCACCGACGACGCCACCCTGGCCGCGAGCCACCGTCCGCTGCCGACGCTGGTCCCGCTCGCCCAGGTCGAGCCGGCGCTGATCGACGAGCTGCTCGACGCGGCGTTCGGCCCCGACCGCCACCAGCGCACCGCTTACCGGGTGCGCGAGGGCGCCCGCTGGCTGCCGGGGCTGAGCTTCGCCGCGCTCGACGAGGAGCAGCACCTCGCCGGCACGATCCAGTGCTGGCCGGTGGCGCTGACCGATCCGGCCGGGCGGCGCCATCCGCTGGTGATGGTCGGCCCGGTCGCGGTCCTGCCGCACCTGCAGAACGGCGGCTATGGCAAAGCGCTGGTCTTTGCCTCGCTCGCCGCGCTCGACCCGCAGGCGCCGCTGCCGCAGGTGATGATCGGCGATCCCGAATACTACCAGCGGTTCTTCGGCTTCTCCGCCGCCCACACCGGCGGCTGGCGCCTGCCCGGCCCGTGGGAGCCGGAGCGGCTGCTGTGCCGCACCGACCGGCCCGAGGTGCTGCCGCGCCAGGGGCTGCTCGGGCCTTGGCGCGACCAGGCCGATCTGGCATCGCCGCGTGGTGCCGTATGAGCCGCCGCCGGAGCTTGCCGCGCTGAGCCTCGCCGAGATGGGCGACCTGGTCGCCGCGCGCAAGCTGCCGCCGCTCGCCGCCTGGGCGCCCCAGCGCGAGGGCGACAGCCGAATGCGGATCGCCGCCGATGGCCGCTGGTTCCACGACGGCGGAGAGATCGGCCGGCCGGCGATGGTCCGCGCCTTCTCCGGGCTGCTGCGGCGCGATGAGGAGGGGCGCCACTGGCTGCTCTCGCCGTTCGAGAAGCTGGCGATCGCAGTTGACGACGCGGCGTTCGTCGCCACCGATCTGGCGGTGCGGGACGAGGATGGGAGGACCGCCCTGGCCTTCCGGCTCAACACCGACGACCTGGTGGTCGCCGGACCCGAGCACCCGATCCGCGCCGCCGGCGATCCGGAGACTCCGGCGCTCTACGTCGGCGTCCGCGACCGGCTCGAAGCCCGGCTCAACCGCAGCACTTACGCCCAGCTGATCGAGCACGCGCTCGAGCGGGCGAACGGCGCCGAGCTGGCGGTCGAGAGCCGCGGCGCCCGCTTCCCGCTGATGCCGGCGTGAGCAGCAGGCTGCTCGGCCGGCTGACCGAGCTGTTCGAGCAAGGGCAGCGGCGCGAGGTCACCACCCTGCGCGACGAATCGCGCTTCGTCCCGCCCGGCGACCTGCGGCCGGCGGCGGTGCTGATGGCGGTGACCGAGCGCGACGATCCCGGCTTCCTGCTGATCCATCGCCCGTCGCACATGCGCGCCCATCCCGGCCAGGCGGCGTTCCCCGGCGGCAAGATCGACCCCGGCGAGGACGCGATCGCCGCGGCGCTGCGCGAGGCGCACGAGGAGCTGGGGATCGAGGCGCGCCACGTCCAGGTCATCGGCACCACCGACAAGTTCAAGACCCGCACCGGCTACGACATCACCCCGGTGCTGGCGATGGTCCCGCCCGACCTGCCGCTGCACCCCAGCCCGCACGAGGTGGCGAGCTGGTTCGAGCCGCCGGTCGACTTCCTGCTCGATCCCGCCAACCACATCGACCGGGTGGTCGACTGGGAGGGAATGGAGCGCCACTACATCGAGATCGAGTGGCAGGGGCACCTGATCTGGGGCGTGACCGCGGCGATCCTCGCCAACCTCGGCGACAGGATCCGCTGGCATGGGTGAGGCGCTTAGGCCCGCACCTTCCTCTTTCCCGCTCATCCCGAGCGTAGTCGAGGGACTATGCCGAGCGACAGCGAGGCCTTTGCGCCAGAGGCTTCTCGCTCCGCTCGAAGTAGTCCCTCGACTTCGCTCGGGATGAGCGCTGCGGGATTTCAGCAAATGCGCACCCTGCCCGCCGCGCCCTGGACCCGGCGCGAGGACCTGGCGCGGCTAATCGCCGCGGTCGATCCGGACGGGACCGAGGCGCGCTACGTCGGCGGCGCGGTGCGCGACACGCTGCTCGGCGTCGAAGCCCACGACATCGACCTGGCGACCCGGCTCCCCCCCGACGAAGTCCTGCGCCGGGCCGAGGCGGCGGGCATTCGCATGGTCCCGACCGGCCTCGACCATGGCACCGTCACCGCGGTGCTGCCAGAGGGCAAGGTCGAGATCACCACCTTGCGCAGCGACGTCGCCACCGACGGGCGGCGGGCGACAATCGCCTTCGCGACCCGCTGGGAGGAGGATGCCGCGCGCCGCGATTTCACCATTAACGCGCTTTACGCCGATCCGCGCAGCCTCGAACTGTTCGACTATTTCGGCGGCGGCGACGACCTCGCCGCCCGGCGGGTCCGGTTCATCGGCGACGCCCGCCAGCGCATCCGCGAGGATCACTTGCGCATCCTGCGCTACTTCCGCTTCCACGGGCGGTTCGGCTCGCTGCCAGCCGACGCCGACGCCGAGGCGGCGTGCGCCGAGCTGGCGCCGAGCCTGATGGCCCTGTCGCGCGAGCGGGTCGGCTGGGAGCTGCTGGCGATCCTCGCCTTGCCCGACCCCACACCGACCATCGCCCGCATGGCCGAGCTCGGCGTGCTGGCGCAGGTCCTTCCGCACGCCGATCTCGCCGCCCTGGCGGCGCTCGTCGCCGCCGAGCGAGCCGAGCAGATCGCGCCAGACCCCGTCCGCCGCCTCGCTGCGCTGCTCCCGTCGGACGCGGCGGTGGCCGAGCAAACCGCCGCCCGGCTGCGGCTGTCGGCGGCGCGCAGGAAGCGGCTGGTGATGGCGGCGGAGCGCAGCCAGCCGCTCGGCGATCCACGAACCCTCGCCTACCGGTTCGGGCGCGTGACCGCCGTCGACCGGCTGTTGCTGGCCGGGGCCAGCACCAGGCCGCTCGCCGGCTGGGAGAACCCGGTGTTTCCCCTCAAGGGCGGGATGATCGTCGCCCGTGGCGTCGCCGCCGGGCCCGAGGTCGCGCGCATCCTCCGCGCGGTCGAGCACCGCTGGATCAAGGAGGGCTTTCCCGACGCGGCACGGGTCGAGGAACTGCTCGACGCCGAGCTCGTTCGCCGCTGAACCGTGCTCGTCGCGCTGCTCGCCTCGACCGCCGTGGTCGCGCTCGCCGAGATCGGCGACAAGACCATGCTTTTGGCGATCCTGCTGGCCGCGCGGCTGCGCGCGCCGGCGCAGATCCTGCTCGCGATCCTCGCCGCAACCCTCGCCAACCACGCGCTCGCCGCGCTGGTCGGGCGCGAGGCGGCGGGGCTGCTCGACGCCCCGTGGTTCCGGCTGGCGGTCGCGCTCGGCTTCATCGCCATGGCCCTATGGACCCTGATCCCCGACAAGCTGGAGGATGAGGAGCACGCGGTCCACCGCCGCGGCGGGGCGTTCCTGACCACGCTGGTCTCGTTCTTCCTGGTCGAGATGGGCGACAAGACCCAGGTGGCGACGATCGCGCTCGGCGCCCACTACCACTCGGTGCTGGCGGTGACCGCCGGGACCACGCTCGGGATGATGCTGGCGAACACGCCGGCGGTGCTGTTCGGCGAGGCGCTGACCAGGCGGGTTTCGCTGCGGGTGACGCGGCTCGGCGCCGCGCTGCTGTTCCTCGGGCTTGGCCTGTGGCAGCTATGGGAGCTGCTTGACCGATAAACCCATTCCGCTCATCCCGAGCGAAGTCGAGGGACTACTTCGAGCGAAGCGAGAAGCGCGCGCTCGGGGCCTCGCTGGCGCTCGGCATAGTCCCTCGACTTCGCTCGGGATGAGCGGGCGGTTCATGGGCCTACTTCCCGGCCAATTCCCTCACCAGCCGCGGCGCCGGGTAGATGTGGGTCAGCGCTTCCTGCACCGCCGCGGTGCTGACGACGATCGTGCGGTTGACCTCGCCCTGATAGCCATAGCTGCCGCCCAGCGAATGGATGTTGCCGTCGAACGCGGCGCCGATCACCGTGCCGGCGCGGTCGATCGTCGGCGAGCCCGAGTTTCCGCCGATGATGTCGTTGGTGGTGACGAAATCGTAGGCCGTGCCCTTGGCGATCCGCGCCTGGTTGGCGGTGAACGCCTTGGCCAGGTTGAACGGCTCGTTGCCGGTCGCCCGCTCGAAGGCGCCGCCGATGGTCGTCACCGGGTTGACCTGCTGGCCGCGCTCGAGCCAGCCGACGACCTTGCCGTAGCTGATCCGCAGGGTGAAGGTCGCGTCGGGATAGAGCGTGTCGCCGTAGGCGGCGAACCGCGCGTCCGACAGCTTCGAGGCCGCCGCGGTCAGCGGCCCGCGGTAGCGCTCGTCGACCTGCTTCTGCAGCTCGCGGTCGCGCGCGTCGAGCTGGCGGGCGTAGACGATCAGCGGATCGGTCGAGGCGTCGATCGCCGCCTTGCCGCCCTCCCACAGCGCCTTGCGCACCGCCGGATCGGCGAGCCTGGTCCCGGCCACCAGCCGCGCCGCCAGCCCCTCCGGCGAATCCCTGCCGAGCAGCAGCTTCGTGTCGGGATCGTCGGCGCCGAGATACTCGCGCGCCTTCGACAGGCTCCACGCCAGCTCGGTCTGCTCGAGCCACGGGTAGATCGGCCGCGGATCGAGCAGCTGCTTCTCGGTCAGCGGCAGCACCGAATCGGTGTAGCCGGGCAGGCGCTCGCCATTGGGCTTGGTCCGCTCGGTCGCGCCCTGCACCAGGGTGTGGGCGTAAGTGTAGAGGTCGCCGAACGGGCGGATGTAGCGATACGGCAGGTAGAGGTCGCGGTAGGCGCGCACCGCCGTGCCGACGTCGGCCCAGGGGTCGCCGACCGCGGCGTTGCCGGCGCTCTTCTGCCGCAGGGTCGCCTCGGCATCGGCCAGCGTCTTGAGAAAAGCCGGATCGTTCAGCGCCTTGGTCTGGCCGATGTAGACCTTCAGGCTGTTCTCGACTCCGAACAACGCGTCGGCGCCTTCGCGCTTCTTCTCCGCGCTCTCAGCCATCTGCGCCAGCAGCCGCCCGCGCAGCTCGGACAGCGTCGCCACCACGACCGGCAGCCGCACCTCGCGCTCGAACGCGAGCTGGTCGAGCGTGTAGAGGCGCTGGGTGGTCCCGGGGTTGCCGACCACGAAAGTGGTCTCGCCGACCTTGGGCGGACGCGGGTTCCACCTGAGGAAGCTCGCCACCCGCGCAGGCTGGCCGTTCTCGTAGGCGCGGAGGAACGCGGCATCGAGCGCATAGCGCGGAAAGTTGAAGTTGTCGGGGTCGCCGCCGAAGAACGCCGCCTGGAACTCGGGCGCCCAGACCAGCCGCACGTCGGAATATTTTCGGTAGGTGTAGAGCTTGTACTGCCCGCCGCCGAACAGGGTGACGACCTGGCAGCGGGTCGCGGCGGTATCGGGGCAGCCGGCCTTCTCCAGCTCGGCGATCCTGGCGTCGCGGGCTTTGACCAGCGCCTCGCCGGTGGCGTTGCCGATCGCCGCCTTGATGGGGGCGGTGACATCCGAGATCGCGGTGACCACCTCGGCCTGCTGGCCCGGGCACTTGCGCTCGTCGCCGAGCGCGGCGGCGGTGAAGCCGTTGGCGACCAGGTCCTCGCTGGCGGTCGAGAGGTTCTGCGCGCAGTCGACCACGCAGTGGTGGTTGGTGAGGATCAGCCCGGTCGCCGAGACGAAGCTGGCGGAGCAGCCGCCGGTCAGCCGCACCGCCGCGCCGCGCACCCGGTCGAGCCAGGCCTGATCCGGCGCCCAGCCGTAGGCGGCCCGCATCTTCGCCGCCGGGAACGCGTCGAAGGTCCACATTCCTTCGTCGGCCAGCGCCGGCGGTGCGGCCAGCGCGGCGGCGAGCAGGGCGTAGCGATGGCGCATGGAATTCCTCTCGCGGGGGGGCCGGTTCGTCTGCAACGTCTTTGCCGGCTTGCCAAGCCTCCGAGCTTGCGCCATTTCGTCGTTGATGGTTCCCCTTTCGTTCGCCGATGAGGAGTGGCTGCTGGGCGCTGCCGGCGCGCTTTACCGGCCGCGCGAGCGGACGCTCCTCGTCGCCGACCTGCACCTCGAAAAGGCGAGCTTCTTCGCCGCGCACGGCCAGCCGCTGCCGCCCTACGACAGCCGCGAGACGCTCAGCCGGGTGGCCGACGCCATCCGCGCCAGCGGCGCGCGGCGGGTCATCTGTCTCGGCGACAACTTTCACGACGGCGCCGGTCCGGCGCGGCTCGAGCCGCACGCCGCCGGAATGCTGGCGGCGCTAACCCGGGCGGTCGACTGGGTGTGGATCGTCGGCAACCACGACCCGGCGCTCGACCGCATGGTCGGCGGCGCCGTGGTCAGCGAAGCGCAGGTCGGCGGCGTGGTGCTGCGCCACCGCGCACGTGCAGGCGAGACCGCCCCCGAGCTCTCCGGCCACTACCATCCGCGGCTGCGGCTGGTGCATCGCGGCCGGCGGCTCTCCCGCCCGTGCCTCGTCGCCGGCGGGCGGCGCATGATCCTGCCGGCGTTCGGCGCGCTGACCGGCGGGATGGACGCCGCCGACCCGGCGATCGTCGCGGCGCTCCAGCCGGCGCGCGAGATCGAGGCGATGGTCCCGGCGGCCGGGCGCGTGGCGCGGTTCCCGCTATGGCGCGCCGAAGCGCGAGTCGAACCAAGCCCTACCTGAAGTTGTCGGCGTAGGCCTGGAGCTTGAGCTTGCGCGGCGGCGTCGGGATGACGGTGGCGTCGATCGCATAGCGCTGAGCATAGTCCTGCGCCGCCTCGCAGCTCGGGAAGCTCAGCGTCACCTGCTGCTGCGTGTCGCCCGAGCCCGACCAGCCCATCAATGGATCGGGGCGCTTGGCTTCGGCGGGGACGAAATCGAGCAGCCACTGGTCGGTGCCGGCGCGGCCGGACTGCATCGCGTTCTTGGGGCGCTGGTAGATGCGAGCGGGCATGGCGGCGGGGTAGGCCGCAAACGGCCGACAGATCAAGTCCCGCGCGCCTCGAACGCGTTCCGGGTCTTGAGGCTGGGCAATTCCTTCCACGGCTCCTCCGGCCAGCGGTGCTTGGGATAGCGGCCCTTCATCTCGCGCCGAACGTCGAGCCATGAGCCGCGCCAGAAGCCGGGGAGGTCGGCGGTGGTCTGGATCGGCCGCCCGGCCGGCGAGGTCAGGCTGAGCAGCAGCGGCCGCGGCGGCTGGCCGATCGTCGGGTGCTCGTCGAGCCCGAACAGCGCCTGGACCCTGAGCTCGACCGTTGGACCGGCCGGCGCGGCATAGTCGATCGGATGCTCGCTTCCCGCCGGCGAGACGAACCGCGGCGGGGCCGCCGCGTCCAACCGCCGCCGCTCGTCCCAGCTCAGCCGCGCCAGCACCGCCTCGGCGACCGCTTGCGGGTCGAGGGCGAGGTCGCGCCGCCCGGTGAGCAGCGGGGCCAGCCACTGGTCCGCCTCGTCGCTGAGCCGCTCGGGTGCGAGCGCATCGATACCGGCGTTGGCGGCGCGAGCGAGCAGCCCGGCGGGCATCAGCCCGTCGAGCCGGGCGCGCGCCTGCTCGAGCAGCTCGGCGGCGACGGCGCCCGCATCCGGCGCCGGATCCGGCTCGCTGGCGAGGGCGATTGCGCCGAGCCGCCGTTCGCGCCGGGCTTCCACCCTGCCCTCGCCTTCGTTCCAGCGCAGCAGGCGGGGCGTTTCGATCCGCTGGCCCAACCACAGCTCGATGTCCGCGCTGGCGAGCGGCAGCGCGGCGACGATCCGCGCGGCCTTCGCCTCGCCCTGCGCGTCGCCGATCGCCAGCCATTCCGACCGCGCCAGCGGCGAGGCGGGATCGAGCCGGTAGCCGCGTCCCGAAGCGGAGAGCCAGTGCTCGCCCGAAGGATCGCGCCGCCGCGCGAGGTTGCCCGGATAGGCGGTGGCGAGGAGGATGCCGGGCGGAATTCCCCTCTCGCCTGCGGGAGCGTTCAGGGGACGGGCTGTTGGCGGCGGAGCGCCCGATCCGGACAACCCCACCCCCGGCCCCTCCCGCAAGCGGGAGGGGAGAAGTCGCTCCGCCTGTCGCGCCCACCTGCTTGCCAGAGCCCGGCTCGCCTCCGCCCGCGGCGAGCGATCGCCCGACCACCGCGCCAGCCGCTGCTCAAGGTCCTCGCTGCGGCCACCCAGCCCCCGCTCCTGGAGCATCAGGGCGAGGCGCGCGGCCAGCTCCGCCTCACCACGATCCGCGGCCCACAGCAGCATGTGCGCCAGCGCCGGCTCCATCGGCAACCGCGCCAGCAGGAGGCCGTGCGCCGTCATCCGCCCGGCCGCGTCGAGCGCGCCGAACGCCTGGAGTCGCTCCTCGGCGGCGGCGTAGGCAGCCGCCGGTGGCGGGTCGAGCCAGGCGAGCTGGCCGGCGTCGGCCGCGCCCCACTGCGCCAGCGCCAGTCGCAAGGGCGCGAGGTCGGCGGTCGTCATCTCCGGCGGCTCGAACGCCGGGCGGCCGGGGTGCCCCGCCTCCGCCCACAGCCGGTAGGCCACCCCCGGACCCTGCCGCGCCGCCCGCCCGGCGCGCTGGGCGGCGCTCGCCCGGCTGGCGAGGCGCGTGACCAGGCGGGTGTGGCCGGCCGCCGGGTCGAACTCGGCGCGCCGCGACAGCCCGCCGTCGATCACCACCGCCACCCCGTCGAGGGTCAGGCTGGTTTCGGCGATCGCGGTGGCGAGGACGATCCGCCGGCGCTCGTGGCGGCGGATCGCCGCGCGCTGGCCGGCGGGCTCGACCTGGCCGTGGAGCGGCAGGACCAACGCCAGGGGCAGCCGCTCGGCAACCAGCGCGGCGGTCCGCTCGATCTCGCGCAGACCAGGGAGGAACGCCAGCACATCGCCGTGCTCCTCGCGCCAGGCGCCGGCGATCGCCGCCGCCATCGCCTGCTCGATCCGCAGCTCGGGCCGCGCGCCGAGCCATTCGACGCGGAGCGGATGCGCACGGCCGGCGCTCTCGATCACCGGGGCGCCCCCGAGCAAGGTGGCGAAGCCGGCGCCGTCGATCGTCGCCGACATCACCAGCAGCCGCAGGTCGGGCCGCAGCGCCTCGCGCGCCTCGATCGCCAGCGCCAGGCCGAGGTCGCTGTCGAGATGGCGCTCGTGGGCCTCGTCGAACAGCACCGCCGCGACGCTGGAAAGGTCGGGGTCGTCAAGGATTTGCGCGACGAAGATCGCCTCGGTCATGACCAGGATGCGGGTCGCCGCCGAGCGCTTGCTGTCGAGCCGGGTGAGGTAGCCGACCGTGCGCCCGACCGGCTCGCCGAGCAGCTCGGCCATCCGCTCGGCCGCGGCCCGCGCCGCCACCCGCCGCGGCGAGAGCAGGACGACGGTTCCGCCGCACCACGGCTCGGCGAGCAGCGCCGGCGCCACCGCGGTGGTCTTGCCGGCGCCGGGCGGGGCGACCAGCACCGCCGCGCCGGAGACTCGCAGAGCAGCGAGGAGGTCGGGAAGGACCGCCTCGACCGGCAGGGTCATGGCGCACTCAGCCGGCGAGCGCGGCGAACCTGTCCTTCCAAAACCTGTCGCCGCCGGCGCGCGCCTGCTGCAGGATCGGGTCGGAGCCGCGCCACTCGCCGAGCGCCTGCTTGTAGGCGGCCGGCTGGAACTGGTGCATCGTCCCGCCGAAATCGTTCCTGGTGGTCGAGAACGCGCCCTGCTCTATCATCCGGTCGAGCAGGGCGGTGGCCGGGCCCTTGTTCTGCGAGCGCACCTTGCGCCCGAACGGGCGGGTGGCGACCTCGATCTTGTCGCCGATGACGAACACCAGCTCGCTGTAGGGATAGAACCGCCCGGCGATGTCGAGCTGGTCCGCGGCGTCGCCGACATAATAGGCGAGGATGTGCTGCTCGAGCTCGCTCAGGCTCATGGCGGGTTCCCTCCCGAAGGTTGCTGCTCTTGCTGGATCGCCTCGACGTAGGCGAAGTGGAAGTTGCGCCGCCGCGCCCACTTGTGCGCGCAGTCGACCTGCGCCCTGCTCGCGCCCGGGGTGTAGAGGAACAGGATGCGCTTGTAATCTGGCTCCTGCACCAGGTCGCCCACCGGCACCTCGCAGCGCCGCGCGACGTCCGCCAACTCCAGCGGCGAGTAGAGCCGGGGCACGCAAGAGCTGAGAAGAGGGATCGACCCCAAGACGATGAAACGGAGGGGGAAAGGCGGCATCCGCTCGTTCAACCGCCGATCATCCCCAGGAACCGCTCGAACAGGTAGCTGCTGTCCTGCGGGCCGGGGCTGGCCTCGGGGTGGTATTGCACGCCGAACGCGCGCTTGCCCTTGACGGCGATGCCGCAGTTCGAGCCGTCGAACAGCGAGACGTGGGTTTCCTCGAGCGTGTCCGGCAGCGCCGCGTTGTCGACCGCGAAGCCGTGGTTCATGCTGGTGATCTCGACCGCGCCGTCGGCCAGGCGCTTGACCGGGTGGTTGGCGCCGCGGTGCCCCTGGTGCATCTTGGTGGTCCGGCCGCCGGCGGCGAGCGCCAGCATCTGGTGGCCGAGGCACACCCCGAACATCGGCACGTCGCGCTCGAGCAGGCCCTGGATCACCGGCACCGTATAGGCCCCCGTCGCCGCCGGATCGCCCGGGCCGTTCGACAGGAACACCCCGTCGGGGTTCAGCCCCAGGATCGTGTCGAGGGTGGTTTCGGCTGGAACCACGGTCACTTGCGCGCCGGCCTGGACCAGGTTTCGGAACAGGTTGGCCTTCGCGCCATAGTCGATCGCAACGACGTGCGGGCGCTTCCCCCTCTCCCCTTCAGGGGAGAGGGTCGGGGAGAGGGGGCTGTCGGCAGGGGCGCCGAGTCGATCGACATCCCCCTCCCCTACCCCCTCCCCTGAAGGGGAGGGGGACCGATACCCCTCGCCCAGCGTCCAGGTGCCGCCCTGCCAGCCTTCCTCGCGATCGCGGGTCACGTCGCGGGCGAGGTCGAGGCCCTCCAGCCCGGGGAACTCGCGGGCGCGGCGCAGCAGCAGCGGCAGGTCGAAGCTGCCGTGGGGCGAATGGGCGATGGCGCCGTTGGGCGCGCCGCCGCGGCGGATGCGGCGGGTCAGCGCGCGGGTGTCGAGGCCCGCCAGGCCGATCTTGCCCTTGGCCGCCAGCCAGGCGTCGAAATCGGCCTCGGCGCGGAAGTTCGAGGGCGGGGTCGGCTCCTCGCGGACGATGCAGCCGACCGCGCCGGGCGCCTGCGACTCGACGTCCTCCGGGTTGGCGCCGACGTTGCCGATGTGCGGGAAGGTGAAGCAGACGATCTGCCCGGCGTAGGACGGGTCGGTCATCACCTCCTGGTAGCCGGTCATCGCGGTGTTGAAGCACAGCTCGCCGACCGCCTCGCCGACCGCGCCGAACCCCTTGCCCCACGCCACCGAGCCGTCCGCCAGCACCAGCACGGCGGTCGCCCCCGGCGGCGGGGACGCGTGCAGTGCGGCGGGGTCGGCCATGGAAAAGGCGCTCCGTGAAGCAGGAACCGGCGATGGGTGCTAAGGCTCGTGCGCTAGTGGGCGCGGGTGCCAGGGTCAAGCTATAGGAGGCGGATGATCCGCGAATCGCTCAAGGCCGCGCAAGTCGCGGCGATGAAGGCCGGCGACAAGCCGCGCACCGCCGCGCTGCGGCTGATCCTCGCCCGGCTCAAGGACCGCGACATCGAGCTGCGCACGGGCAAGCCGCCGGGGGACGACGACGCGGTGGTGGTCGAGGTGCTGCAGAAGATGGCCAAGCAGCGCCGCGAGTCGATCGCGCTCTACCGCCAGGGCAACCGTCCCGAGCTGGCCGCAGCCGAGGAAGCCGAGCTGGCTGTGATCGACGAGTTCCTGCCCGCGCGGATGAGCGAAGATGATGTCAAGGCGGCGATCGCCGCGCTCAAGGCCGAGCTGGGTGCGAGCAGTGCGAAGGACATGGGCCGGCTGATGGCCGAGCTCAAGGCGAGGCACGGCAGCCAGCTCGACATGAGCAAGGTCAGCGGCTGGGTGAAGGAAGCGCTGACTTAGTTCCCCTCCCGCTTGCGGGAGGGGTTAGGGGTGGGCATGAGGCGGTCATGCGTTTTCGGGCCCACCCCCGGCCCCTCCCGCAAGCGGGAGGGGATTCATGACCCTCTCCCCGCACTGGCTCGACCAGCTCCGCACCCGCCTCACCCTCTCCGCGGTGGTCGGCCGGACCACGCGGCTGACCCGCGCCGGGCGCGAGTTCAAGGCGTGCTGCCCGTTCCACGACGAGAAGAGCCCGAGCTTCACCGTCAACGACGAGAAGGGGTTTTATCACTGCTTCGGCTGCGGCGCGCACGGCGACGTCATCCGCTGGATGACCGATCAGCGCGGGCTGGCGTTCATGGATGCGGTCAAGGAGCTGGCGGCCGAGGCGGGGATGGACCTGCCCGCCCCCGATCCCAAGGCGGCCCGACAGGCCGAGCGCCAGCAGGGCTTGCACGACGTCACGGCGGCGGCCCAGGCGTGGTTCGTCGCCAACCTCGGCGGACCCAGCGGGGCGGCGGCGCGGCGCTACCTCGAAGGCCGCGGGTTCCCGGCCGAGATCGTCGCCCGGTTCGGGTTCGGCTACGCCCCCGCCGATCGCCAGGCGCTGCGCCAGGGCTTGCGCGAGTTCCCGGAGGCGCTGCTGATCGAGGCCGGCCTCCGGATCGCGGTCGAGGGCAAGGAACCCTACGACCGGTTCCGCGACCGGCTGACGCTGCCGATCCGCGACCCGCGCGGGCGGGTCATCGGCTTCGGCGGCCGCATCCTCGATTCCGGCGCAAGCGACGCGCCCAAATACCTGAACTCGCCCGACACGCCCTTGTTCGATAAGGGCCGGACGCTGTTCAACCTCGACCGCGCCGGGCCGCTCGCGCGCAAGAGCGGCCGGCTGGTGGTGGTCGAGGGCTACATGGACGTGGTCGCGCTCGCCGCCGCGGGAATTGAGGAAGCGGTCGCCCCGCTCGGCACCGCGCTGACCGAGGCGCAGATCGAGCTGCTGTGGCGGGTGTGCGAGACCCCGGTGCTGTGCTTCGACGGCGACCCCGCCGGCCAGCGCGCGGCCCAACGGGCGATGCTGCGCGCGCTGCCCCTGCTAAGGCCGGGGCACAGCCTGAACATCGTCACCCTCCCCCCGGGCCTCGACCCCGATGACCTGGTCAAGGCGCGCGGGAGCCAGGCAATGCTCGACTTGCTGGCCAGCGCCCGACCGTTGGTCGAGGCGCTGTGGCAGGCCGAGCGCGACGCCCAGCCGTTGTCCACCCCCGAGGACAAGGCCGGGCTCAAGGCACGGCTGCTCGAACGGGCCGAGGCGATCGGCGACCGCGACATCCGCGCGCTCTACCGCCGCGAGCTGCTCGCCCGTTTCGGTGAGCTGGCTTTTCCTCCCCGCTCCCTGGCACCGGGCCGGCGGCCGTTCGCCGCTGCCCGGCCGGGAGCGTCGGCCGATCTGCGGCGGCTGCAGAGCGCTCGTCCGCAGGACGCGCTGCTCGCCGCGGTGGTCGCCGGGCTCCTGCGCCATCCCGCCGAGATCGCCCGGCACGTCGACACGCTGGCGCGGCTCCCGGCGGTTCCCGGCCGCCTCGCCGCGCTGGTCGACCTGCTGGTCGAGCTCGGCGACTCCGGCGCGCTTGAACCGGCGGACCTCGGTCCCATATTGACCGCGCGCAGGCTGGACCCGCCGCCGCCGAGCGACCACGCCGGAATTCGCTTTGCCTTCCTCAAGAAAGGCGCCGATGCTGAGATGGCGGCGGAGGAGCTGGCGGATGCCGTGGCGATGCTGCTCGAGCGACCGGCGCTGAAGGCGGCCAAGGACCGGGCTGCGGCGCGGTTCGCCGACGATCCCGAGGGAGCCACGGCCGAGCTCGGGCGTTTACGCGAGAGAGAACTGGCGTTCGAGGAGCGCTTGCGGCAAAGGGCAAGCGCGCGTGCGGGCGATCCGGATACGAGAATGAGCCCGGAATCCCAAACAGGGACGAGTTGAACGGACATCATGGCGGCCACCGAGAAGACTGAGGGCGGCGACGCGCCGCTGATCGACCTCAACGAAGCCTCGATCAAGAAGCTCATCGCCCGCGCCAAGCGCCGCGGCGTCATCACCTACGACGAGCTCAACGAGGCCCTGCCGCAGGACCAGATGTCGTCCGAGCAGATCGAGGACATCATGGCCGCGATCTCCGAGATGGGGGTCAACATCGTCGAGTCGGACGAGGACGCCCAGGAGCCCGACGAGGCGCCTGCCGAACCCGAGGACGAGGGGAGCGACGGCGACGGCGACGGCGACGGGATGGCCGACCGCCCGGTCGCCGAAAAGAAGAAGGAGACGGTCGAGCGGACCGACGACCCGGTCCGGATGTACCTGCGCGAGATGGGCGCGGTCGAGCTGCTCAGCCGCGAGGGCGAGATCGCCATCGCCAAGCGGATCGAGGCCGGGCGCGACACGATGATCATGGGCCTGTGCGAGAGCCCGATCACCTTCCACGCCATCATCCAGTGGTCCGAGACGCTCAACAAGGGCGAGATGCAGCTGCGCGAGATCCTCGACCTCGACGCGATGCTGTCGAAGGAGCCCGCGCCGGAGAACCTGTCGGACGAGGAGTCCGACGACGAGGGCGAGATCTCGGAAAAGACCGCCGGCCCCTCGTACAAGGAAGAGGAGGAGGTGGTCCACGAGGAGGAGCCGAGCGACGACGACGACGACGACATCGAGCGCCGCGCGCGCCGTCCGGTCGAAGAGGAGGAAGAGGACAACACCCTCTCGCTCGCTCAGATGGAGGCCGCGCTCAAGCCCGAGGCGCTGGAGAAGTTCGCGCTCATCACCGATCTGTTCCGCAAGTTCGAGAAGATCCAGGCGCAGCGGCTCGAAGCGCTCGGCGTCGGCAACGACTTCCCGCCGGCCAAGGAGCGCAACTACCAGGCGCTGCGCGAGGAGCTGACCGCGCAGGTCGAGAGCGTGCAGTTCCACGCCTCGAAGATCGAGTACCTGGTCGACAACCTCTACGCCTTCAATCGCCGGCTGACGGCGCTCGGCGGGCAGATGCTGCGCCTGGCCGAACGCCACAAGGTGCCGCGCAAGGACTTCCTCGACAGCTACATCGGCCGCGAGCTCGACGACCACTGGCTGCAGACGATGGCCGGCAAGGACAAGAAGTGGGCCGCCTTCGCCGCCAGCGAGGCGGGCCCGGTCGAGCGCATCCGCGCCGAGGTCGCCGACATCGCCGCAGCCACCGGCATGTCGCTCCCCGAGTTCCGGCGGATCGTCAACATGGTCCAGAAAGGCGAGCGCGAGGCGCGCATCGCCAAGAAGGAGATGGTGGAGGCGAACCTGCGGCTGGTGATCTCGATCGCGAAGAAGTACACCAACCGCGGCCTGCAGTTCCTCGACCTGATCCAGGAAGGCAACATCGGGCTGATGAAGGCGGTCGACAAGTTCGAGTACCGCCGCGGCTACAAGTTCTCGACCTACGCGACCTGGTGGATCCGCCAGGCGATCACCCGCTCGATCGCCGATCAGGCGCGGACCATCCGCATCCCGGTCCACATGATCGAGACGATCAACAAGCTGGTGCGGACCAGCCGCCAGTTCCTCCACGAGCAGGGCCGCGAGCCGACCCCCGAGGAGATGGCCGAGCGCCTGTCGATGCCGCTCGAGAAGGTTCGCAAGGTGATGAAGATCGCCAAGGAGCCGATCAGCCTCGAGACGCCGATCGGCGACGAGGAGGATTCGCACCTCGGCGACTTCATCGAGGACAAGAACGCGGTGATCCCGGTCGACGCGGCGATCCAGGCCAACCTCAAGGAGACCGTCACCCGGGTCCTCGCCAGCCTCACCCCGCGCGAGGAGCGGGTGCTGCGGATGCGGTTCGGCATCGGCATGAACACCGATCACACGCTCGAGGAGGTCGGCCAGCAGTTCAGCGTGACGCGCGAACGCATCCGACAGATCGAGGCCAAGGCGCTGAGGAAGTTGAAGCACCCGAGCCGGTCGCGGAAGATGCGCAGCTTTCTCGATCAATAGGCAGCACTCAACCAATCCTTCTCACCATTACTTTCACGAAATGGCGTCAGCTCTGGCCCTTGGCATGGTCCCTGAATCCCTGATCCGAAAAATCGGCGCTCTCCCGGTGGCCCGGATTGCAGAAGTCGAAGACTTCGTGGATTTTATCCACCAGCGCGAAATCGAGCTGGCTAACGATGATGCTCTCCGCGCGGCGACCCGCGACGCAAGCGCGCCCGCGCTATCGCGCGTGTGGAGCAACCCGGAAGACGACGTTTACGATGCCCTCTGAAGAGACTGCTTTGACCTTCGGCGACGTCGTTCTCGTTCGTTTTCCCTACACCAAGCAAACTGATGCGAAGCGGCGCCCCGCGGTGGTCATCAGCGTTCAAAGCTACAACGAACGGCACGCCGATACGATTTTCATGCCAATCACGAGCCAGGTGGACGAAAACGCACGCGCAGACGACCTGCTGATCGCCAATTCGCCAGATGCCGGGTTGCTCAAGCCGTCGGCCGTCAAGCCGGTCATCGCGACGATGGAGCAGTCGCTGGTGATCCGCCGGCTCGGCTCGTTCGCCGCTGGGGACCGGGACGAGTTGAGGCGACAGATCGCTGGGATCTTGGGATAAGGGCCGGACCGCGGAAAAGATGGACAAAGCTGTGACACCAGGAACGATCTCTCGTCCATCGCGTTTGCACCCCCGCTGAGGAACGAAAATCTGGTTGCATCGGGCCTGCCTTTCGGGACGGGCCTTGCACGGAGACCCGCCGAGCGATCGGCGGGTCTCTTGCATTTCAGCCGCTGCGCCGCCGTCGCCGCTGGCCTAGCCGCCGCGCAACCCCTATGGCGACCGCAGCCGATTCCGAGCTGAGAGCCCCGTCACCGCCATGCGCGTCGCCATCGCCTCCGATCACGCCGCCGTCGCGCTGAAGCGCGACCTCGCCGAGTGGCTGCGCGAGGGCGGGCATGAGGTGCTGGACCTCGGCACCGACGGCGAGGCCAGCGTCGACTACCCCGACTACGGCTACATCCTCGCCAGCGCGGTCGCCGCCGGCGAGGCGGAGCGCGGGATCGCCCTGTGCGGCTCGGGGATCGGCATCGCCATCGCCGCCAACCGCCATCCGCAGGCGCGCTGCGCCCGGGTCTGCGAGCCGGTCTCGGCGATTCTCGCCCGCCTGCACAACGACGCCAACATCATCGCCCTCGGCGCCCGGCTGATCGGCCCGGAGATGGCCCGCGCCTGCATCGAGGCGTTCCTCGCCACCGAGTTCGAGGGCGGCCGCCACGCCGCGCGCGTGGAGAAGCTCGCCCATCCCCCGCTCGAAGGGATTCCTGCATGACCATGACCGCCCAACTTGCGCCGATCCGCGCTGCCGGCTTCTTCGACGATCCGCTCGCCGCGACCGACCGCGCCGTCGCCGAGGCGATCGCCGCCGAGGTCCGCCGCGAGAAGCAGCAGATCGAGCTGATCGCGTCCGAGAACATCGTCAGCCGCGCGGTGCTCGAGGCGCAGGGCTCGGTGCTGACCAACAAGTATGCCGAAGGCTACCCCGGCAAGCGCTACTACCAGGGCTGCGCGCCGTCGGACACCGTCGAGAGCCTGGCGATCGAGCGCGCCAGGGCGCTGTTCGGCTGCCAGTTCGCCAACGTCCAGCCGCACTCGGGCGCGCAGGCCAACGGCGCGGTGCTGCTGGCGACGCTCAAGCCCGGCGACACGATCCTCGGCATGAGCCTCGACGCCGGCGGCCACCTGACTCACGGCGCCCGCGCGGCGCTGTCGGGCAAGTGGTTCCACGCCGTCCAGTATGGCGTGCGCCGCGACGACCACCTGATCGACTTCGACCAGGTCCGCGCTTTGGCCCGCGAGCACCGCCCCAAGCTGATCATCGCCGGCGGCAGCGCCTACCCGCGGATCATCGATTTCGCCGCGTTCCGCGCGATCGCCGACGAGGTCGGTGCGTTGTTCCAGGTCGACATGGCGCACTTCGCCGGGCTGGTCGCCGCCGGCCTGCACCCCTCGCCGTTCCCGCACGCCCAGATCGTCACCACCACCACCCACAAGACCCTGCGCGGGCCGCGCGGCGGGATGATCCTGACCGACGACGAGGCGCTGGCCAAGAAGATCAACTCGGCGGTGTTCCCCGGCCTTCAGGGCGGGCCGCTGATGCACGTGATCGCCGCCAAGGCGGTGGCGTTCGGCGAGGCGCAGCGCCCCGAGTTCAAGAGCTACGCCCGGGCGGTGATCGAGAACGCCAAGGTCCTCGCCGCCACCCTGCGGGAGCGCGGCGCCAACCTCGTGGCGGGCGGCACCGACACCCACCTCGCGCTGGTCGACCTGACCCCGCTCGGAGTGACCGGCAAGGACGCCGACGAGGCGCTCGAGCGCGCCGGGATCACCTGCAACAAGAACGGCATCCCGTTCGATCCGCTGCCGCCGGTCAAGACCAGCGGCATCCGGGTCGGCACCCCGGCTGGCACCACCCGCGGCTTCGGCCCGGGCGAGTTTCGCGAGATCGGCCACATGGTCGCCGACGTGCTCGACGGCCTCGCCCGTTGCGGCGAGCAGGGCGACGCGCAGGTCGAGGCGAACGTGCGCCGCCGCGTCGAGGCGCTATGCGATCGTTTCCCCATCTATCCGGAGCTGTGAGATGCCCGATCCCAACCTGCTGAACGACGCCAAGGACGAGATCTCGGCGATGGCCCGCCAGGGCATGGACCACCCCTCGACCAAGCCGGTGCTGATCGGCGCCGGGATCGGCGCGGTCGCCGGCGCGATCCTCCCGGTGGTCAACCTGCCGCTCGGCCTGCTGGCCGGCGCCGGCTTCGCCCTCTACAAGCGGTTGCGGCCGTAACCGCCTGATGCGCTGTCCGTTCTGCGCGCACGACGACAGCCAGGTCAAGGACAGCCGGCCGACCGAGGACAACACCGCGATCCGCCGCCGCCGCCAGTGCGAAGGCTGCGGCGCCCGGTTCACCACCTTCGAGCGGGTCCAGCTGCGCGAAGTCGCGGTGATCAAGAGCGACGGCCGCCGCGAGCCGTTCGCCCGGGGCAAGCTCGAGCAGTCGGTGGCGCTCGCCTGCCGCAAGCGCGGGATCGACCAGGACCGGCTCGACCAGCTGGTCTCGGGGGTCCAGCGCCAGATCGAGACGCTGGGCGAAGGCGAGGTCTCGGCCAAGGCCATCGGCGAGATGGTGATGGAGGGCCTGCGCCAGCTCGACAGCGTCGCCTACATCCGCTTCGCCTCGATCTACCGCGCGTTCTCCGAGGCCCGCGACTTCGAGGAATTCGCCGGCGCGGTGCGGGATGCGGCGGGCAGCTGAAACTTGCTCCCTTCACCGCTCATCCCGAGCGAAGTCGAGGGACTATGCCGAGCGAAGCGAGGCAGGCTAAGCGCAGCGCATGGCTTTCTGGACCTACATCCTGCGCTGCGCCGACAACAGCTACTACACGGGCCACACGGACGATCTCGAAACGCGAGTTGCGCAGCACCAGGCCGGCATCGTGCGCGGCTACACCCATGACCGCCGCCCCGTGGAGCTGGTCTGGGCGGAACGATTCTCGACGCGTGACGATGCGTTCGCGGCGGAGTTCCGGATCAAACCATGGTCGCGCGCGAAGAAGGAGGCTTTGATCGCGGGCGATTGGGAGCGCTTGAAGCATTTCTCGCGGTCGCCGCGCGAACGAAGGGGCCTCGCTGTCGCTCGGCATAGTCCCTCGACTTCGCTCGGGATGAGCGGGGTTGGAGGAGAGCTTGCAAAGGAGAATTCCGAGTCGGGTCCCGCCATCGTCCTCGTCCGCCCCCAGCTTGGGGAGAACATCGGGAAATCTGCGCGGGGCATGCTCAACTTCGGCCTCCGCGAGCTGCGGCTGGTGGCGCCGCGCGACGGGTGGCCCAATCCGACGGCGGGCCCGGCCGCTGCCGGAGCCGACGAGGTGCTCGAGCGGGCGCAGGTCTACGCCACGCTGGGCGAGGCGGTGGCCGATTGCGCGCACGTCTACGCGACGACGGTGCGCAAGCGCGGGGTGTCCAAGCCGGTGCTCACGCCCGAGCAGGCCGCGGCGGCGGTCCGCACCGCGAGCGGACGCTCGGCGATCGTGTTCGGGCCGGAGCGCTCGGGGCTGGAGACCGAAGAGGTCGCGCTCGCGAGGGCGATCGTCACCGTGCCGGTCAATCCCGCGTTCGGCTCGCTCAACCTCGCGCAGGCGGTGATCCTGTGCGCCTACGAATGGTCGAAGCATGCCCCGAGCGCAGCCGAGGGGGGCGAGGCGCTGGCGCAGCCGACCGCCGAGGAGCTGCTGCCGCCGGCGCCGCAGGCCGAGCTCGACGGGATGATCGCCCAGCTCGAGGCGATGCTCGATCCGAAAGGCTACTTCCGCCCGCCGAGCCGCGCCGCGGCGACCCGCCGGACGCTGCGCAACCTCCTCACCAAGCCCGGCTGGAACCACCTCGAGGTCCGCACCCTGCGCGGCGTGCTGAGCGCGCTGGCCAAGCCGCCGCGCGGGTGATCAACGCCGCAACGCGTCCCACGCCTCGAGCTCGTAGGCGATCGAGGCCTCCACCAGCCGCTCCCAGAAGTCGCCGACCAGCCCGACCGGCACGCCCCGCGCCAGCGCCGCCTGGCGCGCCGCGGCGATGACCTTCGCCTTGCGCACCTCGTCGCGGACACCGGCGCGGGCGGGCTTCACCCGCGCGGCGGCGCGCATGTAGGCGAAGCGGCGGGCGAGCAGCTCGACCAGCGCGGCGTCGAGCGCGTCGACCCCGGCGCGGACCTCGGCCAGGGTGGTGCACTCCTCGGGCGCGGGCGGCTCCATCGCCGCGCGGTTAGGCAAGCGCGGCCGGCTTGTCGAGCCGCGCACCCTTGACCCGCGGCTGCGGTTCTGCTTTCAGCCCGCCTTCGCGATTGGCCCCGCACCCCGGTGAAGCGGCGGCCGCGCCGGGATGTCCGCGGGACAGATCCGGCGGTGCGGTTCCGGGCTTGGGCGGCGGGCCATGGTGGCGCGGCCGCGACAGCAGATTGGAGAACCAGCGCGCCATGTCGAAGCGCCATGCCTCGAAGCACAAGATCGACCGCCGGCTCGGCGAGAACATCTGGGGTCGGCCGAAGAGCTCGGTCAACCGCCGCAGCTACGGCCCCGGGCAGCACGGCCAGCGCCGCAAGAGCAAGGTCTCGGACTTCGGGATCCAGTTGCGCGCCAAGCAGAAGCTCAGGGGCTACTACGGCGACGTCACCGAGAAGCAGTTCAAGGCGACCTACCAGCAAGCCGCCAGCATGAAGGGCGACACCGGGCAGAATCTCATCGGCCTGCTCGAACGGCGGCTCGACATGGTGGTCTACCGCGCCAAGTTCGCGCCGACGATCTTCGCCGCGCGGCAGATCGTCAGCCACGGCCACATCCGGGTCAACGGGGTGAAGTGCAACATCGCCAGTCGGCGGGTGGCGCCGGGCGACGTGATCGCCCTCGGGCCGAAGGCCAAGGAGATGGCGCTGATCATCGAGGCGCAGAGCCTGCCGGAGCGCGAGATCCCCGAGTACGTCGCGCCCGACGGCAACGACAAGGCGACCTTCGTGCGCGTGCCGACGCTCGACGAGGTGCCCTACCCGGTGAAGATGGAGCCGAATCTGGTCGTCGAGTTCTACTCGCGCTGACCGGCTCCGACGACCGGAACGAGGAAGGCCGGGCGCTCGCCCGGCCTTTTCCGTTGGAGCGTTCGCCGCGTGAGCCGATCGCAGCGGCGAGTGATCAAACGCAATGCCCGGCGAGCGCGACTCGGCGTATATTGCCGCCATGCGCAAGTTTCGCTTCGTCACCCCGCATCGCCGGGGCAAGTGGTACCCCGAGCTGACCGCCGCCCAGCGCTTCGCCCAGACGATCGGCGCCGGCTTCCTCGAGCCGCGCAGCGGCCGGTTCTACGCCTATGCCGGGACCCGGCTGGAGGTCGCCGACGACGAGCGGCGGCCGTAGCGAAGGCTCACCGGGTCTTGCCCGGATAGCTCTTCACGGTCGCGAACCAGCGGACCAGCGCGGCCTGGAACCGCGCCTCGTCGGCGGCGCCCGACAGCTCGAGCCCCGGCGTCGCCTCGTCCGAGGGGCGGTGGTAGGTGGTCTCCATGAACCGCGCCACCCGGGCCGGGTCGGCATAATTGGCGCTGACCATCACCGCCGGGACGTCGTGCCGCAGCAGCGCCCAGCCGTCCTGGCGCCTGAGGAAGTCCTCGGCGACCGGGCTTTGCGCCAGCCGGCGCTTCTCGGCTTGGGCGACCCGCGCGATCCACGGGTCGAGCGGGGTGCGGCCGTGGCCGACGATGCTCAGCGGATCGCCGCGGCGGGCCAGCGCCGGGCTGTCGATGTTGAACGCGGCGACGATCTGGTCGAGCGGCAGCGGCGGGTTCTCGGCGAACGCCTCGGCGCCGAGCAGCCCGAGCTCCTCGCCGGTGGTGGCGAGGAAGTAGACGTCGCGGTCGAGCTGCCGGCCGCGCGCCAGCATCCGCGCCACCTCGGTGAGCACGGCGAGGCCGCTGGCGTTGTCGATCGCGCCGTTGCAGATCTGGTCCTCGGCCGGCGGCGCGGCGCAGCGCCCGAAGTGGTCCCAGTGGGCGATGAGCAGCACCGCCCCGCTCTGCGGCCGCCGGCCGGGGAGCCGGCCGATCAGGTTGTGGGTGGCGATGCGGGTCTCGCGGGTGCTCGCCTCGAGCGTGGCGGCGACCGCCAGCGGTCGCGGCGCGGCTCCATCGGCGATCGCCCCGAGGTCCGGGCCGAACAGCCGGGCGGCGAAGGCGGGCGTCATGTAGGCCTCGAGGTCGCCGCCGATCGCGTCCCCGGCGAGCGCGTAGCCGGTGCGGCGGCGCCACGCGGCGACTTCCTCCAGCGTCCGCTTGCCGTCGAGCACGGTCAGCACCCCGGCGGCGCCGGCGGCGAGCAGCCGCTGCTCGCGGTCGGAGACGCCGGCGGCCACCGCCGCCGCGGGCAAGCTGTCGAGCATGACCGCGACCCGGCCGGCGAGCTCCCCGCGCGGCGGCGGGGGCGCGACGCCGCGGCCGACGAACAGCAGCGGGGCATCGCGGACCAGGTTGCGCAGGTCCGAGGTCACCACCAGGACGTCGCCCGGCCCGGCGGGGGTCCGGCGGCCCGCCCGGACGAAGCCGGCGGACGAGCCGACCGGCTCGCGCGCGACCAGCTCGACCGGCGCGAACCAGGCATGGCCCGGCTGGTTGGTGCCGGAGACCAGGCCGATCTCGAACCACTGCCGGCCGAGGTAGCGCAAGGTCCGGGTCTCGCCGTCGGTGCCCGGCTCGCGGCCGCCGAACGCGTCGCTCGCCAGAACCTCGACGTGGGCGCGCAGAGCGGCCTGCAGCGCGCCGTCGGACGGGCCGGCCGGCGCCGCGCCCGCGAGCAGCGCGACGGCGATGATCGGCCACGCCTTGGCCCCAGCACGACTCATCGACGCCCCTAACCGCTTGATCGCACTATGCGCGCGCCGCACGCACGGCCAAGGCGATGCTGCGCGCGCCGCTCATTCGGCGCTTGCACCGTTGCCGTTCAGGAACATCGTCGGGAACCTGCGCATTCTGCCGACGTGGCCAAGAGGAGCATCCGATGCGGCTTGACGACTTCGATCCCGGCAGCATCAACGTCGAGGATCAGCGCGGCAGCGGCTTCTCGCTCGGCGGAACCGGAGGACGGATCGGCTGCGGCTCGATCGTCGTCGCGCTGATCGGCGCGCTGGTGTTCGGGGTCGATCCCTCGCAGATGCTCGGGACGATGCAGGGTAGCCAGAGCGGCGGCCAGGTCACCACCCGCGGCGGCGGCAACCCGACCGAGAGCTGCAGCGTCGATGAATACAGCCATGAAGCGTGCAACGCGTTGTCGTCGCTCAACCGCACCTGGCAACCGCTGTTCGCCAAGGCGAACATCCCGTTCACCCCGCCCAAGCTGGTGTTCTACTCGCACTACGGCCAATCGGGCTGCGGCGCCGCGCAGAGCGCGATGGGCCCGTTCTACTGTCCCAACGACCAGGGCATCTACATCGACACCGACTTCTACAAGGAGCTCGACCAGAAGATGGGCGCGGGCGGCGACTTCGCCCGGGTCTACGTCATCGCCCACGAATACGGCCACCACGTCCAGGCGCTGACCGGCCTCGCCGACCAGATCCGCAGCGCCCAGCAGGCCAACCCCGATGCCGCCAACCGGCTGCAGGTGGCGATGGAGCTGCAGGCCGACTGCTACGGCGGGGTCTGGGCTGGCCGGAACCGCGACCGGATCGAGCCGGGCGACATCGAGGAAGGGATGACGGCGGCCCACGCGATCGGCGACGATGTCCTGACCGGCGGCCGGGTGCCCGAGGCGGCGTTCACCCACGGCTCGGCCGAGCAGCGGATGCAGTGGTTGCGCAAGGGCCTCGAGACCGGCGACGAGGACCAGTGCGACACCTTCGCCGAGTTCAAGCGCTGAGCGGCGGGGCCGGCGGCGCGCCCTTGCCGACGCTCGACCAGTCGATCCTGCGCGTCGCGTACATCACCGCGGCGAGCGCGGCGAACAGCAGCACCGAGCCGATCAGCAGCGACCACGCCTCGAGGTTGAGCAGGACGAACAGCAGGGCGTAGAGCCCGACCAGCAGCGCGGCGATGAACCGCGCCCGCCGCCAACTGTCGAGCACCGCCGCGCTGTAGGCGGTGAGCAGGCCGATGATCGCCGCGCTCGCCAGCAGGTAGGCGGCGGTGAAGCCGATCACCTCGGCGAAAGCCAGCAGCAGCACGAAGAACAGCACCAGCGCGGCGCCGGTCAGCAGGTACTCGGCGGCGGCGACCCGGGCGCCGCCGACCACGTCGAACATCAGGAAGGCGAGGAAGGTGAAGCCGATGAACAGGAACCCGTATTTCACCGCCCGGTCGACCCGGCTGTAGAGGTTGACCGGCTCGATCAGCCCGATCGTCACCGCCACCGCCGGCGCGCCGACGCTTTCCGCGGCGGCGCTCGTCGCGGTCGTGTCGCGGATCGGCACGGCCGTCGCGCCGGCGCTTGCATCGAGCGGAGGCGGGCCGAGGTCGTCGGTCGCCACCGGCGCCGCCCCGAGCGCCAGCTTGTCGATGACGTAGCCGGCGCGAAAGCCCTCGCCGGAGACGCTGCGCCGCTCCGGCAGGAACCCGCCGCCGAAGCTGGGGCTGCGCCACGGCGAGGAGACGTCCCACCGGGTCCGTCCGCCGCGCGGCACCAGGCTGAGAGCGCCGCTGCCGCGCAGGCCGAAGCCGTAGTCGACCGTCAGCGTCCCCTCGCCGGCCCACGGCAGGAACGCGAAGAAGCCCTGCCCGCCGGTGGCTGCCGGACCGCGGCCGGGCTGAACCGGCAGGTTCGCGGGCGAGCCGCCAGCGCCGGCGGCCCCCCCGGCCAGAGTGCCGCCCACGCGCAGCGTGCCGCCGCGCGTCAGGCCGCGGGGGTCCGACGCGCCGATCCGCAGCTCGGCGCGGTCCCACAGCAGCTGCTCGCGGGTGACGCCGAAGCGCGGCAGGTCGGCGGGCAGCGCGAACGCGGCGCGGCCGCGCACCTGCGCCTCGTAGAGCACGCTCCTGTAGATCGACTTGCGCCGCTCCTCGGGCTGGATGGTGGTGGCGACCGCATTGTCGACCGGGGACAGGTAGAGCAGCCGCTCGACCTCGACGGTGCGGGACACGGTCTTGCCGTCGACGACCTCGCTCTGCTCCTGGGTGGTGCGGAACGGGACGACGACGACCGGCCCGGCGATTACCTGCGGCCCGCCCCAGCCCTGGGTGATCGCTGCCTGCGCGGTCTCCGACTGGCTCTGCCGGTCCCACACCAGCGCGTAGACCATCAGCAGCGGGATCGCCAAAGCGGCGCCGACCAGTGCGGCGAACAACAGCTTCATCCCCGGCGATCGTTCGCGCACCGCGACCCCCGTCATCGCGCCGGCGCTTGCCGGCGATCGCCCCCGACTATGCCGGGCGCCCGGCGATCGCTCAAGCCGCGCCGGCGCGCCAGGAGCGAGGCGGAGTGGGGGCCGGCGGGCCTTCGGTTTTCACGGATATGGGACTCGGTCAGGCGCAACCGTCATGTTACGCAACATGGGGTCGCCGCAAGGATGTCGAAGTCGATGCCGGAGCGATCCCGCAGGCTCGGTCCGTTCACGGTGACGGCTGCCGGACGGCTGATGCTCGATCACCGACCGATCCCGCTCGGCAGCAAGTCATCGGAAATTCTCCGCATCCTGCTCGAAGCGGACGGCGCGCTGGTCGGCAAGGATGCGCTCCTGACCGCGGTATGGCCGCGGGTGGCGGTCCAGGAGAATGCGCTGCAGGTGCATATTTCGGCGCTAAGGCGGGCCCTCGGGGAGGCGGCCGGGTGCCTCGTCACGGTTCGCGGCGAAGGCTACCTGCTCGATCGCGAGGCCGTCGAAACCGATCGTCACCGGCGCTCGATCGCGGTCCTGCCGTTCGCCAACCTGACCGGGCAGCCGGACCTGGACGGCCTCGGCACGGGCCTTGCCGACGAGCTGATCGGCACGCTGTCGCACGATGGCGGCTTCGAGGTGACGGGGCGGACCGCGGCGTTCCGCCTCGGGACCGAGGCCAGGGACCTGCGGACGGTCGCGCACGAGCTGGGCGTCGCCTTCGTGCTGGAAGGCAGCATCAGGGCTTCCGAGGCCCGTCTGCGGATCACGGCCGAGCTGATCGACGCGGCGACCGGCTTCCAGCTGTGGGCGGCCTGCTACGACCGCGAGCGCGGCGACCTGCTGGCGGTGGAGGCGAGCCTCGCGGCGGCGATCAGGCAGGCGCTCAGGGAGGAGCTCGACGGGAGGGGGGCGCCATCGCTGGCGGCGCCCTCCCCCGAGCAGCGCGGCTAACGGGCGAAGCGGATGCGGATCGCGGTTGCGGCGAGCTGCTTGCCCGTGGCGGCCATCGCGAGCACCCGCTCCATCGCCGGCTTGGCATCGCTGTAGGTGCCGCTGGTGCAGGCGCGGACCAGCATGCCGCCGGTGTTGCTGTCGCTGAAGGCGCGCGAGCAGACGCGGCTCGAGGCGTTGAGCACCCGCGAGCGCAGGGTTGCGCCGTCGGCCGGGAGGCTGAGGTCGCCGAACTGGACGATCTCGGTGAATTCGCCCTGGGTGCGGCCTTCGACGGTCATCGGCCCTTGGGCGAGAGCGGGCGCCGCGACGGCGGCGGCGGCGGCGGCGGCGATCAGATATGCACGCATGGTGACGATCCCTCTGTCCTGCGCCGGCACCACGTCGACGCCTGAGCCGCCCTTAGACCAGCGTCGCGGTAGACAATCACCTTAAGTTTCCTGAAGTTTGCTGAACAGTACAGCACGCTCGCGGTGCCATGTGCTTGAAGGCCGGCAGGATTTGCTGAATTTAGGACGTTTTAGCTTGCCCAGAATACGGTGCCGGCAGCAGGTGTTTCACGCATTATTCACTAAGACGACCAACACCGGGCAGTGAGCTGCATTGACGCCGGTTCGGTGGGCCCGCTCGTCCACGGATCTCGGGCGGCCTGCCCGGCGCGGCATGGGATCTCTCAGCCCTTGCTTGAACCTTGATGGCAGTAGCATATGTGATGTGAAGCTGGTGCTGGACACCGACGTGATCGTGGCTGCGCTGCGCAGTCCCACGGGTGCGTCGGCCGAGCTCCTTCGGCTGGCGAAGTCAGGCCGACTCAGGCTGGCGCTAACGGTGCCGCTGGTCCTCGAGTATGAATCGGTCCCGATCCTCGCCTCTTCGACCGTATCATGAACCGCGCCACCGGTGAGCCGCCACGTTCCGGTGACGAACTGCCGGAGCGTTACCAAGCAAGGCGAATGACCTTGCGGAGCCAGAGCATTGCGAGCGGCGAACCCCCGAGCCTCGCTGGCGTTGCCGTGGAGAGTAAATATTGGTAACTGGCTGTATATGGCAACCAAGACGACCTCGATCGCGCTCGGCGAGCACCTTGCCGAGTATGCCCGGCGCAAAGTGGCGTCGGGCGAGTTCGGCTCGACCAGCGAGGTGGTGCGCGATGCGATGCGCCGGGCCGAGGAGCGCGACTCGCGGATCGAGCGCCTGCGCCAACTCGTTCGCGAGGGCGAGGAAAGCGGCCCCGCCCGGCCGTTCAATTTCGATGCGTTTCTCGAAGAGATGCGAGCGTCCCATCAGGGCAAGGCGTGAGGGACCTCGTCCTGACGCCACGGGGCGCGGCGGGACTTGGGCGCGATCTGGCACTACACCGCCGAGCGATGGGGAATGGATCAGGCCGATGCCTACGTTCGCGGCATCGAAGCCGCGATCACCAGCGCCTGCGAGCATCCATCGATGGGAAGCAGCGTCCTCGGACTGCCAGATGCTTACAGGAAGATGCGGTCAGGCCGGCATCGTGTGATCTACCGAGCGACGGAAACCACGCTCATCGTGGTGCGCATCGTCCATGAACGTGAGGACGTGCCTGACAGCTTGGAAGATTTCTGGTGACGCCAATCTCCACGAGTCCACCCGCATTCTTTGGCGCACATTCGACATAGCATACTACCACGACTCAATGATCCTCGTCAGGTAGGTTCGCCCATCTACAGGAACATCCGTGAACTTCTTTTTAATACCGCCAAACTTTTCGCCAAGCAAAATAAACTCTCCCCCGGCAAAAACAACCATATGCCCGGGCGAGGAAAAGATAATTGTCGCCTTCACCGGCCTTTGATCTACAGCAAAATTGATTCCGGGTTCGCTATTAAACCTTACGATTTTTTCGTAAGTCAAGTGTGATCCGAAATTCGTCAATGCGAGAAATAAAAGGTAAACTAAAGATAAGTGACCTAGTATCTTGTCTACAACTCGTTCTCTGTCGGAATGATCCACGGACTTATACGTTTTTATAATTATTGGAGCAAGAATCACTAAAAGCACTATTTCGATACGAGCCTGTAGATCATAGCTGTCGACCGCCCCGAGAAACCATAAGGTAGGAAATATTATATAAACAGGCAACCTCTTCCACCCAACGCGCCTAAAGTTGGTGAAAATCTCCCCGAAGCCGGTTTTGTGCTTACTCAAGTCCGCAATAAAGGGCGCGTTAAAGAACAAGCCCTGAACAAAATAGAATAGCTTATCGGCTATACTATAAAAATTCACAGATATGCTAGATAGCTCGAAAATACCAATCAATTGCCTGTCGAAGACTTGAAGCTCCCCATAGCTCACGGAAAAAGAGAAAAATATCAATACAAAGGAGAAGATCAAGCTTGTTGAAATCGCTTCCCGCAAGAAGCGATCAAGAGAACGTGCTTGCATCCTTGCCTAATACACCCGCTTCTTCGGCTTGATGTATTCGGCGTCGTCGGTCAGCGTGTATTCGTGGACCGGGCGGTAGTCGATCCGCACGCCGCCGCCACTGCCGCCCCAGCCGTCGAACCAGGCGACGGTGTGCTTCATCCAGTTGGCGTCGTCGCGATCGGGGTAGTCCTCGTGGGCGTGGGCGCCGCGGCTTTCCTTGCGGTTGTGCGCGGCGTGGAGGGTGACGGTCGCCTGGCTGATGAGGTTGTCGAGCTCGAGCGTCTCGATCAGGTCGGAGTTCCAGATCAGGCCGCGGTCGCTGACATGGAGGTCGCTCATCCGCTGGTAGGTTTTCGCCAGCTTGTCCTTGCCCTCGGCCATCAGCTCGTCGGTCCGGAACACCGCGGCGTGGGCCGACATGGTCCGCTGCATCTCGGTGCGGACCTGCGCGGTGGGCGAGCCGCCGCTGGCGTGGCGGAAGCGGTCGAGCCGGGTCAGCGCCAGGTCGGCGCCGTCCTTGGGCAGCGAATCATGCGCGGTGCCGGGCTTGATCGAGTCCCTAAGGTGGTGGCCGGTGGCGCGGCCGAACACGACCAGGTCGATCAGCGAGTTCGAGCCGAGCCGGTTGGCGCCGTGGACCGAGACGCACGCCGCCTCGCCGACCGCGTAGAGCCCCGGGACCACCGTCTCGGGGTTGCCGTCGGCGCCGATGGTCATCACCCGGCCGTGGTAGTCGCAGGGGATGCCGCCCATGTTGTAGTGGACGGTCGGCACCACCGGCAGCGGCTGGCGGGTGAGGTCGACGCCGGCGAAGACCTTGCCGCTCTCGGTGATGCCGGGCAGCCGCTCGGCCAGCACCTTGGCGTCGATGTGGTCGAGGTGAAGGTAGATGTGGTCCTTCTCGGGGCCGACGCCGCGGCCCTCGCGGATCTCCATCGCCATCGAGCGGGAAACGACGTCGCGGCTGGCGAGGTCCTTGGCCGAGGGTGCGTAGCGCTCCATGAACCGCTCGCCCTCGGAATTCGTGAGGTAGCCGCCCTCGCCGCGCGCCCCTTCGGTGATCAGCACCCCGGCGCCGTAGATTCCGGTCGGGTGGAACTGGACGAACTCCGGGTCCTGCAGCGGCAGCCCGGCGCGCAGCACCATCGCCCCGCCGTCGCCGGTGCAGGTGTGGGCGCTGGTGGCGGTGAAGTAGCTGCGGCCATACCCGCCGGTCGCCAGCACCACCGCGTGCGAGCGGAAACGGTGGATCGAGCCGTCGTCGAGGCACATCGCCATCACCCCGCGGCAGACCTTGCCGCTCGGCGTGTCCTGCATGATCAGGTCGAGCGCGAAGTACTCGATGAAGAAGTCGGCGTCGTACTTCAGGCTCTGCTGGTAGAGCGCGTGGAGCATCGCGTGGCCGGTGCGGTCGGCGGCGGCGCAGGTGCGCTGGACCGGCGGGCCCTCGCCCATGTTCTGCATGTGGCCGCCGAACGGGCGCTGGTAGATCGTCCCGTTCTCGTTGCGGCTGAACGGCACCCCGGCGTGCTCGAGCTCGTAGACCGCCTGCGGCGCCTCGCGGACCATGTACTCGATCGCGTCCTGGTCGCCGAGCCAGTCCGAGCCCTTGACGGTGTCGAACATGTGCCAGATCCAGTGATCGGGCGAGTTGTTGCCGAGGCTGGCGGCGATCCCCCCCTGGGCGGCGACGGTGTGGCTGCGGGTCGGGAACACCTTGGTGATGCAGGCGGTCTTGAGCCCCGCCTCGGCGCTGCCCATCGTCGCGCGCAGGCCCGAGCCGCCGGCGCCGACGACGACGGTGTCGTAGGTGTGGTCGACGATCCGGTAGGCGGGCTGGGTCGTGGCAGTAGCCATCACGCGGCTCCCGCGGCGATGCGAATGACGCAGACGATCCCGAACACCGCGCCGAACAGCGGCAGCAGGTTGACCAGGGTGAACGCGGCGAACTTGTTGCCGTCCTCGTGGACGTAGTCCTCGAGCATCACCTGGACCCCGAGCCGCGTCTCCATGAAGGTGGTGAGGATCAGCAGGACCAGCGCGGTGGCGGTGAACGGCCGCCCCGCCCAGCTATGGACGGTCGCGTAGTCGTAGGCCGGCAGCAGCGCCAGGCTGACCAGGAACCACGGCACCAGCACCAGGTTGCCGATGCTCGCCAGGCGGATCTGCACCCAGTGGTGCGCGCCGTGGCCGGCGGAGCCCAGCCCCCGGACCCGGCCGATCGAAGTTCCGTTGCCCATCTCGCCCCCCTCAGCCTCAGCGCGCCAGCAGGATCGCCCAGAAGATCACGGTCATGACGATGCCGGCCGCCAGCACGACCCACGACCAGGTGTTGTTGGTGTCGACCTCGTAGCCCGCCCCCATGTCGAGCACGAAGTGGCGCAGGCCCGAGGCGAGGTGCTGGAAGAACGCCCAGCTCAGCCCGAACAGCACCACCAGGCCATACCAGGCGCCGGCGTGCTCGAGGAAGATCGCGTAGGCCGCCGGCCCGCTGGCCAGGGCGCCGAGCCACCACAGCAGCACCGGCAGGCCGACGAACGACAGGCCGTTGCCGCTGACCCGGTGGAGGATCGAGACCGCCATCGCCGGCCCCCAGCGCCAGATCGACAGATGCGGCGAGAGCGGTCGGTTCTTGTTCGCGCTCAACGATGCCTGCGCCATCGACGCCCCCCGAGCTTGCATGCGAGCGAGAGGCCCTGCCCCCGCGCCCCGTCGCCTTGGCTTTTAAGGCGAAATGGCGGCGGCGCAAGCGCGGTGCTAGGCGCGCGAGCGATGACCTGGAAGATCATGGCACAAGCGCCCCGTGAGGCGGTCGCGGCGGCGCTGGCGCGGCACGAGGAGGCGCTCGACTGGGATGGCGAGATCGTCGTCGCCGGCAGCGAGGTGGCCGAGGATCGGCCGGAGGACTGGCGGTTCGAGGCGTGGCTGCCGCGCGAGCCGACCGCCGGGGATCGGGCGGGGGTGGCCGCGCTGTTCGGCGGGGAGGCGCCGGAGTTCATGATCGAGGAGCTGCCCGAGACCGACTGGGTGCGCGAGAGCCAGCTGCTGGTCGCGCCGATCGTCGCCGGGCGCTTCCGCGTGCGGACGCCCGATCATGCTCCACAGCCCGCCGTGGAGCGATTCGAGCTGGTCGTGCCGGCCAGCCAGGCGTTCGGCACCGGCCACCACGCGACCACCGCCGGGTGCCTCGAGATGCTGAGCGCGATCGCCGCGCGCGGCCACGAGGTGCGCAGCTTCGCGGATGTCGGGACCGGGACCGGGCTGCTGGCCTTCGCCGCGCGGCTGCTGTGGCCGGCGGCGCGCGGCATCGCCAGCGACATCGATCCGGTGTGCGAGCGGGTGGTGCGGGAGAATGCCGCGCTCAACGCCGTGCCGGTTGGGAGCGGCGTCGGCGAGCTTGGACTCGTGGTCGCCGCGGGGCTCGACCACCCCGAGCTGCGCGCCCGCGCGGCCTATGCCCTGATCGTCGCCAACATCCTCGCCGCGCCGCTGATCGAGCTGGCGCCGGCGTTCGCCGACGCGCTGCGGCCGGGCGGCCACCTGGTGCTGGCCGGGCTGCTGACCAGCCAGGAGAACGCGGTTCGCGCCGCCTGCGAGCGCTCCGGCCTGGCCTTTGCCGAGCGTTTGATCCGCGGCGACTGGTCGATCCTGTGGCTGCGGCGGTGAGCGTGCTTCGACAAGCTCGGCACGAGCGGGGCTTGGGCTGGGAGGAACGATCCCCAGGCCCGCTCGCCCTGAGCCTGTCGAAGGGCCCGCGAGAACCTCAGCCAACGTGTACATCCCCTCGCGCAGGTTGAAGCCGCGCTCGACCCAGCACTTGAGCGCGCACAGCATCTGCGACCAGCCCATGCAGTTGCCATAGGACGCGTTCAGCCCGCCCGGCCCGTCGCGCCAGCCGCTCTCGCCGACGGTCACCTTGGTGCGGCGGCCCTCGTCGACCGGCTCGAAGCCGAACGCGACCTCGGTCTGATAGCCGGCCGGCCCCTCGCCGTCGTTGGCGGCCCAGCGCAGCACGATCCGCTCGCCCGGGACTGCCTCCGCGACCTCGACCGGGAAGGCGCCCGGGAAGTCGGCGAAGTCCCATGTGACCATCTTGCCGGTCTCCAGCCTCCCGACCGCGCCGCCGGTGGTGAAATACCGCGACAGCTTCTCCGGATCGGCGACCGCATCGTAGACCTCGTGCGGCGGCGCGGCGACGAAGCACCAGACCGAGAACCTCAGATCCATGGCGCGTCTCCTCAGCCGGCGTTGCGGACGATCTCGGCCCAGGCCGCCTCGTCGATCACCTCGATCCCGAGCGCGGCGGCCTGCTTGAGCTTGCTGCCGGCGCCCGGCCCGGCGACCACCAGGTCGGTCTTGGCGCTGACCGCGCCGGCGGCGCGGGCCCCGAGGCGCTCGGCCTGGGCCTTGGCCTCGTCGCGGCTCATCGTCTCGAGCTTGCCGGTGAACACCACGGTCTTGCCGGCGACCGCGCTGGCCTTGGTCTCGACCAGGTAGGGGGGCGGGTCGAGCTCCTCCAGCAGGTCGTCCCACACCTCGCGGTTGTGCGGCTCGTGGAAGAAGTCGCCGAGCGCCTCGACCACCACCGGTCCGACGCCTTCGATCGACAGCAGCTCGGCCCTCGCTTCTTCTCCCGCAACATCATGTTTTCCCTCACCGCCCATCCCGAGCGAAGTCGAGGGACCAGTTCGAGCGTCAGCGAGAACCTCCGCGCCCTCAACCTCGCTTCGCTCGGCCCCTCGGCTGGCTGCATGCAGCAGCCGCTCGGGATAAACTACGTCCCTCGACTGCGCTCGGGACGAGCGGGGTTGGGATTCGTTGTCCGGCATGATCCCGTTCGCCCGCTCGGCCGCCTCGCGCAGCGCCGGCAGGGTGACGAAGCGCTTCAGCAGGTCGCGGGCGGTGACCGCGCCGACGTGGCGGATGCCGAGCGCGAACAGCAGCCGCGCGGCGTCGGGGCGGCGCTTGGCCTCCACCGCCGTCAACAGGTTGTCCACAGACTTGTCCTGCCAGCCTTCGAGCGCCAGGATCGCCTCGCGGCGCTGGTGCAGGCGGAAGATGTCGGCCGGGCTCTCGAGCCAGCCGCGGGCGAAGAAGTCGGCGATGGTCTTCTCGCCCAGCCCCTCGATGTCGAGCGCGCCGCGGCTGACGAAGTGGCGCAGCCGCTCGACCCGCTGCGCCGGGCAGACCAGCCCGCCGGTGCAGCGCACGTCGACCTCGCCCTCCTCGGCGACCGCCTCGCTGCCGCACTCGGGGCAACGGTCGGGAAAGGCGTAAGCCTCGCGCGGCAGGTCGCGGGTGAGGTTGTCGACCACCTGGGGGATGACGTCGCCGGCGCGCTGGAGGACGACCCGGTCGCCGATCCTGAGGCCGAGCCGGGCGATCTCGTCGCGGTTGTGCAGGGTGACGTTGACCACCGTCACCCCGCCGACCAGCACCGGCTGGAGCCGCCCGACCGGGGTGAGCTTGCCGGTGCGGCCGACCTGGACGTCGATTCCCACCAGCTCGGTCTCGGCGCGCTCGGCCGGGAACTTGTGGGCCAGGCCCCAGCGCGGCGCCTTGCCGATCCACCCGAGCCGCTGCTGCCAATCCAGCCGGTCGACCTTGTAGACCACGCCGTCGATCTCGTACGGCAGCTCGCGGCGCTCGGCGGCGATCCGGGCGTAATGCGCCAGCATGTCCTCGAGGCTGTCGCAGCGCACCAGCCGCGGCGAGACCGGCACACCCCACGAGGCGATCAGCCGCATCATCTCCCACTGCGTCGCGGCTGGAAGGTCGCTGACCGCGCCCCAGCCGTGGGCGAGAAAGCGCAGCGGCCGCGCGGCGGTGACGCTCGGGTCCTTCTGCCGCAGCGAGCCGGCGGCGGCGTTGCGCGGGTTGGCGAACAGCCGCTCGCCCCTGGCTTCCTGCGCGGCGTTGAGCGCGGTGAAGTCGGACTTGGCCATGTAGACCTCGCCGCGGATTTCGAAAATCGCCGGAAGCCCCTCCCCTTCAGGGGAGGGGTTGGGGAGGGGGATGTCGATGCCGTCGGCACGACCGCCCCCTCCCCCGGCCCCTCCCCTGAAGGGGAGGGGGGTGAGCACCTGCGGGATGTCCGGAACATGGGCGACGTTGGCGGTCACGTCCTCGCCGACCAGCCCGTCGCCGCGGGTGGCGGCGCGCACCAGCCGGCCGTGCTCGTAGCGCAGCGAGCACGACAGCCCGTCGATCTTGTCCTCGGCGGTGCAGGCCACGGCGGCGTCCGCCGGCAGCGCCAGGAACCGCCGCACCCGCGCGAGGAACTCGGCCACCTCCTCGCCCGTGAAGGCGTTGTCGAGGCTCATCATCCGAACCTCGTGCGCGACCTTGGCGAGCGGCGAGGACGCCACCGCGTGGCCGACCTGGCGGGACGGGCTGTCGGGCCGAACCAGCTGCGGGAAGGCCGCTTCCAGCTCGGCGTTGCGCCGGACCAGCGCGTCGAACTCGGCGTCGGAAATCTCCGGCGCGTCGTCGCCGTGGTAGAGCCGGTTGTGCCGCGCGATCGCCTTCGCCAGCCGCATCAGCTCGTTGGCGGCGTCCGCTTCGCTCGGCCCGTGCGCATCCATCGCCCGAGCCTAAGGCCTGGACGCAGCCGCCTCAACCGCCAGCTCCGACCGGGTGCCGAAGCCGCCCGCTATGCCGCCTGGCAGGCCGCCATCGCGCCGTCATTGGCCGGATCGAGCTCGACCGCGTACTCGACCGAGGGCGCCGCCGCGCCGCGGCCGCGGCTGAGCCGCTCGCGCACCCGCCCGGTGGGGCGAAAGCCGATCTTCGCCAGCACCCGGCCCGAGGCCGGGTTGTCGACGAAGTGGCTGGCCGAGAGCCGACCGTGGCCGAGCGCCCGGGCCAGTCCGAGCACCGCCCGGCCCGCTTCGGTGGCGTAGCCGCGGCCCCAGTGGCCGCGGGCGATCCAGTAGCCGAGCTCGACCCCGCCGTGGTCGTCGCGCTCGAGCCCGCAGGCGCCGATCACCCGGGCGCCGCTCGCGCCCGGCAGGGTGACGACGAAATGCGGGGTGCGGCCGTCCTGCGGCCGCGCGGCGAAGTCGCGGGCGTCGGCGGCGGTGTAGGGCCACGGCGCGCGGCCGAGGTTGCGGACCACCGCCTCCTCGCCGATCGCGGCGAGCAGCTCCTGCCAGTCCTCGGGCCAGCCCGGCCGGAGGAACAGGCGCTCGGTGCGGATGAACATCGGTGGTCTCCCGTCGTCGGTCGCCGGCCGGATGGCCGCGCCGTGTTGCGTCGTGATGAACGTCCACCCCCCGATCTCTCCGGGGTACGGCTGACGTTGCGGCGGCGAGGGAGACGAAAAAGGGAGACGGGCGGGCCCCTCTCCCTGGTTCGACCGGTGCTTCGCCCGGCGGGGCCATCCCGGTGGATGGCCCGTGTGACCATCCGGTTTATTCGGCGGCGGTCGCCATCTGCTCGACCGAGACGTATTTCCGCCCGAGCTTGCCGTCGTGGAATCGCACCCGGCCCTCGGTCAGCGCGAACAGGGTGTGGTCCTTGCCCATCCCGACGTTGGCGCCGGGGTAGACCCGGGTGCCGCGCTGGCGGACGATGATGTTGCCGCCGAGCACCTGCTCGCCGCCGAACTTCTTCACGCCGAGCCGCCGGCCGGCCGAATCGCGGCCGTTGCGCGAGGAGCCGCCTGCTTTCTTGTGTGCCATCTCGAACTAGCTCCGAACCGTCAGGCCGCAGGGGCCGCTTCGGCCGCCGGCGCCTCGACGGGCGCCTCGGCGGCCTTGCTCTTCTTCTGCTCGCCGCCGACGGCGAGGATCCGCAGCAGCGTCATCTGCTGGCGATGGCCGTTCTTGCGGCGGTAGTTGTGGCGGCGGCGCTTCTTGAACACCACCACCTTCTCGCTCTTGGCCTGGGCGATGATCTCGGCCGAGACCGTCACGCCCGCCACGTCGCGCAGCTCGCCGTCCTCGCCGGCAAGGATCACCTCGCCGAGCGTGACCTGGTCGCCCGCGGCGCCCGCCAGCTTCTCGACCGCGATCTTGTCCCCGGCGGCGACCCGGTACTGCTTGCCGCCCGTGCGCAACACTGCGAACATATCGACCATCCGTTTTCGCTTGCCGCTCGCAAGCGGCAGGGCCGGCGACCGCATGGGGGGCGCCGGAAGAGCGGTGCGGTTAGTCGAAGGCTCCCGCGCCGTCAAGCGCGGCGCGGCGCTGTGGCGCCCCGGCGCAGGCGTGCTAAGGGCCAGCCGATGCGCCGCGTTCCGCTCGTTCTCGCCCTGCTCGTCGCCGCCTGCGCCACCCGCGAGGACCCGCGCTTCCCGTCGCTGGCGATGCGCCCCGCCGAGCGGGTGACCGGGACGATGGCGCCGGGCACGCCCGAGCCGCCGCCGCCGGCGCTCACCCCCACCACCGGCGATCGCCTTGCCGCGCTGCGCGGCCAGGCGCTCGCCGCGCACCGCCTGTTCGGCGAGCACCGCGGCCGCACCGCCGCCCTCGCCGCCGCCGGGCGGGGCGCGGCGCCTGGCAGCGAGAGCTGGTCGGTCGCGCAGGTGGCGCTGGCCGACCTCGAATCGTCGCGCTCGGAAGCGATGATCGCGCTCGCCGACCTCGACCGGCTCTACGTCGAGGCCTCGCTCGCCGCCGCCCAGAGCGGCGGGTCGCCCGAGCTCGACGCGGTGGCGAAGGCCCGCGAGGAAGTCGCCGGCTGGATCGCCGAGGAGGACGCGGTGCTCGCCGGCCTTCGCGGGCAGGTGGGGGACTGAGCCTCGACCGCCGCTGCGCCGCTCCGCCCCGCCCCTCCCCCACTCGTCTCCCCTGCGCAGGCAGGGGCCCATCCGAGCGCCGGACCTGATCCGAAGCTGAGGCGACTGGACCAAGTCCCGATGGGCCCCTGCCTTCGCAGGGGCGACCATGCTTGTCGTGGTCGTTTGTGGACGTGGCGGGTGGCTGCAGGGCAACTCGCCCGAGGCAGGACGCTTACCACCGCGCCCGATCTTCGTGATCCTGCGCCCGCGGCTCGATCCAGCGCCAGCCGGCGGCGGTGCGCTCGCGTTTCCACAGCCAGACATCGCTCTTGAGGTGGTCCATGACGAACCCGGCGGCGGCGAAGGCGTCGCGGCGGTGGCGGGCGGCGGCGGCGACCAGCACGATCGGCTCGCCCGGCGCCATCCGGCCGATCCGATGTAGCGCCAGCAGCCCGTCGAGCGCCCAACGCTCGCGCGCCGTGCCGACCAGCGCGCAGATGCCCGGCAGGGTCAGCGGGTCGTAGTGGCTCAGCTCGAGTTCGAGCACGGCCTCCGCCCGGTGCTCGGCGCGGACCTGGCCGAGGAACGAGACGATCCCGCCGGCCTGCGGGTGCCCGGCGGCGAACCGCCGCAGCTCCTCGCCGGGATCGAACGGCGCCGCGAGCAGCCGCGCGACCGCGACCACGGTCGCCTCAACCGCCGCTGACCGGCGGCAGGAACGCCACCTCGTCGCCGTCGCGGAGCACGGCGTCGCGGCCGACGACGGCCCCGTTGACCGCGATCCGCACCCGCTCCGACGCCAGCTCGGCGGCGAGCAGCGGATCGAGCCCGGCAATCAGCTTGGCGACCGTCGCCGCCTCGGCCCGGACCATCTGCTCGCCCGCGCCCGCAAGATCCTGAAGCCGGCCGAGGAACAGCAGCCGCAGATTCATCCCCCCGTCGCCGACATGTGCCGGGCGAGCGCGGGCGCCTGGCCGCGACGGTCGATGGCGAAGGCGTGGCGCTCGGGTTTCAGCACCATCGCCCGGTCGAGCGCCGCCTCCAGCGCCGCTTCCGGATCGGCCGAGCGCAGCGCCGCGCGCAGGTCGACCTTGCCCTCGCCGCCGAGGCACAGGAACAGCTCGCCGGTCGCCGTCACCCGCACCCGGTTGCAGCCGTCGCAGAAATTCTGGGTCAGCGGGGTGATCAGCCCGAGCCGGCCGCCGGTCTCGGCGATGTCGAAATAGCGCGCCGGACCGCCGCTGCGGTGGCCGCTCTGGACCAGCGTCCAGCGCTGCTCGAGCCGCTCGCGCACCGCGCTCAGCGGCAGGTAATGGTCGAAGCGGTCGTCGTCGATCTCGCCGAGCGGCATCGCCTCGATCAGGGTGATCGCGTGGCCCTCGCTGTGGGCCCAGGCGATCAGCTCGGGCAGCTCGTCCTCGTTGAGCCCCTTGAGCGCGACGGTGTTGAGCTTGACCTGCAGGCCCACCGCGCGGGCGGCGGCGATCCCGGCGACGACGTGCGGCAGCCCGTCGCGCCGGGCGATCCGGGCGAACAGGTCGCGGTTGCGGGTGTCGAGGCTGACGTTGACCCGCCGCACCCCGGCGTCGGCGAGGTCGGCGGCGAGGCCGGCGAGGTGCATGCCGTTGGTGGTCAGGGTCAGCTCATCGAGTCCGCTGCCGAGCTCCCGCCCGAGGGCGCGGACCAGGTCGATGACGTCGCGGCGGACCAGCGGCTCGCCCCCGGTCAGCCGCAGCTTGGTCACCCCGCGGGCGATGAACGCCAGCGCCAGGCGGTGCAGCTCCTCGAGGCTGAGCACCTCGCTGCGCGGGACGAACTTCATCCGCTCGGGCATGCAGTAGCGGCAGCGCAGGTCGCAGCGGTCGGTCACCGATAGCCGCAGGTAGGTGATCCGCCGGGCAAACGGATCGACGAGGGGGCGCACGCTCACGGAAGCAGACTCACCGGGCCAAATACACGAAATCGCGGGCGTACGCTTCAAGGTTCGCGCCCGCATCGACGTAGATCGTCTGGCCCGTCGTGGCTTCGGCCCGCGCCAGCCAGGCCACCGCGTCGGCGATCTGCTCGGGGCTCGCCAGCCGGTCGAGTGGCATCAGCGCGCGCAGCCCCCGCCACTGGGCGTCGCCGTAATCCTCGGTCGGCAGCACCAGCCCGGGGGCGACGCCGTTGACCCGGACCCGCGGCGCCAGCGCCCGCGCCAGGGTCCGCACCGCGGCGTGGAGCGCCTGCTTGGACAGCGAATAGGCGACCTGGTCGGGCACCGGGTTGTTCACCCGCTGGTCGAGGATCATCACCACGCTGCCCTCGCCCTCCCCGATCGCTTCGGCGAAGGCGCGGGTCAGCAGCAGCGGGGCGTAGAGATTGACGCGGAACGCCTCGTCGAGCGCGGCCGCGGACAAGTCGGGCCACGCCCCCTCGCGGAACACCGAGGCGCTGTTGACGAGCAGCGCCGGGGCGCGGCCGAACGCCTGCGCCGCCTCCCCGACCAGCCGCTCGGGCAGCGCCGGATCGGCCAGCTCGCCAGCCAAGCCTCGCGCGCTCGCGCCGAGGCCGGTCAGCTCGTCGACGAACGCCGGGTCGAACCTGCTGGCGTGATGGGCATGGAGCGCGAGGTCGAAGCCCTCGGCGGCGAGGCGGCGGGCGATCGCGGCGCCGATCCGCCGCCAGCCGCCGGTGACCAGCGCCACCGGCCGCGGCTCCGGCGACCCCTCAGTCACGCCGCTCGCGGGTCAGGGTCACGCCGATCCGCTCGCCGGCCTCGCTGATCGCCAGCTTGACGATCTTGACGGTCACCGCCTCGATCCGCGCGTCCTGGAGGAACAGGGTCTCGCAGACGTGGTCGGCGAGCGATTCGATCAGCGTGAAGTGCAGCCCCGGCGGCAGCGCCTCGCGGGCCGCGAACTTGAGGTCGAGGTAGTTCTTGCTCGCCGCCAGCGGGGTCTCGGGGAGGTAGCGCGGCGCCGGCATCATCCGCGCGGCGATGTCGATCCGCAGCGGCTGCGGCCGCCCGGTCTCCTCCGAGTAGATGCCGGTGAGGACGTCGACCTCGAGGCCGGCCACTTCGAGGGTGAGGCTGTCAGGCACCGGCGCGGCCGATGGCATCGGGCCGGGGCCGAGTCCAGCCATTCCTCCCCGGCACGGGGAGGGGGACCATGCGCAGCATGGTGGAAGGGCATGCCGCGTTGGCGGAGGTCGGACGACCCCCTCCACCAGCCTTCGGCTGGTCCCCCTCCCCCGCGGAGCGGGGGAGGACCGGGCATGGCTCATCGTCCGGCGGCGAACCCGGAGCTTGCGCCGAGGAAAAGGCACGGAACGGCGCGACCGGCGCGGCGCCTGCTGACGCAACGCGAGGGACGGCGCGGGGACTTCGCTGGCGAACGGCCGGGAGCGCCCGCGCTTCTCCCGGCTCGGCCCGGTGAGGATCGGCGTCGCCTGAGGCCCGGGCTCGCGAGAGGGCTCAGGCGACCGCGGCTGATCGTGCCGCGCCACCGGCGGGCGGGAGCTGGTCCCGGCCCGCTGACATCCGATCCCCCGCGTATGCTGGCGTAAGGGCCTGGCCAGGGCTTGGCGGTCACCGCCCCTGCCTGCGCCCGCGCCGGTCGCGAGGGCGGCGGGTCGCTCGCGCCAACCGCCGCTCAGAGCGGAGTTGAGGCTTGCGCGTCGCCCCCGCCCCGTTCCGCTGCTCCCATGGGAAGCGGGCGGGCGTATAACCGTTTAGGTTCGTTTTGTCAAGTGCGAATGGTGCGCAGGAACCAATCGCTGGTTCAGAACCCCACGCTCCACTGCACCGCGAACCCCTTGTCGTCGGGGACGGCGGCGAAGTGGCCCGGGTCCTTGCGGTAGTAGAGGCTGGCGCCCGCCTCGCCGCCCCACAGCGCGGCGCGCCAGGCGAGCTCGCCGACCAGCTCGCGGCCGCGCGGGGCGAGCGCAAGGGTGCGGGTGCCGTAGGTCGGCGCCAGCGTCGCGTAGCTGTAGTCGACCGGCAGGCTGAGCTCGACCCCGCCGCTCTCGACCCGCAGCGGCTGGGCGAGGCGGAACGCGAGGCGGTCGCCGCCGATCAGCACCCCGGCCTTTTCGAGGTCGACCGCGAACGACTGGCTGAGCAGGCGGCCGCCGTCGATCGTCCCGCGCGCCTGCGGCCGGGTCCAGCCGCCGCGCCACGCCGCGCCGAGCCGCCAGTCGGGCGCGAGCCGCCAGCCGAGCCGGGCGTCGACGAACAGGCTGTCGGCGCCCGGCTGCCCCAGCGCCTGGTGGAACCGGGCGCCGAGCACCGTCCGGTCCTCGTGCAGCCACGACACCCCGAGGCCGGCGTCGACCGCGCCGATGCGCCGGTCGATCGCCAGCCCGAGCCGCTGCGCCTGCGCGTCGCGCCGCCGCCGCACCAGGCTGTCGGCAAGCTGGGTCGGCCCGGTCAGCACCGCGCCGCTCTCGGCCGAGAGCGTCATCCCGACGCTCCCGAGCATCTGGCGAAACGCCAGCGCCGAGCTGCCCTGCTGGACGAAGCCGAAGTCCTGCCCGGGCGAGCCGGCGACCAGGAACGCCGGCTCGCTGCGGCCCTGGAGCTGGGCGACCAGCCCGTCGGCGCCCTGGCGGAACGCGAAGCCGAGCTGGCGGCCGGGACCGAGCCGGACCGCGACCCGCGCCGCCAGCACCTTGGCCCGCGCCGCGTCGTCGGCGGCGAGGCGCAGCGGCGCGATCCAGGCCATCGTCCCGCGACGGCCGTCGATGGAGAAGGCGAGGCTCACCCGCCCGTTGCCGGCGGCGAGCTGGCGGACCCGGCCGGCGAGCGCCGGGGTCAGCTTCTGCGCGACCTGGGCGTGGCGCACCGCGGCGGCGAGGTCGTAGGCGTAGGCGCGGGCGTAGCCGTCGAGGATCACCGCGCCGAGCGGGGCCCCGCCGGCGTCGCCCATCGCCGCGCCGGTGACCACCAGGTCGTCGCCGAGCGGCAGCAGCGTCGTCGCCCCGGCGAGCGCGGTGGTCCCCTGCGGGGCGAAGGCGTTGGCGATGTCGAGGATGCCGCGGCCATAGGTCGAATCGGTGCCGGCCGGGCCGGCGTCGCGGGCGGTGCGCAGCAGCAGGTCGACGATCTGCTGGCCGGTGAGGTTGGGGAACGCCTGGGCCAGCAGCGCCACCGCGCCGCTGATCTGCGGCGCCGAGAAGCTGGTGCCGTTGACCAGGGTGACGAACCGCCGGCCCTGCGAATCGGTGGTGACCTTGAGGACGCCGTTCTCGTAGACGCAGCAGACCCGCTCGCCGAGCGCCGCGAGGTATGACGCGGCGTTGCTCCCGGCGCGATTGCTGAAGGTCGACAGCACCCCGCTGGCGTTGACCGAGCCGGCGATGACGACGTTGCCGGTACCGGCCTGGCGGACGCTGGCGGCGAACGGGTCGACCTCGTTGGGGTTGTCGGCCGGGTCGGTGCTGTCGCCGGCATTGCCGGCCGAGACCACCACCACCACCCCGGCGGCGGCGGCGCGGCCGATCGCCGCGCGCAACGTCGCGTTGATCGGCGAGCCGCCGATCGACAGGTTGACCACCCGCGCCCCGGCACTGACCGCGCGGTCGACCCCGGCGGCGATCGCGCCGTCGGAGAACTTGCAGCCGCTGTCCGGGTTGCTGGGCGTCTCGGTCGCGCAGCTGCCGGGGCTGTCGGCGCGCAGCACCTGCAGCGTCGCGTCGAAGGCGATGCCGAGCACCCCGGTGTTGTCGCGCGCGGCGGCGGCGACCAGCGCGACCTGGGTGCCGTGGTCGTCCTCCGCGGCGATCGTCCGCGATCCGGCGACGTCGGCCGAGGCCGGCGAGATGCGGCCGGCGAACTCCGGGCTGGCGACGTCGATCCCGGTGTCGACGATGCCGATGGTCACCCCTCGCCCCGTCGCGCCGGCCTGCCAGGCGGTGACCGCGCGGTGGAACGATGGGCCGGTCGAGCGCTGGTATTCCGCGGTGTCGAACGCGGTGGTCGGCGGCGGCGCCGGAGTCGGACTGGGGCTCGGGCTCGGCGACGGCGCGGGGGTCGGCACCGGCGACGGCGTCGGCGTAGGGGCCGACGCCGGTGGCGGGACCGGCGCCGGAGCGGGCGTGCTCACCGCGCCGCCCCCTCCGCCGCAGCCCGAAAGCAGCGCCAGCGCCGCGCACGAGGTGGCGAGCGCGCGGCTCGACGGGTGACGGCGCAGACTCGTGCTCACTCGGGCCTCGTTCGCGAAGGCGATCGCCGAAACGGCTATAGCCAGCCGCGCGGCGATCGTGGAGGTGTTTGAGTTAACGGGCGATTTCTTTCCACCGCGGCGAACGCTTGTCCGCCGTGCGGCGCTCGGCTAGTCGCCGCGCGCCAGCCGAACGGGGAGACAGGCCGTGACTGCCGAGCTCGAGACCGCGATCGAGCGCGCCTGGGACGCGCGCGACGGCGTCACCCCGGCGAGCGGAGATGTCCGCGAGGTGGTCGAGCGCGCGCTCGAGCTGCTCGACCGCGGCGAGGCGCGGGTCGCCGAGAAGCAGGCGGACGGCGCCTGGCGGGTCAACCAGTGGCTCAAGAAGGCGGTGCTGCTGTCGTTTCGGCTCAACGACATGGCCCCCGTCCCCGGCGCGGCGGCGGGCGCCCCGGCCTACGACAAGGTCCCGATCAAGTTCGCCGGGTGGGACGAGGCGCGGTTCCGCGACGGCGGCTTCCGGGTGGTGCCCGGCGCGGTGGTGCGGCGCGGCGCCTTCGTCGCCAAGGGCGCGGTGCTGATGCCGAGCTTCGTCAACATCGGCGCCTGGGTCGGCGAAGGGACGATGATCGACACCTGGGCGACGGTCGGCAGCTGCGCCCAGATCGGCAGCAACGTCCACCTCTCCGGCGGGGCCGGGATCGGCGGGGTGCTCGAGCCGCTCCAGGCCGGGCCGGTGATCGTCGAGGACGGCGCGTTCATCGGCGCCCGCAGCGAGGTCGCCGAAGGGGTGGTGATCGGCCAGGGCGCGGTGCTGTCGATGGGGGTGTTCATCGGCGCATCGACCAAGATCGTCGATCGCGCCACCGGCGAGGTCCACATCGGCCGGGTGCCGCCCTACGCGGTGGTCGTGCCGGGCGCCCTGCCCGGCAAGCCGCTGCCCGACGGCAGCCCGGGCCCGTCGCTGGCCTGCGCGGTGATCGTCAAGACCGTCGACGCCCAGACCCGCGGCAAGACCGCGATCAACGAGCTGCTGCGCGACTGAGCGCGCGCTATTCCGCGGTGGTCGGGTCGATCGTCGCCCGCACTTGCGCGATGCTGTTGGCCGGGAACCCGGCGGTCTCGGCATGGCGGCGGATCAGGTCCTCGCTCGGCGCGCGGTAGATGCAGTAGATCTTGTCGTCGGTCACGTAGCTGTGGACCCACTGGATCTCGGGGCCGAGATCGCGCAGCACCTGGCACGAGGTCTGCGACGCGCCCCTGAACTCGCCCCCGCCGAGGCTGCCGACGCCGGGCATGTCCCGCTCGATCACGAACTGCGGCATCGCGACTCTCCCTTGCTGGGCGCCGCGACGATGCCCGCTTGCTGGCGGCGCCGCAGGTAGTGTCTCAGTTTGAAATTCAGGAAGCCAGGCTGAGCACGAACATGATTATGAGCACCCACACAACCAGCTTTTCGATCGTGAAGCCTGAGTGCGGGTTCTTCCCGCAATAGCGGCATAATCTGGAAGTGCTCACCACCAGGTTGCCGCACCGGTTGCATGGACGCCACTTCGCCATTGCGAACTATCCCCCTAAATCACAGAGTCGCGCTTCCGGTAAGGCCCGCGCGGCTTGGGAGCCGGGGCCAGCTCGTCGATCTTAGCAACCACGTCCTCCAGCGACCACAGGCGATCGGTGATCCCGGCGGCCATCGCCGGCGACATGCGCAGCGTCTTGTGGATGCGGGTGAAGTTGTAGAACACGAAGTAGAGCGCCAGCGCGTGAATGTGGTTGTCGAGCTTCTTGGAGAAGCCGTTGGTCAACCGGGTGAAGCGGCGCATCGACATGCGCATGGTGAGGTTCTGGCGCTCGACGTAGCTGGTCGAGACGTGCTTGATGTCGGGGTTGCCTTCGACCCGCTGCTTCTTGGCTCCGATGCACTCTGCGGGGCTGTAGCGGCCCGGCGCGGTGATCGTCGGGCCATAGAGCTTGATGAGCTGCGCATAGTCCACATCGGCCCCGAACGCGCCCTCGACCGCCTCTAGGTAAGCCTTGTGCCCGTCCGTGGTGAGCTGGACACGGTTCGCGAGCCGGGTGCGGAGATCGTCCATCAGGATCATCGCGCTTTCGCCCGAGCGGTCGCCGACGAAGTAGGAGACGATCAGCTTGGTATCGGCATCGAGCGCGGTCCAGGTCCACACGTCGCCAGCGCCTTCCGGCGCGGCCTTCGCCGTCGCCACGTTCTTTTGCTTGGCATGGCAAAACGACCAGATTTCGTCGCACTGGATGCGGCTCGCCTTCACGTTCCGCACGGTTTCGTCGTGGATGGCGAGGCAGGCTTCTCCGGCCTCGACCAGCAGCTTGCTGACGGTGTTGATCGACACGTCGGCAATCCGGCTGATCGACCGCATGGACGAACCCTCGCACAGCATGGCGAGGATTTGAGTGCGCTTGGCGACGGGCAGCTTGTTCATGCCCATTTCATAATGAAATTTTTGCTTGCTAACAAGCAGAAAAATCAGACTTGGTGGGTCTCTTCCCACCCGATGAATGTTTCGATGCTTTCTTCGAAGCTATCGCGCATGACCACCGGAACATACCGCACGGGTATGCGAGCGAGGTCCGCGATCTCTCGGGAGCTGAGCTTGCCGGCCGCATACATTTGGCGGAGCGGGTCTCGGCAGCTCTCCGGTATCAGGATCGCGAGTGCCAGGTAGATGCGAAGCCGGTCATTCATGTATGAACGAGTGTTCTTGACACCGGAATGCAACGCTCCACGCAACTCAGGAGGCAGGGAGAAGTTCTTAAAAAGAACGTTCACAGCATCTTGGCTCTCTGCGCGTAGATTAACGCAGTCGGCCACGTGTAGCAGTTCCTTTACTGCAACGAGCCGCTTCCAATACTCATCCTCCTCGCCCATATCGTTGGCGATAATTATTTCCGAGCAAAAGATCGGATTGCCGTATGCCGCTGCATGCTTGATATAGCGATATACGATTCCCCGAATCCGAGCCGCGTCCATCTTGACTAGATGGAAGCGAATCTCGTCTTGAACCCCCATGTCGATAAGCTGATCGCGCACGTCATTCACGTCGATGTGAAGTCGGGTGTAGCAGTCAAAATGGTCTAGAAGGCGTTTGACTAGCATGGGGCCTCATACGAAAGCGCCCGGGCGTTTCCACCCGGGCGCTCGCCTTATACCCATACCGCTCGCGCGATCAAATCGCCATCAGTTCGCCGATCTCAATGCGCCTAGCGTTGCGATCTTCAGGGAAGTCCGCAGACGCCTCGGAGGTGCCCAAGAGCACCTGCAGAATCGCCGCGTGGGCTTCGCTCCGAAGCTCGCCTTCGCTCACCTCAAGGGCATCGCCCCGCAGCAACTTGAGATTAACAAGCTTCCGCTCTTGGCCGAACAGGAGGCCGGCGAGCGCATCATCCGCATTCATATCTCGATCCTCCTTCCATCTGGCATTGGCGGCAGTCTGAGCGGCTGCCTTCCGCGCTTCTGGGGATAGCGACTTGGCGCGAGCGGCGGCCCCAGCCTCACCGCTCCGCTTGCGACCAGGGGACGCATAAGCGTCCTCATCAAGCTCACCCGTGGCGATCTTCCCGACGTGGACGGCGCAGCCGATCGCGTCAGCGGGTCGCTTCTGTCCATTCGGACCTTTGGGCACTGTCAGAACCTCGTTGCGATAACGTTATCAGCGACCAGCCCTTTCGCCAGGCTGAACCTTGACAAATCCAAAATACTCGTTCCGCGACCAGCTCTTGCCATTAGGTTAATCCGCTAATGCCTGCGGAAATCCGTCATCGCAAGAGCCTTCCGCAACGCACAATGGGACAACGTGTTGCCCTGCCCCGAATTTTGCCCTATGGCGCGTAGCGCCTAGGGCAAAGATAGGCACAAAGCCCCTTGACAGCAACGCATTTTAACCGGGAGGGCTAACGACCGGGCGCGTTTTTGGCTCCCAAAAAAGCGACCCCGATTTGGCCTCGTGATCCCGCCGAGTCGCACTGATTCGCGGAACAGAAAGGCACCGGTGGCCGACGTCCTCCACAAGATCGTCCACGCCGCCTGTGGACAAATCGCAGCTCGTCGCATCGGCCCGCACACCCGTCAAAATTCAAACTGAGACACTACCGCGCCGCAAGGAAGGTGCTTGCAACCCGAAGCAATGTGCTAAGCATCCCCGGATCGAGCAAGCGGGAGGCGGAGGCGATGGAACGGCAAGGCGACGAGGTCCATGTCAACACCAGCGAGGCGCGCGGCGGATCGACTCCGCACATCGTCCGTTACATCCTCGCGATCAGCCTGATCCTGGCGATCGGCGCGCTGTCGCTGATCTGGATCACCGGCGCGGCGTCGAGCGACCAGCCCGACCGCAACGGACCGATCAGCGGCCAGGCGACGCCCAAGGAGTAAGCCGGCCGGGGGCGCGGCCGGTCGCAGCAGGAGACGATCATGCCGGCCAAGTCGAAGGCGCAGCAGAAGGCCGCCGGCGCGGCCTTGTCGGCCAAGCGCGGCGACACCCCGAAGTCGAAGCTCCAAGGCGCGTCGAAGCAGATGGCTTCGTCGATGAGCGAGAAGGAGCTCGAGAAGCTGGCCTCGACCCCGCGCAAGGGAAAGCCCGAGCACGCCAGGAAGGGAGATTGAGCCGCCCGCGGTGAGCGGCGGGCTCGAGCGCTTCGTCCGCGCCCAGGATGAGGGCGGCGCCTATCGGCAGGCGCTCGCCGAGCTGCAGGCCGGGGCCAAGCGCAGCCACTGGATGTGGTTCGTCTTCCCGCAGCTCGCCGGGCTCGGCCACAGCCCGACAGCCCGATACTTCGCGCTCGCGGATGCCGCCGAGGCGCGCGGCTACCTCGCTCACGAGGTGCTCGGCAGCCGGCTGCGCTCATGCGCCGAGGCGATGCTCGGCTGGGCGGGCCAGCGCTCGGCCGAGGCGATCCTCGGCGGGATCGACGCGCTCAAGCTCGCCAGCTCGATGACCCTGTTCGAGGCCGTGGCCGGGGAGGCCGGGGCGCCGTTCGCGGCGGTGCTGGAGTCGTTCTACGGGAGCCGGCGCGATCGGCTGACGCTCGATCTGCTGGCCAGTCCGTGAAAAACCCGTGACGCGGCGGAACCGACTTGCGGGAACCCGGTTGGCGGCTAACATCGCAAGAAATCGTGTGCTGACAGGAGGAAAGTCATGAGGTCCCTGCTCACCGCGGCTGCCGTGTCGCTGGCGCTGATGACCGCGCCGGTGGCCCACGCGGCGGCGCCGGTCCGCGCCAGCGCACCGGTCGAGGCCGAAAGCGAGCTCGGCGGCTCGTTCCCGCTGTCGGTCCTGATCGTGCTCGCCACGGTCATCGGCGGAGCCATCTTCGTCATCGCCGACGACGGCAATTCCGACAGCCCCTGAACCGTCCCCACAGCATTACTGGAGCACCTGAATGAGGAAGCTGCTCACCAGCGCGGTCGTCGCGCTCGGACTCGCCACGTCGTCGTTCGCCCAGGCGGCGTCGCCGGTCCGCGCGAGCGCGCCGGCCACCGCCGCCGAGAACCGCCTCGCCGGCGATTCGACGCTGCCGCTGATCATGGCGCTGATCATCGCGGTCGGCACGATCCTCGCGATCGACGAGACGGACAGCTCCGACAGCCCGTGATCGACGCGGCCCTGATCCGACCTGCTCCCTGATCCGATCGGCCGCGCGGCGGGCCTTGCGCCGCCGCTTGGTCGGACGCAGCCGCCCGCGCGCGGCGATGTCGGCGCTGAAGCTCTGACCCGGGTCCCACTCGTCCACCGCGGGCGAGCCTGCGAGCGACCTTCAGAACGGGATATCGTCGTCGAGATCGTCGGCGAAGCCGCCGCGGCCGCCGCTCCCGCCGGGCGTGGAGCCGCCGCCCTGCTCGTCCCAGCCGCCGCCGCCGCGGGCGCCGCCGCCCCGCGCGCCGCCGCCCTCGCTCCAGCCGCCGCCGCCAGCGCCGCCGCGCTGGCCCGCCCCGCGATCCGATCCGCCCCCGCCGCCACGCTGCCCGCCGCTATCGAGCGAGATCAGGGTGCCGTTGAACGGGCGGATCACGACCTCGGTGGTGTAGCGGTCGTTGCCCGACTGGTCCTGCCACTTGCGGGTCTGCAGCGCGCCCTCGACGTAGACCTTCGCGCCCTTGCGCAGGTATTGCTCGACGAAGCTGGCGGTCGCCTCCTGGAAGATCGCGACGTTGTGCCACTCGGTCCGCTCCTGGCGGTCGCCGGTGTTGCGGTCCTTCCACTGCTCGCTGGTAGCGATGCGGATGTTGCAGACCTTGCCGCCGTTCTGGAACGAGCGGACCTCCGGATCGGCGCCGAGGTTGCCGACGAGAATGACCTTGTTGACGCTGCCTGCCATCGAATCGGCCCTCCCGGTTTGGCCGCTTGAATTAGGGATTAGCGACGCCCCTCGCCACCCGCGGACGCCGTCCTATCCCCAACCCTGGATTTCTCACGCGGAGACGAGGAGACGCGGAGAGGTCGCGCGCGGCAAAGCCGCTCTCCCATGACCGGCTTCGCTTTTTCGACGCCGGCGGCGCTGGATGGCACCGCTCCGCGTCTCCGCGTGAACTCATTACAGTCCGAGCGCGGTTGCCGACCAGTACGTCACCCCGGCGGCAATGTAGGCCAGGGCGAACAGGTAGCCGAGCATGAACGCCGGCCATTTCCACCCGTTGGTCTCGCGCCGGGCGACGGCAATGGTCGACAGGCACTGCGGAGCGAACACGAACCAGGCGAGGAACGCGAGCGCGGTCGGCAGGGTCCAGCGGGCCTTGAGCTGGTCGCCGAGCGCCACCGCGGTTTTCGCTTCGTCGGAGGAGGCGACCGCGTAGGTCGTCGCCAGCGACGAGACCGCGACCTCGCGCGCCGCCATTGCCGGGATCAGCGCCAGCGCGATGTCGCGGTTGAACCCGACCGGCTCGACCACCACCGCGAGACCGTTGGCGAGGTGCCCGGCGATCGAGGCGTCGACCTGGTCCTCGCCCGGCCCGGCCCGCGGGACGTTGAGCAGCAGCCACAGCACGACGGTCACGGTGAAGATGATCGTCCCGGCCCGGCGCAGGAAGATCCACGCCCGCTGGAACAGCCCCAGCGCGAGGTCCTTGACGGTGGGAAGCTGGTATTTCGGCAGTTCCATGATGAAGCCGCTGGCGTCGCCGCGGGTCACGCTGCGGCGCAGGACCAGCGCCACCACCATCGCCCCGACCACCCCGGCGAGGTAGAGCGCGAGCAGCACCAGCCCCTGCAGCCCGATTCCGGCCGACACCGTCCGCTGCGGGATGAAGGCGGCGATGATCACCGCGTAGACCGGCAGCCGGGCCGAGCAGGTCATCAGCGGGGCGATCAGGATCGTCGTCAGCCGGTCCTTGGGATCGGCGATGCTGCGCGTCGCCATGATCCCGGGGATGGCGCAGGCGAACGACGACAGCAGCGGGATGAAGCTGCGCCCGGAGAGGCCGACCGCGGCCATCAGCCGGTCCATCAGGAACGCGGCGCGGGCCATGTAGCCGGTCGCCTCCATCGTCAGGATGAAGAAGAACAGGATCAGGATCTGCGGCAGGAACACGACCACCGAGCCGACCCCGGCGATCACCCCGTCGGTGACGAGATCGCGCAGGAGGCCGGCGGGCAGCAGGTCCTTGACCACCGCGGCGAGCGCGTTGACCCCGGCCTCGAGCGCGTCGGCGAACGGCGCGGCGCCGGCGAACACCGCCTGGAACACCACGAACAGCAGCGCCAGCAGGATCGGCGGGCCGAGCCAGGGGTGGAGCAGCACCCGGTCGAGCTTGGCATGGACCCGGTGCCGCCGGGTCTCGCTGAGGATCGCGCCCTCGGCGATCGCCCGGGCCTCGAAGCGGCGCTCGGGCATGGTCAGGTGCGGGCGGGGATGTTGCGGCGCGCGCGCGTGGTGCTCGGCCTGGGCGATCGCCTCGGCGAGCTCGGCGAGCCCGCGGCGGCGGACGGCGACCGTCGGCACCACCGGCACTCCTAGCGCCTCGGCCAGCGCGGCGGGATCGAGCACCAGCCCGTCGCGCTCGGCGAGGTCGACCATGTTGAGCGCGGCGACCACCGGCCGGCCGAGCTCGATCACCTCCTGGGCGAACACCAGGTGCTGCTCCAGATTGGCGGCGTCGAGCACCACCACCAGGACCTCCGGCTGCTTCTGCCCCTCCATCTCGCCGAGGATCACCTTGCGGGTGACCTCCTCGTCGGGGCTGGTGGCGGCGAGCCCATAGCTGCCGGGCAGGTCGATCAGCTCGAGCGGCTCGCCCGAGGGCAGCAGCATCCGCCCGGCTTTGCGCTCGACGGTGACGCCGGGATAGTTGGCGATCTTCTGCCGCGCGCCGGTCAGCGCATTGAACAGCGCGCTCTTGCCGGCGTTGGGGTTGCCGACCAGCGCGGCGGTGCGGATCGCCCGAGTCATGAGGCGTCCAGCGGCTCGACCGTCATCGCCCGGGCATGGGCGCGGCGCAGCGCCACCGTCATCCGCCCGATCTCGATCGCCAGCGGGTCGCGCCCGGCGAAGATGCCGCGGTAGGCGAGCCGGACCTCCGCCCCCTCGTCGATCCCCAGCGCGCGCAGCCGCTGCGCCTCCTCCGGCACCAGGCGCGGCCAGTCGACCGCGGCGATCCGCGCCGCCTGACCGCGAGGAAGCTGATCGAGCTGCACGCCGACAGGCGTGACACAGCCCGAACGCTTTTGCAACTTGTTCGCAATAGCGCCCGGTTCAGCGCGCCGGGTAGCGCAACCGTCCGAGCAGCCGCGCCACGCTGAACTGCTCGCCGCCGCCGTGCAGGAGCTGGTGCTTGGCCTTCTCGAAGCGCATCACGCCCTCGATGCGGCGCGCGAGGAAGCTGCGGGTCGCGGCGAAGCCCTCGCTCTCGTCGTAGGCGTAGACCGCCAGCGTCGCGGCGTAGATCCCGGCCAGGATCGCCCGCTTGGAGTAGTAGTTGTAGTCGGTCGCGGTATCGCCGGCGAGGCGCCACATCGCGTCGGCGCTGGCCCAGCCGAGCTTGAGCGTGGCGCGGGCGTGCTGCGGCGCCGCCATGATCGTCAGCGCCCGGCGCAGCGCTTCCTGCTGCCCGGCGATGCGGTCGAGCCGGAACTGCACCAGGGTGCGGATCCGCTCGCGGATCGGCAGCGCGGCCAGCGCTTCGTGCGCGAGAGCTTCGCCCATCGCCCGGTCGACCGAGGCGATCCACGCGGCGATCATCGCCATCGCCCCGCCGTCGAAGGCGAGCGCGGCGACCGCCGGGTCGACGCCCTCCGCTTGCGCCGCGTTGCGCACCGCCAGCGCCGTCCAGCCGTCGAAGATCGCGGCGTCGGCGATTGCCGGACCGAGCGCCACCCGCAACTCGTCGAGGGTCAGATCCGGGGCGGTCGCCACCGCTACAGGCTCGGCCCGTACGACCGCGGCTTGCCCTTGGCGGTCGCCGCTCTGGCGGCAGCCTCGATCTCGGCGAGCACCGGGTTGCTGCGGCCGTCGATCTGGGCGTAGTCGAGCGCCGAGCGGCCCGAGTTGTCGCTGCGCTTCGGGTCGGCGCCGGCCTTGAGCAGCACCCGCGCCATCGCCGCGTCGTGGCGATGGGTGGCGGCGATCAGCGGGGTCTCGCCGGTCGAGCTGGCCTCGTCGACCCTCGCACCCAGCCCCACCAGCAGCTCGACGCCCTCGACCCAGCCAAGGTTGCTGGCCAGCACCAGCGGGGTTTCGCCCCGGTTGTTGCGGGCGTTGACGTTGCCGCCCTTGGCGTGGAGGAACCGCACCCAGGTCGCGTCGCGGCGCTGGGTGACGATGTGCAGCGCGCTGTCGCCGGTGCTGAAGTCGCGGGTGTTGACGATGGTCGCGCCGGGCAGCGCGAGCGACTTCTCGACCGCCTCGCCATCCTTCTTGCGGACCGCCTCGAGAAACCGGTAGCCGTCGGAGAAGCCCATGCCCTGGGCCGCAGCGGGGGTCGCGACCGCCAGGCCGGCCGCCAGCACCGCCGCCGCCGCCAGCCCTCGCCACCGCTGCTCGATCACTCCGCCCCTCCCGCCGTGCCAAGGACCCTCGCGGCCTTGCGTCGGCCCGGTTAGCAGAGCATGAACCGCCGCGCCATGATCAGGGTCCGCCTGCGCGCCGCCTGCCTCGCCGGCACGCTCGCGCTCTCCCCCAGCTTCATTCTCGGCGGCTGCAAGCCCGCGGCGACGCAGGCGCAGCCCAAGCCGCCGCTGGCGGGGGCGAAGATCGGCGGCGACTTCGCGCTGGTCGACAAGGACGGCAGGACCGTCCGCTACGGCGACTTCGCCGGACGGTATCGGATCGTCTACTTCGGCTACACCTTCTGCCCCGACGTCTGCCCGCTCGACCTGCAGAAGCTGGCGCAGGCGCTCAAGCTGGTCGAGCAGCGCGAGCCCGAAGTGGCCGCGCGCATCCAGCCGATCTTCATCACCATCGATCCGCAGCGCGACACGCCCAAGGTCGTCGGCGAGTTCACCGCGGCGTTCTCGCCGCGGTTGCTCGGGCTTACCGGCAACCAGCAGCAGGTCGCCGCGGCGGAAAAGGCGTTTGCGGTCTATGCGCGCAAACAGCCGAGCAGCTCGGGCTACCTGATGGACCACAGCCGCATCGCCTACCTGATGGACCGCGACGGCAAGCCGCTGGCGCTGCTCCCGGTGGACCAGGCGCCGCCCGCGATCGCCGCCGAGATCGAGCGGTGGACGACGTGAGCGGCGGCGAGCTGAGCGAGCCGCGGTTCTGGGAAAAGCCGATCGGCCAGCTTACCCGCGCCCAGTGGGAGGCGCTGTGCGACGGCTGCGGCCAGTGCTGCCTGCACAAGCTCGAGGACGAGGACACCGGCGAGGTCGTCCGCACCAACGTCGCCTGCCGCCTGCTCGATCTCAAGACCGCGCGGTGCGGCGACTACCGCCACCGCAAGGCGCTGGTCCCCGACTGCCTGCGGCTGACGCCGCGGCTGGCGCGCGAGGCGAGCTGGCTGCCGCCGACCTGCGCCTACCGCCTGCGCGCCGACGGCGAGCCGCTGCCCGAGTGGCATTACCTGGTCTGCGGCGACCGCGAGGCGGTCCACCGCGCCGGGGTCTCGGTCATTGGCCGCGCGGTCAGCGAGACCGTCGCCGGGCCGCTCGAGGACCACGTGCTCGACGAGGACCTGGCCAGGCTCGATGCGTGACTGGCTGCGCCGCCTCGCGCCGCCGCCGCCGGCGCCGCGCGCGCCGTCCGGGCCGGTCCACCGCAGCGTGATGGTCGGCGGACGCGAGCTGCCGCTGAAAATTCGCAAGCTGCGCACCGCCCGGCGGATGACGCTGCGGCTCGCCCCCGACGGCAGCGAGGCGCGCGTCACGCTGCCGCCGTGGGGGCGGATCGGCGACGCCGAAAGCTTCGCCCGCGAGCGCGCCGACTGGCTCGCCCGCCAGCT
>JADMIO011403850.1_pt1 | contig 62188 bp, 52 predicted proteins | sample 8958161 | NCBI WGS metagenome assembly JADMIO01 (sample SAMN16585339, study PRJNA669376) | soil metagenome | isolation source: Crop rotation soil | place: USA: Cullars Rotation, Alabama | collected 2011 | reverse complement strand
CCGCGACTTCAAGTCACGTGAATTCCAAGCTTCGGATCCCACTGTGCTGGAAAGGAACGGTGGGAGTCCGTGGTTCGCCAACTCGAAACCGAAGGACCCGACGGCGGCGTTTCAACATGCCTGGACTGGGCGATCAAGCGTCAGGTGTTCGCCGCGCATCTGCGCAAGCACGGCTTCACCTGGGAGAAGCTGGAACAATGGACGCATCTCACCAGCCTGCTCGCCAACGCGCTCGCATCGCTTCGCCCGCCGTTGCCGGTATCCGTCCTCTCCGCTTTCTTTATCCGCGATGAACGCGGTCCCCTGCGAAGTGTCATCGATCAGCTCAGCAACTATCTGGCGGAGCGACAGCTCTGCTGGAACGAGATCGATACGTATTTCAAGCTTCGATTGGAGTTGTTCGAGATCGATACGCGTTTTGGTGAACTGGGCGGCGGCGGGATTTTCGAGCTGTTCAACAACGCCGGCGCGCTGCGTCACAACCTGCCGGGCGTGGAAAACATCGATCAGGCGATCGAGGATCCCCCAGCCGTCGGCCGCGCCAAACTTCGCGCCGCAGCCATCCGCGAATTCGCCCACCGCCGCGCCGAGATGGGCTGCGATTGGGACAGCATCCACGATTTCGTCAACGATCGCTTCCTCGACATGAGCGATCCCTGGGCCGACCAGGCCGAGTGGCACGCGCATCCCGGCAACGTCGAGCACTCGATCAGCATGCACCGTTTCATCGCCATGCGCGAAGCGCGGCGCCAACGGATGCAGGCCCCCCACGTTCCCTCTCCCCTCCGGGGACAGTGAGCTGGTCACCCGCGGATGATGTGCGCCATCGCCTCCGCCAGCTTCTCCGGCGTGCAGGATAAGATATCCATACCAACCTTGCGGCACTTCGCCGCCGTCGTCTTGTTGTATTCCGGACGCGCTTCATAACCGAGCGCCCCCAGCCCGATCATCCGAATCCCCGCCTGCGCCATGTCCTTCACCTGGCTCACCAGCTCGTGCTCCGCGCGGCCTTCGTAGAAGTCGGTGATCAGCACGACGATCGTTCGCGCCGGCTGGCTGATCAGCTGCGTTGCGTATTGCAGCGCACGCGTGATGTCAGTTCCCCCGCCGAGTTGGATCGAAAGCAGCACATCGACCGGGGCCCCCACCTTATCGGAGAGGTCGGCAATGTCGGTATCGAAGAGGAACAAACTCGTGCGTACGGCGGGAATCTCCGCGAAGATTGACGCCATCACCGCCGAGAAAATCGCCGAGTCCAGCATCGATCCCGACTGATCGACCGCGACGATAACGTGCCACGGCCGGGTGCGTCGCTCGGCGGCGTGGAAATAAACCCTGTCCACCAGCAGCTTCTTCGATTCTGCGTGATAGTTCTTCAAATTCCGCCGGATCGTCCGCCCGAGATCGAGGTTGCGATAGACCTTTCGCGGCGAATGCTTGTCCCGCCGGATCGCCCCGGTGATCGCCGGCTCGATCTGCACCTTGAGCTTCTTCTTCAGCTCCTGGACGACCTTGTCGATGATCTTTCGCGCCAGCGCTCGCGTTTTTTCATTCAGCAGATCGCGATGCGTCAGTAACGTCTTGACCAGTTCCTGGTTCGGCTCGATGCGCTCGAGCAGCTCGGGCTTCTCCATCAGCTCGCGCAGGCCGCGACGATTGACCAGCTCGCGCTCCATCACCTCCTTGGCTTCGCGCGGGAAGAGTTGCCCGACTTCATCGACCCACCGCGGCACATTCATCGCATGCCCCGGACCCAGCCCGCCGCGACGATCACCCGATTGCGGGCTTTGCCCCCCGCCCCCGCCCGATCCGCCGCCACCGCTCTCGAACAGGAAGCCGACCAATGCCTCAATCCGCGCCGCCTGCTCATCGCCCTCACCCAGGCAAACGCCGTGCTGCTCGGCGGTCTTCCCAAGCACCAGCCGCCAGCGCGTGAGTGTTTGACGATGTTCTGCGGTCAATTCCGACATATCAGCTTCCCAGCCATTCCTTCATGATCGTCGCAACTTCTGCGTCCAACTGTGCCATCAACTGCGCCGCCCCGATGCTGGTCGTCAGCGCGCGGAGTGACTCGCTTTCCTTCAGGCCATATAGCTCGGCCACATGCGCGGCGACACTATCACGCTGCCGCTCGTGGAGCGTTTCAAACGCCGCGCGGAGGCGCGGGATCATCACCAGGAATATCTCGCCGTTGGCGTTTTTCAGCAGCTCATCCACGGCCGCGACAAGGGATTTGGCGCCCAGCAAAATCGCCGTCCGCGAAACGCGTAACACCCCGTGCAGAAAATCCCCCGCCATCACCTGCCGGTCGACGCCGCCGCGCGCATACGCCGACAGCTCGGCCGCCAGCGCATCGGGTTTCACGCGGCGCATCTCCGTCAGCACGCCGAGGAAAGCCCCGCGGAGAAACGCCATCGTCGAGACCTTCGCCGCCCGATCCACGCTCGACGCAAAAAGATCGGCATCGAGGTCCTGCCGCTGCACGACGGGCTCCGCCAGCGCCAGCAGGCCGTTGATCACTTCATCCCATTGCTCCGGCGGGACCGATGCGACCTCCGGCACCGCAAAACAGGCGCGATCGAAGCAGCGGGCGATCAGGTCGGACAGCTGCGCCTTCCCGAGCGAGCGATACGCCGCGAAACGCTCAAGCAACATCAGCGACGTCAACGCATCGGCGAGCGAATGGAAGCGATCGTCATGATCGATCGCATGCCCGGTCGCCGCTTCCGCTTGCGTGATCAATTGCGGCAGATCCATGTCCACCGCCTGGACCAGCCGCCGGCATGCCGCCCCCGCTTCGACAACATTGACACCCAGGCTCTCGCGCAACAACGTCGTGGCTGCCACTTCGACCGTATCGCCGTGCAATGATTTCTCGATCAGCGACGCCTCAATCTTCGGGCTCCACTTCAGCTTCCAGTGCTCCTTGAAGATCGATTGCCCGAAGGGCGACGCTTCGCGCTGGACGGCCCCGATCTCGACGCCGAGAAAGACCAGCCGATGCAGAAACGCCGACCGCGCCGCATCGTTGGGCTGGCGCTTGTCAAGCGCATACGAGACCAGCTTCTCCCGCGCCGCCACTTCCTCCAGGTCGAGCTTGGCGAGTTGCTCGTAGAAATCATTGATGATCGGCAGCCGCCCGATGCGATCGGTGACGCGTCCTAGCCGCGTGCCGATGTTCACCTCATCGATCGACTCCAGCAGGTTCCCCGCGTCCGTTCGCGGATTCCCCTTGCAGCAGCAGGTGATCAGCGCATCGCAGATGTCATCAAGCACCGGCTCGGATCGTCCGCGCAGGCGAGCGAGCATCAGCGAATGTTGCATCGCCCCGATCGCATCCGCGGAGGAAACCGCGTCGCCGCGCTTGCGGGCTTCCTTGAGCACGTCGATCACGTATTCGATCACCACCTCATCCTGGCCGATGCCGGCGCAGTGGTGGTCGTAGCACATCTCGTAAAACCGCGGCGCACGGTTCCCCGCGCCGTAACCAGAGAGCTCCGAGATACGGAAGTAGGAATACGGCGCTACGGTGACGTTGAGAGTCCCCTGCGGGATGGGCGGGGGCGGCGTGGGATCATTGCGGTCGAGAAAGATGTGAAACCCGCCGCAGACGACCATCGCCTCCTCGGGCTTGATCTTCTCAGCCTTCAGCGTCTGCGTGATTGTCTGCCACATGAAGCGCTCGCGGGCGATGGTGCCATCGGCGTGCAGCGACTCCGGCGGCGTGGTCACGCGCACCGCGGCGCAGAAGAGCGCAACCTCGCGACGCATCGCTTCGTACGTCTGGTCTTTTCGCGGCGTCTCAAACAGCCGATCCCACGTCTCGTCCCAACTGCGATACCCCGCTGCCCTGGCGAGCAACTGATAGAACGAGCTGGTCAGCGCGATCTCATCGAGGTCGCGGCGGTGATGCTCCTTCGTTTCCCGGATCGCGTAGTGCGGGAGATCCATGAAGTGCGTCTTCGCCCCCACCTCGCGCGCCGTCACCATCGCCACGTACTCCGGCGAATAGCCCACGATCGGATACCACACCGAATACCGCGGCGGCGGAACCGGCGGCATGCCCGGCGGTAACGTTGCAACGGCGCTGTCGTCGCGGAAGCTGGAATAAATTGCCACCGGCGGACGCGTCTTGGAATCGATCACAAACTCGATCATCGCCTGCGCTTCGTGCGGGCCCTCGACGAAGATAATCTTCGGCTGGCGCGCCTTGATGCTGCTAGCGAGATGCCGAGCGATCGCCGGCGAGTGATGCCGCACCGGAAACCAGTACAGCGGCTCGGCGAGGATGCCATCAACCTGCTTGACCAGCGCATCAAGATCGATCGCCGCAGCTCTGGCAGCTTTTGCAACTTCGGCAGATGGCTTGGTTTTCGGCATTTGGTTTAGCCACGGATGGGGCACGGATTTACACCGATGAAGAAAATACGCTGGCTTTGCCTTTCATCGGTGTTCATCGGCGCCCCAATCCGTGGCTGAAAGTATTCACTTCAGAGTTCGAGTCGCCTCTTCATGAAACGCCTGCCAGTTCTTGTCGCTCGCGCCGCGCTTCTTGGCCACGATCGCGATGTATTCCTTCAACGCCGCCAGGTCCTGCGGGTCTTCTTTCACGATCGATCCCACGAGGTTGCGCGCGATGGCGCCGGCTGAGATCTTCCCGTCGCCGAAGTAGCGGCTGTGCAACGCCGCATCCACCGCCGTCCCGATCGCCTCGGCGGTTGAAAGCGTCGTGCTCGGCGATTTCACGCTGATCCCCTCCGCGGTTTTCCCGTCGCGCAGTTCGCGAAACGCCGTCGCCAGCAGATCGAGAATTCCTGGCTCGATCGTTGCCGGGATGTCGTACCGCGCCAGCAACTCGGCCGACCGCTGCCGGACAATCTCCACTTCGGTCTTGCGATCCGCCACGATCGGAATGTGCACGTAGTTGAACCGCCGCTTTAATGCCGCCGACAGATCGTTCACGCCCTGGTCCTTGGAATTTGCCGTGGCCATCACATTGAAACCGGGCTTGGCAAAGACCGCATTCGCCTCCGGTAATTCCGGGATGGCGATGTTCTTGTCGGACAGGATCGACACCAGCGCATCCTGCACGTCCGGCACGCAGCGCGTGATCTCCTCAAAACGCAGCAACCCACCGGTGCGCATCGCTACCATCGTCGGCGAAGGGATGAGATTTCCCGTCGTCGGCCCCTCGGCAATCACGCGCGCGATGTTCCACGAATACTTGATGTGCTCCTCGGTCGTGCCGGCGGTGCCTTGAATGGTCAGCGTCGAGTTCCCGCTGATGGCGGCGGCGAGATGCTCGCTGAGCCAGCTCTTACCGGTGCCGGGATCGCCCACCAGCAGCAGCGCGCGATCGGACGCGAGCGTGACGATCGCGCGCTCGACGATGGCTGTATCGCCGAAGAATTTCCGAGTGATCGAAACCTTCTGCTTCTTCCCGCCGACATTCGCTTCGAGCGTCTCCCCGCCGATGACATACGTCCGCACCGACCGCGGCGACAATTTCCACGACGCCGGCGGCGTGTCCTTGTCGTTCTGCTTCAACGCCTCCAGCTCGTTGGCATAGGTCACCTCGGCCGGGAGACGCAGAATGTCACTCGCGGCTTCAATCTCTGGTTTCTTCGCCATGTTTCACCGCGCTCCTGTAGGGGCGAGACTTGTCTCGCCCTCTTCTGACATGACAAAGGGCGACACAAGTGTCGCCCCTACCGTCACGTGAACTTCATCGCCTTCACCAATGCCGCCTGGCTCACCTTATCCGGCGAGATCGTCAGATACTCCGGCCCGTCCTCGTTCAGCGCCGTCAGCGGCTGAAAGATCGCCCTGCACGATTCGTAATGCGCTACCCCAAAAATCGGCGGGCGCTTTTTCTTCTCCGCCAGCTTCGTCATCACCCCATGCAACGGCTTGCCCGAAGGCCCGCGATCGAGCCGCACTTCGAACGGAAGATGATCCGTCACGATGGGGAGCAAGTCGAATCCCTCCGCAGACGACTTCCGCTCCCCCGCTTCCCACGTGTCCAGGAATACTTCCTCCTGCAACTCGATCTCCAAATCAAGCGGCGTCGGCTTGTGCTGCTCCAATCGGGCAAAGGCCTGCTTCATGTCCCATTTCCAAAACGGCTCCCACTGCCCAAACGCCTCGCCCGCGGTGACATTGCTTGCATCCGAAAGCGTAAGACGCGTTGCCGAATTCGATTGGCGACATATCGCGCACTTTGATATTTCGATAACGTTTTTCTCTAAAAAGATCTTGGGTCTGAACTTTTGCTTCTGCTCGATCACAAGCGCCACTTCAGCGGGAAGATCTGCCCCCTGTTTCATGCCGTAGATATAGGACCACACAATGGACTCACCGACTTGACCTCCCGCTATGGGTTCCACCGCTCTGAGCCGAAAATCAAATGCGACGTGCGAACCGGAAACCTTCTTAGCCACTCCGAGTGTAACGACCTTGAGCTTTTCGACCGGCTCCGTTGGCGGAAGAATCATCAATCGATCGAACTTCGCAAAATCATTGGCTTCAATAGCACGACGCATCCCGGACGCCATGATCCAGGCCCGTCCTAAAAAGAATGCAAGGCGTCGGCTGGAAAACTGACTTGAGCCTGCAATGAATCGTTGAATCTCTTCACTGGCCAGTCGAATCGAAGAACCTAACCGCAGCAGGCGCATGCGCGAGGCTTCTTTGAACGTTACGTCGATCCGCTCGACAGTCGATTTCGACGCCGCCGTCAATCCAGCCAGCAGCAGTTCTTCAACCGCGCCGCTCAGCTCATCGAGCAGCGAGATCAACTGTTTTCGTTCCGCTGCCTGCACGCGTTATTCCCCCTCTTCGTCATCGTCTTCTTCGTCGGCGTCGTCATCACCCCCATCGGGGTGCTCCATCGCCGCCATCGCAATGGCGTACTGGCTCCCCACCACCCGCAGCGTCAGCAACCGTTCGAGCAACCGCACGGCCGTCTGCGCGTTGAGCAGCGTGGCGGCGGAGGAGCGATCGTCCCCTTCGATCTGCGCGTGAAGATTCGCGAGGACGCCCGCCACATGCCCCGCGCCGGCGCGAGCGAGGTGCTCGGTGTGAGACTTAAGCTCCGCCAGCTCATCCGGCCCGCAGGCGCGCAGCCCACGCACCACCAGCATCTCCAACAGCGTGCGCAGGCGTTCGATGTGGATGCGCAGCTCCTCGAATTCCGTCATGGGCGCGGTCATAGCGTGTAATAATCCTCCGGCACCGTCTCCGTCGGCCGCCAATCGACTTCGCCCGCCTCGGCACCCTTGTAGCGGATGAAGATCTCGCCCATCGTTTCCTTGTTCAACTCCGGCTTGATCTTGTGCGTCTTCGACAGCCAGCCATCCAGCATGGCCGGATCGAGTGCGCCGGCCTTGGTCAGGCCGATGATCAGCACGAGCAGATGCTTGCAGACGGATCCGCGCAGGCCGCCGCAGATGTTGAGGTTCTGCGTGCAGCACGCGTAGTGCCCATCGGATTCGAGCCGGCAAGCGTAGACCAAATCGGGATCGGTCTGGCTCTTGACCACGCCGGACATATGGCTGTCGGTGATGTCGTTGAAAAGCTGGAAGCGCTCGGCCTTGAGCATCTTGGTGGCCTTGTCGATCTTCGCCTTCTCAGCGCGAACCTCCAGCGCCTTGAGGAACGACGCGAGATCGGTGACCTTCCCGCCGACGGCCTTGGCGACTTTGGTCTCGACCTTCTTCAGCTCGCGCTGCTTCGCCGCTTCCGCCTTCTGCTTCGCCGCTTCCCGTTTCTTCCGCATGCCGGCCGTCGCTTTGAGCTGTTTCTGGCGATGGCTCTTGATGAGTCCCGCGAGCTGGTCCCCATCCGGCGGGGTCTGCGCAAAGGCTTCACACAGAGCCTTGGTCAGCACCTCACGAAACTCATTGGCCTTGAGCTTGCTCTTGGTCGTCTCGATCTCCAGGGTCTCGAAACGGATTTGGATGTCGCCCAACACGCGCGCTGCCGCCAGCAGATCGGCGGACATGGTCGTCTTGCTCATCCGGCCGGGACGCGGGATAACCAGCGCCGTACTGATTGCCCAGCCGTATTCCAGATTGGAAGAATCACCCGTGACGATTCGTGAAATGGCCGCCTTCGGATGGGCGCCCTGGGGCGGCTGTGCGAGCTGAAACTTGAACTTGATGCGCTTCGCCTTGGCGATGGCCTTATCGAGTTCCTTCAGCGCAGGCCCGGCGGCCGTGACTGTCGCCTGGGCGTTGGCGTCGTATCCCTTTGCCTTGGCAAGTTGGGCGCCGGACAGATTAGCGCCGCGGAGATTGGCGCCCGTCAGATTCGCGCCGTCGAAGTTCGCGCCGCTCAGGTCGGCGTCAGCCAGGTTGGCCCTGCTCAGGTCCGCACCGCTGAAATTGCAGTTTTTGAACTTCGACCCGCTCATCTGCGCGTCCGCCAGCGAGCTGCGGGTGAAATCGCCGCTGTCGATCGTCGCCTCGTCAAACGTCGCCTTGTCCAGTTTCGCTCCCGAAAAGTTCGGGCGAACCATGGTGATGTGTTCGAATTCGCAGCCTTTAAGATTCGCGTCCCGAAACACCGGCTCGGTCATCTTGCCGTTCACGTACGCGAAGCCGTATTTGCTGAAATGGGACTCAGAGAAGTCGGAGCCTGTGAAATCGAGGTCGGACCCATCGGCGAAATCGCTGGAAGGGAGCTTCGCCTTCTTGAAGCTGCACGCCTGCGCGCTTTCGATCATCAGATCAATGCCGGTGCACTGCTCGAACTTGCATTCGCTGGACGGGCCGATCTTCGTCCGTTCGAACTTTGCGCGGGAAAAGTCGCACGAATCAAAGCCGAAGTCCTCGAGGTCAAAGCCGCGCAAGTCCGCCCCGATGAACGACTCGCCCGCGATGATGCGCGTCGGCTGCTTACCCATCGCGCGTCGGGCGTAGTGGGCGATCGCGTCCTGAAAGAGCTTAGCGCCTTTGGCCCCCCGCTTCATCACTGCGACGATCTCGTCATCGGTCGGCGCGACCTGCGTGGAAAAATCGTCGGCGTCGAGCAACTGGATCGCCGCTCCCCTGGCGTTGAGTGACTGGACCTTTTTCTGGATCGTCTTCGCGCCGGAAATGTCCGGCACGACCAGCATGCCGACCCTGGCGTTCAGGTCTTTCGCGATGCTTGCGCCATTTTCCTTAGCCAGCGCGCTCAGGCGCTCGCGTACGCCCCAGTCGAACTTGCCATTGAAGCAGACGGTCTTCTTCTTCAGCCGATCCCACATGATCTTCGCCCTCCCGTAATGGTTCGCGCGGCGGACGCTACAGCGCGTAATAATCCTCCGGCACCGTTTCGGTCGGTCGCCAATCAACCTCGCCGGCCTCGGCGCCTTTGTAACGAATGAAGATTTCTCCCATGACTTCCTTGTCGAGCTCCGCCTTGGTGCTGCGCGATTTGGATACCCAGCCGTCGATCGTACCGGGATCCAGTTGACCCGCCTTCACCAGGCCGATGATCAGCACGAGCAGGTGCTTGCAGATCGATCCGCGCAGGCCGCCGCAGATGTTGAGGTTCTGCGTACAGCAGGCGTATTGGCCGTCGGATTCGATGCGGCAGGCGTAGACGAGATCGGCATCGGTCTGGCTTTTGACGACGCCCTGGAGATGCGTGTCGGCGATGTCGTTGAAGAGCTGGAATTTCTCGGCCTTGAGCATCTTCGTCGCCTTGGAAATCTTGGCGACGTCGGCGCGCAGCTCCAGCGCCTTGAGAAAGCCGGCGATGTCGGTGACCTTTCCGCCGACGGCCTTGGCGATCTTCTTCTCGATCTGCTTGGTCTCTTTCTTCTTCAGCTCCTCTTCGCGTTTCTTGTATTCCTCGCGTTGCTTTTTCGCTTCGGCGGCTTCTTCACGCTCCTTCGCACGCTTGGATTTGAGGGCGGTGCCGATCTTCTCGGCGTCGGGCGCTTCCTGGGAGAAGGCCTCGCACAGCGCGCGGGTGACAAGATCGCGCAGCTCAGCGCCCTTGAGCGGCGCCTTGTGCGCCGTGACCTCCAACGTCTCGAACTGGATCTTCACATCCCCCACCAGCCGGGCGGCGGTGATTAACTCATCGGAGAGCTTCGTGTTTTGCCGCTGCCCGCCGGCACGCGTAATCGGCGTGCGCACGCCCCAGCCCCACTGCAAGCCCACCGTGTCCGCGGAGATCGTCCTGGCATCGTCGGCATCGCGATGATTTGCGACGATTGGCTCGGCCGTCATGAACGAGAAGCGGATGCGTTTGGAGCTGGAGACGACGTTGTCCAGCTCCAGCGTCGCTGGTCCGGCCACGGCATCTTTTTGCTTGGCCGGGTCGTATCCCCTGGCCTTGGCCAGATCGACGCCTTGGAGGTTAGCGCCGCGCAGGTTGCATCCGGTCAAGTTCGCGCCGTTGAAGATCGCGCCGGTCAAATCCGCTTCGGCCAGGTGGGCACCGCGCAAGTTCGCATCGGTAAAGTCGCAATGTTGAAGCTTGCACCCGTTCAGGGTTGCCTTGCTCAAGTCGGCCTTGCGGAAATTCCCCGCCTCGATGGTAAGACGATCCATACCCACGCCGCTCAGGTTTGCGCCTTCGAAGTCCGGCTGCACCAGCTGCGCGTCGGTGACGACCGCGGTAGAGAGGTTCGCGCTGCGAAAGACCAACCCTAGCCACGGCGTCGGCTTCTGCTGCCAAGTGTACGGCTGCAAGCGCGCCGCCTGCATGTCCGCGCCGGTGAAATCGACGTTGGCCAGTCCATTCGTGCAGGAACAGGCCTGAAGGTTAGCGCCTTTGAAGGTGCAATCGCTTGCGTCGCAGATCGTGATGTTGGGGGCGTGGACTTTGTCGAAGGCACAGTCCTTCGCTTGAGCGAGCAACGACCCCTCGAGGCTGGCGCCGGTGAAATCACAACCGTCAAAGGCGATGCTGGGAAAACTGAAATGGTCCAGATCGCATCCGGCGAACGATTCGCTCACGATCCGGCGTTTCATCGCCGCGGATGGGCTGTAGATGTTTCCCTGGTTGACCAGGATGTGGCTGAACAGCGGAAGCGCGACCTGCCCCTGCCGAAGCAGCTGGATCACTTCCTCATCGGTGGGCTCGATCTGCTTGTTGAAATCAGAATGGCCGATGATCTGGACCGCCGCGCCCTTGGCATTGAGCGACAGGACCGACTTGTTGACGCCCTTTCCGGGGGCCGACGCATCGGGCACAACGACCCAATCCACCTTGGCGTCGATGTCATCACAGATTGTCCCTCCGTGCGCCTTGGCGAAGGCTTCGAGCTTGTGCAATGTGTCTGGAGCAAACCGCCCCTGGAGACAGATCCGCTTGCCTGCGAATCGATCGGATAGAACCGCTTGCGGCGCTTTGGCTTCCGCTGTCGCTTTCGCCTTTCCCATTGCCGAACCCCTCGCTAGGTGCCGAAGGGTGAATTGAAACCGACGGGTGCGGGGGGAGTCAATGAAATTGGGGCACACGCGGGGGAAGCGTTAAGCCGCGAGCGGCTCAGGAGGCGGGGGTGACGTCGAGCATCTTGACGATGTCCACGGTCGCCTTGCTCTTGTTGAGGGTGTAGAAGTGCAGACCTTCGACGTCGTTGAAAAGCAGGTCGTGACACTGCATGGCCGCGTATGCGACGCCGACTTGATGGACAGCTTCGGGGTCTTTCTCGACCGATTCCAGCTTGGTCAGCAGTCGATGCGGGATCTTCGCCCCGCACATGCTCACGAAGCGCTTGATCTGGCTGACGTTGGTGATGGGCATGATGCCGGCAACGATGGGGACCTTGATGCCCAGCGCCCGGGCGTCGTCGCGGAAGCGGTAGAAGTCGGCGTTGTCGAAGAAGAGCTGCGTGACGACGAAGTTCCCGCCGTTATCGACCTTGCGCTTGAGGTATTCCAAGTCGCGTGTGCGGTTGAGGCACTGCGGGTGCCCCTCGGGATAGCCGGCCACGCCGATGCAGAAGTCATGTCGCCCACGGACGTACTGAGCGAGTCCGTCGGCGTTGGAGAACCCGCCTTCGGTGGCGACGAACGTCGATTGCCCCGCCTGCGGATCGCCCCGCAGGGCCAGCACGTTGCGGATGCCGCATTTCCACAGGTCATCGAGAACGCTGCCAATTTCCTCGGCCGTGTGACCGACGCAGGTCAGGTGCGCCATCGCGCGCATCTTCGCTTCGTTCTGAATGCGCTCGACCAGCTCGACCGTCTTCTGCCGGGTCGAACCCCCCGCGCCGTAGGTCACCGAGACGTAGCTCGGCCGCAGCGGCTTGAGTTCCTCAACGGTCTGAAAAAGCTGCGTGAACCCCGCCTCGGTCTTGGGGGGGAAGAACTCGAAGGAGATGGCCGGCTTTCCCTGGCCAAGGATCTGGTCGATCCGCATCTGACTCATATCGGCTCCCGTGCACTCCATCCGTTCATCCGGATGGATTGTTGAACACGAGGGCGATCTTGTCAAGGAAATGACTTTCAGCCCTTATCGCCTCAACCTTCACGGAGAAATCGCCGTGGCGGGTTACTGATGAGACGGCGGGCCTTTTAGCAATTTATTGCTGAGAATCGTCGGGGGTTTGTCGAACAACGTCGGGGATTGGCGAATCGTCTCAACCAGCCGGGGTTGGAAAAACACAAAACGCGCAGTGGGCGGCCGCAACTCCGCCACTGCGCGTTTTATGTTTTCATCCTCCGTTCGTCGGGCCCCAATAAGGGTTAGACGGCCTTCGGATGGCACGTCGCAAATTATGGAACGCGCACGTTAGAACGTGAAGATTGCGTCCACGGCAGCCGTCCACTGATAGTCGTCGGTCCCGCCGTCGAAGATCGGGTCGTCCCCGTAGTCGTAGCGCAACTCGGGACGGATCACAAGGTTCTGCCCGATCTCGCTGTTGGGCATCGGCTTGATGGAGACGCCGGCGGTTGCTTCATAGACCGTCGTGCCCAATCCGCGGGCGCCATCGTCGTCGTTGAAGTATTCGAGACGGGCATTGAGCGTGAACATGTTGTTCACCTTGTAGCCCACGTACCCGGCAACGCCATACCACGTGGCATCCGATCCGTCGGCGGCGGCGTCGGCTTCCCAGCCGTAGTCCGCGTTGCCCACGACGCTCCAGTGATCGTCGATCGACCAGACGATGATCCCGTCAAACACCGTGCGGTAGTTGCTGTTGTTGTCGGTCTGCTCCGGGCCGGTGATGACGTTCAGGTAGCCGGTAAGCTTCTCGTTGAAGACGTACTTGATCTGACCCGTGTAGTCCGGGTCCTCGTTGTTGTCCTCCAGTGCCTGGTCCCAGCCGCGGGTGATCCCGGCGGTCAGCGTCATCTTATCGGTCAGGTTGTACATCCCCAGCACGCCCGTATGTGTGAAGGGAATGGCGTAACCGAACATGTAACTGTGCGAATAGAGCGGGTTGGTCGTCGGGTTGATGGTTTCATACCCGAGCAGCGTGACGAACTTACCAGCCCGGATCGTCAATCCGTTGCCCACCGGGACCGCAAAGTCCACATACGCCTGCACCAGGTCCAGCTGATTGTCCGGCGAGAGCTGCGGCGTGGCAGCGCCGTAGAAGTTCAGCCCATTGGAGTGAATGAAGCGGGCATCATTGCCGTACACCCATTCCATGCGCCCGCCGATGTCGAACTTCTTGTCCTTCGCAGCGGCGGCGGCATCAACCGTCTTCTCGACGATCAGGTCGAGCTGGTTGAGCATCACTTCCTGGTTGTCGATGTCAAAGACGCGACCGGTGATGAAGTTGCCCGGCGGATTGCTGAAGCTGTAGGTATAGGAGCCTTCGGCAAAACCGTAGACCGCGAACGGCCCGGTCTTGATCCCCGCCTTGTCCAGCGCGCCCGCGAGCGGCTTGGCAGGCGGCTCCGCGGCGGGGGCGGTGTCCTGAAGATAGAGGGGTTTGGTGACGGTCGGTGTGAGCGTCAGCTCATCCGCCGCCGACCCCCGCGCCACCGTGCTGGTTCCCATCAGACCCAGGCAAACGCTTGCCGCGCCAGCCAGAACTAACGTGCATCGCCGATTCAACCTAAGCATGCCGATCACTCCTTCGCCCTCGAAGTAAGTAAATGAACAAATCCCCCTGTCATCTCGCCGAGCGGCCTAAACAAGAGCGATGCCAAACCGCTCCCTGATTCGCACGCATAAAAAGAGGGCATCGTTCGCGACACCCCGCTTAGCCGCTGCGCAAAAAGTAGCAATCCTCCGTTTCATGACCAAAAACGGCGCAGTTTCGCGTCAAGGAAACCCTCCCTATCATGAAGTGATATGGCACTGGTCTGGCAACAGCCTCTTCCCGCGATCTACACCCAGCTCTCCGACCCCGAGCTCCGGCTCCGCATCGCCGCCGCCCGCGAAACACTCGGCTCCCGACTGGCCATCCTCGGCCACCATTACCAGCAGGACGCCATCATCGAATTTGCCGATTTCGTCGGCGATTCCTTCGAGCTCTCCCGCAAAGCCGCCGAGCAGAAGGGCGTGGAATACGTCGTCTTCTGCGGCGTGCACTTTATGGCGGAAAGCGCGGACATCCTCACCGATGAAAAAGTGAGCGTGATCCTCCCCGACCTGGGCGCCGGTTGTTCCATGGCGGACATGGCAAACCTCGAGCAGACCGAAGACGCCTGGGCGCAGCTGACCCAATTGTGCCCGGATCAGACGATCGTCCCCATCACGTACATGAACTCATCCGCCGCGATTAAGTCATTTGTCGGTGAGCATGGCGGCGCCGTTTGCACAAGCAGCAATTGTCGTAACGTCCTCGAATGGGCACTCTCTCGTAGCATGGGCGTCCCGCCCATGTATTCTGACAACGAACATGGGCGAGACGCCCATGCTACGAAAACAAAGATCCTCTTCTTCCCTGACCAACACCTCGGTCGAAACACCGCCTACGCAATGGGTTACCCGTTAGACAAAATGATCGTCTGGGACCCGCGCCAAGACTTGGGCGGAAACACCGAGGACGCAATCCGCAACGCCGACTTCGTCCTCTGGAAAGGCCACTGCTCCGTTCACGCTCTCTTCCGCCCCGAGCATGTCGATGAGGTCCGCGCCAAATACCCGCAGATGAAGGTCCTGGTCCATCCCGAGTGCAAATGGGAAGTCGTCCAGAAGGCCGACATGGCTGGCTCCACCGCTTACATCGTGAAGCAGATCGAATCCGCGCCGCCCGGCTCACAATGGGCGATTGGCACCGAAGTTCACCTGATCCACCGCCTCGCCCAGCAGCACCCCGAGCAGAAGATCATTGTGCTCTCCGACTGCCAGTGCCTCTGCACCACGATGTTCCGCATCGACCTTCCGCACCTTTGCTGGGTGTTGGAAAACCTGGTCGATGGCAAAGTGGTCAACGAGATCAAGGTGGACCCGAAGACCCGGCAATGGGCGACAGTCGCGCTGGAGCGCATGCTGGCAATCAAGGGGACCGGCAATCCAATCGGGAAGAATCAACCGGTGGGGACGACGCTGGATTAAGCGGGCGTCACGACTTTCTTGATCACATCCTGCAACGCCTGGAAGTTCACCGGCTTGGTCAGGTGAACTTGGAAGCCCGCTTCCTCGCTGCGGCGGAGGTCGTCGGCCTGGCCGAAACCGGACAGGGCGATTCCTTTGATGTCTTGACGAGCCCGAACGGCCCGTATGAGGTCGATCCCACTCCCATCGGGCAGGCCAATATCCGAAACCAGCAGATCAAACTTTTGATTTTCCGCCAGAAGGATGCCTTCGCCGACCGTCCCGGCCGATATGACGGTGCAGCCGAAGCTCTCCAGCAGTTTTCCCAGCACCCGCCGGCTGTCTTCGTGATCCTCAACCAGCAGGATTCGCAAGTGGAGATTGCGGATGCCGGAAAGCAGCCCCGGGTCTCTCGCTCGAGGGTTGGTCTGCGCAACGGTTGGGAGCGAGACCACGAAGGTGGAGCCCCGACCAGGGCCTTCGCTGACAGCGCGGACCGTTCCCTGGTGCATCTCCACAAGCGAGCGTGCGATGGAAAGCCCCAGCCCAAGACCGCCGTAGCGGCGGCTGGTGGTGGATTGCTGCCCTTGCTCGAATGGCTTAAAAAGCCTGGATAATGTATCAGCCTCGATTCCGATGCCCGTATCGGTGATGGTAAGGACCAGTCGATTCGCCGCGTCCGACCGCGAGTGCAACGCGATCGATCCGCCCTGAGGGGTAAACTTGATCGCGTTGGAGAGGAGGTTGAAGAAGACCTGTTCCAGGCGTCCCGGATCCGCCCAGACGAAATGCTCGCGCGCGTGCAATGCAAGGGTGAGCTGGATTTGCTTGATTTCCAGCTCTTTCTGAAATATCGCGATCGCATTGCGTAACGCGGCGTGGGCGTCAACGGTTTCAAAGTGAAGCTCGATGATGCCCCGCCCGATGCGCGTCACGTCCAGCAGATCATCCACCAGGCGTGCCTGTGTCTCGATGTTTCGCCGGATCAACGACAACTGGTCACGAACGTCCTGGGGGAGATCGGCGCGGTTCTCCAAAATTCCGACCCCGCCCAGGGCGGGCGTGAGCGGGGTGCGCAACTCGTGGCTCAGGATGCTGAGGAATTGATCCTTGGCGCGGCTGGCGGTCTCGGCGGCTTCCTTCGCCGCCTCCAGATCGGCTCGAATCCGCTTCTGCTCCGTGATGTCGCGCGCGATCTTAGACGCCCCCACGATCACGCCCTGCGCATCGCGCACCGGCGAGACGGTGACCGAAACGTCGATTAGCGTCCCGTCCTTGTGCCGACGAACTGTCTCGTAGTGATCTATTCGCTCCCCGCGGCGAAGCCGCGCTAGGATCTGCGGCTCTTCGGAATGGCGTTCGGGCGGAATGATGATTAACAGCGGCCGCCCCACCGCCTCATCGGAGGTAAAGCCGAAGATCCGCTCCGCTCCCTGGTTCCAGGTCCGGATCACCCCGTCCAGCGTTTTGCTGATGATCGCGTCATCTGAAGATTCAATGATGGCGGCTAGCTTGGCCTGCACCTCGGCGCGCAGACGAAGCGCTTCCTGGTCCGATGAGGACGCCAATTTTTCCACCGGGGACTTGTCCGTTGCCATCCGAATCCTTGCACCGCCACCCCCTGCACAACTCGTGGGGTGAACTCGGCTTCTAACCTACGACGGCTTCCAACCAACGCACCAGAGGAAAAATCGATTCCCCATTACAGCAACTTGCCATGGCGAAACCTCCCAGTTCCTTCGGGATTACCCTCCCCCACAAAGGCGACCCGCAAGCGGGCTCAGTGGTACCTTGAGGGGCATTACGATCCGAAGTTATAGAACGATTTGGTCGATTTCCGCATTTCTTGGCAACAGGGGAAGGATTTTCCGGTAGGTGCTTTTTGTCTTTTTGCTTTGCTGGGATAGGCTGAACGGTAGCGGGACAGCCAGAACCGGGTTTTTGTGCAGATCCAAGCGTGGCAGCGCGCGTTGCTGAGGGCACGCTAGATGCCAGGCGCGCGAGGGCACTGCGTCAGTCAAGTCAGATCAGGGAAACCATGAGCCCCACTCCCCCCGGGGCGGAGAGAGAGCATCGTGAACAAGTCCACTACCAGTCGGCGTGCGCATTCTTCTAAGAAGATTCTGCAAGCGGCAATCGCAGGGTTGGCCGCCGCGCCCCTCCTCTCATCGCTCCTGCCTCAACAGGCTCACGCCGCCACCCTTTACTGGGACGTAAACGGCGTTACGCCGGACTCCAGTGGCGGGACGCAGGCCCCGGGAAGCTGGGACGGCGTCAACACCTTCTTTAACGATGACCCCACCGGCGGCGCTGCCGGAACCCTCACCGCCGTCACCACCTCCGCTGACACCGTCGTCTTTTCTGCCGGCGCAAACGCCACCGGCATCTCCACCGTTGTCATCGTCGGCACGCAGACGGTCGGCTCGGTCACAGTCGAGGAAGGCACGATCTTCCACGGCACCGGCACGCTCGCCCTGCAGGGCAGCGGCATCATGGATATCGCCGCCGGCGCGACCTACGACGTCCACGGCGCGGGCAGCGGTTTGATCAGCGGCACCTCCGGCCTGACCAAGAACGGAGCCGGAACCATCTTCCTGGGGAGCAGCGAGTCCTATTCCAAGCTCGGCGGCGGCGCGATCTTCACGCTCAACGCCGGTCTCGCCGACTTTTCCGGCGACACCGCGCTGGGCGCGATCCCCATCGGCGTCAGCAATTCAGCCGTCATCCTCCATAGCGGCACGCTCCGCTACAGCGGGACCGGCGCGACCACCTTGAACGCCAACCGCGGCGTCAACATCGCCGGTGCGGGCGCGACTATCGAAGTCACCAACGCCGCCGCAACACTCACCCTCACCAGCGCTGTCGGCAATGCACAGCTCACCGGCACCGGGCTGCTCACCAAGAGCGGCGCGGGGCGAATGACGCTGAACAACAGCGGCACCGGCTTCGCCGGGAAATATCGCGTCACCGGCGGATCGCTCAACATCGTCGGCGACACGCGACTGGGGCCTGTCCCGACGCAACTGGTCGCCGATTATTTGACGCTCGACGGCGGCGGGGTGCGAAACGCGGCCTCGCTCACCTTCGCCATTGCCGCCAACCGCGGCGTCGTCCTCGGCGCGGGCGGCGGAACGTTCTATGAACCGCTCGGCTTTGCCATGACCGTCGCCGGCGTCATCGCCGGCACCTCGGGGGGCACCGTCCGCATCAGCCAAACCGACTCCGTCGGCGGCGTCGGCACGGGTGCCACCGGAACCGTCGTCTTCGCCGGTGCAAACACCTACGACGGGTCCACCATCGTCAATGCCAACGTCATTCTCGCCGCGCCCAATCTTCAGGACGGCGGTGTCCCGAGCAGCCTCGGGCAATCCAGCAGCGCCGCGTCGAACCTCGTGCTCAACGGCGGCACGCTGCAGTACAACGGCGTCGGCGGCGCCAGCACCAACCGAAATTTTACCGTCAACGTCAACACCAACAGCTCCATCGACGGCTCCGGCTCAAGTTCCGCCCCCGTCACCTTTGCCGGCAACATGACCGCCAGCGGAAGCAGCGGCACCCAGACTCTCATCCTGACTGGCACCGGAACCGCCAATCTCATGAGCGGATCGATCGTCAACGGAACCGGGACGAATGTCACCAGCCTGTCCAAGACCGGCGTCGGAACGTGGACGGTCAGCAATACCGCCAACAGCTACACCGGCAGCACGACCATCAGTGCCGGCACCCTGGCGCTGGGTGCAAGCAATGTGATCCCCGATGCTTCCGTGATCACGACGGCGCTCGCCGGATCTACATTCAGCCTGAACAACTTTGACGACACGGTGAAGTCGATCTCGGGAACCGCGGGCACGTTCGCGTTGGGCAGCGGCACGCTCACCGTCAACAACCCCAACGGCGAGACATTCAGCTCAATCATGACCGCCGCGGGCGGAAAGTTTATCAAGAACGGGACCGGCACTCTGGTCCTAGCCGCCAGCGGGACAGGGTTCAACGGCGAGATGGTCCTCAATGCCGGTAAGATCGGCGTCGGCAGCGCCAACGGCCTGGGCGCGGGCACCTCCGGCAGCACCATTACCATCGCCGGCAACGTCACGCTTTCCAATACCGCCACCGCGGGCCGGGCCGTCCCCGCCACCGCGGCACTGGGAATCAATTCCGACTTCACCGTCGATGATTCGCTCTTCCAGCCCAACCCCGGCAACATCCAGTTCGCCGGTCCCACGACCTTGCGCAATGGGAACCGAACCATCACCACCAACGGTCCGGTCACGCTGATCCTCCTCGGCGTCGTCGGTGAAGACGCGGCCGGTCGCGGGATCATCAAGGCGGGAACCGGAACACTCACCCTCAACACCGTCAATACCTACACCGGCGACACCACCATCAACGCCGGGACCATCAACGTCGACGGCGACGGAACTCTGGGTAACGGCGCGGGCATTTTCAATCTCAGCGGCGGACGTTTCAACATCACCGCCAGCCGCAACGCAACCACCGACCCCATCGCCAACCCGATCAACCTCACCGCCGATTCGGTGATCAGCACCACCAGCGGTTCCACCTCCAGCGGGCTGGCGACGGTTAACTTCACCAGCAACACGGTCGGCGGAGGCGCCGGGACGCTCACCTTCCGCAACGACGCCACCACCGCCGGCGGAAACGGGATCTTCGATCCCCGCTTCAGCGGATCCGGGTTCGACTTCGCCCGTCCCATCGTCCTCACCAACGGCGCTTCGGGCACGGTGCGGCTCGCCTCCTTCAACACCAGCGGCACGCAGTCCTTCTCCGGCGTCATCACCGGCAACGGCAGCTATCGTCGCACCGCCAGCGTCCCCAACACCGGCGGCGACACCATCTTCACCGGAAACAACACCTACAGCGGTGGTGCGATCCTGACCGACGGCGGATTGGGTCTTGGAATCGACACCACCGGACCCGCCGGCGCCGTAACCTCCGGGCCGATCGGAACCGGCAACCTCAGCGTCTCCCCGAACGGCTCCAACGCCAGGCTCTTCGCCGTCGGCGGACCGCGAACGCTCGGCAACAACATCGTCTTCACCAGCTCGCCCCTGGTCATCAGCGGCAGCAACGATCTCGATCTCACCGGCAACGTCGATCTGGGCGCGGGAAGCCGATCCATCCAGGTCGATACCGGAAACGCCGTCCGCTTCTCCGGAACGATCAGTGGCACGACCGGCATCACCAAGACCGGCACCGGCGCTGCGACGCTCTCGGGAACCAACACCTACCAGGGCGCGACTTGGATCCTCAACGGAACGCTCCATGTCTCCGCGCCGGCCAACCTCGGCGACGGCACGGCCAACAACGGACTGCTCCTCAACGGTGGCACGCTCCACAACACCGCCCCGTTCGCCAGCACCTTCCGCAATGTCCAGGTCGATGGCCCCGGCACGATCGATGCCGGCGACACCATCGCGCTGGGCGATGTCGCTGGATCCGGCTCGCTCATCAAGGCCGGAACCGGGTTGCTCGTCATCAACTCCATCCGCGCCGATAACCTCACGATCAATACCGGCGTCGTGAAAATCGCCGCGAACGGAACCGCGACCGGCGTCAGTGTCCTCAACACCACCGCGCCGGGAACCGGGCAGCTTGATCTCAGCGATAATCACCTGATTGATCACGCGACCGGCATCGGCACCTGGAACGGCACCAACTACACCGGCCTCACGGGGATGGTCGCTTCCGGGCGGAATGGCAACGCCTGGAACGGGTCTGGCGTCATCACCAGTCAGTCCGCCGCCCAAGGCAGCAACTACACCTCGATTGGCATCGCCAAGGGAAGCGATGTGTTCCCCAACACCGCCACCGAAACTGGAACGTGGGCCGGGCAGACCATCACCGGCACCGATACGCTGGTGATGTACACCTACGGCGGTGACGCGACCCTCGACGGGAAGATCAACATCGACGACTACATCAAGATCGACAATGGCATTGCCAACGGCTTGACCGGATGGGCGAACGGCGATTTCAATTACGATGGCAAAATCAACATCGATGACTACACCACCGTGATCGATGCCAACATCGCCAACCAGAACGGCATCTTCTACAGCGCCGGAGGCGTCGCGCCCGGATCGGGCGGGATCGGCTCAGGAGTCACCGCCGTCCCCGAACCCGCGACCCTCAGCCTGATCACCCTGGCCGCGACATCGCTCTTAAGCCGTCGCCGCCGCCGCTCCTAGCGCCGCCGTCGCACAACCCCACGTGAACCATCACCGAGCGGGTCACCCCCGCTCGGTTTTTCTCTTACTTCCGCGCTCCAAAAGAATAGGTAACTGTCCCTATTTTATCTCCTTATGTGACAAGGAGATAAAATAGGGACAGTTACCTATTATTCCGTCGGCGGCTTGACCATTTTATTTGCAGACCTCGGCGGCATGATGTACCGTGATATATCGTGGTACACCGCAATTCCTCCGTGCGTTCGGTGAAGGCGGAAACGTTCCTTGCGCAGGGCGTGTATGAGCAGCTTCGCAGCCGCCTGCGCTGCGGCGCTTTCCCGCCGGGGACGCGGCTGGTCAATCGCAAGCTCGCCGCCGAGTTGGGGACCAGCACCATACCAGTGCGTGAAGCGATCGGCCGGCTGGTGAGCGAGGGGTTGCTGCAGGCGACGCCGGGCGCTGGCGCGTTCGTGGGGACACCGGATCCGAACGATCTGTCCGAGTTGTACGACGTGCGCGAGGCGCTGGAGATCCTCGCCGCCGCCGAGGCGGCGCGACTCGCTTCACCGGCATTGATCGCGGAGCTCTCCGGCCTGTGCGAGCGGTTTCGCGCGATCGCGTCGGGCATCCCCCGTGGAAATGGGCGGCACGCCGATCGGCCGCTCTTCGAGCAGTGGCTCGCCTGCGAGGAACAGTTTCACGCCCGACTGGTTGCCGCGGCGCGGAATCGCCGGCTATCGAAGATCGTCGGGGAGTTGCGGCTGATCTCCGACGTGTTCGCCGCCCACCGCGCCACGCCGCGATTGCTCACGCGCGTCCTCGCCGATGACGCGGCCGCCCAACATGAAGCATTGGTCAAGATCCTCTCGCGGAATGATGCCGAGCAGGCCCGCGCGTGGATGTCCCGCCACATCCGCCGCGGACGTGATGAGATCCTCCGTTACATGGCCACCCAACCGTGAAGCACATCGCCCTGGCCATCTTCGTGATCGCCCTATCGGCCCGCGTCGCGCCGGCTGCGGAGATCGGAACCTGGAGACAACTTCCCCCGCTGCCGGATCCGCTCGGCGTCGCCGGCCCGTTTGCGGGCGTGAGCCATGGCGCGCTGGTTGTCGCCGGCGGCGCGAGTTTTCCGGAGAAGAAGCCCTGGGAGGGCGGGAAAAAAGTCTGGCACGAAACCATCTTCATGCTCGCTGCCGGCGATGAGCCCGAGTGGAAAATCGCCGGGCACCTGCCCCATCCGATCGCTTACGGCGTATCAGTCACGCTGGATGATGCGCTGCTGTGCATCGGCGGCAGCGACAGTCAACGCCACCATGCCGACGTATTCAAGCTGAGCTGGATGCGCGATCCACCTCAAGAGCAGACGTACCCGCCGCTGCCGATCCCCATTGCAAACGCCTGCGGCGTGCTGGCGGGTCATGACCTCTACATTGTTGGCGGGCAGGAGAAACCAGACTCGCCGACGGCCCTCGCATCACTGTTTCGGCTCGATGTCACTGCCGACAAGCTGAAATGGGAAAAGCTGGATGATTGCCCCGGCGGCGGGCGAATCTTTGCCGTCGCCGCAAGCGTGAATGACGATCTCTACGTTTTTGGCGGCGCGGAATTGAGCCCAGGCGTGGATGGAAAACCAAACCGCGGCTATCGCACCGATGCGTGGCGCTTCCACCCCGGCAAGGGCTGGAGTCAGCTCCCCGATCTGCCGCAACCGGTCGTAGCCGCCCCGTCACCGGCGCCGGTGGATTCAAAGGGTCGCATCCTTGTTCTCGGCGGCGACGATGGCTCGCAAGTCGGCGTTACACGGCCGGCGGAACACAAGGGATTTTCCAAATCGATCCTGCGTTTTGACCCCGAAGCAAAGAAGTGGGAGACGATCGCTGATGCGATTCCCGTGCCGCGGGTGACCGTTCCGTGCGTGCGATGGAACGGAGCAGGATTCGTCATTCCCAGCGGCGAGCGCGTGCCGGGAATTCGCTCGCCGGAAGTCTGGTCGTTCAACCCGTTGCCAGAGGAGTGACGCACGACATGACCCTCGAGCCCCCGGCTGAATCCCTGCCGTTGCCAACCGCCACGGCGTCGCCATCCCTCGCCCGCGCCGCCTGGCTTGTCGTCGCGCTTCTCTGGCCCGTCGCCCTGCTTAACTACCTCGACCGGCAGATGCTCGCCTCGATGAAGTATTCGGTCATGTCCGACATCCCCGGCATCGGCACCGAGGCCAACTGGGGCTTGATGCTCGGACAATTCAAATGGGTCTACGCCATCCTCAGCCCCATCGGCGGATACGTTGCCGACCGCTTCAGCCGCCGACTCGTGATCTGCTCCAGCCTCTTCGTCTGGTCCGCCATCACCTTCTGGACGGGGCACGTGCACAGCTACAACGAGCTGCTCGCCGCTCGCTCGCTCATGGGGATCAGCGAGGCGTTCTACATCCCCACGGGCTTGGCGCTCATCGCCGACTATCACACCGGCGCCACGCGCTCGCGCGCCATCGGGCTGCATCAGATGGCGATCTATTTCGGAGTGATCGCCGGGGGGTTCGGCGGATACATTGCCGATTCACCGGCACTGGGCTGGCGCTTCGCCTTCACCGTCTGCGGCATTGTCGGCATGCTCTACGCCTTCCCCCTTCTCGTCGCCCTGCGCAATGTGCCAGCGCCGGCTTCACATGCCGAGGAGCCCTCGGGATCGATCGATCGCGTTTCCCCGATCCGCGCGCTGCAGCTCCTGCTCAGCAACGTCAACTTCATCCTCCTGATCCTCTACTTCACGCTCCCCGCGCTCGCCGGATGGGTCGTGCGCGACTGGATGCCCGCGATACTGAAGCAGCAGTTCCAGATCGGCCAGGGCAAAGCCGGCATCGCCGCCACGCTTTACTGGCAATCCGCCGCCATCCTCGGCGCCGTCGTCGGCGGATACTTCGCCGACCGGCTCGTGGGAAAAACGCCGCGCGGGCGAATTCTCATTAGCGCGCTCGGGATGGCCCTCATCGCCCCCGCCATCTTCGGCGTCGGAATCGCCGGCTCGCTCGTCACCGCCGTCGTCTTCCTGATCCTCTTCGGGCTGGGCTACGGCATCTGGGACGGGAACAACATGCCCATCCTCTGCCAGATCGTCCGCAAGGATCTTCGCGCGACAGGGTACGGGCTGATGAACTTCGTCAGTATCTCCGCCGGCGGCGTGGCCGACTGGTCTTTCGGTCATCTGCGCGACCACCACGTCCCGATCAAGACGATCTTTGCGCTCTTCGCCGCCGTCGCCGCGCTTTCGGTCGTCATCGTTCTGCTTATCCGCCCCCATCCCAACCCGCCCCAGAACTGACGTTTTTGATAACGCACCGGATCACGCCACAGGCGGCGGGGTGTACCTCAAGTACACTCGGGCGCCGGACATCCCACGCCTACACTTCGCCGGCGAATACGAAATCGTCCCCTTTGAAAGGAGATCCCAAACATGTACGACATGAAAAACGTTGCGAAGCTCAAGAAGCTTGGCGAACTGGCGCCCGAGGCATTCAAGGCGTTCGTCGCTTTCGACCGCGCGGCCGTCGCCGAGGGCGCCATCCCGGTGAAGTACAAGGAGCTCATCGCCGTTGCCGTCGCGCTGACGACGCAGTGCCCTTACTGCATTGAGATCCACACCAACAACGCCAGGAAAGCCGGCGCAACCGAACAGGAGCTGGCCGAGACCACACTCATCGCCGCCGCTCTCCGCGCCGGCGGAGCCATGACGCACGGCACGCACACGCTGACATGATTGCATCCCCGCGCGGCGGATCACTACACCAGGGCCCAAAAAACGCGGACTTGCTTGCTCACGGCTGCGCGCTCTCCTGGCGCAGCCGTTATCATGCTGCGTCATATGCGCCACGACCGCGTCGTGCCGTTCATGTTGTTCACGTTGCTGGCGGCGGGCTGCGCTGGGCAAGCACGTATGCCGCGCGAATCGGTCAACTCGCTCGGCATGACACTGGTTCGGATTGAACCGGGATCCTTCGCGATGGGGGTCGATTCCGTCCCGCTTCCCGCAGGGCTGACCACGGGCGTCAGCGGCGCATCGTGGGATCGGCCGGATGGGAACGGCGACTACGACGAAGTTCCCGTGCATCGGGTCACCCTCACGCGGCCACTGCTGATCGGCCAGACCGAGGTCACCGTCGAGCAGTTTCGCCAGTTCCGTCCCGACTACCAGCCCAACAACTATTGGTCACCGTACGTGTCGGGTGTGAGTTGGAATGACGCGACGGCGTTCTGCGAATGGCTGAGTCGCAAGGAAGGCAAACCGTATCGGCTGCCAACGGAAGCCGAGTGGGAGTTTGTCGCTCGCGCCGGCACGCGCACGCCGTTCGCCGGCGGTGAGAAACCCGACGAGGCCGGCGTCGCCAACCCATGGGGGGTGAAGAACATGCAGGCGAACGTGCCGGAGTGGTGCGCCGACTGGTGGGCCCGTTATCCCAGCACTGCACAAACCGATCCGATCGGCCCTGCGAGCGGCATCCTCAAAGTCGTGCGCGGTGGAGCGCTCGATTACCGCAAGAGCAAGCTCGAGGCAGGCAAGCTTCTCCCGGCCGAGTCGCCCTATTACCGTCGTTCCGCGAACCGCGCGTGCGGTGTGCCAAACTTCTCATCGCCACAGAGTCCCATCGGCTTTCGCGTCGTGCAGGCGGGGATGCCCAGGAGCACACCGCTCGTCGCGGAGCCGAATTTCTTCACCACCGCCATCAAGCAGAACACGCCGGACCTGAATGTCGGTCCCGATCCCGCCAAGCCGTATTACCACACCCGGCCGCTCTTTCCGGATCTGGGCGACCGCAACATGCGCGACATCGGATGGAAGATCGGCCTCTCGCCGGGACTGGGCCAGGCGTATCACAACTCGGCGGTGGCGATGTGCCCCAACGGCGATCTGATCGCCGCGTACTACAACACCCTTCGCTGGGAAGACGAGATCGATCAGTCGGTCCTGACGATGCGGCTGCGCTATGGGTCAGATGAATGGGACATGCCCGAGCCTTGGCCCGACTGCACGGACGGCGCCGACGCGGCCCCGATCTTCTGGAATGATGGCGGGAAGCTATGGTTGTTCTGGGGTTCGCCGCGGATGCTGGGCGCGGCGCCGTTTCAGTTTGTCACGTCGATGGACAACGGCGCGACGTGGAGTCCGGCGCAAACGCCAGTTCTCAACGGACCCGTCGGCGCGTTCACGCCTCAGCCGGTAAACAGCATCCTCAGAGATCGAGACGGTACGATCTATCTTCCAGTCGATGGCGAAGGCGCCGACACCGTGCTGTTCGCCACAAGCGATCACGGCAAGACGTGGCGCGATACCGGGGGACGCACCGCCGGACGGCATACGTCGTTCGTCCTGGGCAAGGACGGCTCGATCGTTGGCTTCGGCGGAAAGAACAGCAACATCGACGGCTTCATGCCGCGCTCGGTCAGCACTGACGGCGGGAAGAAGTATGTCAATACAAAGACCGAGTTCAAGCCGCTGGCCGGCGGACAACGTCCAAGCGTCATCCGCCTCGCCTCCGGGCGGCTCTTCTTCGTTGCCGATACGCTCAGCAGCCGCGTGCCCGGCGGGCGAAACGCCTCGTTCATCGCACTGAGTGACGACGACGGCAAAACCTGGACGCGCCGCGAGTTGCCGATCCATTCCACCTGCGGCTACGTCACGGCGACGCAAACGCCCAATGGCGTGATCCACATCGTCACGTCCAAAACCAAGCCTGTCGCGCTCCACATCGAGCTGAATGAAGCGTGGTGTTTGAACGGTGGCGAGCCGACGCCGGACAGCACGACCGTCCGCGACGTCCACACCGACAAATTCTCCCCATCGGTCCAGTGGAGCGGCGGCATCGCCAATGACGGGAACTACCGGCTCCACGGCACGCAGACGTTCTTCTATTCCGATGGGCGCAAGCTGTGGGAATCCACCTACGTCGCCGGTCGCAGGACCGGGACAGAAACGTATTGGGCGCCCGACGGAAAGAAGAAATGGGAACGCGTTCACGATGGCCACGGCGGATGGACGTGGCGCGTCTTTGCCGAAGATGGCACCACGCTCCGCGCGCAATCAATCTGGCGCGGAAAGACGCTGGTCGACCCGTCGCCCATTCCGCCGCCTGCTACGGCTCCCGCGTCGAACGCGAGTGTTATTCCGCTGGAGCGGGTCAAAGCGTATGTGGATGATTTCAATCGAGCCGACGACGAGCGCGTCGTCAACCTCATCTCCAACGCCCGCGCGTTCGAGTGGATGAGCGAGCAGGTCCCCTTTTTCGAATGCCCGGACAAGGAGATCGAGAAGGTCTACTACTTCCGCTGGTGGACGTATCGGAAGCACATCCGCGCGCGGGATGGATTCATCTGCCTCAGCGAATTTCTGCCGCGCAATCCGGTCAGCAGTGCCGTCGGGCATCACGTGATGGAAGGACGATGGATTCACGACAACCGGTACATCGATCAGGATTTGCTCTTCTGGTTGCGCGGCACCGGCGGCAAGCCGAACGATCCGCAGAATTTCAGCAGTTGGACCGTGTGGGCGGCGTATCAGCGCTATCTCGTCAATGGCGACAAGACGTTTATCGTCGACCTGCTGGAGGACTTCATCCGCGATTATCAGGGTTGGGAAGCGAAGCGTCGCGCGCCCGAAGGCACGTACTGGCAGTTCGAATCGCGCGACGCGATGGAAGATTCGATCAACGGCGATCGCCGCGCCGAAAACCGCCGGCCCAGCATCAGCAGCTACATGTACGGCAACGCGCTGGCGATCGCAGCCGTCGCAACGCTGGCAGGCAAGCCGCAGCTCGCCGCCGAGTACGCCGCCAAAGCCGACGCCATCAAGAGAGCGGTGCAGGAGCAACTATGGGATCCGCAGGCGAAGTTCTTCAAGGTCCGATGGAAGGAAGGCCCGCTCTCCGACGCCCGTGAGGCAATCGGCTTCATCCCCTGGTATTTCGAGCTCCCCGATCGCGGCCCCGATCACGGCTATGAGGAAGCCTGGAAGCAGTTGACCGATCCCGCCGGCTTCTGGGCCCCGTTCGGCCTGACTACCGCAGAGCGCCGCCATCCGCGCTTTCGCACGCACGGCTCGGGTCATTCCTGCGAGTGGGACGGCGCCGTCTGGCCCTTCGCCACCGCGCAAACGCTGACGGCGCTCGCGAACGTCCTGAACGACTATCCTCAGAGCTACGTGACCCGAGCAGACTATCTTAAAGCGCTCCAGCAGTACGCCCGCTCGCAGCAGTTCGACGGCCAGCTCTACATCGGCGAGTATCTCGACGAGAAAACCGGTCATTGGCTGCGCAACGACATCGAACGCGGCCGGCATTACAACCACTCGACGTTCTGCGATCTGATCATTAACGGCCTGGTCGGCCTGCGCCCGCGCGCGGATGAAACGATCCAGGTCAATCCCCTTGTCCCCGAATCCGCCTGGGACTTCTTCTGCCTCGACAACATTCTCTACCACGGCCACCGGCTCACGATCATCTGGGACCGCACCGGCCAACGCTACGCCCAGAAACCCGGCCTGACGATCCTGAGCGACGGCCAGCCGATCGCGCATTCGCCGCAGCTTGAGGCATTGAGCGCCGCCCTCCAAGAGCAGCCAGGCCCACGGGGTATTTCACAGGGGGATTCCAACGGCTGGGATTAACGGAACCGGAGCATGACTGTGGTTCTTGAGACGCCCCGTCTGGTCTTGCGCGAGATGTCGGCGGCGGATTTGGGGTTCGTTGCCGAGATGCTTGCCGATCCGCAGGTCATGCGATATTGGCCACGCTGCTACACGCGCGAAGAGGCTTCCGATTGGATCGATCGCCAGCGAGCGCGCTACGTGAAAGACGGCGTCGGCTACTGGTTGGCCATCAGCAAGGCATCCCAACAACCGGTCGGCCAGGCGGGACTCTTGGTGATGCAGATCGACGGCGCTTCAGAAGTGGGGTTGGGATACATCCTCCATCGTCCGTTCTGGCGCATGGGGTATGCGAGCGAAGCCGCGGAGGCGTGCAGAGATTACGCCTTCACGCACATGGCCCAAAACCGTGTTGTCGCGGTGATTCGGCCGGAGAATGAACCGTCGCAACGGGTGGCTCAGCGATTGGGGATGATCGTCGAGAAGCGCACCGTGCACGCTGAGTATGAGCATCTGGTGTTCGTGGCCACCCGTCGCTCGGGTTTGTCGTGAGACAACGGGGAGGGGAGATTCGTACTCCCGATTGGCTTTCACCATTGACGGTCTCCAACGCCGCCTCGCGTTCGGCCTTCACCAGCCGGTCGGCTTCTTCGGCAAGACGCTGCTCAAGGACTGGATTGTGAGTCAAGTTCAACACCCCACACTGGGCCTCGAACCAGACTTTCGACCAAGCGACAGCCAGCGCGCCAGAGTCCGCCGAAGTGGTGACTTTTTTTCTTCGGAGACACGACAGTAGGACAGGACAGTGCGGCCCCGAAATGAAGTAACGCCTGCGGCTTGCAGGCGTTACGCAAATCTAAACGGAGAGGGGGAGAGTAAGCCTGAGGAGTTTTGATTTCAACGCAAAAACGAAGCGTCTGCTCTATTCGCCTTGCGTGACAACACTTGTGTCACGCCCTCAAAAAATGGAAGAGCGCCGATTCGTATCCGTTCGCACCCGTTTGTGCCTGCCCACCGAGGGCGAAAACGAGGGCGAACAAGGAAACTCAGCCGCTGATCTCAAACTCTTTAATAGACCCGCTAGTCAAACTCCGCGGACGCGGCGACCTACAACTTCCGAAGCACCGGATCTCCGACATCGCACGCGTTGAAATGTGGGCACGTGCCCGTCATGTACTCAAGTCTGACGTGCGGTTGCAGTACGTTCGTGTTCCCATCATACGAGAGGTATACGGTCCTTCGTAGCGATTGAGTCCAATCGGTCAAGAGATCAACGGCGATACCGACAGCCGTGGACGCCAGCAGTCCGTTTGGCCAAACAACCTGCGGCCGCTCGCCTGCCGCCCCATACGCTGCCGCCTCCATTGCGAGTGAACGTTCGTTTAAGAAGCCGAGGCAGGTCATGCACATGTCGCCCGGCATCGACAAGATCACCTGACCGCCCATCCTCGGTGGTTGTCCCTGTACAAGATGCACGTCCATTCCGACATCAATCAATGGGATCAAATATCGCCGCGCACAGATTTCCAATTCACGTCGCTCAACAAAGCTATCGACACAGCCGAACACAATGTCGCAGGCGAGAAGTGGCGTGGAATCCTCCTGCCAGCGGCAACAACGCGACTCAATCTTCGCGTGGGGCTGAAGTCCAAGAATTGTGCGAGTCGCGATGTCGATCTTCAACTTGCGAATCGGCAAGTCATCGGTTTTACCTCCGATTAGCCTATTCAGATTTGACTCTTCGAGATGATCGCCGTCGTAGAGTGCGTAGTGTTGAAAGCCAACGTGAGCAAGTTGCTGCACAATGTGTGATCCGCCGCCTCCAAGACCGACGACGCCGACAACGGCACGGCGGATGATGTCTTCCGCGTTCATGCCGAGAAACGATTGGCGAGACGATCGCTCGTTCATGTCAGAAACTCCATCGGATAGCCGACAACTGCAATCTTGCGAATGTTCATCGGACCTGTCGCACCCGGAAGCCATGCGATGGCCAAGCAGTGGTCGTAGGTGAGTACGAGAAGCCCGTGGGCAGAATTTGGCCCAACCGCACGGAAGCTGTTGACGAGCCGAGGAATCTCGGCCTGATCTGTGCGGCTCAGTCGGGTTTGGCCTCTATGCGGATGCAGGTGAACGTGAAATCGCCCTTCCCCGCCATCCAAGATACCTTGCATGGCATTACGAATCGCGGCCGAGTTGATACGAGCACCGACCATCGGATCATTGATGTATTGGTCGTCGGGGACGCTCTGATAGGACTTCAGCAGCAATAACCTCATATCATCAGCCGAACTGAGCGCAACCTGCACAAAACCAACACGTTCCCCAGCAAATGCGTGCTGTCGAAGTAGATCCCGACGCATCTCGCCGTAAAGTTGCCGAGTCATTCGCAATTGGATTTTCATATGAGTGCCTTCAGGTGAATTGCGACCATCTGAGCCAGCCTGAGTCCTGCGGGTGTCCTCCACGAGTAGGCGTACCAATTTCTCTCAATGAGTCGAACCTGATTCGCATTCCAGTTGAGTGGCTGCTTGCCTTCGACAGGCTTGCCTCCCACCTTTTCGGCGAAGAACAGGCGCGAGTTGTAGTTGTCTCGCGGTATCGGGCACAGCAGAAGGTCCGTTGTGGGCGGGTCGCAACCCTCGGGAAGAACCGCCTTTGGAAGAAGGAAGAAGGTGACCCCGGCTTCCCCACAGGATGAAACGCCGGGGTACACCACCTTCAATTCTTCGATCTCGTCCACCGGGAATGTCATGACTCCTCCGCGATTCACTGAGCCGAAGAGCCGCTATCTTTGGGGTGGCTGACGAAGACCTCGTGGCCCTTGATCGTCACACTTCCGTCGTCGGGAAGTGGAACTAGGCGACCATCCACGACTTGTTCAAGGTCGTCTGCGAGCGGAACTTTCCCTGCGGACTTGATAGCGGCAACTGTTTGGCGACCCCGATGAATTGGATACGCCTTGCCGTTCACCTTGATCTCCACAATGGGGCCGGTTTCTGGCTGCGGCTTGTTCCCGTGATCGGCTTGTCCCTCAAGAATCTGTCCTGATTGAGACATGGAAGCATCTCCTTTCTATGTTGAAATTACTTCCTGTTTAAGGACAATAGTGTGCGGCCTCATCGAGGTCAACGCAAAAAGGAAAATTACGTCCCAAAAAAGGACAGAGGAGCCGAATGGAATTGATTGAGTTCGTCGGCAACAGAATCCGCGAGATGCGAAACAGCTATGGTGGCGGGCAAGGGCTTTCGCAAGAGGCTCTTGCGGAAAAGCTTAAGACCACGGCGAACACGATCTCCCGGTGGGAAACGGGCACCTACAAGCCAAGTCTCGAAGATTTGGATGCTCTGAGCCGATTCTTCGGGAAGTCCATCTTGGAGTTCTTCCCAAAGCAGGACGCGGACGACAACGTTCAGGTTGCAGCCCTCCTTCGCGCCGCAAGAGAGCTTCCGAAAGAGGATATCGAGGAGCTACGGAAATACGCGGAGTTCCGTCGAGCGCGAGCGGTCTACGGAGATAAGGGAAAGCCGAAACCCGGAAGGAAGCGCGGATCGGACTGACCGCTCCAAAGGGAGGAACCTTGAGTCGTTCGCAATACTACGAAGACATGAAAGTGCTGGCTCGCGCCACGAGGTCGAAATACGACCTTTGCACGCCCAAGGTGATGAAGTCTGATCTGCGGCGGATTTATAAGGATCAGCGGATTCGGATCGATCTTTGGCCGCAGAAGTTTCGGCAAATGCGGGGAGCTTATTTCAACGACGATTTGGGGCCAACCGTCGTCATCGTTAAGGGACTTCCCGTCGATCCGACCATTTTTACGATGGCCCACGAGTTGAAGCATCATCTGGTAGATAGCCACATTCCGATAGCTTGCTGTGAAACCAATCCTCGGAGCGAGATGATTGAGATTGGGGCAGAGCTTTTCGCGGCCGAGTTCATCTTTCCTGAAGCCGATTTCTCGCAGCGGTTGACGGAAATGGGCGTAGGTATGGGAAAATGCAGCCCCGACGTGATCGTTCGCCTTAAACGCGAGACGCAGACAACCCTGAGTTATGCCGGTCTCGCCAAGCGAGCAGAGTTCATGGGCTTCGCCCCTGATGGCTCGCTCGCGAAGGTCAAATGGAAGAATCTTGAGGAAGAACTGTTTGGTGAGCCGGTATACAAGCGCGTTTTGCGATGGCGGCGGTCTCGTAATCACGGCTCATAGCGACGGTGAAGATCGATTATCGCCGTATAGTCTCCCCCATCGGCGGCGCGTACGGCTGCGAGATATTCCCCCCGAATGGTACTTCTGTCACCAATCGTGCTTTCGGGCCATTGTGTCGGAAATGCGCCGTTTTGCTTCAGCCAGATGTTCGCCAACAGCCGTGACCATCTACCGTTGCCGTTGAGGAACGGATGGATTGCAACAGCGCGGTAGTGGAGCCTCGCCGCCTGCTCGATCAGATCCATGCCGGGGTGATCTCGCCAGTACCTCAGGTCATCGAAGAGGCTTTGCAGAGCCACATCGATCTGGTAGTGCGGCACCCCAAGGTTCAAAGCTCGCTGTCGTCGTTCCCCTGCCCACCGCCAAACTTCACCGAACATTTGCTTGTGTAACTTGCAGCACCACTCCAGATGAAACGGAGCCTGCTTGCGGCTGGGCTTCCCGGCGAGATACCGCACGACGACCTTGCGGATGTTTTCCGCTTCTTCGGCGTTGAGTTCCTTGCGCGTCTTGACGTGCTTGGGAATCAGGCCCGAGATGTCATCAATAGGCGTCTCGCCGGGAATGGGCGTCCAGCCACTCACTACTCGTCCCAGAGCTTTCGACTGGAACCGGAGAGCAGGTCACGAACTGTTCGCTCTTTTAACTCGCGCACCGTCCCATGCTCAACCGCTTGAGCTTCGAGGGCCATCGTCCCTTGAACCATCCCGACGATCCGTTCCGCCTTGCGCTCTGCTTGGCGACGACGAATCTCATTGAGGTCGGCGCATTCAAACTTGATGGACGCGCCGAGTGCATCAGCGATGCGTGCGAGGGTCGTGAAATCGGAGTTCGCTTCCTCGCCAGAGAGGACTCGCTGGACTGTGCGCTGCCCCAGACCAGTCCGCTTTGCGAGCGCGGAATAGGTCATACCCAAGTTCTGCCTGCGGCTGTTTAGCTGCCCTGTCATGTTGCGAAGAGTGATCATAAGACTACCTCAACTGCTAGGAATATACGCTTCATAAGGCATATCGGCAATTCTATTTTACGCCATTAGTGGCATAAAATACGACACCAAGGCGAATTGCATTCGCGATTAATGCAATCGTAAAATCCTTTATAAAAATGAGTTAGAGCGACAACTAGCTCGCCCCAAGACCGGATGGCCATTTCCGGGCATCGCAACGAGCTTTTCCGGCAAATATCATCAATATCAGCGTATTTTTTCTGTAATTTCAGTTGATATCATGCGCCCTTTGTGCGATAAGACATCTCTGTCAGATGCAAGGGAACAATGGAATCGGGGTTGTTTCAAACGGGCAAAAGAGGAGTAAGGCAATGGCGAACGAACGCTCAGAAGCAGAGGCCAAAGGTCGTCGTGTCACAATCGATCTTACACCCGCCGCGACGCGAGAGGTGGACCGACTCCGCGAGCTTACGGGTCTGACCACCGCAGACATCTTCCGTCATGCAATGACGTTGTTCCGTATCTACGTCGATGCGAAAGGCCGCGGGGAGGAACTCTATATCGTTGATCCCACTCAAGAGAAAGCCCACACCCGTCTGGAGCTTCCGATCTCACTTTGACGGAGGCTTACGATGAGTTCGGAGGCGACAGAGAGCTTCGAGATGGATTTGGAACCGGCAGGCCCATACCTGCGGCACGATATTCCTGCTCTCATTCAGCACGAGCGAGCGAAGACGGCCAACTTAGTTGCCCTCATTCTCGTCGCTGGGGTGGTTCTTTCGCTTCCAACCTTTGTCATTGCTGCTTGGATCAAACCTGATGGGATTGAAGTTACCCGTGCAATATTCGACAAATGGTACGCTATTATTTCGCCATTGGTTGGAACTGCGATAGGCGCATATTACGGTTCTCGATTCGGTAGTAGTGGCAAAGGAGCAGCGAGATGAGCAACGAGGAGTCTTTCGCCATGGACTTTGACGAGAATTCGAAGGCAGGCTTTGTGCGTTCAGAAAAGACTTCGCTCGACCCACCTGTAATCGAGGTCTATCTCGCTGGTCCGATGACAAACAATGATCTTGAGTTGCAAGCACATTGTGATCGCGTGCGTGAGATCGTGAAGCGTCTCCTTCACGCGTACGATTACCTCGGCCTCCGTTTTCAGGTGTACGACCCGGCAGACGTTACTCAGCCCGGGTCGTCCCATACCGACGAAGAAGTGTACGTGATGGATCACGACCGCACGATGTCCGCGGATTTAGTCATCTTTCATGTCAACGCACCGTCGCTAGGTGTGGGCAGCGAGTCTCAAATTGCCGCGGATGCGACAGTCCCACGTGTAACGATTTCAAAAACAGGAGTTCCCGTTAGCCGGATGTTTCGAGGAATCTTTTCGCCATCAATCGTAGATATTTCGTACGCGGACTGCGCCGATCTGGAATTGCAACTGTCGCGCAGTATCTCCAGAATCGCGAGAGTCACCGTTGAATCTGCGATTCGCCGCCGCCCTTTGATGACTGACTACAGGGCAGCAAACATCGGTCGGCAAATATTTGCGCAACGCATCGTGCATTCACTCCCAATTGAAAGGCTTGCGCGGCTCACCGACATCAAGGAGAACTGGCTCCGTCGCCTTGAGCGAGAGCCGGTTATCGCCATGTGTGCATCTTCAATTCAGTTGGTGCGAATCGCGGAGGCGATTAAATGCTATGTGGTTATCACCAACCAGATACCGACACTGAAACCGCAGGACCGCGATTTTCTCGATGACGAGAAGCAGTCGTTGTCAAATCTGATGGATTGTGTCTTGGAAAATAAGACATGGGTCAAAGATAACGAGATTTTCCGTGTCTGGGGGCAATATCGGGAGAGTCTGAAGCGCGAGCGTGCCGAAGCCGTCGCACATCGCGGAGGCGAGAATAAGGCGATCACTGTGGATCAGTGGAAGCGTTTGCTTTATCCCGATAGCCTTTATGAATAACGTCGCCGGAGGCTTGAGCGATGAACCAGCGAGCGACACAAGCTGCCATAGCCGAAGCAGGCTTATTGCCCGACAAACTTGGGTTGTGTGATCTACCGATTGATGTCACGAAACTCGCAAAGCGGTTGGGGGTAGCCGAAGTAGCACCCGCATTCATGGCTTCGGACGGGTACATCGGGCAACGAGGAGATGGCCGTCTCGTCATCCGATACAACGAAGGCACCCCCCACCAACGAAAACGCTTCACGATTGCACATGAAATTGGCCACTTGCTGCTCGCCCATCACTTAGGCGACGATCTGGACCACCGAAATCGGAACGGCACGCCCGACTGCGAAGAAGAATTTGTCGTCAACCGGATCGCATCGGAACTCTTGATGCCGCCACGACTTTTTCGCGAACAGGTAGCAGAACTTATTTATCGCGGGGTTCGATCTCCGTGGAAAGCCATTTCGATCTTGAAGCAAAGGTTTGATGTCGCAGAATCGGCAGCGGCTCTTCGAATCCTTGAGCTTCCGAGAATGGTTGCCGTACTTTTTCGAATCAACCTTGCGGGGCGAGAGACCAAATATCCCTTTGACGGTTCAAAATCTGTTCGCTTCTCGCTCATGGAAGCCCCGGCCGACGTGGCGGCTCGCTGTTGGCAGGAACAACGTGGAGGCTCCTCCTACCACAATGTGACGGTTCAGGTGGATCGATCTCCGCTCGAACTGAAGTGTCAAGGCCGTCTGCGAACTTTTCGTTCCACTGAAGGTAATTCAATTCAGTACTGGGTGATTGGATGGCAGCTTCTCGACTAAATAACCGCAATCAGCAGATCAACGGCTGACGACGTGTGGCTCCAACCGGATTGAATCATCCAACCCGTGGCCATATCCTTCCCGCTAACACAGAAGGAAACCAATGCCCACAATCGCTACCCGCATCCAAAGACTGCTGAAGAAGACCGACCGCATGAAGCAGCAGGCAGTGAAGAGCCTGTTACGGACGTTGAAACACATCGATCAAGAGCGGAAGACCCGAACAGCCGATCTGGAAGAAGCCGCGAAGGTCGTCCTGAAGCAACTTGCGGACTTGGGCCACGTCGGCAGCAACAGCAAGGCAGCAGCCACGAAGGCAAAGAGGGCTGTCAAGGCGGGGAAGAAGCGCCGAATCCGACGCAACCCAGAGCAGCTAAAAGCTGAGGCGACGAAAGTTCTGGCGATGATCAAGAAGGCGGGGAAGGAAGGTATCGCTGGGGGTGAGATCCGGAAGAGCGTCCCCGGCGTTGGACAGAACATCAAAGAGTTTGTGGAGAAGAACGCTGGTGTGAAGGTGAAGACGACCGGGCAGAAGGTTCAAATGCGCTACCACGCAGCGTGATGGAGGCTTGCACGCACGAGGTATGCCTTCAGCCGCTTGTCAGCCTGACCATTTCTTTCGACCGCTCACAGTCGGCACAGGCGCGTTCCGCCGCTGGCGGTTCCGACAAGTTGCAGATTTCTCGTACTCGCCCAAGAAGACGTGGAATGACCTCGCGGTCTTGATGGATCTCGACCAGCTTCGCCTTAAATGGCATTGCGAAACCATCTGTCGCCAGCACGGACTCGACCGCCTGCATCGTTAAGTCCGTCTGCGGCTCGTAGTAAACCAATCCAAGGCCGCTAATCGGCCAAAATCCGCACCGCTCACCAATGAAGGCGTATGCATTCAACTGCACGTCGTAGAGCGGCAATAGGTCATCCTGAAGGTCGGTGAATGGAGCGGTCTTGTAGTCTGCGATGAAGTACGAGCCATCCCTGCGCTTGAAGATTTCGTCGGGAACGCCGGTCAACCGAATCCCGGTTACGGGGTCCATGACGAAGAAATCGGTGTGATGCGGAACGAGCACCGGGTTGAGCAGCCCGTTGAAGCCGCTGAACCATGGGGGAAGCGACGACGACCGCTGGTAGCAGCGGTTTGTGACCTTCTTCGAGTAGCTGTCGATGCTGCTGAAAATACCGGGGAAGATTTGGAACGGCAGTCCCTTGCGGCACTTCATTCTGATCCAAAAACAGCGCGGGCAGAAATCAGGCATCGCCAATGCACCGAGGTTCTTGGCGGAGATGCGAAGGAAGTCCATGCAATCGTGACCACCGAAGAGGACAGTGGGTAACTGGTGACCAAGGTCTGCAACAACATTTGACGCTTGTTGCCAAGTGAGAACCGACGTGACTTTAGCCTGATCATCTGAAGTCGAGCATCGCTCGCAACGGTGTTCGGGCTGGATACGGACTTCTATGCCCTCGAAAGCACGCGTTGTCATTCCTGCCGCTGAATCAGGCTCGAATCTCGTGCTAGTGGAAAACTCGCTGCTAATGTGTCCGAATGGGACGACGGAAGTATCCAGACGCTTACAACACGGTCATCAACTTCGACACCGGGAAATCGGACATCCTGCCTGAGACGACAGGGGAAAGGGCGTCGCGACTGCGCAAGGCCAGTCAAGCACGTCGCAGGGTTGTGCTCGCTGAGTTTCGCAAGGTGGGTCCGGGCGAGCGAATGAACGCTCTGGCGAAGGCGTTTCGACTGCTCGAACACGGCAAGCCGCTGCCAATCCACTTTGACGTACTATTCATCAAGGCCAATGTCACCCGAACCGAACGGTACACGCTGAAAGAGGCACCCCTGATCCAGCGAGCCGACCGCTCAAACAAACTGGTTGCGAGCCAACATGCGATCAAAGCCGGGTCAAATCGCTCAAAAAGCATTCCGCCTGACTTCATCCATCGGGTGATTTGGACGCAGAACTCTTAAGCGACACGCTCCGTCCCGATGATTTGGGCGCTTGTTTCGGAAGCGAAACAGCCAGTTAGTTCAAGTACGGCCCAACTGCCTGCTCAAGTTCTCGCGTCTCGTAGCTTCGCGAGGTAAGAACGCGAACAATCGGAAGCCCTGCTGCCTGCAAGATCGTTTCTACTTCTTCGTCCCGTGTCTGCCGCTCAGGACGCGAGTGAGATGGCTCGTCAAGCTCGATGACCAGCTTAGGACGTAGCGTTGCTGGATCGCAGATAAGGAAGTCCACAGACTTTGCGGCGACCTTGTTTCGCCAGCTAGCGCGGCCTTGGTTGGTCTGTTCGTTGCCCGGAAACCAGAGCAACTGACGCAGCGACACCTGCGACAGAACATGGCCGCGGTCGCCAACGACTCGTTTCAGAACGCGAAAGAAGTCCGCCTCAGCGTTCGACACGAAATACTTGTTGACTTGAACCCTCGGCAACGAAGCGCCCTGCGAGATGGAGCGTTGTCCGGACCCAAAAAGGCGAAAGAGAAATCCAAGGCATCCAGAGGGTTGATCGGCCATTTGAGCAGCTATACCGGCGTTGAGCGGATCGGTCGAGCAGTGGTCTGCTGCTTCAGAAATCGCAGTTGTTGGCCGATGCCCAGCCCCTTCATGGGTACGTTGTGGTGAGAGAGGTACGGCAGTAGAAACCGGCGATACCTCTCTGAAGCGAGGAACGTGAAACGATCCTCTGCCAGTTTGCCAACCTTTTGAAGCTGATGGATCACCCGCTCGGCCCATACCCTCACGTCTTTGATCGCCATCGTCTTGAGCGTCTCGTCGTAAGGTTCAATCTCAACGTCGAGATCGAGAAGGCCATACTTCGCTGACAGAATGTAAATCGCATCCGGAGATAACAAGCGGGCATAAGCCAAGCTCTTTCGAAAGAGGTCGCTCTCGTAGAGGTTTTGAGCTTTTGCTCGCCGCCCGCCCTTGCGCTTTACGCACGAGATGAGAACAATCTGGCGCATTCGTTGACCTTTATGCGATGGAACAGGCGTCGAAGAGTGGGCGGAATTCCGCGTCCGTATCTGCGAGAAGTCGAAGGTTCAAGTAATAAGACAAAACAACACTATTCAGCGTTTCGGCTTTCTTCCGAACGTGAACCTTGGCCTTTCCAGCCTCTCCCAATTCGATTATCTGACCGAAGCCCATGCCGGGTCTCCAGAGCCAATCGCCAGCCGTTGCTTCCGTGGATGGCTGCTGTTTCAGGTCTTCAAACGTAGGACCGACGAATGCTTCGAGGGCTTCAAATGCTTGAACGACACGCTTCGCTCGGGCAAGGGGGTCGGCGTCCGATTCTGACTGGATCCTTCGAGCCAGCGATGCAATTTGCTCTGGCACGACGTTAGAGGACAAGGCGGGATAGCGGGCAATATCCCTCAGGATAAGATTTCGAGCGAACAGCCGATCCGCGTCGCCGGACAGGAGAGTGAGTGAACCCATCAACACGAGCCAGAGAGTTCCGTCTCCGATGATCTGATCGAAGCTCTCACCTCGGCCCTCGCTGACGTACCTGTTTCTTATCTCTTCAAGCAACGGGATCCGCTTCTGGTTCTCTCCCGTCTTCGCATTGCGCTCCAAATGGTTCCGAAAGAAAAGGAGTTCACAGGTCCGCTGAATCGTATCGGCAAACACGGAGAACTCGGCCTCTTGTACCCACGGCCCGCGACTGGCGAACTTCGCAACCGCCAATGGAAAGGCAGCAGCCTGCTGAAGTTGACGCGCGGAACATTTCGCCGCGAATGCGTGATCTGCGAGGCGATCCAAGAATTGCTTTAACTGTTCAGCAAGACGGCGGCGTTGGGCTTCCGTAGGGCCGCTGTCCTCATTCTCCGAATACTGGGTCGGCCCATTCTGTTGCGGATTCTGTTCGCTCTCTTTTTCCTCGTTTGATCGTTGGTGTTCAGCGGCAGTCGGATCAATGTCAACGGCCTCGGCACCCTCGGTGAACAGAAGTCGCAAAATGCCCGTAAGCGAAATCGATCCCGAAAAGGCAGAGCCGCTCGCCGCCACCGCGCCCGGCGACGACAATTGATCGAGCGTGCGAATAATGTCCGCAGCAGTCACCGGCTTGGGCGGTTCGGCGTTCTCCTTTTTATCTTCCCGCACCGGCTTGGCGCTTCCATCCGGGAACTCATCGGGTTTGGATAGAAGCGCCTGCGAGAGAACCTGCAAGTCCTCAAGTAGACGCCGGTAATCCGCCGACACGCCAAGCGAAGAGAGCCTTCGCACTGAGTCGAATCGGTGGTGACGCCCGGCTACCTCGCTGAGCCGGTCCACATCGTCAACCCAAATCGCGTTCGTCGTCTCGATGCTTTCGCCCGACTCAAGCTCAACGTGGCCGAACAATGTTTCCGGACCTTCAACCAGATCGGGCATCGGTCCCCGAAAGACCCTTGGAGCAGAAGTTGGCGCGAGGGGCACGCGACTTGACTGCACCACGGCAAACGCCCGTGTCATTGGAGACACCTCAAAGTCAGCGACGGCTATCAATTCGCCAGACGCCCGATGAAGCTGGAGTTGGTGTAGTCGATGGCCTACCGGAACGATGGTTTCGGTTTCAGTTCTTAGCGATGGCGAAAGACCAACCTCTTTCCACGGCTTGCTGTCCCCGACCCCCGCGCGAAACAAGTGGGCGAATTCCCCCGGATTACAGTTGTCAAAGATCACCGCAGATTCGATGTTCCCTGCATGGCTCGATGGACGAAGCCACGCCGCACCTGAACAGTTTGCGGAACCGACGACGGCAGCACATCCGGACGGAGACTCAAAAACGACTGCCTTAAGGTGAGTCCGAGGCTTGCCGTCGTAGGAAAGCAGCCGCAGTTCCACCGGGAGGTCAGGCAGCAGCGTCGGGTCGAACGCGCAGCATTCGAGGTCCACTTCCACGGTCGCTTTTGAGATACCGAACTTCTCAGCCGCCCATCGGAGCATCGCGCCCTGCTGATCGGTTGAGCCGCAGATCACTCTCATTCGCTCAAACCTTCGCCCCCGCCATCGCTCCTCAAGTATCGCAGCCAGAGTGCGTTCCTTACCTGAGACTACCCACGACCAAGGTTCGGGGGCCACATCCGCGGACTCGGACAGCCAGCCCACCGTCAGCAGATGTCGAATCTCGTCTCGGTCGGATGCGCTGGCTGGAAGCTCTACCAAAGCGTCAATCGCTCGCTTCAATTCCGACGCGGCGTGGGTGTTCGGATGCACATGCCAAGCCAGAGTCGCTTCGCGGTTTCCCCCAGCGTTGTCGCTCTTGCGGCATCCCAGCCATCCAGCCCGAGTCAGATTGTGAGATCCGCAAGCCACCGCAGCACTGGCAGGTCCGAGTCGTATGCATACCTTGGGGTGAAATGAACCTTTGCCGCGAATCGGAATCAGGCGGTATCGCTTCCCGAGGAGTAGCAACTGTCCTTGCACGAGGCTCACGGCGGGCAAAGCTTGGTCCGCATCCGCAAGGATAATGATTCTGGTCGCGCCACCCTGAATCAGATCGGTCAGAACAACACGTTCAAAGAAGAGCGGATCAATGTTGTAGGTCGTCAACACCGCAGTGGGCAGTTCAGACATCCGGCAGAGTTCGCGGAGGTTCATGTTGATGCCCTCGCGAACTGCCGGAGTGTTGCAAGTCCATTTTCTAAAATGCTTTTGCCGTCTGCGGTTGCTCCACCTTCGTTCACCAGCCCAAGCTGCCTCAGCCAGTTCAATGCTTGGTACAGTCTGGATGTGGCCCTGCCGGGACGGAAATCTTTCAGGAAAATCCAGTCATCCCCGTCCGATTGAAGGAGTGACACGTCTTTGTGTGGCTCGCGGGCGAGCCTCGACCAAGCGATGCGCAGGTGTTGATCAACCGAGCGTTTCAATAGCCATGCGACTGTCTCCCGAATTGTGGCACTGCTTGTGCGCCAGCACCGAACCTCGGGCAGCAAAACCCCGGCGATCCCCATTCGTGATGTGCCAGCCATCCCGTCAATATCGAAGCCCGGGGTCTGGGCAACAACACCCGGCTCAAGTCGATGACAAGCAAGAATCCACGCGACAGGCAATAGTGCCAAACCCGAAGGATGGCTCAACCAACTCGCCTTGTCTATCAACTCTTTTTCTCGGCATCTTCCGTCCCATCGCCGCAACCCTCGCAGTTCACTGTTCTTTCCCATGCTAGCAATCACTGCCGAATTTAACTCGCTGATCGGATCATCCGCCGAGAGGCCGTCGAAGCCCAAGCCATTCAATCCGAAATCCAGATTCTCTCCGACGATTCGAGCGATGACCTGACGGAGTGGACGACGTTTCTCGGCGTTCGCGGATTGAGCAAGTTCGGCCAGTACAAGGTTCAGCGCAGCTTCGTGAACTAAGACGATCAAGTCGCGGACGAGAAAGCGAGTCCACCCGTCGCAGATGACATGCAGTTCAACCGGCACGCCGTCGAGCGTGGTTGCGGATGCGATGTCGAACACATCCGCCTCAGCAACTTCGGAACCTAGCTTTTCGCAGGCGTGCAGGAGCAGGCAGTACGAAGCAATTCGCGGTAGTTCTTGTTCGACGGGGGACGGGGGAAAGATGGCCCTCAGAATTTGCTGGCGCTCATCCCCGAGAGGGGAAGCCATCGTCAAGCGGGAGCCAAGACCGGCAAGCTGGTCGCGGTTGAAGGTCTGGCCGTCATCGCCAAGCGTGATGGCGTAGAGAACGTCGTCATCCCTGATTTGGCGGTCCATCTCTTGGGCAAGCGGAAGGCCGCGCTTCGGCGTTAGGCTGGGGACGACACCCTGCGTGTCACCTAGCCCGAGGTTTTCAGACGGACCTGCGTAGACGGAGACGGCGAGGATTTTCGTTAACCGAGCAAGGGTAACGGGGCCATCCGTCTTCTGAACGGTCGATGTCGCAAGGTCGCGCCCCACGATCCCGCCGGTGGTGTCACCACAAAGGGTGCTCGCAAACGCGACTGCTGATTCGACCTTGGCTGCGTAAGTCGTGAAGCTCTTCCAATCGTTCAAGCCACCAAGATTCAGATAGCGGAGGATGATCCAGCTTCGAAGGCTGAAGTAGCGAACGGTGGGCGTGATCGTCGTCACGCCGTCCATCAGCCGGACCGCCACCCCTTCGGCAGGTGCCCGAAGCCCCAGCAGGTCCAGTCCTCGCACGTCCTTGGCCTCGGTCTGAACGAGTTCGGCTCTGGACGGACTCGCAGGCAGTTCCTCAAGCTTCATTCGACCCCTTTTCCAAGACGCCTACGACATGATCGCGCCGCCGTCTGTAAGCGGTCACATCGCTCGGGTATCTTACATCGAGGCGCAGCAAAGCGAAGCAAGAGTAACGACCACGCAGATGAACCCCGCTCGGATTGGGGAGTCGAGGAGAAGATTGAAGCGACCAACTGCGTGAACTCGCTCCGCTTTAGTTCCAGCCGCAGTGACTCGATGAATTTGACCCGCAGTGGAAGGAGACACCACCGTGAACTGGCAAGTCGATCTGGACGTTATCTACGGTAGCAGTCACCACAACCCTGCCGTGATGAACGGAATGGCCAAGGCTGTCCGGGATGCCGGAATCAAGGGCACGTTCTACATCGGCTACCCAGTGATGGCGTCCTCGGACTCCAGCGTCACTATTGACGCATTGCTAGTCTCGCAAGCTCCGGGATTCGTCGCGTTCCACATGGCGGAACCCGGTCAGAATTACCGAGAGATTCAAGACCGCCTCTACTATGTCCTCGAGTCAAATCTTAGCAGGCATGATTCGCTCCGCTCGGGAAGGAAACTCGGCGTTCCCATCAACATCATCTCGGTGTTCCCCGATGGAGCAGCCCCCAACGACGGCACGCCACAATACCGGGTCGCCACGCCCGCAACGCTCATTCAGGAATTTGACGGCCTTGTTCCCGTTCCGGACGATACGCTGTTCCGGAACCTCTCGGCTGCGGTTCAACGCGTGACCACGATCAAGCCTCTGAAGAAGCGGGCGGCTGTCGTGCAGCCCAACTCAAGGGGTGCGATTCTCAAGTCAATCGAGAAACAGATTGCAAACCTTGATCGCTGGCAGAAAGCAGCGGCCATCGAGACGCCGGAAGGACCACAGCGGATACGCGGTTTGGCTGGCTCAGGAAAGACGGTCGTTCTGGCGTTGAAAGCGGCCTACCTGCATACGCAGCATCCCGACTGGAAGATTGCCGTCACCTTCCACACCCGTTCGCTTTACCAGCAATTCAAAGACTTAATTGAGCGGTTCACGTTCGAGCACATGGGCGATAAGCCTGATTGGTCCCAGCTATCTGTCGTCCATTCGTGGGGGTCATCGGGCAATGACGGTATCTATTCGCTAGCGTGTGCTGCCATCAACATGTTTCCGGTCAGCTTCCTCGCCGCGAAATCAAAGTATGGGGCGGCAAAGGCTTTCGCGGGCATCTGCAATGAACTTGCCGCCGTCATCAAAGGCAAGCAGCTTGATTTGTACGACGCCATTCTCATCGATGAGGCTCAAGACTTGCCTCCCAGCTTCTTCCAGATCGTTGACGCGCTCACAAAGCAGCCGAAGCGAATTGTGTGGGCGTATGACGAGTTGCAGAACCTCTCCGATGCGAGCATGGCATCCGCACCCGACTTGTTTGGGCGGGAGATCACGCTGATCAACTCGCCTGAAGCGCCACAGCAGGACATCATACTGCCGGTCTGCTACCGCAACACGCCTTGGGCATTAACGCTTGCCCACGCACTAGGTTTTGGCCTCTTTCGAGAGCTAGAGATTGTCCAGCACTTTGATGACCCGAGCATGTGGACGGACATCGGCTATCAAATTGAAGACGGCGAACTGGCTGAAGGCCACAAAGTCACGCTGTCCCGCGCCGCACGGTCATATCCGGCCTTTTTCAATGAACTCCTAAATCCTGCTGATGCCGTGGTATCCAAGGCGTTCAATACCCGCGAAGAGCAGTACGCTTGGATTGCCGAGCAGATCAAGAAGAATGTGACAGAAGAGGAGCTTGATCCGGACGATGTGCTCATCGTTTTACCAAACGCGGTCAGTCAGAAGGACGAGTATTACGAGCTTCGGAGGCACCTTGACTCGCGCGGGATCGGGTCCAATCTCGCAGGCGTCACCAGTGACCGCGATTCATTCGCTATGTTGGGAGTCGTCACCGTGTCTGGGATCTATCGGGCAAAGGGCAACGAAGCCCCGATGGTGTACGTTGCCAACGCCGACTACTGCGCAACTGGGATGGAAATGATCCGATTGCGCAACATTCTGTTTACTGGGATCACTCGCTCTCGGGCATGGGTGCGGATATCCGGCACGGGCAGTCGCATGGCCACACTCCAGAAGGAGATCAACTCCGTCGTTGATGCAGGGTTCAAGTTGAGATTCAAGGTTCCAACGCCGCCCGAGCTTCAGAAGGTACGACGCATCAACCGGGACCGAACAGCGCAAGAGAAAGGGAAGATTCGCAAAGCAGAGCGGAGCGTTGAAGAACTGATTGAACTAGTTCGGCAAGGCGTCATTTCTGTTGACGCGATGCCTCAGCTTCGGGAATTGTTGAAGGCGGTCAAGGAGGGAGGGGAGCAAGGTGAACGCTAAGCAGGTAGCCACGCAGATCGTAAGCACATGCGAAAGCCTTCATGCCATCAAGCTCGCCTCGTACTTTAACTTTCCTGAGACGCACAAGAACGGTGATTCTGCTCGGGTGTCTTGGCGACACGTACAGGGAGGCGGGCACCTTCACCCATTCGGTTCGCTTGAGCAGTACCGCGACTGGGTAAAGAACGGTGAGTTCACGTGCATACTGTTCGATGCATCATTGGTGCGGGCATCATACGACTGTCTGGGCAACAGCGTAATCGGGCATTCTCTCCTTTACTGGCCATGCCCCATTCTCTTCCACTCTGCGCCCGAGTCTTTGGAAGACATCTGTGCAGGGTTGGATATGTGCATTGACTCCCCGAAGCAAGCAAAAGGAGTCTGCGACCTTACGATGAAGACCCCTATGCGCTTCGACTTCGATCCTGATCGTGAGAAAGAAGACCATCCCCTGATCCACCTGCACACCCAGTTCGAGGAGGCACGGCTCTTCGTCAACGAAGCGATGTGTTTCCCGGCGTTCATTAAGAAGATCTTCAGGACATTCTACGCGGATAAGTGGGTAGCCCAGCCAGACCTTGGGACGATCCATGAGCAGGAGTTCGATTACGAAGACGCGAAGTTTGATGCCTTACCACATTCCTTGCAGGTCTCATGGTGCTGACGCGAAGAAGAAGGCAATCGACAAGCTGAGGACGCGGTGACACAGCCTGAACTCATCAGCAAGAAGACCCGCACGGAGTTCCGCGAATTCCTCGTTGGGTGGACGCTGCGCGAGATTGGGAATGAGTTTGAATCCGAGGGGCTTCATGCAGACACTGCCCATCAGCCAAACGTCGGCGGTGAAAGGCGAAGTTACGTCGAGCAGTTCTACCACGCGATTGACTTCACCGATCCCGGTGCCGTCACCAAACTGCTTCGCGTCTACGAGAACATCCTGATCATCTGCCAGAATCGGCTGAACAATCCGAGCAGTTACCCCATCGACGCGAAGATGCTCACGACGAGCTTTGACAATCTGCTCGCGTGGCTTCGGAAAGACGGTTATGCCTTTTCCGATGGGCGGCTGGTTGCCACGAACCGCGCGACCTCCCTACGGCATCTTCGAGCGACCGTCGCCGGTTTCGACGCCCAGTATCTCGCTGCACAGGTTCAACGACTCGAAGCCGCTGTTGCAACGGATCCAGATTTGGCCATCGGGCAAGCGAAAGAGCTAGTCGAAACCTGCTGCAAGACCATCCTGCGTGAACATGGCATCAGTGATGCGGACAAGCTAGACGTTCAACCGCTGGTACGGCGGGTCATGGAAGAATTGAAGCTCGTCCCGGATGGCGTGGCCGACGCGACCAAGGGCGCCAAAACCATTAAGGCCGTGTTGGGAAATTTGGCGACGGTGGCACAAGGGCTGGCCGAACTGAGAAACCTATACGGAACAGGCCACGGCAAGCACGGGAAGGCCAAGGGACTGTCCCCTCGCCACGCACGACTGGCGGTGGGAGCAGCGACTACGCTTGCGACGTTTCTTCTTGAGACGCATCGGGAACGGACAAAACCGACAGCGAAGGGAGCGACCGTATGAAGATTTTCAAGTCGAGCGAAGCGCATCAAGGGGGCGACAGGTGAGTGATCAGGGCGGGCAGCAGCCAGCCGCTCCTCGGTCGGCTTCCAGCTACTTCGAAGCGCATGAACGCCGAGGCACCCCTGTCCCATGCCATGATTTTCGCGTTATCACACCGATCAAAGCCATTTTTACTCCGCTTGAAGGAGCTTTGCGGCAGTCGCGGAAGAGGATCCTGTTTCACGCTCAAACAGGAGACAAGTGATGAGTAACGAAAACGATCAGCAGCCGCTTAAGAAGCTGTCCAAGTATGAACGAGAGCGGGCGATGTACGGGAAGCTCGGAATCCAGCATCCGAAGGATGCCGCCTTCGATTTCAAGCTGCGATTTTTCAAGGGAATCAGCGAAAGGCAACGAACTCGCGATGCCACCCGAGACATGGACTCAAACTGGGATGCGGTCGCAACGCCGCCCGAGTGAGTGAGAACCCCAATCAATTCGTCTCAACCGATTCTCCAGATGCGCACCCGTACTCCCGGATAATCGAACGTGGTCTCGTCGGGCGTGACCCGAATGGCACTGATCGCCTTGCCAAACCTGTCTGTCCCACCGTCGTCTGTAGCACCAAGATCAGGTATCGCTCGAAGCTTTCTGATGCGGACTTCAGGCGACCGAAATCCCGCAACAGCGAGTCCACGGCGTCTACAACAACTGCAAGGTGGTCGGCGCATAGATCGACGCGATCTCCCTCCTTGGCGGGAAGGAACAACGACAGGTTGCTGCAACCCGCGAGATTCTTGTTATAGAACCCCTCGGTCCCCAAGACCTTAAGTTCGGCCAGCATCCGGCTGGGGATTTCGCCGTAAAGGTCAGCCGTCTTCCCTTTATTCAACGAATAGAAGTTGACGCTGAACGCGGGATCGCTCGGCGACAAGCGGCGGAACAGTTCGGCTTGAATCCAGCCCTCTCGGCAACCCCTTGCGTTCAACACGACCGGCAGATCGGCGGCCATGCCGTCAAAAGCGCTACGGAAGGCATCGAGCCAAGTACTGTGGTGACCTACATGAGCTTCGCGCATGACGGGACTGCTGCGGGATGACGAGGGGACAATGGCGTGGCGTTTGTCAACTTCGCTTTCCGAAATTTGAAAACTCTGCCCTCCATCCGTGGTTAACGTAACCCTTGCTACCTGACCTACGTGACGCTTGGTCTTTCACACCGCTAAACCTCAAGGTTATGCACCCCCGGTCCTTCCGCTGTCCTGAAGCATACTGTTTTGAGGCGAAACGTGAGAGAACTGTGTCGAAAGTCCGCAAGTCCAATTTACGGTGGATCGCCGTGGCCAAAATTAGCAGATCGTGGACCGAATTCCTGAAGTTCGTCTTCAGGTTTTCGACTTCCGTGAACTCCGAGAGCATTTGAAGCGCACGCTCTGCCACCGGCGGCACGAGTGGTTCGCAGACGATTCGGGCATCCATGAGAAAGTTAAATCGCTCGCGAATCGCATTTTGATTCGCCTTTGGAAGCTTTTCGATTGCGAAATGCAAGAACTCCGGCGACCGCTGATTGATCAGAAGCGTAAGCACCCCAGTGTTGAAAAGTGCGAGAGGACGGTACTTGTTGCCAAAGTCCAGCACAATCCGATCCGTACACCTGCGATATTGCGAGGTCGATGTACGTGATACGAGATTGTCTGGCCGAAGAGAATTCATTGCAGCGCGGCTGAGATAAAGCGGTATGTAGTAATTCGCCTTCATCGGGTCCGGCGACTGCGCCATCAAGAACTCGCCCGCTGCAACCGCGGACACAAGGCTTCGTTGTGGCAGGTGTAGCTTTCCTTGCAGTGCGTAAACAAGCACCTGCGTATCCACGAATATCTCTTGATTGGACGATGCCCCGCATCGCATTCCCGCCTACCCTTCGCTCCGCTCGGTCGTGAATCTCCGATGTCGGCGTCCCAGTATTACCGGCGGGCCTTGCTGTCACAACGCTGTCAGTGACCGCTCGAAGATTCTGCCCGCCGCCTCGACGCCAGCCGTTATGTACGCGGCGGTATCGCCGAAGTAAGATTCGATCTCATTGTTGAACGCCCCAAGGGGATCGCGTGGAGCCGTAGCCCTTCGAGCGGACTCCTCGCTCGGCCCGAAGCCATCCGTGCAATCAGGTCATCCTTCGAGGCGAAAAGAACGATGGAACGAGGTCTGAATGGCGGCTTTGACGGAAAGCATGAGGTACAGCGCGGACATCACGGCAGGATCACTCAAGCTGCCGGAGAGCCGCGTTGTTGCCGCCTTGCTTCTCCGAGGTGTTGAGGGGCAGAAGTTTCGACTAGCGGTTGTTGAAGAGAACGTTCTGCAAGCCCGCAATCCGGCGAGTGCGATCCGAATTGCCCGCCTGATCCGTCTGCGCCTCGAACTGATGAAACCTGATCTCTGGCGGCTTGTCCGCGACGGCTCTGGGGCCGTTGCAACCCATGCCATCCTCGCCGCATCTATCAAACACAGCCCACTCTTGGGCGACTTCCTCGATCTCGCTGTCCGAGAGCAGTTTCGCGTGTTCAATACGACGCTCGCAAAGAAGCTCTTCGATGAGTACCTACAAGACTGCCGGGGCCGCGACCCCGAGATGCCCCTGTTTAATGAGTCCACGCGCCGCAAGCTCCAGACAACGATTTATCACATCCTCGTTCAAGCGGGCTATCTCAGCGACACTCGTTCACTGAAGTTGCAGACGGTCCACGTCGCGCAGCCCGTGCTGGCATACCTTAAGCAGAATCATGAAGATTATGTTCTCCGTTGCATTCAGGTGGGGCCATGAGCGATCAACTGACCGAGCGATTGAACGCCGTCCTTCCGAGGATCGTCTCTGACGAGTTCCTCAGCGGCACCGGAATCGGCAACGAGATCGCCTTCTACATTTTCGATTATCCGCCAGAGGACGAGCTACGCGTCCGGCAGCACATTCAATTCCTCGTATCTCACATCGCCAAGCAGAAGCCCGGATTGCGGGTCAAACACATCAACCTGTTTGATATCGTCATTGATCACCTGACAAATCGGAACTTGCTTGACCGTTCGTTCAAAATGCAGCGGGAAAAGGGCGACGACTATTTGCGGAAGCAGCTAGGAGCGGTCTTGGATGCGGACAAAATTGCTCCCATCTTTGCAGAGCTTGCGCAGCCCGAATCGAACGATCTCGTTCTTGTTTCGGGTATTGGAAGTGTCTGGCCGATATTACGAACTCACCAGCTAATTAACGCTCTGCATTCAAAGATGGGTCGAACTCCGGTGGTGTTCTTCTATCCGGGCAAATACGACGGGCAAACGCTTCGGCTGTTCGGGAAACTCAAGAGCAAAGATGTTGAGCCGTACTACCGAGCTTTCAAGCTGGTGCCATGACGAGGGACTAATGCTGGTAAAGAACCTTTTTGAACGTGACATCTTCCGACCTATCAACGGGGTCGTGAAAGCTGACCAATTGGACGCTTCGTCAGTCTGGCAAGAGCTAGATGAGTTCGTGGTGACTAAGGAGTTGGACCAGCATCTCCGCAAGTTCTTCTCCTCCTACCTCGACGGCATTGACCACAAGAACGACCCCGATATCGCCGGGAAAATCGGCGTCTGGGTCTCAGGGTTTTTCGGTTCGGGTAAGTCGCATTTCATCAAAGTGCTTTCGTATCTGCTGGGTAATGCGCCGCACTCATCAAACGGCCAGACAAAGCGAGCCGTCGAGTTCTTCGACGGCAAGATCAAAGACCCGATGCTGTTGGGCGACATCAAGCGGGCGGTCGCTTCTAACACCGATGTGATTCTCTTCAACATCGACAGCAAGGCGAGCCACCGGAACGGTCGAGACGCAATCCTTCAGGTGTTCCTCAAGGTTCTCAACGAGATGCAGGGCTACAGCCCCGATCACCCACACATCGCCCACATGGAGCGATACCTCGCTGAAAAGGACAAGTTCCGGAAGTTCAAGGATGCCTTTCATACGGCAACGGGCATGGAGTGGGTCAAGGAACGCGATGCGTATGAATTCAATCGGGATGAAGTCGTTCGAGCGTTTTCTGAAGCGACTGGTCAGAGCATTGAGTCGGCATCGAAATGGCTCGACAACGCCGAATCCAATTTCTCGCTGACCATCGAGAACTTCTGCAAATGGGTCAAGGAGTATCTCGACGGGAAAGGCCCGAATCACCGCCTGCTCTTTTTGGTCGATGAAGTGGGTCAGTTCATTGGCAACGATTCACACCTCATGCTCAACTTGCAGACGATCACCGAAGAACTCGGCGTGACCTGCAAAGGCCGAGCGTGGGTTGTTGTAACTTCTCAGGAGGACATTGACGCCGTACTTGGTGAGATGAAACCTCCGAAGTCGAACGACTTTTCTAAGATTCAGGGCCGCTTCCGAACGCGACTCTCTCTCTCCAGCGCGAACGTTGACGAGGTCATTCAGTCTCGCCTCTTGACCAAGCGCCCAGAAGCCGTCCCCGAGCTTAAAACGCTGTACGGCCAAAAGGGCGACATCATCAAGAATCAACTGACCTTCGCCAACGTCGGCATGACACTCAAGTCGTATCGCGACGCCGACGACTTTATGAAGAACTATCCGTTTGCACCGTATCAGTTCCAGTTGATGCAGAAGGTCTTCGAGGCCATTCGCAAAGCTGGGGCGACGGGTCTGCATTTGTCACGAGGTGAGCGTTCCATCCTCGACGCCTTCCAGTCGGCAGGCAAAGCGGTCGGCCTTCAAGAGGTCGGCATATTGGTCCCGCTGTATCGCTTCTACCCATCCATCGAGAGCTTCCTCGACACGTCGGTCAAGCGGGCCATCGACCAAGCCAAGGAAAATACGAGCCTCGAAGAGTTCGACGTGCGAATGTTGGAGACCCTTTTCTTGATCCGCTACGTCGATGAGATGAAGGGCAATGTCGATAACCTCGTCACGCTTTGCGTGGATCAAATTGACGTGGACCGGCTGGCGCTGCGCCGCCGCATTGAAGAAAGCCTTGAGCGGTTGGAGAAACAAACTCTCATCAGCCGCAGTGGAGACAACTATTTCTTTCTCACCAACGAAGAGCGTGACGTAAATCGCGAGATTAAGAACGTGGAACTCACGAGCGGCGAAGAGGCCAAGCTCCTTGGTGAAATCATCTTTGACGATGTTCTGCGGGGCCAGCGAAAGCACCGCTATTCCGTCAACAAGATGGACTTCACCTTCAACCGCGTTTGCGACCAGCACCCATTTGGAAATCAGATGCAAGGCGGGTTGCTCATCTCGGTGGTCACGCCGCTTGGCGACGACTACGACCTTTACCAGAACGAGAAATGCAAGCTGGAAAGTTCGATTGAGGGCGGCAGCATCATCATCCGCCTTGGCCAGAACGACACCCTCGACCGTGAGCTTCGAACTTTCAAAAGAACGGAAAAGTATCTCGCTCAAAAGAGCGATGGAACGCAGCCCGAGCAGACCAAGCGAATCTTGCGAAATGTCGCTGAAGACAATCGCGAACGTCGTTCCCGACTGACTCGCCTTCTGAGCGAGATGCTTGTCGAGGCCAGCTACTTCGCCGCTGGTCAGTCGCTTTCGCTAACGGTTACGGCGACCGCCGCGGCCCTCGATGAGTCACTGGAATACCTCATCAAGAACACGTTCACCAAGATGGGCCTCTTGAAGCGGCTGCAATCAGACGATCAGGCGCGCCTCAAAGAAATCAACGCGGTCCTACACATCAACGATGTGGCACAGCTTCAACTGGGGCTGCAAGCTCAGGACGCTAACGGCCAAGCCGTCCAAGACGTGCGCACTTACGTCGAGCTTTGCACGAAGACCAGCCGCCAAATCGTTCTCTACGACATGATCGAGAATCGCTACGCCAATCGACCTTACGGCTGGCCGCAGTTGGAGACGGCGTTGCTCGTAGCCGAATTGATGGTTCTCGGAGAAATCAGCCTCGTCGTGGATGGAGCGACCGTCTCGCATGAGCGAGCATACGAGGTGCTGACCACGCCCGCCAAGCAACGTAAAGCCATCGTCGTTCAACGCAAGACCACCGACCCCAAGGCTCTCCAAGACGCTCGCAATCTCGGCCAAAAGGTCTTCGGTGAGATGGGTCCGGATGGTGAGGACGCCTTGTTCATCTTTCTCAAGGGCAATCTTAAGGGCTGGCGAGACGACCTGAATCGCTACAAGGCCCTGTCCGACACCGGCGACTATCCGGGTGGGGAAGAGATCAGCGACGGACTAACGCTCATTAAGCCGCTCATGGGCGACGACGACAGCTTCAAGTTTTTGGGGCGATTCAATACCCTCAAGAATGATCTGCTGGATCTCTCTGAGGATTACCATGACCTCAACCACTTTTATCAGCATCAACGAGAGACGTGGGAGAAGCTTCGCAGGTCACTCCAACGCTTCCAATTGAATCGGCTGGAGTTGGACCGAGACGCCAAGGCCGCTGCCGCTCTTCGGCGGATACAGGAAATCCTTTCCGCTAAAGTGCCCTACGGACTGATTCAAGAAGCCGAAGGGCTGATCCAAACGGTCGATACCGTAAACAAGGCGCTGGTCACCCAGCGGCGCACTGACGCACTGGATGTGATCAACAAACACCTCGCCGCGACCAACAGGGAACTCGATTCCGTCAAAGCCGACGCCGCACTTCGTGCCGCGTGCGCTGGTCCCTTGGAAACGCTTCAGCGACAGGTCGCCCAGCAAGAGAGCCTTGCCCATCTCGCTCAAGCCGAATCTGAAGCTTTACGCCTCTTCGATGCAGCCCTCGCCAAGATTCAGGAATGGCTGTCGAAGGCTCAAGAGAAACCTAAGGAAGGCGAGAAGCCACAGCCTCAGGTAAAAGCCGTGCAGGTTGTAAAGCCTGCCGAATTGTCTGCGCAGACCTACCTCGAAACCGATGCCGATATTGAGGCATTCCTCGACACACTCCGTAAGGCACTCAAGGCCGCTGTTTCCGAGAACAAGAAGATTCAGATTCGCTAAAGAGCGGGAAGCTTTGGGCTATGAATCGAAGCAAACTCAAGACATACGCCCCTCAGGCTCGCCGGGATTTCATTCAGGCGGTTACGGATCGTGCCGCCGTCTATGGCCTGACCAAAGACAACATCCAGCCGATTTCCGAACGCGGCGATGTGGCGATCATCGGCGGAACCGCATTCCCTCGCGCCATTGCCGACAAACGGAAGCGGCTTGAAGAGCGCATCCAGCGCCACGGCTTCGATCAGGTCATGGAGGCGATGGCCTATACGTGGTTCAACCGCCTCGTCGCCATTCGCTTCATGGAGCTTCACGGCTACTTCGATCACGGCTATCGAGTCCTCAGCAATCCAGACCCAAGTGAATCGCTCCCCGAAATTGTTGAACACGCCGAGCATGTCGATCTACTCGGCCTCGATAAAGAGAAGGTCATCGTCCTGAAGCTCGACGGGACGAAAGAGGCCGAGCTTTACCGAATGCTTCTCATCGCCCAATGCAACGCTCTGCAAACGGCGATGCCGTTTCTCTTCGAGCGGATCGACGATGAAACAGAACTGCTTCTGCCCGACAACCTGCTCCACTCCGACTCTTTGGTGCGCAAACTCGTCACCGACATTGAAGAAGAGGACTGGCAGCAGGTCGAGATCATCGGCTGGCTCTACCAGTTCTACATCTCGGACAAGAAGGACGAGGTGATTGGCAAGGTCGTCAAGAGTGAGGATATTCCCGCTGCTACGCAGCTTTTTACTCCCAACTGGATCGTCAAATACCTAGTGCAAAACAGCCTCGGTCGCCAGTGGCTTGCAACCAATCCGAACTCGTCGCTGCGGGACAAGATGGAGTTCTTCATCGAGCCTATCGAGCAATCGCCTGACGTGCAGGAGAAGCTCAAGGCGATCACGCCCTCAAACCTCAATCCTGAGGAACTGACGCTGATGGACCCCGCCTGCGGATCAGGTCATATTCTCGTGGAGGCTTACGACTTATTGAAGCATATTTATCTCGAACGAGGCTATCGCCTTCGAGACATCCCCCGCCTTATTTTGTCGAAGAATCTGTTCGGTTTGGAGATTGATGAACGTGCCGCGCAACTAGCCGCATTTGCGTTGATGATGAAGGCTCGTTCCGACGCACCCCGTCTGTTTGATGCCGATGTACAGCCCAATGTGCTAGCGATTCAGGAGAGCAACGGAGTAAACGTCAATGCTATCGTACAGGCGTTCACGCAGAAGAAGATCGCGAGCGAAGGCGATCCCCCAAGCGCGGAATTTCGCTTCATGGGTGCTGTGCGTGCGCCGCTGTTTGCGACCGAGAATAGTACAACGGCGACCGTAGACGAAAAGCTGGCGGCTGATCTCAAAGTGGTTCTCGAGCTTTTTGTCAACGCCAAGACGTATGGCTCGCTTATTACCGTGCCTCCTCAATTGGTAGCACGACTTCCTGCCTTGACTCAAGCTATAGAAGCATTGGCAACTGACGACGATTTTGTCGTGCGGCAGGTTGCCGCCACGGCGAAGGGGTCGGTTTTGCAAGCAGCTTTGCTCGCAGGGCAATACGATGCCGTCGTCACGAATCCCCCGTACATCAACAGCAAAGCACTCAATGCACCATTGAAACGGTTCGTCGCTCACCACTATCCGAATGGAAAGGCCGATCTCTTCGCCGCCTTCATGCTTCGTGCGCCTACAATGACGAAAGCTGGCGGTAGTTACGGCTTCATGACCCCCTTCGTATGGATGTTCATTTCATCGTTCGAGGCGCTCCGGATTGAGCTTCTTAAGTCATCGTTTCTCTGGTCGCTAGTTCAGCCAGAATATCATGCGTTCTTTGATTCAGCCTTCGTACCAATCTGTGCCTTCATAGCCATTGCGAGTCAGATTCGGGGTCGAGGCACCTATTTCGACCTTTCTCAGGTCTACGGCGCCGAATTGCAGCCGGTGAAGCTTCTTGAAGGAATACGCAATCCAAAGTGCGCATGGAGATATTCCGTATCTCCCAACGACTTCTGCAAGCTGCCCGGCTCGCCAATAGCATATAACCTCTCCCGCGAATATTTCGCCGTATTTGATAGGGCGCAGAAGCTAGGGGACGTAGCAGATGTCAAAGAAGGTCTGAACACGGGCAACAACGCACTGTTCTTCCGATTTTGGTTCGAGATCGGAATTGCGAATATTGGCTTCGATTGCGCCGACTCGCAAGAGGCGCGCGCATCTGGCAAGAAATGGTTCCCGTGCAATAAGGGCGGCGGATACCGCAGATGGTATGGGAACAATGAGAACGTGATCAATTGGGAGCGGGATGGCGACGCAGTCAGAAACTTCCGAGACAACGACGGCAAGGTGGTCTCTGCCGTTCGTAACGCAGCCTACTATTTCCGACCGGGTCTTACATGGTCAGGGGTGGGTGCAAGCGGGTTTAGTGTGCGTCGCTTCGAGCGAGGGTACATCTTTAACAGCGTCGGGCGCTCGCTTTTCCCAAAGGAACGCTCTGACTACATACTCGGTTTCTTGAACTCGACCATCTGTTCGCAGTTGCTCGGTGTGCTGTCACCAACCCTTAACTTCTCAGTTGGTGATGTTGCGAGGCTTCCGATCCTGTTTGGTGACGCTGAAGAAGTTGAAAGCGTCCAGCACGCCGTGGAAGGGCTTGTGGAAATCGCAAAGGGAGATTGGAACTCAACAGAGTCAGCGTGGGACTTCTACCGAAGTCCATTGGTGTCGTTGACAAGTATGCGTGAGGCGTTTATCGCGTGGACTCAGATATGTCTTCAGAACATCGCACGCACAAAGGAACTCGAAGAGAAGATCAACGCGAAGTTTGCTGCCATCTACGCAGTGGAAGCGCGAACTTGTGTTGGGGACGATGCAATAGCTCTCTACCGACCTGATCGTCGTGAGGACGCGCGGCGGCTAGTCTCGTACTTTCTCGGTTGCGCGATGGGCCGCTACAGTCTCGACAAGCCCGGCCTTATCTACGCCAATTGTGGTAACGACGGTTTCAATCCAAGCGAGTACAAAAGCTTTCCAGCCGACAAGGACGGCATCATCCCCGTAACGGAAATTGATTGGTTCCCCGACGATGTTTCAAGGCGTTTTGAGGAGTTCGTGGGAGTAGCATGGCCGAAGGAGCATCTCGAAGAAAACGTCAAGTTCGTCGCAGACAGCCTCGGCCCGAGGAACGGCGAGCAGCCCCGCGACACAATCCGCCGTTACTTCGCTGACGATTGTTACAAGCACCACCTCCAGACATACAAGCGTCGCCCGATCTACTGGCTGTTTACGAGCGGCAAGCTCGGAGCGTTCCAGTGCCTCGTCTACCTGCACCGCTACAACGAAGGCACGCTTGCGAGGATGCGGACGGAGTATGTGATTCCGTTGCAAGGCAAGATCAACGGTCGCATTGGGCAGTTGGACGGCGACATCACTAAGGCAACCTCCACCGCTCATCGAAAGCGGCTGGAGAAAGAGCAGGACTTGCTCAAGAAGCAGCAGGCCGAACTCCTCAAGTTCGATGAGAAGTTGCGGCATTACGCCGACCTGCGAATTAAGCTCGATCTGGACGACGGCGTAAAGGTCAACTACGGCAAGTTCGGTGACCTGCTGGCAGAGGTCAAAGCGGTTTGCGGAAAAGCGGAGGATGACGAATGAATCGAGATGGCGTTAAGCAGTTGCTGTTGGACGCAGCGGCAAACGGAACGCTGCTGACGACGAAACACGATCCGAGTTCAGTAGGCACAGCTTATCCCGGCTATCGATCCGTCACGGTGGGGTCGTCATCGGGTGTTGTTGAGTTCCTACAAGGTGACCAATATGTGATGCACCAGTACGAGGATGCTCGCAGGCGCAATATGTACGTCGAGATTGTTCCCCATGACGCCGCAATTGTTCCCGGTTCCGGAATTCCTGCCCAGAGCGCTCAACCTACCCACGCTTGCAATCGCTTCGTCGCTGTTTCAGGGGCGATACAGGGTTGGCACATTTTCGCGGAGGAAGATTCCGTGATTCAAGGAAAGCTGCGCGATGGCGACCTGATTGATCGAGGGGAGCTTTGAGTGCCATTCACGCCGGACCCCAACCTCGTGGAACAGCATCGCCTCTGGCTGGCGAAGTTCGATGCTCAATATCTGCGAAATTGGGAGAAGCTCCTGAATACCCAACCTGAGGCTGGGATGTGCGAGGCAGCTTTCAGGAAGATTCTTGAAGCGAACGGGTGCGAAGTTGAGCCAAGCGAGGACGTGACTGGCACGAACCCGTCTCCAGATTTTCGATGTCGTCTGGGCGATCAAGCATTCTACGTTGAGGTCGCCTGTCTGCGGATTGAGACGGTGACGGCCAAAACCAACTTGCCGCACAAGCCTTCAGGGGCCGGACATCATCGGCTGCTGAACAATCTCATCTTTGAAGCTGTCCGGCGCAAGATGCGACAATGCGTCGATCTGGACGCTCCGGCGCTTGTCGCGGTTGGAACGTTTCACTTTGCCTCTTCGATCATTCATCTCGACAAGCTTCACTTGGGTTGGCTGCTGACTGGAAAGATCGGAGTATCGTTCGCTTACGACGAATCCAAAGGCGAGGCGACTGGCGAACCAGAAACGATCACGTCGCTCGAAGATGCGGCGTTTGTACGCCCCGACGATGACGGCTGGTTGGAAACGGCCCGTCATCCGGTCTCGGGGCTTCTTGTGGCGGGTCTAGGAACAGAAAAGTGGCGCGTATTTGCCTTGCTTCACCCTGAACCGATGCGACCGTTTGACCGAAAGCTCTTGCCGGGAATTGAGTTTTGCCGTCTGAAAGACGGCTATAGATCCGGGCAACTCAGCACGGAGTGGATATGAGCCTCAACGCCGAGTCCATTCCAACGAACGATGAGCCGATCCAACCACTCGAGGAGAGCAAGCGTTGGCGGGCACGAACGGTGACCTACTGGGCCGGGACTTGGAAGCAGCTTTCGACGCTGGTTCCTCGGTTCGAGCTTGCAGACTTCCGCGCCGAGGGCGGCGACGTTTCCAATCCGTACATGAAGAGTGTCGTTCGTGAACCACGGGCGATCTTCGAGAAGCCAATGCCGGTCGGCGTGGTGTCCAACACCTACACGCTTGCTCAACACCATGTTGTGGCCGAGCAATGCTTCAATGGGATTCAGCAAACAGGCATCGCTCCCGCCAGCCTGAGGTGCGAGGTCGGACTGACCGAGCTTGGGGAATGGATGAACCTTCGCGTTTACTTCCCTGAACAGTTCGATTTCGTGAGAGCGAACGACGATCGGCTTGGCCTGCGGCTTGAATGTTACAACTCGGTTGACGGTTCAAGTCGCCTTGTCATCTTGCTCGGCTGGCTACGCTTCGTTTGCACAAATGGCCTAGTGATTGGCGAAACAAAGACGGAACTTCGAGACATTCATAACCAGCATCTCGACATCAGTCGAATCCCCGAGCTTGTTCGCGAAGGCATGGCAAAGGTCCAGAATGACTTGAACCAAATGCGCCGCTGGGAAGAGTCGGCAATCGACGGCAGGCATCTCGTGCCTTGGGTCAACAAAGACTTGGTCGCTGCTTGGGGAAAGAAAGCAGCCTGTCGGGTCTACCACATTTGCAGCAGCGGTTTCGACGTGGAGATTTCCGACCCGTTTGCTTCCGGCGAGCCGACTGAAAAGTTATGTGTAAGGACCGTTCGGGTTCCCGGCTCTCCTGAATTCGCCCGCGATCTCTTCGATGTAAGCCAAGCCATGTCATGGGTCGCCACAGCCCGAAACAACGCTGAGGAGCGGCTCGAATGGCAGGCGAGCGTGCCTGAATTGGTCGGCAAGCTGGCGAAGATCGCACGGAGAAATTGATGGACACGGCCAAGATCGAATCCGCCTTGAAGAAGCTGTTCCACGAAGAGGAACAGAGAATTGTATTCTGGAATGATCCGGACATGGAGTTCTCGCTGCTGCTTCCCGCCGTTCAAGTAAATGGTGTCAGTCTCTTGCGGCTCGATCAGGTGGGGTCATTCGAAGCCAAGCTCAAGATGGAGCGAGACGACCCAACGGGCAAGTTTCTCGTCTACTCTCCTTCAGAGGAACCCGAGTACGAGAACGATTGGTTGCTGGATGTTCGCCTCTACAGCCGCAGCTTCCGGGCGGATCGAGCATCGCTCGTTCTTTCTGAGCTTGGACTTACTCAACAGCAGCTTCGCCAGCACATCTCCGACCGCCGCAAGTTCTTCGACAACAAGGACCGCCTCAAGAAGTTGAAGGAACTGACCGCACCGAATGACACAAGCCCCGACCTCGACCGAAACATGATCACGGTTGTCGCCAAAGCCGAACAGCCTGAGTTCTTTACCATCGTCCGAACCGTTTTTCACGCCTATTTGGACGGCAACAACGGCCGGACCGATCTCGCGGTTCCGCCTGAGGTGTGGGACCAGCTAGAGAAGTTCGACCTCGATAAGCCGTTCTGGGCGATGGCCAAATCTGCCTTCGGCTACGAAGAGCCAACCCCGAATTTGAAGAACTTCCTGATTCGGCTTCTGGTCACCGACTTCGCCAACTATCTCAAAGGCGAGTTACCGTCCGCTCTTGCGCACCTCGTGCTGCCGGGAAAGGCGAATACGGTTGTCTGCCTTGCGCAGTGGCGTGACAGCAGCAGCAAGGGCGGCAGTTACGACAAACTTTCGGCGTCGGTTGGCGAGATCCTGAACATTGAGGATCTCGTTCAAGGCCGCGAGGCCGAAACCCTCTTGGATGTCATGACGTTCGTGGAGATCGAGCAGGCGATCATGAGCGGCCTTCGCGATCGAGTGATGGCAACGGCTGACACAATCAAGACAGATGAGATCAAACAGCTTTCCAGCACATTGGGATCCTAAGCTTAGAATTCCACGTGGACAAGTTGTCGCG
>JADMIO011124124.1_pt1 | contig 62190 bp, 43 predicted proteins | sample 8958161 | NCBI WGS metagenome assembly JADMIO01 (sample SAMN16585339, study PRJNA669376) | soil metagenome | isolation source: Crop rotation soil | place: USA: Cullars Rotation, Alabama | collected 2011 | reverse complement strand
ACACCCGCCGAGATCGATGCATTTCTGGCCGATGAGTCACCCGACGCCTTTCGTAATGTCGTCGATCGCCTGTTGGCATCACCTCACTATGGAGTGCGCTGGGGGCGTCACTGGCTCGATGTGGTCCGCTATGCTGATGCCCGTGACTTGATCCAGTTGCCAGCCGAGAGCGATTTTCGCGAAGCGTGGCGCTATCGCGACTGGGTGGTCAACGCGTTCAATCGCGACCTGCCGTACGATCAATTCGTCATGCAGCAAGTGGCTGGCGACCTGCTGCAGCCTGCCGATGCCGGGCAGATCGATGCGGACGCGCTGGTGGCGACCGGCATGCTGGCCATCGCCGACTTCGTTCCCGGTGATGTCGACAAGCAGCAGATGATCGCCGATTATGTCAACGATCAGATCGACGTCGTGGGCCGCGCGTTTCTCGGCCTGACGTTGGCTTGTGCGCGATGCCACGATCACAAGTTCGATCCCGTCACCACCGAGGATTACTACGCGCTGGCCGGCATCTTCTTCAGCAGTCGACTGGTGCCGGGGCCCGTGAAGGGGAATACACCCTTGGTGCGTGCTCCCTTAATTCCGAAAGCGGAGATCGCCGCCATTGAGGCCGGACAAGCTCGAGACAAAACCCGGCTGGTCGAACTGAACCGCGAGGTGAGTACGCTGGGCGAGCGAGAATACCAAGCCTATTTGCAAAACAAGGTCGACGCGGAATCGGAACGCTATCTACTTGCCGCCTGGGAGTTCGCGCATCCCGCTACAGGACAAACTCGGCCCGAGTTGGCAGACTTTGCGAAATCAGTTGGCCTCGATGCAACAGTCCTCTCGCGGTGGATCCTGTATCTGGACGAGCCCTCTCCCCATCCTGCACTTGCTGCATTGCGAGCGGCCGCTGACAAGGGGGCGGCGGCGATTCAGTCGCGGGATTTGGCTGAATTGCTGACGACAGCGGGCGCCGATCGCCGGACGCAGTTGGCGTCAAGTGTCGCTTCGAAAACGCTCGCAGAAACGGAGCAGCTTCGCTTCCAAGCTGATCATCGGCGGATTGTCCGGAATGAAGCTCAGCAAGTGAAGCTGCTGCCCAATCGCGGACATCTCGGCAGCGATGCAGGCCTGGTCCGCGATGTCGCCAGTCCGAAAGTGTCGAGGATCACGATCAATCATCGAGCGCAACCCGCGCTGCACTTTACGGGGAACGAGCTACTCCAAACGTCGGCCACCGTCCCCCCGGCGGGCACCCTGTTCGTCGTCTTTCGTCCGGACCCGGCCGGGCCTCCCGGACAGCGGCTGGTCGGTTGGGAAGATGCCGCGGTGGGCCAACATGGATTGGGTCTGATGATTGACGGTGTGGGATCGTTGCATGCGATTCTCCGCCACAAAGGAGCCAATGGGGACGTCGTCGTGCCGGCCCCGAATGCGACGACCGCCACATCGGATTGGCAGATCGTGTCCATCACGTGGGGGCCGGGCGGAGCTGTCGTGCATAGGAATGGACAGTCCGTCGGAAGCAGCAAAGGCATCGACGCGGTTTCTTCCGACCCGAACATTAGCGCCCTGCGGATTGGCGGTCCGGGTTCCGGATCGACTCCCCGCTTTCAAGGGGATCTCGCTGAACTGCGGGTGTATTGCTTGCCGCTGGATGACCAGGCCCGCACACTGGTCGAAACTGATCTGATCGATCGCTGGGTTGCCACAGACGCGAGCCCGCGGAAGTCGCAGCCCGTTACAGAGCTGTATGCAGAATTAGTCTCCGCCCAAAGTCCGTTCCGACTGGAACCGACTGAGCGCGAAAGAGCCTTGCCCGAGGACTTCCGCAATCGCCACGCGGCCCTGGTCAAGGAACTGGATGCGTTGAAGACGAAGAAACCACCTGAGATTCCCCAAGCCGTGGTCATCCAGGAGGGAGGCCCGCCGGGGACGCCCCATGAAGGCTTTCGCGACGCGCATCTCTACATTCGCGGCAATCATGCCAAGCCGGGCAAGGTCGTGCCGCGCGGATTCCCGAAGGTTCTCGGGGGCGACCAGCAGCCCGCGATTCGTGAAGGCAGCGGTCGACGCGAGTTGGCCCGGTGGATCGCCAGTCCGGACAATCCGCTCACGGCACGCGTCATGGTCAATCGCATCTGGCAACATCACTTTGGCGTTGGCCTGGTGCCGACCTCGGCGAACTTCGGTGAGATGGGGGAACGCCCCAGTCATCCCGAGTTGCTCGACTTTCTCGCCACTCAGTTTGTGTCATCCGGGTGGTCGATCAAGTCGATGCATCGGTTGATGATGTTGTCCAATACTTATCAGCAGAGCTCGATCGCGAATGATGCAGGCCTTTCAGCCGATCCAGAGGACCGGCTGCTCTGGCGAGCCAATCGGCGCAAGCTGGAATCCGAAAGCTTTCGAGACTGCCTGCTCTCAGTCGCGGGACGGCTGGATATGACGATGGGCGGCACTGGTTTTCAAGAAGTCACGACGCCGCGCCGGACTCTGTATCTAATGGGTGTCCGTACGGGTGGCAAAACCGCTGAGTTCGGATCGCTGTTCGATGCCGCCGATTGTACCGGGATTGTCGAACGGCGAACGCAATCAATCGTTGCTCCTCAGGCTCTGTTTCTGATGAATGATCCGTTCGTGTCGGACTTGGCGAAGTCACTCAGCGAACGCGTCTTTCGAGATGTTCCCGCGGGCAGCAACAGCGAGCGAATCCAGCGACTGTATGGAATTGCTTTCGGTCGGCCGGCGACAGTGACAGAGATCGAAGTGGGTTTGTCTCTGATCGGGGACCAATCGCTGGGGGCTGCATGGACAGGCTATTGCCGCATCGTGCTGAGTTCGAATGAGTTAATGTTCGTAGATTGACGGGCGAATGTCGCCAGACACTGATCAATATGAAACAATCACAACCTGCAATCTCACTGTCACGGCGCGACATGCTGCACCGATCAGGCGCCAGCTTTGGTGCCCTGGCCTTGGCGGCGATTCTGGCCGACGAGTCTGGATCCAGCACCCATGCTGCCGAGTCTACTGAACCATTGGCCGTCAAGCCGCCGCATTTTGTAGCGCGGGCGAAGCGGGTGATCTTCCTGTTCATGCCAGGCGGCCCGTCTCAAGTCGACACGTTCGATCCCAAGCCGCGACTGACGGCGGATGACGGGAAGCCATCGCCGAAGTTGTATCTCGGCCAGGAGCGCAAGCTGTTGGCCTCGCCGTGGAAGTTTCAGAAGTACGGTGCCTCGGGACTCGATGTCAGCGAGCTGTTTCCTCAGACGGCGCAATGTGCCGACGACCTGTGCGTGATTCGCTCGATGGTCACGGATGACCCCAATCATCCGGGCGGTTGCCTGTTGATGCACACCGGCGAACGGGTCTCTTCCAGGCCGAGCCTCGGCGCCTGGGTGACTTATGGCCTGGGTTCCGAGAATCGCAATCTGCCGGGCTTCGTGGCGATGGGACCGGGCCCCATCATCGAAGGGGCCAGGCAATACGGCGCGAGCTTTCTGCCCGCGACCTATCAGGGGACGTTCGTCTCGAACATGGATCAGCCGCTGAAGAATCTGAAAGGCACTGTCGCAACCGATCAGCAGCGGCGCGAACTGGATGCCCTGTCGCGCTTGAACGAACTCCATCGCCAGGATCGCGCCGAGGACAACCGTCTGAGTGCCCGGATCGAGTCGTTCGAGCTGGCCTATCGCATGCAGACGGCCGCTCCCGAGGCCTTTAGTCTCGCGGGAGAGACCGCCGAAACAGGGCGTCTGTATGGGATCGACCAAAAGCATACCGAAACGTTCGGCAAACAGTGCCTGCTGGCACGCCGGCTGGTCGAACGGGGAGTGCGGTTCGTGCAGCTTTATCACACGACTGGAGGCTTCCAGCCGTGGGATCAACACAGCGATCTCAAGGGGGGACATGAGAAGAACGCGCTGGCCACCGACCTGCCGATCGCCGGCTTGTTAAAGGACCTGAAGCAGCGCGGGTTGCTCGACGAGACACTGGTCATCTGGGGCGGTGAATTCGGGCGGACTCCCGCGTGCGAAGGGACGGCGAACGGCCGCGACCATCACCCGTTTGGATTTACGATGTGGCTCGCAGGCGGTGGAGTGAAGCGCGGCGTGACGTATGGAGCGACCGACGAATTCGGCTGGGACGCCGTCGACAATCCGGTTCATGTGCACGACCTGCACGCCACGATTTTGCACCTGCTGGGGCTCGATCACGAACGCCTGACGTACCGGTACGCCGGCCGCGATTTCCGCCTGACCGATGTGTTTGGCAACGTGGTGGACGGAGTCTTGGACGCGTGATTTCAAAGGCAGGGTGAAACAAATTCAGACACTTTTCGGTACCATGAAGGAAGTCTACCATGGACACGGGAACCCGATGGCGGTCGTTGAGAGCGGATCTCACTACCGCTCTGAGCTCCACTTGGAAAGTTAGCTCGCACCGGGCCCGTTTGGCCTGTGGCACCCTATTCAACACCAGCGAGTAATCAAGTCAGGCTGGAATGCCCGACCTACGGTAATGGACTCACCCGGCCATGAAGCCGCATATTCTCATTGTCGAAGATGAACGTCATATCGGCATCGGCCTCAAATACAATTGTGAGGCCGAGGGCTATTCTGCCACCTTGGTGGGTGATGGCCCCACGGCCTTGCGGCTGCTGCAGGAGGACGAAGCCAAGCCCGATCTCATCATCCTCGACCTGATGCTGCCGGGGATGAGTGGTTACGCCGTGCTGGAGACGTTGCGCAAAGCCAACCACCAGATGCCCGTGTTGATTCTCAGTGCCCGCACGCTGGCCGAGGACCGCACGCGAGGCTTCGACCTGGGTGCTGACCAGTATCTCATGAAGCCGTTCGAGCTCCCCGAGCTCCTGAGTCGCGTGCGTAATCTGCTCCAGAGACGAGGACAGGTCCGCAAGCCCGAAAACCAGGATGACATCTATCAATTCCAGGGGCACACGATCAACTTTACACGGCATGAGGTGCTGACGAATGGTGAGAGCAAGTCGCTGACTCCCCTGGAATTCGAGCTGCTCAAGTACCTCGTCCACAACGAAGGGATAGTGGTCACGCGCAGCCAGTTGCTCGACCGGGTCTGGGGTCTGGACTCGTCGCCGACCACCCGGACCGTCGACAACTTTATCCTGCGTCTGCGTCGCTATTTCGAGCAAGATCCGGCGCGGCCTCGGCATTTCCTCTCCATCCGCGGCGTCGGATACAAGTTCGTGAAAGAGCCGCTAGCAATGGCGGATGTCGCGGAAGAGTCGGCGAGCAACGGTGAAGAGTGACGCCATTCAACCTGTAGCCACGCTCGCCAGAGCGTGGGCGGACCACGAAAAGCCACCGATTGCCCACGGTCTGGCGACCGTGGCTACCCGAACGCCACGCTGTGACAGAGCTACCGTGAAAGACGCACCGGAGTCAGTTTCTGCACTCGCATCCGGTCCGCCTTCAACTGCGGATCATAGGCTCGCGATCCGTTCAGCCCCATGGACTGCCCTACGTACTTCTCGAGGTCAATTCCCGGCTCGCTGTCCAGATAACACAGGATTCGACGGTCAGGCGCGGCGATGACGTACTGCGGTGTGCCGCGCGGTGCATTGGGGAGTCGGTGGATGATCCCCGCTCCTTCGAACCGCGTGCTGCTGGTGCGGCTGTAGTTGGGTGAGCCCTGTCCGGGTTGACGGACCAGTTCCTGATGCATCAGTCCCGGTGCCGGCGAGCCGGGACGCAACCGCTGTTCCATGAAGAGAGCGTCTTCGTGAACCTTCTGATACTTCTCCACCTGAGCCAGTCGTTGATCGATCTCGGTTCGCAGCGACTCGTCTTCGGTCATTTGCTGCAAGGCCCGCAGGTCCTCCAGTTGATTACTGAGTTTCCATTCAGTCATCGGCTTCTTGAGGATGCCTCGCAGTTCATAGTCCAGCAGCCGGAGATCTTCACGGATCGCCACTTCGTCGGACTGATCCGCGGTCTGATCTTCTTCGGCATCGCTGAAGGGGTCGGCGCCGTCGGGCTTCCGACCGGGAGGGCGGCCATAAAGCGGGGCATCCATTTCACCGGGATCCACATCGCGCCTGACCGCAGGGCCCTGGGCGACATCACGCGGTTGTGTGGGCACCGCCACCGCCGGGGTGTCGCCGGGCTCTGTTTTGGCGATGGGTTTGCGAGTCGTCGCTTTCGCGAGAACCCTGGGTGATCCATCAGGATTCAACTCCACCAGTTGGCTGCCCTTCACCCAGCGGTATTCGCCGCGCGGCGGAGCAATCTTCAGCCACGAGTCACGTCCCTTGTCAGAGTCGAGGGATTGTTCGCCCAGGATCTCGACCGTATCACCCTTGTTGAGTCGCACTTGTTCGACGTCGCGTTGAGCGCTGTTGGCAGCCCCGACACGGACGACGACCCCGTTTTCCAACACCGTGCCCTGCTGACCATTCCTTTGCACGTAGCGCGCCAGAATCCAACTGTAACTGCCTTCGGGAGGCGTGATCATGTACCAGCCGCCCGGGTCCTTACGTAATACGTGGACCTTAGTGCCAACGGGGAGTTTCAGTGTGGGATAGTGGCGCTCCTGTCCGGGACCGCTGCGCGCGAACACCTCATCACCATTGGCGGGCTGGACCACGGCATCGAACGGCTTGATCGGTGCCGCAGCAGCGATCGAGCTCCATCCGCAGGCCAGGCCCAGGCAGCTCAATGCGGCGATGTATTGACGAAATGACGACATTGGGGCCACCTTCATTGCGGCTGGCGGTCAACTTCCAACGTGATGGGGATGGACGGATTGATTAATGCCAATGCGTCAAAACGGTCGGCATTGGTGGGGGAAGGCTGAATTTGCGGAATTGCTCAAGACTGGACCGGGATTGGTAATAGAAGCTGCCAATCTGGGCAAGACCAATCTTCGTTCAGGCACAGGGCTGCTTTACGCAAGCGGCTAAGGGCGCCTTCAAAAAACCCTGCGTTTTTTAGAAGGCGCCCAAGGCGCCCTCTTTTTTCTGTATCAACTACAAAGGGCGCCTTGTGGTCCCGCTCCTTCAAAGAGACCATGAGACGTTGATTTAAACACAATCCCGCAGACTGCGGAACCTGAGTAAGATCAATAGGTTCTGTCGTTTGGGGCTGCTTTGGACGTTGACAGCTCAGTTAAGTGCCTCTACGATACGAATAGATAAGAGTCCGCTAATATCACTACCCGCGATCTTCCCACTCTCATCCCTGCCCCACCCCCTAGGGTCGTCGAGAGTCGAAGACTCGGCATTCCGAAGCCGGAGGCCTGCCACGTGCTCACCATTGAAGGTCGACGACAAACGTTCTGTGACGGAGTCTCGCGGCGCAGCTTTCTGAAAATCGGCGCCTTGTCGATGGGAACGCTGGGCGGATTGACCCTCGCCGATCTCTACCGGGCCGAAGCCGCTACTGGCGGGTCGCGTCAGAAGAGTGTCATCAACATTTTCCTCGGTGGCGGTCCGCCGCACCAGGACATGTGGGAGATCAAGGTCGACGCTCCCAAAGAGATCCGGGGCCCGTTCGATCCCATTGCCACCAACGTTCCCGGCATCGAAATCGGTGAATGCTTCCCGCGGATTGCGGCGCGTTTTGACAAGTTCGCCGCCATTCGATCGGTCGTGGGCTGTTCTGGCGCTCACGACGGATTCCAATGCCTATCGGGTTGGGAGCGGAATTCGATCGCCTCCGTCGGTGGTCGGCCCAGTATTGGTTCGGTTGTCTCCAAGATGCAGGGACCCACTGACCATGCGGTGCCTCCCTTTGTGGCTCTGGCGGATAAGACACAGCATGTCCAATGGTCGGAACCGGGTGCACCGGGGTTCCTGGGGTCGGCGTTCAAAGCCTTCAAGCCGCAGGGCGAAGGCATGGCAGATCTGCGGTTGAACACCGTCTCCACTGATCGCCTGCAGGATCGCAAATCGCTGCTGAAGGGGCTCGATAGTCTCAAGCGTGAGGTCGACTCCAGCGGGATGCTGCGCGGGATGGATGCCTTCAATGAGGCCGCGTTTGGCGTGTTGACTTCCAGCAAACTCGTCGATGCTCTCGACCTGTCCAAGGAAGACCCCAAGCTGGTGGAACGCTATGGTGACGGCAAGCCATACAAATTCCAGTACGACGGCGCCCCCACGGTCAACGACCAACTGTTGATGGCCCGGCGACTGGTGGAAGCCGGCGTCCGTTGTGTCAGCCTGTCGTATGGTCGCTGGGACAGCCATGGAGACAACTTCGGACTGGTTCGTGATCACGGCGGCAAGCTGGATCAATGCGTCAGCGCCCTGGTGATGGACCTCGAAGACCGCGGGATGCTGGATGACGTTACCGTTGTCGTCTGGGGTGAATTCGGCCGGACGCCGCGGATTAACCCACAGTCGGGGCGCGACCACTGGCCACAGGTCAGTTGCTGCCTGCTGGCGGGGGGCGGAATGCGAACCGGTCAAACGATCGGCGCGACCAATCGCCTGGGTGAATACGCCAAAGAACGACCGGTGCACATGCAGGAAGTGGTCGCTACGATCTATCGCAACCTGGGGATTGACCCCATGAGCACCACGTTGCGAGACCCGACGGGACGCCCGCAGTATCTGGTCGATGTTCGCGACCCGATCCACGAACTCGTGTAGATCCCGCATGAAAACTCGATGAATCTCTGACCGGCACGGTAGGCCACCTACCGTGCCGGTTTGTTTCCTGGTGACTCTGAAACACCCTCAAGGCGGCGGCGTGGAGGGCGAACTCCGCTGAAACTCAGCATTTCGTTGACCCTCGGCAACGTAGGCCCACAGGCAATTTCTTCCACGATCCCTCCCAAACTGGACGGTAAAATCTAGTCGCGGTCGAATTCCGCCCCGGCACCGATCGTGAATCCGACGTAATCACGTCTAGTCGCTTGACTTCCGATCATTTAAGATGTCCGCTGTGTTCGCCACGGCGGTTCCGCATGCGGCGTCACAGATGGCAGGCCAGTGCTATTCTTTCGTAGTCTGACAAAACCTCTGCAGCACTTGGGGCGTTCCGTGGAACTGTCCAGCCAAATAAGTGCCCACAACCGGTTTTGTCAGGGTATCTTTGCAGTTCTTTTGTTCCATGTTGTTTATGCCGAGATTCCTTTTGAATTGATGGAGAATAGACGATGCCGGACCCACGCGCACATTCTTTCCCCTGCCTGCCTCGATTCGTCCCCGCGCTATTGTTGAGCTTCGCGATAGCGCTGCTGGCTGCGGGTTGCGACAAGATTAAGATTCCGGACCTCGGCCAGGGGCCTGCGGCTGCTCCGCCTGCTCCAACGGCTGGGGGAACTGCACCCGGGGCCCAGGCGGCTTCGAATGCCGCTCCTGCGCCGGTCGTTGCGCCCCCACAAATGGCTAAGCCCGATCCCAAGGCCGTCGTGAGTGCTTTTCTCGAGAAGGGCAAAACACTGGGGGCTTACCAGGACGAAGACTTACTGAAGGTCACCGAGTTGACCGAAGGTCTGGAAGAAGTCAAGGAGTTGAAGCTGCTGGGGTCGACCATCACCGACAAGGGCGTGGCGACGTTGTCCAAGTTTCCCAAACTGGCCGCGGTCGATCTTTCCACCAGCCTGGTCACCAATGAAGGAATTGCAGTCATTAGCGATATGCCTGCCTTGGAGAGCCTGGTGTTACGCAAGACGGCAATCGATGACCGCGCCATGCCCATCATCGGCAAGAAGGTTGGACTCAAGGAGATCGTACTCGCCGAAACCTCAGTCGATGATGTCGGCCTCGCTGAACTGGGTGATCTTGAAGATCTGGAAGTTTTGGATATTTCCTCGTCAGGGGTGAACGGTAGGGCATTCGAGAAGTTCAAGAACCACAAGAAATTGCGAGTGGTTCTGGGACAACATTCGCATATTGACAATGACTCACTGAAGTGGCTGGCAACTTGCCCGATCGAGGAACTCAACCTGGATGTCGCCGGAATTAATGATCAGGGGATGTTGCACATCGGCAAGATGAAGCACATGAAGAAGCTGTCGTTGGAGTTCTGCGGCGTGAGCGATATCAGTATCGCCAAGATGGGGCCGATGAAGGACCTGGAATACATCGGCCTGCGGCAGAACAACGGTGTCACCGGCAGATTGTTCAATAAGCTCGTGAACTGTAAACAACTGAAGGTCGTCAATGCGGTTGGTACGAGCATCTCCAGTGCCGACATTGTGAAACTGAATAAGATCCTGCCGAACGTCAAAGTCATGAAGTGACGTTGCGGCCGTTGGAGTACCGGCTTCAGCCGGCCCAATGGACCGTCTGCTGTATGGGGCGACCATTGGGAAGCCGAAAGGCGCGGACAACCGGCAATTTGGAATCACGCGCAGCGTGCGGCCGCCTGAAGGCGGGACTCCAACAGGGTACTAAGAGCCTTTAAGTCTGTTTTCAGGAGGCCAGGGATGGCACCCGATTACCAATCCGACGACGATTCACCAGACCGCGTTAACGATCCGCACCCGGACTGGACGGCGGACGATGAGCAACCTGTGTCAGAACAGGCCTTTGACGAAACCGAGGCCGATTTGTCGGCCTCGGACTTGGAAGCCGCCTATCTGCGAGCCATGGAAGCCGTGGATTCGGCGGAGTGGGCCATGGATCCCGATGCGGATGCCCAGGCTGAATGTGTCGAGGCGGAGTCGCTGTCTGAAGGCAGCGCTGAGTCCTCCTTCGAGCCTTCCGCATCCAGTTCTGGTACAGACATCGCCGGGGCCGACTTCCTGGGCAATCCTGTTCCGCAATCGCCATCTGCCGAGACGAGTTCTGGTGGCGGTCAGACTTTATCGCCTGAGGACAAACGACAGCCTGTCGCGGAGAATCTGAAGCCGGCGCGCGTCATTGAGGCATGTCTCTTCGTGGGTGGACAGCCCCTGTCGGCGAAGAAACTTGCCAACGTCCTGGAAGGCAACAATGAACCGTCTGTCATTGAAGGTTTGATCGACGAACTCAATCTCGAATATGCCGCGCAATTGCGGCCTTACGAAATTCGCCTGGGTGACGGCGGCTATCGCCTGACATTGCGATCCGAATTTGACGTGGTTCGCAATCGAGTTTTTGGCGTCGGCCCTCGAGATGTGAAACTGTCGCAAGAGGTCCTGGAAGTCCTGGCCCTGGTCGCCTATCAGCAGCCGATGACTCACGCCGCCATCGAAGCCTGCAAACCCAACTCAGCGAATCTCCTGCGCCAGTTATTGCGGCGCGAACTGATCAGCCTGAACCGCATTGACCAGACTCGAACAGGCGTCGAATACCGCACGACTCAGCGCTTCCTTCAGTTGTTCGGACTGGGACAACTGAGCGAACTCCCGCGTCCAGAGGACCTGAGCATCCGGTAAGCAGCCTACGGTTACGGTCGAGAACCCGCACCGAGACGCCCCCACCGACCCCGAGTCGGTGGAGCGCTGACTGCATGCTAGACACAGTCAGCGCCGTGGCACTCACCGTGTGGTCCGAATCGCCGCCACTCCCACCGCCTGTAAGGAAGTGTGCCATGAGAGCCACGAGCTGTAGGCGGTGGGAGTGGCGGCGATTCGGACGTGAGGGCTGAGAGATTCACGAAAGCAATCTCGTTCTAGCATGCAGTCAGCGCTCCACTGACACGGGGTCAGTGGGGGCGAAGTACTTGATGTCCTTGCTATGCACGAACGCGCGAGCTCTACGTTCGTGAATATCGTACAAGTCAAACAACGCGTCGCGCAGATTCCCCGCGCGAACCCGCAGACGATCCTCCAGATCGTGCACATCCACGAGGGGTGTTGAGCCGCGATGCAAGTGCATCAGGATCTGATCGGCCAGATCAAGTGTCACGTCCGTTCGGAAGAGATCTGGTAATCCGATCGATGTGTGAGCCGTCACCACCAGTCCACTGCCGGCATGTCGACATTCGCGACGCAGCCACCATCGTCGCCAGGGGCTGATCTGCTCGAAGCCGTCGATGATCAGGATTGACTGGGAGTGCAACTTCAACGTTCTGGCATTCCAACCGGGGAACGTATCGATGCCATCGCGAAGGCGGTAGTGTTGCGGTTCCCGGCCGGCAGCACGCAAAGCGCCCACCAGGTCCGCGATCAGCGTCGACTTACCGGTCCCGTGCGGCCCGATGATTTGTCCGACCCAGCTTTGGCGGGCCAATCGTGCGAGCAACGTTGGCAGGTCCTGTCCCGCTGGAAACAGGTATGGAATGGCTCCCGGCCGCACGAAACGCGTGGAAAATGGATTGCTCGGAGCAATGTTCGCCGCGGACAGAGTCACGTCTTGACCTCCGTCGCCGCCGAAACATGCCCTAGTTGAAACGGGACCTGCGCCTCCAACTCATCGCCGCGCCCGCGCACTTGTACGAACCAGATAATCTTGATCAGCACTCCATCATAGCTGAGGGGAGAACTCGGCATGACCAGGGAAAATTCGCCGCTCGACGCGTCCGTAACTTCGCCGCGTGCGATAGTCCGCGTCTCTTCAAACTCCACGGCGCGGTCCTCATCTCCCTTGCCCTCGCTGCGCCAGAAGACGCTGAGTTTGACGACGCAGCTGTTCTGGGACGGCTCGGCCAGTCGATAGCGTCCTGTTATTGTCTCGCCTGGTTCAAAGACGTCGCGATCGAGTTCGATCGTCAGCGACTCCTGATTCATGTGGCCTCCGGTGGCACGGGCGGTTGAATGACAATCGGAAACTCACGCTCGTAGGCTGGCCACGACTCGGGTTCGCCGCGAACGATCAACTTCCACTTGATGCTGTTATGAAGTCCTTCGAAGGAATGCATCACGTCGGCGGGAACTCGCAGGTCGAACGCCTCGGCCAGCGGTTCCCGTTCGACGATCAAGTCAAATTGCTCGTACACCTGCAGGTCGCGGACCCGTTTGGTGTCGGTGCTCGTCGTAGTGCCTTGTCGGTATTCGGCTTCCTCATCGCAGACCATCCGCACGCTCAGCCGCCTCAGTTGCAGAGGTCCTTTCTGCACGACGATCGCCTGAAACTGCTGTCCCGCGATCAGCGGTAACGCTTCCAGTTCGACAGCCGTATCGCCGATCCGGGATTGAACGATGGCTTGATAGATGCACGCAACGACCAGACAGATCAGCAATAATCCGATCAACACAAAGGGGATCATGAACGCGGCGACCCACCAGTTGATCTTGGGTTCGCCCCAGAAGGCGAAGCCCAGGAACACGCCGACGATCCCGTTCCAGAAGACGCAAACCACTGCCGCCGTAAGCACCGCACCCCACGGCGAGTCGGTTCGATTGAGCCTCCAGGCCAGCGTTTCACCTGGTACTGCATGTTTGCCACGGTCGGGAATGTAGGGATGAACGGATTCGATGTCTTCGACAGCGCGGCCAAGAAACCGCGTCAGCGCCTCGTGCAGCCAACCGGAATCCAGAGACGGAAGAGGCCCCGTCAAATGTACCGTCTTCCCATCCAGCAGATGGGCGACCACACGCCCAGTCGTGGCGCGGCTGAGGCGATCAATCTCATCGGGCGAGCAGCGCCCGATGACCTGATTCGTGTGGATTCGGTAACAGGCCCAGTCGTCGGGACTAAGGACCAGTCGCCATTGAGCATCGACGTAGTCGGAGCTGCGAAATGCGGTGCGAGAGAAATAGATCCACACCAGGCAGAATGTCACCCAGACGGCGAAAAAGCCACCCAGAAACAGCGCGGCGACATCCTTTCCAGCGGGTTTGCCGTTGAAGTTGAAGGGCTGATTGAAGACAAACACGGCGGCAGCCATGGCGCCGATAAACACGACGCCGAACACCAGGAAGATCCAACCAATCGCTGTCGTGGCAGACGAAAAACACGATCCGACCCGGGCCGTGACCGGACCAGCTTCCAGCAAGGCCGCACCCATCGGGCCCAGCTCAGCCACCTGTTCCTCTAGCCGTTCCTGCGATGGAGCATTGGTGATGACGACCGGATCCGAGTCATCCTCGATGCGCAGGCAGGACTGTCCAGGAGGAGTGCCCAGGATCCTGCCATCAAATGACATAAGTGACCTTCACAGTGATCAGTGTCGGTGGGGAAGTGACGCACGGTCCAGACTCGGGATGGTAGCAAATTGCGACGGCGCTGGCATGGTCAACACTCATACGATCAATTCATCCGGAATGACCGGACTATCCTTCCAGATCGCTGCAATTGGTCAACCGCGACGATCGATGTTTCGGGGACGGTGAACCGCAGGTTGACAGCCGCCCCCTATGTCTCACTCTAGACATGCGGAGGAGTGGACGAAGATTAAGAGAATGCCACTTGTCTGGAGATCCGTCTGTAGTTGTTGGACAGGTGGTCGGGCTGGCCTACAGAGTCTTCGTCATAAATGGATTCTTCGTTTAACGTTACCCAGATGTCTGCCCCCCGGCGCCCCCGCTCGCGCTGGTATCACTTGGCGTACGCGCTGGCGTCCATCAATCTGGTGACGATCTTCGTCTCGTTTACGGTCACGCACATTCTGCTGAACAGTTACGAGTCCTCGATTCGGGCAAACAAGGTCTGGGCCGAACGGATCATCCAGTTCACCAAGCTGACCGACCTGGCCGCCGCGGTGGAAGCCCCCGCCCGCAACGTCTTTCAGACCTGGGAAATTGATCTCGAAGCCGAACGCCTGCAACGGGCTGTGAGCGCCTACCTGGCCGAGTCACACTCGATCCGCGAATCACTCAGCAAGGAAGTTTCGCGCGCTGGCATCGAACGGCTCATCGTGAAGTTGAACGTCATCGATCAAATGATCAACGTCGTGCAATCCGAAGCTCACCAGGTGTTTGAGTTGCTGCGAAACCGTCAGCGAGCCGAAGCCGATCGTCACATCGCGGTCATGGACCAGAAGTATGCCGCCGCACTGGCCGAGATCCGCAACCTGTGCGTCCTGGCTCGCTCGAACGGGATTCAAGTTTTCGATGGTCACACTCGCCATGCCCGTGCACTCCGCTGGTACGAAGTGATCATCGGGCTGATGGCGGTTGCACTGGTACTCGCCATCACAGTGCACGGATCGCGCCTGGCACAACAGATTCGCGACACCGAATCGCAGCTCGGCCGGCTGTCAGCGCTCGTGGAACATTCCGAGGACGCCATCGTCAGCAAGGACCTGCAGGGGGTCATTACTTCGTGGAATGCTGGAGCCGAGCACCTTTACGGCTACTCGGCTGTCGAGGTCCTGGGTAAGTCTCCGGTGTTCCTGCTACCCAGTGATCGACTCGATGAAGAGTCGGCAATCGACAAGGAAGTCCGCGCGGGACATTCGGTGCAGCAGCTCGAGACGGTTCGCCGGCGCAAAGATGGCACGCTGGTGGACGTCGAGCTCACGGTCTCCCCTGTCCGCAACGAGAAGGGGGACCTGATCGGCATCTCGCAGATCGCCCGTGATATCCGCGAGCTGCGTAACTGGGAACAGACCCTGCGGATGGCCAAGGCGGCTTCCGATTCGGCGAACCAGGCGAAGAGCGAATTCCTCGCCAATATGAGCCACGAGATCCGCACGCCGATGACCGCGATCCTCGGCTTCACGGACGTGCTGAGCAGCAGTGTTGAACGTCCAGAAGAAATCGACGCCGTACAGACCATCCGCCGCAACGGTGAGTATCTGCTCGAATTGATCAATGACATCCTCGACTTGTCGAAGATCGAAGCGGGCCGCCTGACACTCGAACACATCGCCGTGTCCCCCGTCAAGCTGGTGGCCGACGTGGTCACATTGATGCGCGTTCGAGCTCAGGCACGCGGGCTGGAACTGCAGGTGTACTATGCCACCAGTGTCCCGCAATCCATTCAGACTGATCCGACACGGGTCCGGCAGATTCTGATCAACCTGATCGGGAACGCGATCAAGTTCACCGACCACGGTGCCGTGCGCTTCGAGATTCGCCTGCGTCAAGAGGCGGATCAACCGACACGCCTGCAGTTCGACGTCATCGATACCGGCATCGGCATGACAGAAGAACAGCTCGACAAGCTGTTCCGTCCCTTCATGCAGGCCGACACATCGACCACGCGGAAGTACGGCGGCACTGGCCTGGGCCTGTCGATCTGCCATCGACTCGTCGCCATGCTGGGCGGAGCCATCACGGTCACCAGCCAGCCGGGGGTGGGGACGACCTTCACCGTCACGATTGCCACGGGACATCTCGACACGGTGCCCCTGACCAGCCCCGGCGGTGAGAGCGGCATCGCCATTGCCATGTCGGTCAGCGAAGGCCCCGAACTGACCACCGCCACACGAGTCCTGCTGGCTGAAGACGGACCGGACAACCAGCGACTGATCAAGTACATCTTGAACAAGGCGGGGATCGAAGTCGTCTGTGTCGACAATGGCGAGTCCGCGTGCGAACTTGCCTTGTCGAGTGCCGCGATTGGCACGCCCTTCGACCTGATCCTGATGGACATGCAGATGCCCATTCTGGATGGCTACTCCGCCACGCGCCGGCTGCGCGACTTTGGTTACTCGCATCCGATCGTGGCCTTGACTGCACATGCAATGCAGGGGGATCGGGAAAAGTGCCTCAGCGCAGGTTGCAACGACTACACCATCAAGCCCATCAATCGCGATGTGCTGTTGCAGCTGGTCTCGGAGTATGGCCGCAGGCCGATGGCGAATGACGTGGCTCAGAGATCGCCTTAGGCTCGGACTTATGCCGCTCGCGATTGCTGGCCCGACTGCGATTGCCCCAGGCGCTCGAGGATGATCCGGGCTGCGGTTTCCGTGGCACCCGTTTTTACCAATGAATCGCGCAGGTCTCGCAGTGGCCGAGTTACCCGTGCCAGCGCCATCGGGTTGCTCAGCCAGCTTGAGAACCGTTCGTCCATCTGTTCGAGATGCGGCTGCGGTGAGCCCACGATTGGATGTTCCGGCATCAGCACGCGGTCCGCCACGAGATTCGGCAAAGATAGATACTTGCACCGGATTAGCATCCGGCCCAGTAACATCAACAACCAGTCGCCTCGATACAAGACGGTCGCCGGAACTCCGCGCGCCAGGACTTCCAGACTGACCGAACCTGACACCATCAGGCAGCACTCGGCCAGTTCCAGGATCTCGGAAGTCTTACCTGTGTGCAGTTCGACTGGCAGGTCGGGTGCCGTGGTTCGCAGCACCTCTTCACACATCTGTCGCTGCGACTCCTTGTAGTTCGCCACCAGGAACCTGACGTCTGGAAACTTGCGAGACAACCGTCGCATCACCTCCACCTGCAGTGGAAAGTTCGAATGGACCTCGTGCTTGCGCGATCCGGGCAGAATGGCAAGGCGACGTCCCGACCGAGCCCGTTCTGTCGACAGGAACTGCTGATCCAGAACCTTGTCAGCCACTTCATCGAAGAACGGGTGTCCCACGCACACTGCGGGCACGCCTCGCTGCTGATACCATTCGGCCTCAAACGGCAGGCACGCGAGCACGTGATCGACGTACCGCTTCACCCACTTGATACGCCACGAAGCCCACGCCCACAGTTGTGGCGGACAGAAGTAGAAGACAGGAATCCCCTGTTGTTTGGCCGCTTTGGCAATCCACCAGTTGAACCCCGCAAAGTCAATCAACACGACCGCATCCGGCCGTTCGCGGCGGAACTGCGCCTTGGCTTGCTGCACCAGGCGATAGAACTTCAGCACCAGCGGCAAAGTCTTGAGGATCCCCATCACCGCCATGTCCGTCAGCTGAAAGTCGATCCGACATCCCGCAGCCGCCATCAGCGGACCGCCATAGCCGACGCATTCGGTCCCCGGCCGCTGTTGTTGCAACTGCTGAATCAAGTGGGCCGCATGCTGATCGCCACTCGGTTCGCCGACGGAGAAAAAAATCTTCACACCAGCCTCATGATTCGTAGGATGGGCACTCCTGCCCGTCGTCTGCCAAGGTGTCAATTCACGTCCGGTGAACATTCAAACCGACGCATAACTCAACTCGCGTCGCGGGGGCGCCAGGGCATTGGGGACGGTGCGCCGTCGAATCCAGGCACAACACGCCGGCTCAATTGGACTCACAGCCGCCTGTGCCAACTCCTGCCATTGATTTCGTGTGAGGGTCTCGAAGGGGACGGCAGCCGATGTGACGAGATGCCCCCAGCGTGGATGCTGCCCCAGCAGCCATTGCGAGGTCCGCCAATGAGTCCAGTTGTCTCCCACAAAGCGAGACTGACAGCCGATGGAAAAATGCTGAAAGTGCCGCTCGAAGCACGAACGCAGATGGCCACCAGTCCGATCCTGCCAAGTCGGCTTCTGTCGGACGAGAAGTGTCAGTCTGCCGCCCGGCTTGACGCTTGAGAGCAGATTGGCCGATGTCACCAGCGCGGAACTCGTCGACAGGTCCTGCTGATAGATTTGCAAGTTGCGGGCGATCACCACGTCGAAATGATGCTCCGGCAGAATCAACTGCCGGTCCACAAAGCGAATGGGCGCCTCAGACGCTTGATGTGACGTCACGATCCGCTGGTTGATGGCATCCAGTCCGATCGCATCATACCCACGGTAGACCAGCAGTTCGGTCAGATCGTTGGGATCGGCATCGATGACCAGGACCTTGGACCCGCGAGGCAGCCAGCGCGGTGAGACCACGGCACGCGTCACCCACCAGGAGAGATTGCATTGCAGAGCATCCCCGGTCCACAAGCTGCAATACGATTCCCACCAGCTCACGATACGCCTCCTTGCGTTCGACTGAGTTGCGACGGGCCAAGAGTTGTTGGATTCGACGGAAGAATAACGTTGATCACGCAGTTGCGTCAAGATGCGTAACCTGACAAACAGCAGTCGGGGCACTGGTGGTAGACAAACTCCCCGTTGACACACTTTTGAAAACCGGATACATGACGCAACCATCCAAGGATCGCGGAGTTACACCGCAGACATGTAACACACTCGAGAACCCACTTCGACAGGGACGTCGTGCTAAAAAACACCATTCGACCGCTCCTCAGTGGAACGCGCAAGCACGTTACTTTGCCGATCAAATCCACACCTCGGGCCCACTTATACCTTGCGCGGTCAGCCTTGAGACATTTATTTGCGGGACAGCGTATCGCAAACGTCTCAATCATGACCGCGTAGAGAACAACCTTTCGCCCGTCAGGAGTTGTCCATGACAACCGCAATCACGTCCGCCCCCTCGGCCGAATCATCAACCACCAACCTGCCCGACATCACCATTCACTTCCAGCGACTGATCGCACACAGTTTCTGGTACCAATGGCGATCGGTGATCACGGCTGCCTCAGTTCTCACTTGCCTGGCGCTAGGTCTGTTGAGTCCATCCCGGATTTTGGAAGATTCGCCCGCCGGGTGGAGCCTGGACGCCTTGGGCTGGATCTTCTTCACTGCCGGAATCACCGTTCGGCTGTGGGCCACGCTCTACATTGGTGGTCGTAAGGCCAAGGGGGTCGTCGATCAGGGACCCTATTCCGTCTGTCGCAATCCTTTGTATTGGGGCACGCTGTTCGTGCTGGTCGCCGTGGTGCTGATGTTTAAGAGCGCGATCTTCGCCGCTGGCTTGATCATCCCGATCTTGATCTACATGAAGGGCGTCGTACCGGCCGAAGAAGCCTATCTGGCAGAGAAGCTGGGAGGCGACTATCTAGATTATTGCTCCCGCGTGCCGCGCTGGTGGCCGCGATTTGGACAATACACATCGGAAACAGAAATCACTCTCAACGTACGCGGCCTGCGTGCCGAGTGCCTGCGAATCCTGGGCTGGATCTGGGCCCCCTTCATGATGCAGACCATGTGCCTGCTGAAGGCGCAACCGTGGTGGCATGCTCCGCTCAACTTGATGTGATTTGGAGTGCTACGATTCATCGTAGCTTTCGCAAGTCCGAACAAGTGTCCAATTTCTTTCAGCGTCGCTAGCTAACCAACTCTCTTAAGGGGACCTCTGCTGAGGGATGTTTGCGCCCACAGGTGATTGAGCCAGTCTTCGAATGTGACATCAACCTGTCCTCAACCCGCAACGGCACTCATACCGGTTCAAAAATGCGAAAGCTACGATGAATCGTAGCACTCCAAAGTGCCTACTTCTTCCGGGTCATCAGCGAGACTAGCACCAGCACCACGAAGCCCAGCGGGATCGTGACAATTCCCGGCTGACTGAACGGGACCAGTGCGAACTTCTCCGCATCCGCTGCTGAGTATCCATAGACCTTCTCGAACGATTCGGCACTCGCCAGAATCCAGGCGAGCGAGCTGATCATCCCGGCAAAGATGGCGACGGATATTCCCTGCTTCGTCGTCCCCTTCCAGAACAGCAGCATCACGAGCGCCGGCAGGTTAGCCGACGCGGCCACGCTGAACGCCCAGCCAACTAGGAATCCGGCGTTGAGCTCCTTGAAGCGAATACCCAGATAGATCGCGATGACACCGACGATGACTGCGGCCAACTTGCCGACACGCACTTTTTGGTCGTCTGCCAGCTTGAGTCCCAGGACGCTGCCCAGCAGGTCGTGCACGACAGCACCGCTGGCAGCCACAATCAGTCCGCTCACCGTCCCCAGGACGGTCGTAAACGCAATGGCCGAGATCACGGCAAACAGCAGTTCCCCGAAACTCTTCGCCAGCAATGGCGCCGCCATGTTGCTGTCGGTCAGGTCGAGCGTCCCGCTGGTCATCGCCCCCAGCCCCAGGAACAATGTCAGAACGTAAAAGCACCCGATGGTGGTAATCCCGACCACGGTACTCAGCCGCGCCGCTTTTTGATCCTTTACGGTGTAATAACGAATCAAGATATGCGGCAGCGAGGCCGTGCCGCAGAACAGTGCCAGCATCAACGAGACGAAATTCAACTTGGCAGTCAGTCGGTCACCCTGCAGCCCTTTAAACGTCGGACTGTTCCCGGGACGCAGCAGTTCGCTGCCCGGGCGAGGATCCGGGGTCCAAGTGGTCGTCTTCTGACCATTCTCGACCTTGTCAACCTTCTTCCAGACCACGATTTCACTGGCCTGCAGCGTCGCCAGATACTGGAATGGGCTAAGCGGACCGGTCTCTTTCTGACCGTTCGGCAACTTGCTGACATGGCCCACCGGCCTCAAATCAGCCTGGCCCGTTCCCTTCCCATGAGGCAGGCCATTGACGAGCTTCTTCCCGTCCGCGAGCGTCACGATTGTCTGGGGCTGCATCGACTCCGGGCGGTCATCGACCTTTAGGCCGCGCATCAGGATCAGGACAGTCAGAATGCCACTGAACAGTACCAGCAACGCTCCTTTGATGAATTGCACGTAGGTCGTACTGACCATGCCTGCCGTCGCCACAATCAACACGACGATCACTCCCACCAGAATCACACCCGCCTCATGGGGGAATCCCAGCAGCGGCTTGATGAGCGAGCCGGCCCCCACCATCTGCGGGATCAGATAGAAGACGCTCACGACCAGCGTGCTGATTCCTGCGGCGAGTGTGATTCCGCGCGATTGAAACTGACTGTTCAGAGCATCCGCGAATGTGTACTTTCCCAGCCGCTTCAATGGCTCCGCGACGACGAACAGCGCCACGACCCAACCTGCCAGGAAGCCGATCGAGTACAGGAAGCCATCGTAGCCATAAAACGCCAGGATCCCGCAGATGCCAAGAAACGATGCGGCCGACAGATAATCGCCAGCGAACGCAATCCCGTTCACGAACCAGTGAATCTGTCCGCCCGCAGCGAAGTATCCCGCCGCCGACTTGGTCTTGGCCGCGAAATAGAAACTGAGGCCCAGCGTGATCGCCACAAAGATCACGAACACCCAGATGGAAAGGCTCGAAGGATCCGGAATCATTAGCACTGCCCGCTGCTAGTCGAAGAGAAGAGTTCAAGAGACGTCACGCTGGAGGCTCACTTGCCACCCGGTCCGGGCGGCAGAGGCAAGTCCTTGGACGTGACTGCAATGCCGCGGCACTGCCAGCAATAGATCAATGCCAGCACGATCGCCGCGACGATCAACCCGCAGCCGTAGAGAATCGCCAGATTCACACCGAACAGCGGAGTGACTTCCATCTGCTTTGGTGCGAATGCGTTCAGTCCTACAAACCCGGCATAGATCAGCAGGTAAGCGACGAACAACCGCATGCCATTGCGGGCATTTCGTGCGATGACGGTCGGATCTTCCTGCTCTGTTGGATGAGATGCCCCATGCCCCAATCCTGCCATCTGTCTGATCCTGTCTGTTGGAGTCCCGCCTTCAGGCGGTCTCAGTTGACTTGACGCGTGCCGGGGAGACCGGCTGAAGCCGGGACTCCAACCGTCCGGGGAAGTTTTGGAAGCCATACGATACGCGTTCGCGGCGGGAGCGTCCATCATAGCGTGGCCAGTAATTTCTGCCGTAGTACGTGCCCCCGCACTGATCCTGCATGGTACAGTGTTGAATATGAACACTTCGGAACATCAAGACCCCTCCTCCGGGGCCAATCCAGCGAACGAGTTTCGATCGACTCACTGGAGCCTGGTGGTCTGCGCCGGGAATCGCCAGGACAGTCAGGCGAATAAAGCTCTCGCCGCGCTCTGTCAGAGATACTGGCTGCCGCTGTATGCGTTCGCTCGGCGGCGGGTCGCAGATCAGCACGAAGCGCAGGATTTGACTCAGGATTTTTTCGCCCGACTCTTGGAAAAAAATGTGCTGGCGAGTGCCTCGCCTGACCGCGGCCGGTTTCGCAGTTTCTTGCTCACGGCACTGAAGAATTTCCTCGCGAACGAATGGGATCGGACTCAGGCCCAGAAACGGGGCGGCAGACACGAATTGCTGTCGCTAAATTGGGCTGAGGGGGAGTCGCAGCTCAACCTGGAGCCGGCCCATGACTTGACCGCCGAACGCCTGTTTGACAGACAGTGGGTGCTCACCCTGCTGGATCATGTTGTCAGTCGGCTGCAGGCGGAGTTTGTTGACGCCGGTAAAGAGCGACAGTTCGAAGCGTTGAAAGGAACGCTCACTGGAGAACGCCCGGACACGGCGTACTCGGCCATCGCGGATGAGCTGGGCATGACGGAAGACGCAGTGCGCCAGGCAGCCCATCGGATGAAAAAGAGGTATCGCGAGTTGCTGCGGGCGGAAGTCGCGGAAACGGTCCTGGATCCGGCAGACTTGGAGGATGAGATTCGGCAGCTGTTCGAGATTTTGCGACCCTAACGAGGACTTCGCCAAAATTCTCGAAATTCCGTGTCACAGCGTGTCGGTTTCGCTTTAGAGATTGGTAGAGTCAATCATTATCCAAGGATTCTGCCATGTCGGATCAGCAAAACTGTGCTCAATGCGGTGCGGAAGTTCCCGCCAGTGCCCCGGCCGGATTGTGCCCGGCTTGCCTGCTGAAGGCGGCTCTGGCAAGCAACCCCGATGTCGCCGCCAGCCTGTCTCGAACGCAGATCAGCCCGCCCAATGCTGGATTCGTCCCCCCAGAACCGGCTGAGATTGCCGCCCTGTTCCCTCAACTGGAAATCCTAGAAATCATCGGCAAAGGGGGGATGGGGGCCGTCTACAAAGCGCGACATCCCGGCCTCGACCGTTTGGTGGCGATCAAGATTCTCCCGGATGAGATCAGTCACGACCCCACTTTCGCCGAGCGCTTTCAGCGCGAAGCCCGGGCACTGGCGCGGCTGACCCACCCGAACATTATTGCGATCTATGACTTCGGACAGACCAAGGGTCTGTTCTACTTCGTGATGGAGTTTGTCGATGGTGCGAATCTGCGACAGGCGATTCGTGGCGGGGGACTCAAGTCGCAGGAAGCGCTGGCCATCGTACCGCAGATCTGCGACGCCCTGCAGTTTGCTCATGACGAGGGGATCGTTCACCGCGACATCAAGCCGGAAAACATCCTGATCGACAAGAAGGGCCGCGTCAAAATTGCTGACTTTGGCCTCGCGAAGCTGCTGGGGGAATCATCTCCGGATCATCCCCTGACTGGGACTCACCAGGTCATGGGAACGATTCGATACATGGCCCCCGAGCAAATGCAGGGATCTCGCGAGGTCGATCATCGAGCCGATATCTACTCGCTGGGAGTCGTGTTTTACGAACTGCTCACCGGCGAACTGCCGATGGGGCGATTCGCTCCGCCGTCGAAGAAGGTCCAGATCGATGTACGGCTGGATGAAGTCGTGCTGCGGACCTTGGAGCAGGACCCGCAGCAACGCTATCAGCACGCTAGCGACGTCAAATGTGATGTAGAGAATGTCACCCGAGAACAGGTCTCTCCGGCAAAAGAAGCAGACGCGAGAAAAAATCTCCAATCAGTCACCGAGCGCCCGCAACACCTGACTGCGAGTGCCGCCGGCCTCGATTCGTCACTTCGTTCAAACCAGCCGAATGGCCGTCAACTCAAAGCACCTGGAATCGCCCTGATGCTGTTTGGGCTGGTTCTCATCCTTCCTGCGGTATTGTGCTTCACAAACGGACTCGACATCGTGGACGGAAACGACGCAACTCCGGCAGCTGCAGGTGGCGTATTGATTGTGGTGTCATTCCTGGTGATGGGCCTGGCAGGGCTGATCATGCGCGGCGGCTGGCACATGCTGACGCTGGACAGTTATCGAGCGGCCGTGCTGGGCAGCTTTCTCTCACCGCCGATCGGCATCTGGGGGTTGGTGATATTGGCCCGGCCCGATGTTCGGGCGGCCTTCAGAACAACGTCGGTCAGTCGGCCAAGTGGCGCGGGCAAGCCGATGCTGGTGCCCATTCTGGCCGTCATCAACGTTCTGTCAGGAATTCTGCTGATGATGTTTTCGTCGATGGATGATGCATCGCTGACATCCCCGTCGGTGCCGCGTATCTGGCAGATTTGGGGACAGGTGGATGCTGCGGTGGGGTTTGTCATGGCTGCCGGACTGTTCGCCGCCAGCATCGGACTGTTCCTCTGGCAGTCGTGGGCTCGCAAGTTGACGCTGGCCGTCTGCGTTTTCGGTCTGGCTACGGTGGTACTCGACTCACCTTACCTGACCCGCTCCGTGATCCCCGAGTTGCATCGCGAAGTCCTGCAGGAAACGATCGCAGAAGGGGTCGGACCAGGCGATCAGGAAGTCGTCGCTGCCGCGATCACGTTCGTCCTCGTTGCTGGAGTGCTGTTGCTGTATTTGGTCTCGCTGATCGGTCAGTTAGTCTATTTCACGCGCCCCCGAGTCATTGCCGCATTCAATGGGACTGCCAAAGTGGGCAAGGCGGAATCAGGAGGAGCTGTGCCTCCATCGAACAAATCAATCTACTACAGCGTCGGTGCCTCGATCGCCGGCGGCGTCGCCCTGGTTCTCGTCGTCGGCATGCTGATGAGCATGCTGCGTAACCACGGACACGAGACCGCGCCCTTGAGTTCTGTGGTCCCCCCAGCAGTCCCCCCTGATCGACCGGTCCGAACAGAAGTCTGGCATTGGACACCGGCAGGTCCAGATCTCGACGAAAAATACGCGAGATTCGCCCTCGAATTTCGCCCCGAGCAGGTGACGGACGTCAATGCCGTACTGCGAGAGATTCACGGCGAGTTTCTCAAGTTGGAAGAGCAGTACGCAGAGCTGGTAGTCGATGCAGCGGAACGGCACCGGACAACGATCAAGCCGTTTCCCGATCCGCTCGCCAAACTGGAAAACAAACTGTGGATGAAGCTCGACCCGATCCTGGATACCAGGCAACAATCGTTGGCCCGACTGAATGTCGACTGGCATGCCAAGCCGTTTCAAGCACCGATGTCTATCAGTGATATCGTGGCTCCCGGTTTCTTTGGTTGGGGAAAAGAAGGAGCCACGATTGAGATTTGGAGGGTCGGTTCCTGGTATCATTGGCGGATTAGAACGCGCACCTACGACCATGAAGCCAGCAATCCCGCGGAACTGCCAGCGGAGCTGGCACGCTTCTGGAACCATAAAACGCCAGGAGAAACCGGGCCAAGTGTAGCACAGAGCAAGCCGCATGCGGCAGCAGTCGAGAAGGTGGATTCACCCCCTGAGAAGGCTAGTCCCGTTTTGCCGGAAGGTGTGAAACTGGAGCAAGTCGGCCACGTACCCGATGGCGGTGACGATCCGTTCCTCAGCATGGCCGTGGAGGGCAAGTATGCATATCTGCTGCAAGGAAACGTCGCGAAGCCCAAGCGGCTGCAGGTCGTCGATCTGACTGATCCTGCAAAGCCAAAGGTAGTCGGAGCGATCCCCGTCACGGTTGAAGCGATGCGAGTTGCGGTGTTCGGGAAGCACGCGTATGTGCTCGACGAACCGCATCTGAAAGTGATTGATGTTTCCGATCCGACAGCTCCGCGTGAGGTGGGAAAACTGGAACTGGGCGAACACTTGTGGGATGTGGCCATCCTGGGACGGTTTGCGTATATCACGGATGTCGAGAGTGTCCGAGTCATCGATCTAGAGGATCCGACGAAACCCAAGCAGGTAGGCCGGTGCGAAGTCGAATCGGCCCAGTGCCTGACCGTAGTGGGACAGCATGCTTACATCGCGTGCGATGTCGACGGACTGTACATCATTGATATCTCGAACGCTGAAGCTCCCAAGGAAGTCGGCCACTTCCGCAAGTCCGCGGGTGCCGCGGATGTCGTCGTGTCCGACAAATACGCCTACATCGCCGGGGGAGAGGACGCGGTCACCCTGTGGACCGTCGACATCTCCAACCCCGCAAAACCGAAGAGCGTCGGCAAGTACGGAGACTGGATTGCCGGTAGCGTCGCAGTTCAGGGCACGACGGCCTACCTGGCCGGAGGTGAGATGGACATCCTGGATATGACCGATCCCGCAACTCCAAAGAAGGTTGGATCACATTCGGGAGTGGAAATGGTGATCGTTGTTGGAGAACTGATCTACACAATTGGCGAAGAGGGGTTCTCGATTCTCAAGCGAAACTAAAAGGCGAGCGTCCGGCGTAAGCCGGATGGTTTCGCTTGACCACCATCAATGCGGGGCGTTGCGAACCAGCTTGACGTTAGGAAATCGAAACGGCGCCGCGCCGATGTTTCTCATCACGCTTCGTATTGCTCTACGCAAAGCGAAACCATCCGGCTTACGCCGGACGCTCGCCTGATCACGTCTTCAATCCCAGCTGCTCATGCTGTTGCTTGGCGGCGGCCTGGTACCGGGCGAAGCTGGCTTCGTCTCGGCGGCAACTGACTCCCTTGTAGACCATCGCGAAGGCACGACGGTTGCGGTCACTCGTGCGATTCGGCTCGGCGCGGTGGATCGTCATTCCGTGATGAGCCACGGCATCGCCCGGTTGCAGGTGGATCTTGCGTTCGACCGCTTCATCGCCTGCGCCGTAGTCGGTAATGCCTTGGGAGAATCCCAGGACGTTCGACCGGCCGTGAGGGCGAAAGCCCTGTTCGTGCGAGCCGGGGACGTAGCGCAGGCATCCGTTGTCGTCATCCACGACATCGAGTGCCAGCCAGATCGTGACGACGTTGGAAGGCTGCAGGTTGAAGTAGTAGTTGTCCTGATGCGGAGGGGTAGGATGTTCGACTCCGGGTGGTTTATTGAACCACTCGGGGGATTCGCACTTCGCCGCTTCTCCGACGAGAGTCTCGGCCAGACCCTGCCACTTGGCATGCTGCGTGTATGCATTGAAAAATGCATCCACTTGCATGTGCTGCATCTGCTTGAGCGTCTCGGGGCGTTCACGGTCCTGGAAAAACGCATGGGCGTCAGACAAACCCGGTACGACTTCGCGGATGTAGCGATTCAATTCGGCCGTGAGATCCCGTAACTCATCCGGAGTCAAAAACTGCCGGACGATCGCGAACCCTTCGCGATCATAGTCTTGCTTCGCCTGTTGATAGTTCATTGCTCGGTCCCTTCACTCCCTTCAGTTGGTTGTGGACGCCGCACTACAGCAGACCAGATAAAATCGCGTCCGGCGTGCCATCCCCCACGATCGACCACCAGGCTCAAAACAGCCGCAGTAACAATGGTTGTTGACCACGGTACGACGATGGCCAGAAACGGCGTCGGGCATTGCTTCTCCGGAACTCCGAAAATCACGCCATACCAGCTCCACACTATGGAAACACACAAACCCGCGAAGACCGCCGGCAGCGCAGACTTCGCCGTGCACCTTGGCAAAAACATGCCGACCACAAACAAGGCAGCCAGCGGTCCCACCACCAGATTGAAGAACTTCGGCATCATGCTGACCAGCGTCAGATCGGTGACGATGGCCACCCGAGTCACCAGGTAGGCACAACTGGTCACGATGGCCGTAATGATGATGGTCGTCACTCGAGCAAACGTCAGCTCGCTCAGGACGCGCGGGCGACCGCTTCGCAAGCGGGGGACGATGTCTTTCGTGAGCACGGCCGTGATCGAATTCACGCCCGACTCCAGTGTCTGCATGGCATCGCACAGGAAGGCCGCGATGATCAATCCGGCACAACCCGCGGGGAGTTGATGTCCCAGAAAGTGCGGGAACAACTTGTCAGCTGCCCCTACAGCCGTCCAGCCCTCAGGGAGTCGGTCACTGTGCTTCAGATAGAATGCCAGCAGAGCCAGCCCGCAGAAGCCCAGCAACGAGCTCATCGTCAGATCGACTCCGACGTTGATCAGATAGCTGCGACGGGCAGATTTTTGCGAGGCCGTCGAGAAGTACCTCTGCAAGACCACCTGGTCTGAACCGTGCGTGCAGATCGTCCAGAAGAAGTTTCCCACGATCATCCACAACACTGTGTTGCGCACGGTCACATCGAATGAATAGTACGGCAGGGCGACATGTTCCGGGGCATGCTTTGCTGCCGTTGCCCACCAGTCTAATGGGCCGGTGTGATCGACAATCATGATGTAGATGATGGTCATCAATACGCCGGTCAGCAGCAACATGCATTGCAGCACGTCGGTCCAGATCATGGCCTGGATGCCGCCCACCGAGGTATAGATGGCGGCAAACAGCCCTACGCCGATGATCCACCAGTAGATATCCAGACCCGGCAGCCACGCGAAGTCGGCCCCTTTCACTCGGTCCAGTGCGAGCGACGCCGCATAGACGACCATGCTCATCCAGCCCAGTCGCAACAGAATGAACAGAATCGCCCCGGTCAGCCGCGTCGGATAGTTGAACCGCTTTTCGAGGTACTCGTAGGCGCTGGTCACCTTCAGTCGCATGAAGAAGGGGATCCAGAGGAAGAAGACCACCGTCATGCTGAACGGAATGGCCAGATTTCCGATGAACAAGCCGATACCGTGCTTGATCATCTCACCGGGGGCACCCAGGTACGAGAGGGTCGAGAAGAGTGTGGCGAGAATGCTCAGCCCCACCGCGAACCAGGGCATCCGCCGGCCGCCGACGAAGAAATCGTCCGTATCTTTCTGCTTCTGGCCAAACCACACGGCAATGCCGAAGGTAAAGACCATGTACCCCGCGATGACGGCGTAATCGATGATCTGCAGGCCGGCGTGTGTGGAGAGTTCGCTGGTGGGCAATGTCGGACCTCCGGCTGTGGTGGGTCGACCGATTATGTCCCGCGAGCGCGCGATGCACAACCGACATGGTGGGTTCGGGCAGAGTTCACTTCCAGAATAGTAGAATCCTGTCGTCAGGGCCAGCAGACCGGGCATTGCAATCAACCAGGCTGCTTTGCTGCGAATCGCGGCCCGATTAAGATATGACGACGCGAATTGCCTGCCTTGCCTCTCAAGGGAAATGCCGCATGCCCCAGCCAGTGAGTCTTCGTTCGGTCTTGGTCACCCAGACTATTGCGGTTGTATTCTTTGTCGGAGTACCCGCTCTGATCACCGCGATCGCACCCGTCTCTCACATTACGTTGACGAAAGAGCAGCAAGGCATTTCTGCGACGGTGCAGGCGAACCTGCTGTTTGTCGTGCCCTATTCGACTCGGACGGTTTCGCCCGTCACGGAGATCACGTCGCGGGTCATTCAGGGCGAAGCCGGCACCGCCGCGGAACGCCGTCGTGGAAAGCAGGGGAAGTCGGAACCGGAAGGGCAACTCATCTTCATTGGTCCGCAACAGAAGGCGATTGCCAATGCGCTGCCGGCGACATTGGAACGTGACTTAGCTCGGCTGCAGGAATTTCAGAAGGCCCCGACGGAGACTCCGTTGCGGATGACAGTAATTGCCCATTGGTTCATCAGCATCGTGGTCGGAGGCATCGCGACGGCATTTGCGGTGTTGTACGTCGTCTGTGCCATCCTGGGGTTTGGACTGTGGCTGGTGCGCAAAGGGAGTCCCGGAGGATCGGGGACTTCCCAGGAATCCCTAGTTTAACCCGTAGCCAACGGCGCAGGAATCCTCCGCAAGACTCGGTACTCCGAGGCGCGGCGAAACGATCGCACTTGAGCGAAGCAGCCCGGCTGCCTTAGGGCAGCCGGACTGCTTCGCTTCTGATCTCGTACGGGCCGGGAGACCCGTTCTACGCCGCTTATTCGTCGGTGACGCAGCCTTCGCTGGCGGTCTTCACGTTCTTGATGTACTTGTACAACGTGCCGCGTGTGAACTTGTAATCGGGCCGCTTCCAGGCTGCTTTGCGCTTGGCGAGCTCTTGTTCGCTCAGGTCGGCGTCGATGCGGTTGGTTTCGGCGTTGATCGTGATCTTGTCGCCGTCCTTGACCAGGGCGATCGGACCACCTTCTTGAGCTTCCGGCGTGATGTGTCCGACGATAAATCCATGTGATCCGCCAGAGAAGCGGCCGTCGGTGATCAAGGCGACGTCCGAACCCATGCCGGCACCCATGATGGCCGATGTGGGGGTCAACATCTCCGGCATGCCGGGGCCACCCTTGGGGCCTTCGTAACGGATGATGATGACATCGCCCTTCTGAATCTTCTTTTGTTCCAGGCCGTGCAGCATGTCCTCTTCGCTGTCGAAGCAACGGGCCGGGCCGGAGAAGATGAGGCCTTCCTTGCCGGTGATCTTCGCGACCGATCCGTCGGGACAGAAGTTACCGCGCATGATGCGGATGTGGCCCGATTCCTTAATGGGAGTTTCCAGCGGCAGGATGACCTTTTGTCCGGCAGCCAGACCGGGGACATCCTTCAGGTTCTCGGCAATTGTCTTGCCCGTGACTGTTTTGCAACTGCCATCGAGCAGTCCCTTCTCGAGCAGATACTTCATCAACGCCGGCGTACCACCGACGTTGTGCAGGTCTTCCATCACATACTTGCCCGACGGCTTCAGGTCGGAGATAAAGGGGATGCGATCGCTGGTCTTCTGGAATTCGTCGATGGTCAGATCCACCCCGACCGACCGGGCCATGGCGATCAGATGCAGTACGGCATTGGTCGAACCGCCGGTCGCCATGATCACGACCATCGCGTTCTCGAATGCGGCCCGCGTCATGATGTCGCGCGGCTTCAGGTCGAGTTCGAGGAGCTTCAGGATCGCCTTGCCCGCCGCCAGACATTCGCCCACCTTCAGCGGGTCTTCGGCGGGGATCGACGAGCTGTAGGGAAGCGACATGCCCATCGCTTCGATGGCCGAGGCCATCGTGTTGGCCGTGTACATCCCACCGCAAGCACCCGCGCCGGGGATGCTGCAGCGAATGATGTCGGCTCGTTCTTCTTCGGTGATCTTGCCGGTGATGAATTCACCGTAGGCCTGAAACGCCGAGACGATGTCGAGTTTTGGATGCTTCGGAGTACAGCCGGGGCGAATTGTTCCGCCGTAGACCATGATCGACGGGCGATTCAGGCGGCCCATCGCCATTACGCAGCCCGGCATGTTCTTGTCGCAGCCGGGGAGCGAGATATTCGCGTCGTACCATTGGGCCGACATGACGGTTTCGATGCTGTCGGCGATCAGATCGCGCGACTGCAGCGAGTAAGACATCCCCTCAGTACCCATCGAGATGCCGTCGCTCACTCCGATGGTGTTGAACCGCATACCGATCATACCGGCTTTAACAACGCCTTCCTTCACCTTTTCCGCCAAGACGTTGAGGTGCATGTTGCAGGTGTTGCCGTCATACCAGACGCTGGCGATACCCACTTGCGGCTTATTCATGTCCTCGGCGGTCATCCCGGTGCCATACAGCATGGCTTGCGATGCACCTTGCGATTTGGGCTGGGTAATGCGGCTGCTGATCTTGTTGAGCATGGTGCGTTGTCTTGGGTGTGGAAAAAAGGTCGGACCGTCGGCGGGACGGACACGGGAAAGGCCATTAAGTTCGCACAGAGCCGCATTTTAGCACGGCTCGGGGTGGTGTCTATCCTGCGGCCGAGATGATGATTCTCAATGCGGATGATCAGACAAGCTGTGCAGGTTGTATCAGTCAGTGGAACATGCCACGTCGCCGAGATCGTGAGCTTTTGGACGGACTCAACGCTAAACGGGCGAAGCAAACGCCACGGTCACCGCCGGGCTTGCCCCGACGGAACCATGACTGGTCAGCTACCAAGTCCAGAGGGAATCTTCTCAACACATACGTCTCCCCTGGCCTCTCCCGCCGCCCACGCGAGACTTCAATTCCAAACAATCTTCGAGGCGGCGGGAGAGGCCAGGGGAGACCACACGTTGAGCGAATTGGGTTGCTGCTTCTGGTAGCTGGTCAGTCAGCGCTCCGTTGGGGCGGGCCCAACGGGGGCGGTGGAATCGGCGCCGCGATTTGGTGTGGGGATCGCAGGCCAGCCACGGCTCGACTTGCCTGTCACGCATCAATTCAGTCAGTTGCGATTATACGATGGACTGTGGTACTGTGTCGCCCAGAGGGCTGGGGCTGAAAATTGCGGCCTGCGGTGACTCTGATTGGCAACTTGAATCGACGTCTGACTAGGAGAGAGCGCTCATGACAATGGGTTCCGGCGAGAGCATTACCAGCGTCCTGCACGAGGATCGCAAATTCCCCCCGACGGCGGAATTTACAGCTCAAGCCAACATCAATTCGGAAGCCCAATACCAACAGATGTGGAATCGGGCCAAGGACGATCCCGCCGGATTCTGGGGTGAACTGGCCACCGCCAATCTCGACTGGTTCAAACCCTACGACAAGGTGTTTGACGGCAAGATGCCTGATACCAAGTGGTTCACCGGCGGCAAGCTGAATGCCGCCTACAACTGCCTCGACCGGCATTTGTTCACTGCTCGCAAGAACAAAGCCGCCATCATCTGGGAAGGGGAACCAGGCGACACCCGAGTCCTCACCTACAACGACCTTCATCGCGAGGTGTGCAAGTTCGCCAACGTCCTGAAGCAACTGGGCGTGCAGACTGGCGACCGAGTCACCATTTACATGCCGCTGGTCCCCGAACTGGCGATTGCCATGTTGGCCTGTGCCCGCATCGGGGCGACGCATTCGATCATCTTCGGTGGCTTCAGTGCCGACGCCGTCGCCGATCGCAACAACGACGCGAAGTCCAAGGTCGTGGTCACCGCCGACGCTGGCTGGCGCCGCGGCAAGGAAGTCCCGCTGAAGAAGGCCGTCGACGACAGCCTGGCGAAGTCGCCCACCGTCGAAAAGGTGGTCGTGCTGAAGCGGACCGGCAGTGCCGTCACCATGGTGCCCGACCGAGACTACTGGTGGCACGAACTGATGCAGACGGCATCGGCCGACTGCGACCCCGTCGAAGTTGATTCGGAACATCCGCTGTTCATTCTCTACACGTCGGGCAGCACAGGCAAACCCAAGGGCGTCCTGCACACGACGGCGGGATATCTGCTGGGCACGATGACGACCTGCCAGTGGGTCTTCGACATGAAAGAAACCGACACCTACTGGTGCACCGCTGACATTGGCTGGGTGACGGGGCACAGCTACGTCACGTACGGCCCGCTGGCTAACGGCGCGACAGTCGTCATGTACGAGGGTGCTCCGAACTGGCCCGATGAAGGGCGATTCTGGGAGATCATCGAGAAGTACAAGGTCTCGATCTTCTACACGGCACCGACTGCCATTCGCGCCTTCATGAAGTGGGGCGATCAGTGGCCCAACAAGTTTGACCTGTCCTCGCTGCGGTTGCTGGGATCTGTTGGCGAGCCCATCAATCCCGAGGCGTGGATGTGGTATCACCGCATCATCGGGCTGGAACGCTGCCCCATCGTCGACACGTGGTGGCAGACCGAAACCGGCTGCATCATGATGAGCCCCCTGCCCGGAATCACCGCGACGAAACCAGGCAGTTGCACGAAGCCGTTGCCGGGTGTCGTGCCCGACATCGTCAGCAAGGACGGCGCCAGCCTGCCCGACAATGCCGGCGGCCTGCTGGTGCTGAAGCAGTCGTGGCCTTCAATGCTGCGGACCTTGTACGGCGATCACGACCGTTTCCTGAAGACCTACTTCGGTGAGATCCACGGCAACTATTTCGCGGGTGACGGAGCTCGGCGGGATACGGACGGCTACTACTGGATCATGGGCCGCGTCGACGACGTGCTGAACGTCGCCGGGCACCGCCTGAGTACCATGGAAGTCGAAAGCGCCCTGGTGTCCCATCCGGCGGTCGCCGAAGCGGCGGTCGTCGGTTTCCCGCATGAGATCAAGGGCGAGGGGATTGCCTGCTTCGTCACGCTGCGAACGGGCGACGGGAACGATGCCCTCAAGCAGGAGCTGATCGGGCACGTTCGCAAGACAATCGGCGCTTTAGCAACCCCCGACACCGTGAAGTTCACCGCGGCGTTGCCGAAGACTCGCAGCGGTAAGATCATGCGACGTCTTCTCCGCGATATCGCGGCGGGTCGCGAGCAGGCAGGTGATACCAGTACGCTCGAAGATTTGAGCGTGTTGGCGAAGCTGCGTGAAAGCGACGAATGACAGGTACCATGCATCCCTAACCCCTCTGCCTAGCCAGACCGCGAAGAGTCGGGCGACGCAAAGTCCCGTTAGGGACGGCAGATACTAGCCCATCCTTTCAAGGGTGGGACCGCGATTTCAATGAGGACCCAAGTCCCGCAGGGACGACAGAAGCGTTCTGCACATGTGAAAGCTTCTGTCGTCCCTGGCGGGACTTGAGATGTTTTTCCGAACCTCACCCACCGTTGAAACGGTGGGCTATTATCTGTCGTCCCTGACGGGACTGGTCTTGGCCGATGCTTGTCTGGTCGGAACGAGACTATATGTCGGGACAAGGACAAACGCCCTATGACCATCGAACGACTGGCGGTGATTGGCGCGGGAACGATGGGGCGCGGCATTGCGGAATGTGCTGCGGCCAAAGGGCTCCTCGTCACCGTGATCGATCCCGTCGACGTGGCACGGCAGGCCGCTCTCACGCAGATCACGACCTCCGTCACGAAGGCCATTCAGCGCGGCAAGCTCGCGGTTTCATCGCCCGACGACGTGTTGAAACAGATCACCTGGTCCGGCGAGCTTTCGAGCGCCACTAATGCAGACTACGTGATCGAAGCGGCGAGCGAAAAAGAAGAGATCAAACTGGAGATCTTTCGCAACCTGGACCGGCTCTGCCAGCCGCAGGTGATTCTTGCCAGCAACACATCGAGCATCTCGATCACCCGCATCGCCGCCGCTACGTCGCGGCCGACTCAGGTGATTGGCATGCACTTCTTCAATCCGGTCCCGATCATGTCGCCGGTCGAGATTGTCCGCGGGCTGCAGACTTCCGAGGAAACCATGACGCAAACTGCGGACCTGGCGACTCGCATGGGCAAGCAACCGCTGCCCGTGCAAGACAGCCCGGGATTCGTCGTCAACCGCGTCCTGATGCCGCTGATTAACGAGGCCGCCTTCACGCTGCAAGAAGGCGTCGCGAATGCGGCGACGATCGATGCGCTGATGAAACTTGGCTGCAATCATCCGATGGGACCGTTGGAACTGGCGGACCTGATCGGGGTCGACGTGTGCCTGTCGATCATGAAGGTGTTGCATCGCGACTTGGGAGACCCCAAGTTTCGCCCCTGCCCTTTGTTGTCGCGGCTGGTTGATGCCGGGAAGTTGGGCCGGAAAACGGGGTCGGGGTTTTATGACTATCCGGCGAAGTAACGCACGCACGTCGTTTAACCCGTAGCCAACGGCGCAGGCGTTAAGGTATCGGCGTGGAATTGCAGAATGACAGTCAAACGTATGGGCCGGTGAGGCTCGTGAGTACACTCGCCCCACCTCGCCGACGCCTGCGCCGCTGGCTGCGGGTTAAACGACTGAGTGATCCCCATGACTGAACCACACTGCGAATTCGAACTGATCGACTGGATTCGCCGCAGAGTCCCACCGCATGCGCAGGTTCCCTTGGGCATCGGCGACGATGCCGCCTTGTTGAAATTCTCCCGCGACGGTGAATCCCTCGTCACCGTCGACATGTTGTTGGAAGGCGTCCATTTCACTCTGGATTCGGCGACGCCGTTCCAAGTTGGTTGGAAAGCGTTGGGAGTGAATCTCAGCGATATCGCTGCCATGGGTGGTCGAGCGGTCGCGGCCGTTGTCAGCATCGCACTCCCGCGCGGCAAAGCCTGGGACCTCGCCCAGGGCATTCAGCAGGGGATGGACGCTCTCGCGGAGAAGTTTGACGTCTGCATTGCCGGCGGAGACACCAACACGTGGGACGGCCCGTTGATCATCAGCATCACCGCGTTGGGCGAGCCGTTAGGCGCAGGCCCCATCCGGAGAGGCGGCGCCCAGCCGGGCGATTGGATCCTGGTGACAGGAGACCTCGGCGGCAGCATCACAGGGAAACATCTCGACTTCGTGCCGCGGCTGGCTGAGGCCCGTGAATTGCAATCGCTGGTCAAGTTGAATGCGATGATCGATATCAGCGATGGACTCGCCGCCGATCTGCACCACATCCTGGAAGAAAGTCACTGCGGGGCACGCGTGATGGCGGATCGGATTCCGATATCCGCTGCTGCGCAGGCAGTGAATGATGGGCGTTCGCCGCTCGAACGTGCGTTGTCAGACGGCGAGGATTTCGAGCTGTTGATGACGTTGCCCCCGGACGAGGCTCAGTCGTTACTGACTAGTCCGCCGTTTGCGACTCGGTTGACTCACATTGGTGAAATTGTGGTAGGGAGCCAATGTGAGCTGTTGCAGGCGGATGGATCGGTTGCGCCTCTGCCGCCGCGCGGCTGGCGGCACACGTTTTAGGCGAGCGTTGGGCGTGAGCCCAATGGTTGTTTGCGACGTGACCCAGACAAAGCGAAACGTAACTTGATGGTCTTCGCAATCGACGCAGCGACGAAGTCGCAGTCAAGTAGCCCTCTCGCTCCGCGAGAGGATCTGCCGAATGCGATTTGAGGTTCTCAACCAAGTTGCAGATTCGCCCAGAGACGCTCGGCTGATCCTCTCGCGGAGCGAGAGGGCTACCTGTGGTGCATCCCGCCAAGCGTTGCACGACGCCAAGCGAAACCATCCGGCTTACGCCGGACGCTCGCCATGTTTGCTACTTACTGCGTGGAGTTGCAGGCATCAGCTTGAAGATCTGATCCTGCAGTGCGTAGATGGCCACGATGGTGATTGACACGAAGGCGATCCACAGCAGGATGTCGAGGATTAATGAGGGTGTCACTCGCCTGTCCAGTTTGCGGTAACGGAAGTAAACCGCGCAACCGCTGATGATGGGCAACGTCAACGCCTGTGCAAAGCCTCCTACGACGACCATGGCTCGGGGATCCCGGTAGATCAGAAACAAGAACAGAGCGAGTACCGGGATGAACAACGCGATCGCCTGGATGACACGAAAGCGCTCGACTGGTGAGCTGAATTTCACCGCTCCCGATAGACTGAGAAAATCGGTCGCCAGGCGGCCGTTGCCGGCGGCGGAGAGGTACAGTGTCTTAAAGAGGACCGCACCCGCTCCGATCAGGAAGACGACTTGAGTCCAGGCTCCGAATGTGTCAACGAACATGCGCGAGAGGGTCGCGATCATACTGACCCCTTCGGGATACAGGCCTTGCGGATGCAGGACGGCGGCGCCCATGAAGTAGAAGGCGACGGTCGACACGGTGAAGACGATCATGCTGACCCACGCGTCCAGATGCATCACGCGGATCCATCCCTTCGCACGACGCTCCCAGTCTGCACTGCCGTCTCGCGGGCCGGCATAGCGGGCGTAGCCCTTTTCCAGACACCAGTAGGGATAGAAGAACAACTCTGAAGCACCCACGCCTGTAATCCCAAACACGGCGAATGCGGCGGCGATCCCGGCACTCGGCATCTTGAACAGCAGGCCGTCGCCCACCTGATCCCAATGGATTGGGAATGGCGTCAAAGGCAACAGCATGGCCGCCGTAACCGTGGCGACCGTGATGCTGACGACGAGAGCCGTCGTCACGATCTCAATCCGCCGATAGCTGCCGCTCCACAGCAGAATCAGGGCGACCAGACAGGTCAGGAACGCCCACGGGAGTTCGGGTCTCGTGTGGACTTCTGCCGCCAGGTACCCACCCCATTCGCCGCGATGACGCTGCACAATGGCGGCCTGCTCTGCCCAGGCGGGGTCTTGTGCTCGATGATAGTCCTTCAATGTTCCCGCCTGCTTGGCAACGCGCTTGGGTGGCTCTACCGACACGATGGTGGCAATCTCACTGGGAAGCACCGATCGTTCGACAGTTTGCTCCCATTTTGTCTGCAGCGGGTCGACTCGCCGTGACTCCTGATCGAGTTTGTCGAGTTCTTCTCCGGTGGTCTTCGAGAATGTGTCTCGGACGGAAATCGAAACCTGAGGAAATGCCAGATTGATGCATTGCCCAACGGTCCCGGTCATCGCTCCCAACTGCATCGTTGTGGCGAGCATCATGATCAGCCAGCACCACAGGATCCAGTTGGCCCCGAATCGCGGTCCGGAGAGTTCGTTGATGGCTGCCAGCGTCGGTTTCCCCGACGATATCGCGTAGCGTCCCAGTTCCGTCTGCACGAAGACCTTGATGATGCAGCTGTAGAGAATCAACCACAGGAAGACGAAGCCATGCTTGGCTCCGAACGAGGTCGTCAGCAGCAGTTCGCCCGAGCCGACAATGGTACCGGCAAGAATGATCCCCGGGCCGATCTTGCGCAGGGCTGCCCACAGGGAAACGGGCGGCTCCTGGATGGCTTCGACGGGCAGTTCGTAGGGATCATAGGGAGGGGTGTCGGTCATCGTCGGTCTTTCATCACAGCGAGCGTTTCAGATGAGTCCCTGCATTGTGCACCCCTCATCGCGCAACGCAAGTCCGATGGGAAAACAGCAGTTGGAGTCCCGCCTTCAGGCGGCCGCGCGTTGGGCGTGAATGCGTCTTATGACGGACTATACTTTTCCCATCGCTGCGTTCTGGGTGGAGATAGTCGATTGGGCCGCCTGAAGGCGGTACTCCAGCGTTCCGTAAAGGTTGTCCAGATCTCCATTTCAGGCGTGACAGACGTAACCTCGAGTGATATACTGGCAAGTACCGATACGAGTGATGGGATGCGTATCGTCCCGCCTGTAATCCGCCAGTACTGCTTGCCCGGTTGCTCCAGACTGCTCAAGGTGCTCGATGACTGCGACTCGCGTTGTGTGCCCTGGACCTGTTTCCCGCCGAGAATTCCTGCGCGTCGGCATGCTTGGGATGGGTGGAATCACCACTTCCCAATTGCTGCAACTCCGTGCTGAGGCGGCCGAAGCACCCAGGGAGCTGGATACGTCGGTCATTTTCGTGTGGCTTCCGGGTGGCCCGCCGCACATGGAAATGTACGACATGAAGCCGGAAGCCCCCACCGACTATCGGGGTGAGTTTCGGCCGATTCCGACTGTGGTGCCCGGTCTGGATGTGTGCGAGCTGATGCCGATGCACGCCAAGGTGGCGGACCGGTACAGCGTGATTCGGTCGATCGCCCACGAGTTCGCCGATCACGGTGGCGGCCACAAGCGGTTCGTCACGGGGCGCATTCCCAAGTCGCCGGTCGACACCGTTAACGACAATCCAATGGCGGGCGGCATCGTCGCGAAGTGTCGCGAGCAGCGCATGGTTGGTGTTCCCAACTACGTGAATCTGGTCGATGGTGGACGTGAGGGTGTAGACGTCTTCGCGTTTGGTTCTGCGTATCTGGGTCCGTCCTATGTTCCGTTTGCCGTCCCTGGTGATCCGACGACTCCGAACTTCAAGGTGCCGAACATCGCGCCGATCGCTGAAGTGAGTGGCCGGATGGATGACCGTCTGGCTCTGCTGAGCGGTTTCGATAACCTGCGCCGCACAGTCGACACCAACGGCCTGATGAACTCGATGGACCAGTTCAACAAGCGGGCTCTCGACCTGCTCACTCACGACAAGGCGCGAGTGGCTTTCGACCTGTCGAAAGAACCGGAAGCGTTGCGAGCCCGCTACGGCAAGCACGTCTGGGGTGCACGTTTGTTGATGGCTCGGCGGCTGGTGGAAGCCGGTTCGAGTTTCGTCACGGTCGTGATGGAGAACCCGTACCAGTCGGGAATTCCGCACCTTAAGCAGGGTGTCTACAACTGGGATTCGCACGCCGTTAATTGCCACATGTACGACGACCTGCGAGCCCGGCTGCCGATCTACGATCAGGCGGTGACGGCATTGATCGAAGACATTTACAACCGGGGTCTCGACAAGCGAGTCCTGTTGGTGGTGACGGGCGAATTCGGCCGCACGCCGCGCATTGAGAGCACTGTCGGTTCGCAAACCGGCGTGAAGCAACCGGGCCGAGACCATTGGCCCCAGGCGATGTCGCTGATCGCGTCGGGTGGCGGCTTGAAGATGGGCCAGATCATTGGCTCAACAAACTCGCGCGGCGAGCATCCGAAAGATTGCCCGATGACCCCGAACGATCTGTGGGCCACGGTGTATCAGCACTTGGGAATCGATCCCGAACGCACGTTCCCGGATTATCAGGGGCGTCCGATGCCGATCCTGCCGTTTGGGAAGCCGATCCGTGGTTTGAGCTAGGTTTGGCCTGGACGAATCTAGGTAGGATGGCCGCCCTCGGCCGTCTGGCATTTGATGTTGGCACGTCTAATGAAAAGTGGTGTGATTCGGGCTTTCGTGCTCAGCACTTGCGCTGCATCAATAAAAATCGTCTGCTGGTGAAGATACGACGGCCGAGGGCGGCCATCCTACAGACACTACTGAATCCGATGTCGCAGTTTCGTTGTGCACGTCGAGCTGTATTGTGGTATCTTCAGTTTGCTCCGGATTTCTCAGCCGGCGCAGTCGATTTCCGTCAAGTCATTCTCGGTGATCTCCCCAGGAAGCGAACATGGTGGCACGTGAACGTCCTCTGTCGGTGATCGTTACGTTCATCGTTGGCTGGACGCTCTCGGCAACAGTTGCGCACCCGGCAGATCCGAAATGGGAGTCGCTGCTGACTCGGATCGATACGGCCAAGAATGCCATTTCCGGGGAGTGGCAAAAGTCCGATGATGGGCTCTCGGTTAAGGCGGCCCCGGGGGCGCGATTGGCGTTTCCTGGCTCACCCCGTGGCGAGTATGACCTGCGGGCGAGTTTCACTCGTAAGAGTGGCCAACATTCCGTCGGTCTGATCGTCACGCACGGCGGTCATCAAGTTGTCTTTGAGGTCGATGCGTGGGGCCGGAACCTCGCCGGATTTCAGAACATCAACCGCAAATCGATTCAGGAGAACGCGTCTCGACGCGAAGGCGTGCGGTTAGAGAATGGCAAGAAGTACTCGCTGACCGTCGAAGTGCGCAAGGACTCGCTGCGCGGGTTGCTCGATGGTAAGGAAATCGCTCGGATCCAGACCGACGGCAGTGACCTGTCCATCCCCGATGTGTGGTCGATGCCTGAAGGAACTCAGTTGGGTGTCGTCGCCTGGGAGTCTGATACGACGTTTGACAGCATCGAGATTCGTACGCTCAATGGCGAAGTGGTCGCCAGCACTTCGACCGCCTCGAAATCTGCCGTCGACAAGACCATCGCAAAAAAGTCTACCGAGAAGATGGCCGAGAAGAGTACGACGAAGTCGACGGACAAGTCGGGCACGAAGACCGCGACAAAGACGGCCGACAAGTCTGCGCCCCGCCCCAAGACCGCTGGTGATGCCAAGCGAGTACTGATTGTGATTGCCAGCCATCACTTCTTCTACCGCGAGTATGGAGATCCGCGGGAAGAACTGGTGCGCGCGGGATTTCAGGTCACCGTGGCCGCCGGACGCAAGGCTCCCTGCCGGCCGCATGAAGGTTCCGGTCAAGGCCCCGACGGTGGCATTGTGACACCCGACCTCGCACTGAATGAAGTCAAGGCCGATGACTATGACGCGGTGTTGTTCTCGGGCGGCTGGGGATCCTCAATGTATCAGTTCGCGTTCACGGGACGCTACAACGACTCCACCTACAACGGCGATCGGGCGACCAAGACCGAAGCGAATCGGATCATCAACGAGTTCATCGCCCAGGACAAATACACGTGTGCGTTGTGCAATGCCGTGTCGGTGCTGGCCTGGGCGCGAGTCGACGGGAAGAGTCCACTGGCCGGAAAGCGTGTCTGCGCTCCGCCCCGGCAGGCGCCGCCGGGAGTCTACAACGGACGGCCAGGTCAACCTTCGTGCCGCTGGCATCCCGAGCAGAATGGTGCCCGGATGTCTCCGGCTGGGTCAATTGGTCAGCCGGGATCTGCCGTAGATGATGTGGTCGTCGATGGCAAGATCATCACGGGTGAAGACGATATCTCGGCCCGCGAAATGGGTCGCAGGATTGTCGAAGTTCTGTCGAAATAGCGATCTCCAGGAGGCCGGCAATCTCACGCATCATTCAGCTCACCGACTGTCACTTGATGTCGGACCCTCAAGCCCAATTGAAGGGCGTCTGCACTCGCGCCGCCTTTGAGCGTGTGCTGGCGCATGTCGGGTTGACTCAATCAGACGCAGACCTGTTGATCGTCACCGGCGATCTGACACATGACGAACTGCTGGAAACATATCAGACGCTCTATGGATTGCTCGGGGGCTGGCTGCCGAACTTGCGAGTCATCCCCGGCAATCACGATGATCGTGCACTGATGCGTCAAGTGTTCGGCGAATGCATTCAAGTGGTCGGCGATCGCAACGTGTTTGCCGAGACTCTGGGCGAATGGAGGCTGATCGGACTCGATTCGCACGTCCCCGGAGAGCGACACGGCGAACTGGGGTCCGAGCAACTCACGTGGCTGGAGGGTGAATTGCAGGCCGCGCCCCAGCTTTACTTCGGTCTGTTCGTGCATCATCCACCCGTAGACGTGAACAGTCCCTGGCTGGATGAAATCGCGCTTCGCGACGGACAAGATCTGCTGAATCTGGCCTGGCGTCACCCCGAAGTGCGGTTTATTTCGTGCGGGCATGTGCATCAGGAACGGATGGTGTTGAGGCGCGGCATTCCGATTCTCACTGCTCCAGCGACCGGGCTGCAATTTCAGCCCGACGCGGATACGCTGATTGTCGACATTGTCCGGCCGGGGTATCGCATCTTCGATTTTCTGCCGCGTGGTGAGATGCAGACTCGAGTCGTACGTGTCCCGCTTGCCGGTGAGTGATCTGCCGCATTCTTATCTGGAGGCTGTCATGACATCGTCCACCCGCCGTGATTTCCTGCAGGCCATGAGCGTCGGGGCCATGACCATGGGCAGCACACTGAGTACGCAGAATTCCCTGACTGCCCAGGACAAGCCACCTCGGAAGCGAATCAAGGTGGGCCAGGTCGGTGTCGGTCACGCTCATGCCAGCAAGCTGTCGGTCTTTCGAGATTCCGCGGACTACGAAGTCGTCGGCATCGTTGAACCCGATGCAGAACTGCGCCAGCGAGCGGAGCAGCAAGCCCCCTACAAAGGTCTGACCTGGATGACGCAGGAGCAGTTGCTGAATGCACCGGGGCTGGAGTTGGTGCTCGTCGAGACCCGCGTTCGCGACCTGCTGAACGCCGCAGAAGCCTGCGTCGCGGCAGGGAAGCATGTGCACCTCGACAAGCCGGCCGGTGAATCGTTCCCTCAGTATGAGCGCATCCTGGGCAGTGCTGCGAAACAGAAGCTGCTGGTTCAGATGGGCTACATGTATCGCTACAATCCGGCAGTCGTCATGCTGCGCGAATTCCTCAAACAGGGTTGGTTGGGCGACGTGTTCGAAGTGCATGCTGTGATGAGCAAGGTTGTCGATCCAGCATCGCGGAAGTCCCTGGCGGAGTATCCGGGTGGAATCATGTTTGAGCTCGGTTGTCACATCCTCGATCTCGTGATTGGAGTACTGGGCAAGCCGGACGATGTGACGTCGATCAGGCAACATATCGCGAAGCTGGACGATGGTCTGCAGGACAACATGCTGGCAATGCTGAAGTATCCCAAGGCGTCGGCGACCGTGAAGTCCAGCGCTCTCGAAGTGGATGGGGGGGAGCGACGGCACCTTGTCGTGTGCGGGACGGAGGGGACCTTTCACATTCAACCACTGGACAATCCGTCGGCGAGAATCACACTCGCCAAACCGCATGGCAAGTTCAAACCAGGCTACCAGGGGGTGCTGTTCCCCAAGTACTCGCGATATGTCGACGATGCCGCGGATATCGCTAAGATCATCCGCGGTGAGAAGCCGACCGATTTTCCGTATGAGCACGATTTGCTGGTGCAGAAAACGTTGTTGCAGGCGTGCGGGTCGCCTGTCTCGTAGGGTGGGTCGAGCGTACTCGCGAGACCCACCTTGCAGTTCGACACCACCCTGACACAAGGTGGGTCTTGCCCGGACGATTCATGTGAACAACGAAAATCAGCTCAGTCTTCGGACTCGTCAATGATTGCGGCAAACGTAAGAAAAACATTCTGCAAATCAGCCGGTACGCGTTAGCGTCCGGTTTGTTCAAATAGTCGGGTGAAACAAGAACCGGGGGCTAATGCCCACGCTCGTTCGGCACGCTTTTTGCGCATAGGGTTTTGTGCGTCATACTGCGATCTTCAGGGAGGATCGCAGACATGGCAGCACCATTTTCCCCGCTCTCCAGTTCGCCGGAAGAGCAACCGCCACGACCTACTGGCGCTCGGCCACTGGACGCGAGTGTCATTACGGGCATGAAGTATCTGGCCCGGTTGTATGCGCTGATGGATCCGCTGGCACCTGCGGGATGCGAGCGGGATGTGGCTGGCAATCGTCAACTGCTCTTCAGCCAGTACGCCGGGTTGATCTTGCTGGGGCTCTTCAATCCCACGCTGCAATCGTTGCGGGGTTTGTCCGAAGCTTCTAGTCTCCGCAAAGTCCAGAAGGCCGTGGGAGGCCCGCGCGTGTCGGTGGGGTCGCTGTCGGAATCGGTCCGCGTCTTTGATCCGACACTGCTGGAACCCATTTTTCAGGAACTGTTCGGACAACTGCCGACGAAACTGCCGCCTGCGACAACTCCGGCCACCAGCGCTCAGGCCGCTCAGATTCCCTTCGAATTGGTGCAGCGACTGACAGCCGTGGATGGTTCTGCGCTGCGCGCTTTGCCCCAGATCGTCGGAGCCGTGGGCACCTCGCGCGGGTCGAAATGGCGACTGCACCTGCAGTTTGAAGTGCATCGCGAACTGCCGGAGCACGCGACACTCACGCCCGACGAAACCGGAGGCGAAGACGACGAACGGAACGTTCTGGCTCGAAATCTGCGTGCTGGTCGACTGTACTTGCTCGATCGCGGCTACGAACGCTACCTGCTGTTTAAACAGATCGTTGAAGCTCGATCGGACTATGTCTGCCGCGTGCAACACCGGAATGTCACGGTGGTCGAGACTCGTCAAATTTCTCCCGAAGCACGGGACGCCCGAGTCATTTCTGACGAGTTGGTCACGCTGCCCAACGTTCCTCATCCAGTACGCCGGATCACGATCCAAGCCGCCGCCCAAGGCCGAAAACGCACGGACAGACCCAACTCGGAGACGATCGTCCTGCTGACGAATCTGCTGGACGTTCCGGCCGAAATCATTGCCGCGCTGTACGAACTGCGCTGGACGATCGAACTGTTCTTTCGCTTCTTCAAACATGTGCTGGGCTGCCGTCACTTGCTGAGTCACAAACCCGAAGGGGCGATGATCCAAATTTACTGTGCCCTGATTGCCGCGCTGCTGATGAGTCTCACTCTCGGTGAAAATGTGGGCGTTCGAGGCTTCGAACTGATTTGCCTCTATTTGCAGGGTTGGGCAGAAGAAGACGAATTGCTTGCAGGAATACGTCGACTGGCCGCTCCGAAAAAGAAACACAACTAGATTCTGACGCTCGCGGAACCTCAAGTGTCGTCGGGCTCCTTAACGCTGCGCGGTTCTGGGCTCGCATCCGAGTTCCATCACCCTCTGATACCGCCAGATTCAATCTTTGATACACTGATCCATCCGAAATCGATCAACCTTCAGGCAGATTCTCTCAAACAGCACCAATCGAGCCGAACGAGCGTGGGCTAATGCCCTCCGGCTGATGAATAATCCGGTCTTGAGCGAAAAAGGAACATAGCGCGATGTCCAAACTGTTCGATCTGACCGGCCGCGTGGCCATGGTTTCCGGAGCCGCCAGCGGCATGGGGAAGGCCATGTCGCTCGCCCTGGCCGAGCATGGTGCCGATCTGATGTTGCTCGACTTGAATACCGACGGCCTCGAACAAACTGCAGCGGCCATCAGGGCCATCGGACGCAAAGCAAGTCCTGTCACCTGCAACGTGTCTGACCCCAATCAGATTCGGCCGATGTTCGCTCAGTTCGATCGTGAGTTTAGTCAACTCGATTTTCTCGCGAATGTCGCCGGCGAGGGGGTCCTCGGCAAACCGGAGGAAATCTCGCTGGAGGACGTTGAACAGGTCTGGCGGAACCTCGTCTTCGGGCGCTTCTGCATGTGCCAGGAGGGTGGCCGGCGCATGTTGAAACGCGGGAAGGGCAGCATCGTCAACATCGGCTCGCTGGCCAGTCTGACGGCGATGGGTCGCGGACACATCGCCTACAGCATGGCGATGGGCGCGGTCGCTCAGATGACACGCGAACTGAGCACCGAATGGAGCAGTCATGGAATTCGAGTCAACGCGATCCTCCCAGCTCAAGTTGTCAATCCAAGTCTCGAAAAACGGATGACGGCCGATCCAAAACTGAAGGACAAATTTCTCTCAGGAATCCCCACCGGTCGCATGGGGCAGCCGAACGACATTCAGGGTCTGGCGGTGTTTCTAGCGTCGGATTCGTCAGCCTGGATCACCGGCACGTTGATTCCCATGGACGGCGGCAACTTGGCCATGAACGCGGGCGGATCACGGCGGTATCCATCGTAAGCCACACGAAGCAGCCCGGCTGCCCCAAGGCAGCCGGGCTGCTGGCTATGCTGAATCAACCCACAGCCCCAATCTAGAATTGTCAGGCTGGAAAGCCCGACCTACGCACCCGCCTCTGGAGAGTCAGGCTACTTCGCCAGCAGCTTATCCATCAAGAAATCATCCGCCTTAGCGTACTTGTCCGACTTCGACGTCCCCGGAATCAGCAGGTGGCATTCGTGGCCGGCCTTGTCCGACTTCTCCTTCAGCTTCACGCCGTAGACCGGGTGATGAATTCCGTGTCCGGCGTCTTTGGACGGCAGCGTCATGTCGCTGCCATACGTCATGAACAGCGGCGGATCCTTGGCATCGACATGGTTGTAGGGTGAGAACTCGACGTACAGGTCGTGGTACTTGTCGTAGTTCTTCAGGGCTCCTTCCATCGTGGCCTCACCGACGGCCATGTTGATCATCCGGTGCTTCAGCACGTTCGGGCCCAGCCAGCCTTCGATCACCTTGGGGTCAATCGAGGTCTGCCCCGCACTAACGGCCGCGGCACACACCCGAGTTGACTCGCGCAGCACCGGATCGGTCGCCTTGGGATCGGCCAGGTCATCATGCAGCAGCAGCCACATCGAGGTACACGCTCCCGCACTACCACCGGTCAGGGCGATGTGCTTGGTGTCGATCTGCCAGTCAGCGGCCTTGGTTCGCAGGAACTGGATGGCTCGAGCGGCATCATGCACGGGCGCGGGCAGAGGTGCCTGGCCGCTCAGCCGATAGTTGATCGCAGCACACGAAATCCCCTTGTCGAGGAACGGTTGATAGCGTTTGGTGTCCTGCTTCTTGTCGCCACCGGTCCAGCCGCCGCCGTGAATGTAGACAAACAATGGCCGCGGCCCGTCCCCCTTGGCCTGCCAGAAGTCGATGACGTTGCGCTCGTGCGGTCCGTAGGAAACGTCAGCATGAGTCGGAGGAATCTGCGCCGGCGGATCTGCCGCGAGGAGCGTTCCACTCAGAGCCGCCAGGGAGACGAAGAGGGCGATCAATGCTTTCATGAGTTGTTCCTCAAGGTGAGATGAGATGACCAGTCACCGCATGACGCAGGAGGATAACACAGGAAAACTCGCCCGACCACCTTGCAGCCCTACTACGCATAGTCACTCCGGTCCCATCCGGTCGCTTTCACTTCGTCTTCGGCAATCGCCTGCAGATCAATCTTGGCTCTCAATTGGTAGAGGATCGAGCGCCACGCAAACTGACAGCGAGCCACCGACGGCGTGTTCGGCCGAGCCCGGCTATACCGCTTGCGAACCATCTCCGCGAAGAGGTCGATTCCCCGACGAAAGTCGGCCTCGTCACCGAAGTCATAGTCGCCGCCACGATACCGCGACATCCAGCACCACTGAGCGTACTCGTCGGTCACCCGCAGGCGATCGGTCTCTTCATCCCGAATGTCGCTCCACTCTTTCAGGATCGGAATGCGATCCTCTTCGAGTCCGGTCGTCATAGCCCGGTCGAGCCTCCGGTAACGTTCCCACTCATCCCCTTCGATGGGCAGAATCAGGCCGAAATCGATGACGCCCACTCGACCGTCGTCGGCGATCAGGAAGTTGCCCGGGTGAATATCGACATAGAACATGCGGCCCGCGTACATCAATCGATACCAGGCTCGCAGGATCTTCCGGCCCACTTCGTTGCGTTCCTCCTGCGACGGATTTCGGGCGAGGAACTGCGCCAGGTGGACCCCCTCCAGCCGCTCCATCGTCAGCACGCGCGCGGTCGAGAACGGCGGATACACTTGCGGGATCACGATGCCGTCGGAGTCCCGGAACAAGGTCCGCGCCTTCCGCAGATGAGTCGCCTCGAGTTCATAATCGGTCTCCAACTCCAGCCGAGCCCGCAGGTCGTCGAATTGCTCCTTCGTGCATTCCCAATCGCGAGTCAGCCGCGCGGGCAGCAGGAACAGCATCAGATTGCGGAAATCGGACGAGATCGACCGGGCGATCCCCGGATACTGGATCTTCACGGCCACCTCTTCGCCCGTCTTCAGCCGCGCCCCATGTACTTGCCCCAGCGACGCCGCGGCAAAGGCCTGCTTGTCGAAGGCGGCGAACACGTTCTCGGGATCGTCGCCCAGTTCGTTATGCACCATCTCCTTCAGCAGCGACCAGTGCATCGGCGGCGCATCGAAGTGCAGCCGCTCCAGCGTGTCGACAAATTCGCGCGGGGCGATGTCAGGGAAGTTGGCCAGAGTCTGCCCAACCTTCATCACGGCCCCGCGCAGGTAGCCCATCGAATCGAGCATCCGGACGGCCGTTCGCCAATGCGTTTCCGCCAGCAGCCGCTGGTTCTGCTCGGCGTTCTTGAACCAGCCGCGCAGCCAGTGAAACAGGTACGCGGCGGCGATCTTCGCCTGCAGCGAACCGAGCGCCGTGAACCGCTGCAAGCGACCCACCGGCACCGGCAGCCGCGAGGCCCGGGCCAGCACCTCGGGCGTACCCGCGGGCAAAGGTGCCGTCTCTTCGGCCGGTTCAGGGAGTGCCGCGATCAATTCTGGAACAGTGAGTGCCATGATCCTCCACAACCTTTCATCATCGAGATTCGCCGGGCCCGGGTTGCAGCCAGGCGACGAACATCGCCAGGGACTGATCGAGCAGGGCGAGCGTATCTTCTTGTTTGGGTGACGTGTCCCCGGCCCAGAAGGCCAGCAGGCCGGTATACAGGGTCCAATAGAGCTGTACGGCTACCGGCGAGAGCTCGGCCACACCAGCTCCCCGAGCAATCCCCGCAACCAGTTCGAGATGCTCGACGCGCAGCGAGTCACCGGGACCCGCCCGCGTTCCCGAGACCAGCGGAGACAGCGACGTCTCCAGCAGCGGAAGGATGAACTTCCGCAACGGCTTCAGTTGCCGCAGCTCGGCGGCGATCAACGCGAACAGCCGTTCCGCCAGCTCCCCGCCCACTTCCGCCCGGCCAAAACTCTCTCGAGCCTTCACCAGCAACTCAGCCGCCACCGCCCCGACGATCGCCTCTTTGGTCGGGAAGTAGTTAAACAAAGTCCCGGTCGCGATCTCCGACGCCACGGCAATATCCCGAGTCGTCGTCGCCTCGAACCCCCGCGTCCGAAACAAGTCGAGCGCCCGATCCAGGATCCGTTGCCGAGTCGCCAGCTTCTCTTCCGCAGTAATCCGCATCCCACCGCTCCGGGCCACTGTAGCCCGACACTCTGAGTCAGGGCCACTTAAACTAATGTGAGCACAGTCACATTGTACCCCGAGGCACGTCGGCGTCAAGAGATAAACTGAGCACGCTCACAAAACGAAACCTTCGTAGCGTGGACACTCCTGTGCGTCATCGTCTCTCACTCTTCACCCTACAGGCTTACGCCATCTGCCTCACGTGGGTTAGAATCGTGATTCTTCGGCCTCTCTAAGCTTTCTGCTCGGAAAACTTGAAACACAGAGACACAGAGGACACGGAGGTCGTGTGGCTTGTTTCTCCTCAGTGTACTCTGTGCCTCTGTGTTTCAAGATTCAGTTCCATGACCACACCTCTCGCCCCTGAAAAGCCGCAGTCGCGTCGAGCCCGTTGGGTGTTGCTTGGCCTGTGCGGACTGCTGTCCGTGGTGGGATTGTGTCGACTGGTGTATCCCGCCGTGCGAGTTCCGCACTTGCTGGCCCGCTTGCGACAACGCGGATTCCAGGTCAGCACGACGCCGGTAGTTCAAAGGTGGCGCTCCGTCTAATTGTCAGACTTGTGCCAAGACCGGCTCCTCCGGGCTATCACGGTGAGACGCGACGCGGCGAATTGCGATGCGACGGATATCGCCGACACCCTGCTCGCGACGAGCGGAAGCCAGTGCCTGGAGTTCCTTCACGAACTCGATCTTGGGAATGGCGCTGCCGTCGACGTCTCCATCAGCGGGCAGATCGATCGCGACGTTGAAGTCAATGGGCTCATAGCGAGGGTGAGTCGGGAAAGGCGGACGAGTCTGTGATCGTGGCAGTGTCCGAGACTGATCAGCCCGGCGCCGACGACCGAGCCCGACCGCTCTTCCGCACGAACAGGTAGATCAGAGCCCCAATGAAATGCAGGAAGAAGATCACCAGGAACCACAGGATCTTCTGCTCGGTCGTCTGCTCATTTGTCAGCGCATCGATCAGCATCCACAGCCAGAAGATCGTGGCTGCGATTCCGACGATCCAGAACACCGCCATCAGCACCATGAGGCCGCCGAACAGACCGGCCGCATCACCGACGTCCGGAGCGGCTTGAGCGAACAATGTGAATGAACTCATCATTTACCCCTTTGCGACGAGCCGGAAGGAGGACTGTCGGCGGTGGCAGAGTAAGCAAAACCGGTTGTGGGCACTCGTTTGGCTCAACAATTCCAGCACACGACGAGGTGCTGCAGAGGTTTGTGAGATTAACAAAGAGCATTTCGCGTACCGATATTCCTCGAAGGGGCTCGTAGTAATCTCATTCATAAGGTTCGCAGGAGGACGCGGGTGGAATGCCACGGGGCCCGACTGTCCGAGCAGGGTGCGCCGGCTAGCACGCAACCCGGGTCTGCGGGAGGCTTTCAAAGAGTAAGGCTGCGATCGATGGAATGGCCAAGAAAACCCTGTCAAAACCGGTTGTGGCACTCGTTTGGCTGAACAATTTCAAACTACGTCCAAGTGATGCAGAGGTTTTGTCAGATCGACACAGGTGTCCCAACTTTCCTTGATCCAATGCTCTCATTCCTTCGTTCCCGTTGATGGGCGAGCTGCGACACCCCTATTTCCGGGAGTATGGCGCGGATATCGCTGACGCGAGCAGTGAAGGACGGGCCGATGTTGCTAACCGTGTTCCAGCCGGTCAGGACGCACAAGGTCAAACGCCAGCGGCAAAACTCGGAACAAGCATGGACGCGCTGGGCCTGGGCTGCAGTTGTGATCTTGGGCTACCCCCTGAGCTTTGGCCCGGTAATGCTACTCATCGCCCATGGCATCTTGCCTGGCGCTTGCTTCTATTTGTACTTGCCGCTCATCCTCCTTGGCCTGGCCTTCGAGCCCATCTTGGCACTGATGTATTGGTCGGTTCACTTCTGCACGCGGTTGTTGTACTGACCGGTTGCGAAGCCACCTGACGTCGATCAATCAGGAATCACTTCGAATTGAATCGGCTTGGTCATTGCCAAACCTGTTTGCTCGCCTTTCGGCAGGGAACCCAGGCGAACCCGAACGGTATATCGACCCGGCGGCAGGTCCAGGCGCTGCTTGTCAGACAAGCGCTGCCAGCGACTATCAAGTTGGAGGTCGTGCAGCGGATGTCCCTGATAGGCGTTCCAATTGCCGGTCACCTTGGAATCAGAGTTCGATTCACGCGCGTACCATTGGCCATTGACTTCGACTTCACACGTGACGAGCGGTTCATTGAATACGACTGAACCGCCGCCGGAAGCGCTGCGGGCCTCGATGTTGACGACTTGTGGTAATCCCCGCGGCCAGACGATTCGATTGGTGTGGGCCCGGATGCTCAAGTCATCCACGGGGGCACTCCACGTGGCTTCTTCCTCTGCTTGAGGCAGTTGCCAGGGCAAAGCCGGTTCTTCCCATGGATGGGCTGCATAGTGATCCACCCACGTTTTGATTTGCTTCAGGGTCCGGCGGTTCTGTTCAATCTCCTCGGGCGTGCCGTCACGATTGAGATCGCCAATCCAGGGAATTGCCAGGCCATTGCAGGCGAGTTGATTGTCGATGATCGTCAGGTTGTAGTAGTTCCGGATGTCCGGGTTTTCAAAGTCCAGGCAGCTTAGCAGGGCCGGGGCCGCCTTGTCGCTCGTATAGAGACGCAACAGTCGCGGGGCATCGCCGATCGATCTGGTTCCCCTGCGAGATTTAATCACGGGGACCAGCCACTGCGGATCGATGGCCTGCTTGTAAACTTCCGCCAACGTGCGGATCACTGCTTCACGAAAGTCAATATTGGCGTGCGTCACAAGGGGCAGCAGTGCCCGCACGCCTTGGCCGGAGGGAAAGTTGAGTATCCCGTCCAGCGCGGCCCGGCGGAGCAGGTCATCTTCGCTGCCAAGTGAGCGTTCGAGGGTCGCGAAGACTCGCGGAGACTTCGTGGCCCCCATCGCCCGCAGGATCGCAGCGCCGACTGCTGGTGTCGAGTCGGGCAGTCTTTGGATGAGAGCATCAACAGCGTCACCGGTCTTGCTCCTCCCCAGCGAGTTTGCGGCAGTCGTGCGAATCAACTCGTCGGCGTCGGACAGGGCTCGAATGAGTGTTTGCACGGCCACTTTGTCAGTGAACTGCCCGAGCGCCGCAACGACGGCCACGCGCACAGACAGTTGTTCGTCGTTCCTGGCCTGCAACAAGACTCTCAGCGACTCGGCCGTGGTGACCTTGCCCAGGCCAGCCGCGGCAGCAATGCGATGTTCGGTATCCCCCGTGGTGATCAATTTCGAGAAGCCCGGCACCGCGTCGCCCTTGCCGAATGAACTGATCGTGTCGACCAATTCCGTCAACGCGGCGGATCCCGTCTGTCGACTGCGTTCAAACAGTTCGTCGAGCACCCGCTGCACGTGGGCTGGCTCGCGGGGAAGAATCGTCAGCTTGTAAGACGTCACGACAGGGACATTAAACTTCTGATTGCCTTCGTTCATCCAATGCGGCGTCAGATCGAAACGGCAGGACACCGTGTATTCGCCCGGCCCGGGGAAGGTGCGGTAGGTCGCCAACTGGACTGTCTCGACGGCAACATCCCGAGCTCGCGCCGTGCGCCACATCACGAGCCCGCCACCGTCATCAGGGCTTCTTCCCTCTTGTGCCAGAGGGTCGGCCAACGTGTTTCCGCCGGCATCCTTCGCTTCGATCTTGAAGCGGCCATGTCGCCCGGTACCCCGATAATCCGCTCCGAACCCGAATGCGAAGACCTCGTCGCTGAGATTCCGCACAACCATCGTCACAAACATCGGTTCGCCCGATACCAGCGTCGTCTTGTTGGGAACGAATCCGGCTTCGAGCGATTGAGTTCCGATGACGTACGGCTTCAGCCACGTCGCCAGTTCCTCGAGTTTGCGAACCCCCGGAGGCAGCATGTTGAGCGTGACCACGTTCGTGAGGAGTTGACTTTCAAGTCTCGCGACGACGGATCCCAAGCCGATCGAATAGCGTCCCGGCGTGAGGTTGTAGGGATCCCAGTCGGGCGAACTTTCCTCTCTCAACGACGCCAATGTCACGGTATGGCTGATTGATTTGCCAGGTTCCAGACCGATGATTTTCTTCTCATCAAATCGAATCTGAGGCACCAGCCAGCGGTTCTCGTTGGTGGGGGCACGTCGGTGCTGGTCTTTGAACAGGAACAACAAACCGGGACGCTTGCGAAAGTCTCCGATCAGCGATTCCGCCTGCGCGGCCGTCACGGGCTGGCCTCCTTGATTACGGACCTCGAAGACAAACCACGGCAATTCCCACGACTCAAACTCGGTGCGGGGCGCGCTCAGTCGGAATTGAAGACCATCGACAGGCTCGCTCCAAGCCCCTTCCTTGACGACGTCGCCCGCCGCCTGCCGGCCCGCCGGTGGAACTTGAGCAACCTGATCGGAGGCTTCTGCGGCGTTGGCCGTCAAGCGAACAGAGTGCAGCATCGACATCGGCAAGACCAGTCCCATCAATGTCACGACGATCCCGAACCGCAGCCCCGCAGTGGCGCGACCCCGACTCAACGAGCCGTTCAAGATCATCAATAAGCGGCTCTCCATGCGCGACGGGCGGGCCATCGACAGTGCCCCGCACGCCGCCAGGTCGTGCCGGCTCAGCCCCGCCGCGACCCCCACCAGATGGGCCGCATATTCGGGAGCAGGAACTCCGCTGGACAAGACCAGATCATCGCAGGCCTGCTCCCGTTCAATATCCATCCGCCAGATTGCCAGCCAGGCCAGAGGGTTCAGCCAATGCAAGGCACAGGCCACTTGAGCGACCAACTGCGTTTGACAGTCCCGCCGCTGCACATGAGCGAGTTCATGCATCAACACCGATTGCAATCGAGCGTCGTCCCAGTGTTCCGCATCCATGGGCAACAGTAGATGCGGCCGGAAGAATCCCCACGTCATGGGAATGCGGCGATCGCGGCTTAAGATAAGTCGAATCGGAGATCGAATCGCCAGCGACGAGGCAACCCGCTGGACGCTCTCCCACAATGCTCCCTGCGTCACACGGCAACTCCGCCGAGCCAGTCGCCACAGGCCGAATTGACTGACCAGCAACCGCAACAACAACGCCACCGCTCCGACCGACCAGATGCTGATCAACCACACGGAAGGGAGTTGTCGTCTCGCCACACCAGCCACACTCGTGGGGGTTGATGACGACAACGCTACTCGATCCCCAAACTGCGAAACGGAAGCTGTTTCGTCGGAACGAACGCCCCCGACGGGAGTCCACTCATACCCGATTTCCTGGCCTGCAGGTGCATTGCTCGCAGGTAGGGTTACCAGCGTGTCGGCCGAAAGTTCACCAGAAGCCAGAAATGCACGGACCTCGGATTGAGCTTGGGCCGAGGAAGCCTGCTGACCACCTGGCACTGTGCTGGAATTCGATCCCGACGCCCCCATCCATGCCGGCAGCACCTCCCAACCCGGCAGACATGCCGACAGCATCGGCAGCAACAGCAAGCCGACCATCGCAGCAAACCAGGCCAGATGTCTTTTGGCGGCCGAACTCCGCCGAAAGCAGATCAGACCCATCGCGACCAGCGCCAGCAGGACGACGCCTTTGGCCAGCATGTCCACGACGACCGGCAGCGCCTTATTCGCCAAGCCTTGGAAGTCCGCGAAATTCGCATTTGTGAACATGGTCAGTCCCCTTTCTTGCGCGACTCGCGGATCAACCGCAGCAATCGGCGAGCTTCATCGTCGGGTATGCCATCCTTGTTGCCTGTCAGATGCGCCGCCAATGCGCTTTCGATCGATCCTTCGAAGAATGTCGCCAGCAAGTGTTGCAGAGCCTGAAAGCCGGCGTTCTGTTTGGGCTGAGTGGGCAGGTAGACAAACTCTCTCCCTTCCTTGCGGCGGCGAACATGCCCCTTGTCTTCCAGGATCCTCAACAGCGTCCGAATGGCCGTGGCGGTGGGAGCGTCCGGGAGTCCCTCCTGGATCTGGAGGACCGAAGCCTCTTTGCGGGCGTAGATCAGGTCCATGATCTGCCGTTCTCGGCGACTCAATTCGGACGAGTGTGCCATGTCAGAATCCTGATGAGCGATTTGACGAACGTGACGCGTTGAAGACTCGTCACGCCAAAATTTTAGCGTTACCGCCACGGCAAGTAAACACCGAACGCCAAAATTTTAGCACATCACAGAGAGCCGCAGAAAGCAGCCTGCTAGATCAGGGTCAAATCAATTCCTTGATGGGATCTCGATCATCCAGAACATACTGCGGACGACCGTTGTAATCGGGAATCGTCGCCGAGGGATCGATCCCGAGCACGTGGTACACCGTGGCGAGGACACTCTGCGGATTGTAGGCCCGAGTATTCGGGGTCTCGCCGTTCGAATTGGTCGCGCCGACGTACTGTCCCATCTTCAGCCCGCCGCCAGAGAACAGCACGCTGCCGGCGGCTGGCCAGTGGTCGCGACCACCAAACTTGTTGATCCGCGGCGTACGTCCGAACTCACCCCACACCACCACGCACACGTCGTTGTGCAGACCACGCTCGTCCAGGTCAGTGATGAGTGCCGAGATGCAGGCATCGTAGAGCGGCAGGAGCGTGCGATATGACTTAAACAGCGATGGCAGACCCTCCGCACAGTGGTGGTCCCACAGTCCGACCTGCAGTGAAACAAAGGGAACTCCGGCTTCGACCAGCCGACGGGCACGGACGAACGCTTCCCAGTCCCACGCCACCGGTGTGGGCGAATGCGAGTACATGAATTTGTTGCCGGCGGCCCGGTAACGGTCGAGTGTCCCCGGCTTCTCGTCGGTCAAGTCGAATGCCTGGCGCGCTTTCCCCGTCGTCAGCATGTCGAAGGCCTGACGCGAGTACTCGTCGACGCCCAGCATTTCACCGCGTGCATCAATCTCTCGGGGCAGAGTGTCGAATTGTGCCAGCAGTTCCTTCCGGTTCTGCAACCGCGACAAGTCCACGCGTCGGCTCAGCTCGAGATCCTTCAATCCTCGATTGTCGGGCACAAAGGCGCGGTGTTGCGATCCAACCCACAACGGTTGTTCCGCTTCGGCGATTTCCTGATCATCGCCTTTCAGACTGACGAATTTCGGCAATGCGGGTGCGTGTCGTCGTACGAGGCGGCTGATGTACGACCCCAGCGATGGGCGGCGATCACGCTTGGGATATCCGGTGAAGATCTCGATCCGCTGGTGGTCGGGCTCCTGCCAGGTCGCGCTGAGTACCACGGCGAATTTGTCCGCGATCTTCGCCTGCTGTGGCAGAAGTTCGCACAGGTCCATGCCTTCGACGTTTGTCCTCACCGCCTGGAACTCACCACGGACGTCGGCCGGTGCGTGCGGTTTGATATCATATGTATCGAGGTGGCTGGGACCGCCACCGAGACAGATCATAATGACCGACTTACCCCGGCCCTCGGGTTCCACGGCGCCCGCCGCCTTCAGACGCAGGAACTGCGACAGCGTCAACCCGCCGAATGCCAGCCCGCCAGCCGTCAGAAAGCCGCGGCGATCAGTTTGAACGTGCAGCTGTGTCATCTGGCATTTCTTGTTCGAGGAAGCACGCACGAGAATGAAGCTCAAAACTGGGGCGATGGTGTAAAGTGACGGCTTTGACGGGCCTCCCGTTCTATGCCGTTGTGATTCCGACTCACGCGTTCACACTTCCTTGGGAACGACAAACGGGGCTCGATATTCTCGCGTGAGGAACGCATTCGCCTGCTCGGCACCATCGCCGACGTATCGCTCTGCCTGAGGATCGAGCGTGAGGGTTCGGCCCAGCCGATAGTTCTGCTCGGCCAGCTTGATGCCGACGCCTGTGAGGTTCTCCTGAATGTTCTTGAACGACTCCACAACGACGGCATTATCGCCCAGCTTCTGCGCTTTCTGCTGGAACGGGAGGTCCTCGCCGAGTCGATACGAGGCATTGGCACTGTGAATCAGGCTGCACGAGTGGTGCCCCAATTCCACATCAGCGTTGCAGTCAGACACCTTGCCGCTGCGGACCGCATGGAGAAAACTGCCCCAGGCACCGCCCGGAGTCACGTGCACATCAAATTTGTCCAGACCCTGCGCTGAGCCGCCTCCCTTGGGAGTGAACTTCCCATCGGAGATCATGCCTTCGGTCGTGTAGTACTCGTTGGCCACTTTGAATTTGAAGGGGGAATCGGCTGGCTTGTCGACCAGGCCGCGGACTTCAAACAGCAGGAGTGCGTCGGGATACTCGAAGACCGCCATCTGCATGTTCGGGGTTTGTCCCTGGTCTCCCTCGGCGAATCGACCACCCAGGCTCCAGACTTTAGTCGGCAGCGTCGCCCCCTTGATTGCCCAGCGGGCCACGTCCAGTTCGTGAATGCCCTGATTGCCAATGTCGCCGTTGCCGAATTCCCAGAACCAGTGCCAGTTGTAGTGCACCAGGTTCTTGTGATAAGGCTGCTCGGCCGCGGGGCCCAGCCAGATGTTGAAGTCGAGTTCCGCCGGTGGCGTTGCTGTGGGCTTGTTGCCAATGCTCCAGCGGGGTTTGCAGCAATATCCCTTCGAGACCAGCAGCTTGCCATACTTGCCGGACTGCACGGCGGCGATCTCGTTCGCCTTTCCCGCACTGCTGCGCTGCTGGGTGCCGTGCTGCACGATGCGGTTGTACTTGCGAGCCGCCTCCACGCAGCGTCGTCCTTCCGTGAGATTGTGACTCAGCGGCTTTTCGACATACACATGTTTGCCGGCCTGGCAGGCCCAGATGGTGATGAGCGAATGCCAGTGGTTGGGCGTGGCAACGGAAATGGCGTCGAGGTTCTGGTCATCGAGTGCTTCGCGAATGTCCTGAAAGCACTTCGGAGCTGTGCCCCACTTCTTGGTGATCTGCTGGCTGCGCGACTCATGCAGGCTGGAGTCGGGATCAATCAGGTGAGTGACCTGACATCCTTCCAGACCGATGTACTGTTCGATGTGTGCATTCCCCTGGCCGTGAATCCCGGCGACCCCCACGCGAATGACGTCATTCGCCCCAATCACCCGTCCCGACGATTTGGTTCCGGCGATCGTAAACAGTGGAAACATCGCGCTGGCCGCAGCCGCCGTTTTGAGAAACTGGCGTCGGTTGGTTCTCTGCACAGTGAGTTCCTCTGCTGGTTTGGGGTACAGCCGTCATCTGGCGCAGACCTTGCGGTAGATGTGCGTGTCAAATCGACACGTCGCATAAATACTACTTCACAGGACTATTGACTTTTAAAGCATAGCCACAATTCCTAACGGTGATGATACTGAATCGACCAGCAAGATCATCTCGCCTTAGAAACTCGTCAAGCCGCATCTTCGCCGTCTGTGCATTTGACTTAAGTTTGTCTTGGGCGATCTGTGGCATCGCCTTACCATTTTCCACGCCATCCATGAATTCCAAATAACCTACTGGCTCGCCATTTGCCGCAAGAAGTTTGTCCAGTGCAAGCAGTAATCCGCGATGCTGGGGATCAGCTTGGAACAGGACTGCGCGGCCGGCTTTAATCTGCAATAGTTTCCAATCGATCCAAATCACCTCCGGACTCGCAAATGCTTCCTCGACATTAAAGAACACACCTAGAATCCCCGTCTCAGTTCTCGTCTTGCGGACCTCGACAATGGTTTGCTCGGGACCATGGGGCTCTCGCCAAATCTTCGTAGTTCCGACCGGGAGATCTAAGACGGCCTTGTCGTTTCGAGCGTACTTCTTGGCCAGAGCCTCGACATGGATATCCTCATCCCTCTTGCCAATAATGTCTTTGATATCCAGCTTTGGATTGTTCGTCAATTGCCGCACGTCCTGCAAGAACGCATTGTTGATGTATACAAAGCGCAATTCATCATCCTTGCAAAACACAGGGGTATCCATACTGTTGAGAATGCTCCACGGCTGATAAAGCTTGCGCAGATCGTCAATGACCCGCGACGTCTGCGATGCATCCCAGTAGTATGCCTGTACTCCAATCCGCTTCCCGTCATTGGAGTAAACCGGGACTTTGAGCACACGAACTCGACCAGACTCACAACCGTGCTTTTCAATTCTCTGATCACGCTCCCCGGTTTCTAATACCTGGATATCGACATGGCGGTAGTCCGCTGCGGTCTCAGAAAACAACGTCCGGTCCGTCTGGCCAAGGTAGCCGTCATCGCTGACTATTCTCCCATTTGAAATCAGCTCCGAGACGAAAGCGCGATTGCCCTGGGTAAAGACGAGATCGAACGCATTTTCGACGCTCACCTCCTTCGATAAAGCAGGATTGCGCTCCCACGCGACATTGCGGTGCACCTTCTCGAAGGTACGAATTCCAATCTGTTCGAGTAACGGATTGTTGATCCCATACGTACACAAGATTTCCTCAATGTCGGCTGGGAGGCGCACATCCTGGACGGCAGTCGCAATCGCGCAAATCCTGCCCTCCCGGTCCCGTATGGAAGCATCGTGAAACACGACCGGCACAAGACTCGCATTGTCCCTCCGGCTCAAGACAGTATGCTCACTGTGTGAAAGTGGCTTCCCTGAAAACTTCGCCGCAAGTTGCGACTCGAATTCGGTTCGCATGGTTTCGGGAACCAGCTCCTCGGCGTTAAACGGTCCTTCTGTCAGGCCGAGCAGTTGTTTCTCAAAAGCATTTGTCGTTTTGACGACAAAGTGTTCTGCGTCACGTCTTTCGATGATGTGCATTCCGAGATTTCGATCTTGCCAAGGCAGATTCAAAAGCTCTTCGTAGGCAGACTTGTATGATCTCAAGTGCTGTTGCTCCAGCACATATCCACCAATGTCGACAATAGCGCCGGCGACAATTTTCTCTTGCTGGTCGGGATTAATGACACGCGCCACGTCTAGTGCAACTATCTGTGACCGATCTCGCGCCGCATAAATCATTTCGCAGGCGTATACTTTGCCGCATCGTTTATCGACCTCGTCGGCCCAAAGTCTCCGGGCCCCACCGGTGTGATCCCCATACAGCACAGACGCTGGTAAAGACCGTAAAGCGCTGGCGTCGTACTGGAACAGATACTGGAAGTGTGAATTGGTGTAGAGAATCTCTCCTGAGTGGAGTCTGGCCACGTAGAATGGGACCGGAATATTGTCTCCGGTGGAAATCAATTTGGAGAAAGGTTCAGCTACCTCGATCATCTCAGCGCTTCCTACAGCCTTTGCAGCGTCATCGAATCCGAACCCAACGAAGGAGTGTTTCTGGGAAGTGTGCCCGTTGTTGGTTCTATGGGGGGGAGTTGCTTGCGAGGGGAGTTCTGGTCTGGAGGCGGTCGATCCTATCCGTGTAGGCGGGAGGAGGGCTGCGGGCATGGTTGTGGACAAAGAAGTTGCGGCACTGACTATCCCTTTCGCAACGTCGGTGAAAGCCTCGTCTTCACTGGACCATGATGCGACCGGTACCGCATCCTTCGGAAGAGCTTGTAAACGTCCAAAAGGAGCGTCGCTCCAGTTGCATGGGCGGACTATTACCGGTATTACGCGCGCATTGCCTGCGGCATGGCGTTGCATCGCAAACTTTAGTTCCACGCCATAACAGTAGTCTGAGTTCAGGAAATCAGCACTAACCAGAAGCAGAACTATCTGGGCCGTCTTCAGATTCGACTCAATGCATGAGTCAAAGTTAGCACCTGGTTCGATTCTGCGATCATGCCACAGAGCTATCATACCGGTGCGTTTGCTCAGCGCCAAATGCTTTTCAAGGTCGTTGCGGTATTTCTCATCTTTGTGGGCATAGCACACGAAGACGCTGATTGGTCGCTGCATTTGGTTTGTCCTGCCGAACGGTTCGTGGAGCGAGTCGGCACGGCAGACTGTAGAGGGGTCATGTGAAATCATTGTGTCGCCTTAACTGTGCTGGATGACAATCGGTCCGCTGAATAAGACGAAGCTGAATGCCAGACTGAGTACCGAGGGTGACGACCGGCATCCGGTTAGCATCGTCTTATCACTCAACTCGAGAGCGATGTTGCTCAGTCTCTGCAGGTCCACATTCTTTGATTTGAAGCTGTGCCGCCCTTTCCAGCACAGTGGGATCCGAAGCTTGGAATTCACGTGACTTGAAGTCGCGGC
>JADMIO011281637.1_pt1 | contig 62199 bp, 51 predicted proteins | sample 8958161 | NCBI WGS metagenome assembly JADMIO01 (sample SAMN16585339, study PRJNA669376) | soil metagenome | isolation source: Crop rotation soil | place: USA: Cullars Rotation, Alabama | collected 2011 | reverse complement strand
GCCGCGACTTCAAGTCACGTGAATTCCAAGCTTCGGATCCCACTGTGCTGGAAAGTCGACTTCCGGCGCCGCATAGCCGCGGCCCGAATTGAGCGCGACCGACAGGCCGGAGCGCAGCGCCAGCTCACGCTCGTCGCGATCCCGCCCCGCCGGCAACGTCTCGAGCACCGAGAGCGCCTGCGTCAGACAGCGGATCGCCTCCTCGTGTGCCGAGAGCCGCACGGCGAACGCCGCCGCGCGTTCGAGGAACGGAACGGCGCGTGCCGGCTGACCGCCGCGATCGAGGTGCATCGCAATCGACGCGCTGACGTCGTCCAGTCGATCGGCGAAGAGCAGCTCCATCCCTTGCGCGATCCGCCGGTGGATCAATCGCCGACGCGCCGGCCCGATGCCGCTGTACGCCACTTCGCGGATGCGGTCGTGACTGAAATCCCACCGCTGATCCGCCTGAACGCGGACGATATGGCGGCGCCACAACTCGTCGAGCGCGCGGACGAGCGTGTCCTCCTCGAGGTCGCTCGCCTGCGCAAGGATGTCGAACCGGAAGTCGCGTCCCACCGCTGCCGCGACCTCCGCGGCCGCTCGCGCCTCGTCGGAGAGCAGGGCCAGCCGCGCCGCCACCACGGACTGCACTTCGGGCAGCGCGTGATCACCCGCGGCGCCGGACTGCTTTGCCAGTTCCATTCGTCCGCGTTCGACGATGAACAGGGGATGACCTTCGGTTTCGCGAAACGTACGCGCCAGTGCCGCGTCGTCCAGCGGATGCTCGGCGACCTCGCCGGCCAGTTGCGCGGTGGCCGTCCGATCGAGCGGGCCGAGCGCGATGGCGGTCACCGCAGCGTCGCGTTCGAGGTGACGGATCAGACGTCCCAGCGGGGGATTGTCCTGCTCTTCCTCCGCGCGCACGGTTCCGACGACGAGACATCGCGTCCCCGACGCGGACCGCACAAAATATTGCAGCCATTCGATGGTGTCGCCATCGGCCCATTGCAGATCGTCCACGACGAGCACGAGCGGAGAGGCCGAACGGAATGCCTGTGCGAGCGCCTCGAAAAAACGCAGGCGCTGCCAGCTCTCGAGCTGCTTGTCTGGTGCGGGCACGTCAGGGCGTTCGGCGAGCAATTCCGGGCGGAGTCTGGCGACATCGGTGGTCCACGTCGGCTCGAGCCGCATGAGGGCAGGTCGAAGGGCATCGTTCTTCAGCCACGCGGCGATCGGCGCGTACGCCAGGCGGCCTTCCCCCGCATAACATCTCGTCGTCACCGCGGTGACGCCGTTCAGCCGCGACCAGTCGATCAGTTCTTCGGCGAGCCTCGTCTTGCCGATGCCGGCTTCGCCGCGAATCAGGAACAGCTTCGTCCGGTCGGGCGCGGTGGTTCGCCAGGAGTTGAGCAGCGTGTGCCATTCCGGCTGCCGGCCGACGAGCGGATAGACGCCGGTCCGCGGCGGTGCCGTCGTCACGGGCGCCGTGGCGTCGTCGAGGTCGAGGACCTCGCGATACGTGATTCGCGTCGCCGCGCTCGGCTGCACGCCGAGCTCCTTTTTCAGGAGCGCGGAGCACTGCTGATAGAGGTGCAACGCGGTGGCGCGCTCGCCGCGGCGCGCGTGGCAGCGCATGAGCGCGCACCAGGCCGGTTCGTCGAGCGGATCCAGCCGCAGCAGCTGCTGCGCGTGCGTGATTGCATCCCCGTACGCGCGATCCTGCTCGAGAAGCCTCACGAGCTGCGACAGGACCCGTTTCGCACGTTCGCGCAGGCGTTCGCGGTCTGGGTCAATCCACTCGCCCGTGCAGTCAGGCAGCAAATCGCCCTGGTACACAGCCGCTGCTTCCTGGAGCGCCGCACGGTTGCCGTCAAGGCCGCGGTGGGCGGCAGCCTCGAAGGCCATGAGGTCCACGATGGCGTTGGCGCCTCCGCGCCAGGCGAGCGTGCGCGTGCCGGCGTCCACGAGCGCGTACAGTTTGGGGAAGTTCTCGCGCAGATGGTGCAGCTCGCGCCGGAGGTTGGTCAGCGCCTGCTCGTCGGTCGATTCCGGCCACAGCGAGCCGCCAACGCGCTGACGCTGGATCGCACCGGCGCGAGCGTGAAGCAGGAGAAACGCGATGAGCTGCTGTTGCCGGGCACTTGGCGGCCGGGCGGGCGGCCGGCCGTCGGTCGAGACACGAAAGCCCCCGAGTAAATCGACGCGGATCGGCGGGGCCGGCACGGCTCAAGATTACACGCGGTCGTGTTCATTCGATAAGAGCCGGACATCGCGGGGCTAGGGCCGTTGGTGTGCATGGTAGGCTGGTGCATGGATAACGATCCGCTCCTCCCCCGAAAGACGCCGCTTCAGGTGGTCAACTCCGATCAGAAGAAGCCGCACGGCCCGGTTGCCACGCGCGACCATGAGGTCATCAAGCAGTGGGCGAGGGATCACCAGGCCGAACCCGCCACGGGTCAGGCGACGAGTTCGGGCCCCGCATCCAGTTTCAGTATCCAGGATGGCGGCGCCGGCATTCGCTTCAACTTCCCTGGCGTTGGCCCATTCCGCCCCATCACGTGGGGAGAATGGCTGGAGCACTTCGACCAGCATCAGCTCACGTTCGTGTACGAGGAATCGTCGGACAACGAACCCCTCAGTCCGCGATATCGCATCGTCAAGACCAGCGAGTGGCCGGGTCAGCTCCTCTGATCGCGCTTGCGGCGACGAGGCCTTCGTCACGCCTCGGAGACTCTATGTCACGAACGATCGTCTATTGGACCACCACGGTGATTGTGTCGCTGATGCTGCTGCTTTCTCTGAGCTATCTCACGGGCAGCGAGGAAGTGGTCAGCGGGTTCGCCAAGGCCGGCTACCCGCAGCACCTGCGGATCGTTCTTGGGATCGCCAAGCCCGTCGCCGGCATCGTCCTTCTGCTGCCCGGCCTTGTGCTCGTGAAGGAGTGGGCGTACGTGTGCGTCGCGTTCGCCTGGGTGATGGCGTTCATCGCCGCCTACGCATCAGGGGAGCCTGTGGGGGTCCTGGTCATGCCACCAACACTCCTCGCTCTCCTCATCGTGTCCTACATGACCAGGCCCGCAAGCCGCCGGTTGATCCTGTCGCCAGCGGCTGCGTGAACGTGCTCGCAGCCTAGCGCCTGGCGATATGATCGCCCTCGAGGTGTGCGACTGAAATGGCTCGTTCGCCCCGACCCGAGATCCCACGCGATACGCTCGACCGCAATTGGATCATCCGCGCCACGGCGCGCGCGGCCGCCGATCTAGTTCGTGACGGCGTGGACATCAGGCGCCTGCGCAGCCGGGGTTTCAAGGCCGCGGCCCTCGACAAGGAGATCCTGCGCCTTCACAATCGCTCGTATTCGCTGCGCCTCCCCTTCGGGGAAATCGAGAATCAGCAGCAGTCCGGCAACTGCTGGCTGTTCGCGCCGACGGTGCTCGTGCGCGCAGCCGCGCTCCAGAACGGCCGCATCGGCGCGGGAGAGTCCTTTTCGGAAACGTACCTCTATTTTTTCGATCTGCTGGAGAAGGCGCGCGCGGCGCTGGCGCGCGTCCATCGCATCACCGGCCGCAAGGACCCGCTGGACGGCGACACGCTGCGCGAAGGGCTCAAACGCGAGGTGATGGGACTCGCCGACGGCGGCGAGTGGGAGTGGGCCTTCAATCTGATCGAGAAATACGGGCTGGTCCCCTCGCACTGCATGCGGGAAACGGCCAGCGCCCAGGACACCGTTGCACTGCGGGTCGACCTGCACGAGCGCCTCGCGCAAGCCACGCGGGCCATCGGGAGCCACCCACAGAGATACGCCACCATTCGCGATCAGACACTGAAGGACGTGGTGCGGATCCTGGTCGCCCACCTTGGCAGCCCGTGCGGCGACGTGCGACTCCGTCGTCGCACGCTGTCTCCCGTTGACTACGCGAAGGAAGTGGTTGGTTTCCGCGCCGGTGAATGGCGGGTGGTGATCAGCAACCCGTTGCTGCCCTTCAGCCGAGTCTACGAGCGGCGGGGTAGTGCCATCACCGCCGACGCGCCCCGCTTCAACCTCCGCCGCCTCAATCTTCCTCAACCGAGGCTGCGGGCTCTCGTGCGCGCCTCACTGGAAACGGGGTATGCCGTCGGCTTTTCGGCGGACGTGAGTCGCAACGACATCGATCTGGATCGCGGCATCATGCACCCGGCGATCTTCAATCGAACCCGCGTCTACGGCGCCGGGGTGATTCGCGATCTGCCACGCCGCGAGGACATCTATCTTGGTACCGCGTCTTCGAAACACGCGATGACGATCGCCGGCCTCGACAGCGCGACGCCCGATTCGGACCCGATCAAGTACAGGGTCGTCAATTCATGGGGCCGCGATTCGGGCGACCAGGGCATTTATCACATGTACGCGGAGTGGTTCGAGGAGAACGTCTTCAAACTGGCCGTTCACGAGAGCGTGCTCGATGCGCGCGAGCGCGCGGCGTACGATCGTCCGCAGCCGGCGCCTGGCGGCCGGTTTTATTGATCGGCCGGCCTGAAGGCCGGCCGCTACGTCGTGGGCTCGAGCCACGAGCCACGAGCCACGAGCCGCTATCTCTTCTTTCCAGCTTTCTTCGCCACAGACTTCTTCTTTGCGGTCTTCTTGGGTGGCGGCGCGGACTGATCGACGTTGGGATTGTCGCCGCACCACATCGAGTTGATGATAAGGAATGTTGGCGGCGCGGCCTCGGGCAACGCGTGCGCTGATGGTGTGAACATGAAATGACCTCCGTCACTGTGTTGCGCTGGCGATCGCGCCATACCGCGGGTCGGCGCGAAGAGCGGTCAGCTGCGGATTCCGCGCAATGACCCCGGAAGCATAGCCGCCCGCTTGCGCTTGCGCAATCCAATGCAAGGCCTCCTCGCGACGGTGGAGGAGTTCATATCCCACCGCGGCCTGATAAAGGACTTCCGGAAGATCGGGTCCGAGCGCCGCAGCCTGGGCGAGCAGCGGGAGTGCTTCCTTCTCCATCCCGAGCGCGGCGTAATAGCGGCCGATATCGGAAAGCAGATACGCGTTCCGGGGCGTTTCCTTACGCAGATCCGCCGAGAGCGCGATGGCTTTCAGATACGCTTCCTTCACCCTCGCCGCGTCCGCGTGCTGATCCTGATAGACGGCTGCCAGCAGCCCCCACGACCGGTACTGGTTCGGCTGCATCTCGATCGACCGTTCCAACATCTGGGCGGCGTCGCCATACTTTCCCGCTTCCGCCTGGACCATGCCGAGATTCCGAAAGCGGAGCGCGGTCGGTTCGAGGTCAATTGCCTTTTGAAACGCAGCCGCGGATTCATCCAGCTTGCCAGACCCCCGCAGCGCCAGGCCGAGGTTGTTGTACGCGCGAGGGTTGTCGGGCGTCAGGTCCGCCGCATGGCGGTACTGCTCGCCGGCCTCGGCCCACTTGCCGTGATTGAGATAGTGCTCTCCAAGTTGTTGCGCCAGCCCCCATTCGCTTGGAGCAAGGCTGACGGCTTTCTGCAGCGTAGGCTCGACCAACTCGGTGCGCCCTTGACGTGTGTAGAGATCCGCCAGCGCGCCGTACGCGGCCGCGTTGAACTTGTCGAGCCGAAGCGCCTCGTCGAGTTCGTGGCTCGCCAGGTCGTTCTGGCCGGTGAATGCATACAGGCTTCCTAGTGTCACGTGCGCCGACGCGAGATCCGGTGCGAGCGCCAAAGCCTTCCGCGTGAAGTCGCGCGCTGGATCGATGTACTTCGTGTCGCGCTGTTGGATGAACTGCAGGAAGTTCGCACGTCCCAGGTCGGCGAAGGCGGGGGCGAAGCGAGGGTCTGCCGCGGCGATCGTTTCGAGCAGCGGGATGGCCGTCTCGAGCGCGCGCGGCCGGTAGTAATGGGTGAGCAGGTCGTGCGCCTGCTTGTAGTCGTCCTCCTGCGCGGCGAGAGGGGCCGGCTCCACCGCTCCCGGCGTGAGCAGAGGCCTTATCTGAAAGAGGACGAAGACGATGAGAGCGGCCGCCATGGCCAGTGTTGCGAGCATCCACGGGCGCAGGCGGTGTGGCTTGGGCACGACCGGCGCGGCGACATCGCCTTTCGACCCCATGCCGATCGCGTCGGACAACGCCGTGATCATGTGTCCCATGCTCGCGAATCGCTTCTGAGGCGCAGGGTTGATGGCCGTCTCGATGACGTACGCCAGGGCCTCGGGCAGATCGGGCCGCAGATCGAGCAGCGCGCGGCGTGCGCCCGACGCATGCGCCGTCAACAGGCCTTGGATACCCAAGCCTTCGACCGCGTATCGGCCCGTCAGCAGATGGAAGAGCAGCATGCCGATGGCGTAGATCTCGCTCGCGACGTTCGCGGGTTCGCCCATCAGCAGCTCGGGCGCCATGTAGGCTGGCGTGCCGCTGGGATCGTCCAGCGCTCCGCGCTCGTGCGTGAGGCCGAAGTCCATCAACAGAATCCGGCCGCCCTCCTCGCGCATCACGTTCGCCGGCTTGATATCGCGATGGAAGAATCCAGCGGCGTGCACGGCGCTCACCGCCCTGCAGACGTCGATGCCGATGAGCGCGGCTTCCTTGGGGCCCAAAGGACCCTGAGCGGCAAGCAGCTCCGCCAGAGTCTTCCCCTGGACGAAGTCGCTCCAGAACCCGACCCGCCCTTCGTGGCGGTCGACGCCGTGAATCGGCACCACGTTGGGATGCCGGACCCGCGCCATCGCTCTCGCTTCGCGAAGCAGCGCGTGTGATTCGTCGTGTTGCGATCGCTCGCGGGGAAGGAGGAGCTTCAGGGCGACGGTGCGCTGGAGGACCGGGTCGAAGGCGCGGTAGACCTCGCCGAACGAGCCTCGCCCGACTCGGTGCAGGCGCTCGAACGGCCCCCAGCGTTCCAACGCCACTGATGGAAGGTTGGGGGCGCTCGCGCAGGTTTGACTCTCGGTTTCGTCCATCCGATCCGCGTCCGCCGGAGTGGTCAGTATACGAGGTGTCCAGCTCTATTCGTGGTGTCCGGCTTTAGCCGGACCTTGGCTGACGTCCGGCTGAAGCCGGACACCACGGTTCCGTGTGTTCGCATTCACCTTTGAGCTTTGACCGTGCTTCAATAGTGCGATGTCCATCCACCCAGGCGCCGGCACGCTCGCTCCGCGAGATCTTCTTGTCGATGTCGGCAAGCTTCGCACCGAGTATTTCCGCCACAAGCCAGACGTCGCCGATCGTTCCCAGCGCGTGAGCTTCGGCACCAGCGGTCACCGCGGGTCGTCGCTGCGTGGCGCGTTCAGCGAGGCGCACGTCCTGGCCATCACGCAGGCGATTTGCGAGTATCGCGCCGCCCAGGGCATCACGGGTCCGCTCTACATCGGCAAGGACACGCACGCGCTGTCGGACCCCGCTTTAGAAAGCGCGCTGGAAGTGCTTGCGGCCAACGGCGTCGAGACTCTCGTCGACGCCGCCGACGTCGCGACGCCCACCCCCGCCGTCTCGCACGCCATCCTGACGCACAACCGCGGCCGCACGTCTGGTCTGGCGGACGGGATCGTCATCACGCCCTCGCACAATCCCCCCGACGATGGCGGGTTCAAGTACAACCCGCCGACGGGCGGGCCGGCGGAAACGGCGGCGACCAGGTGGATCGAGGATCGCGCCAACCAGCTACTGGCTGGCGGTCTCACGGGGGTCTCTCGAATGCCGTACGAGCGCGCCCGCCGCGCCTCTACGACCCACCCGCACGACTTTGTCGGCGCGTACGTCGGCGATCTGGGGTCCGTCATCGACATGGAGGCCATCCGCGGCGTCAAGCTCTCGATTGGCGTCGATCCGCTCGGCGGTGCGAGCCTCGCGTACTGGCGGCCCATCGCCGAGCGATACGGGATCGACATCACCGTCGTCAACGACGCGCTGGACCCGACGTTCAGTTTCATGACGCTGGACTGGGACGGCAAGATTCGAATGGACTGTTCGTCTCCTTACGCGATGGCGACGCTCATCGGCTTCAAGGATCGCTTCGACATCGCGTTCGGCAACGATCCCGACAGCGACCGCCACGGCATCGTCACCCGCAGCGGCGGCTTGATGAATCCGAATCACTACCTGGCGGCCGCGGTCTTCTACCTCTTCACGCATAGGCCGGACTGGCGCCCGGACGCGGCGGTTGGCAAGACCGCGGTGAGCAGCAGCGTGATCGATCGCGTCGCGTCGAAAATCGGACGAGCGCTGGTCGAAGTGCCTGTTGGATTCAAATGGTTCGTGCCTGGCTTGCTCGACGGCACACTCGGGTTCGGCGGCGAGGAGAGCGCGGGCGCGTCCTTCCTGCGGCGCGAAGGTCAGGTGTGGACGACCGACAAAGATGGCATTCTGCTGGACCTGCTGGCGGTCGAGATCATGGCCCGCACCGGGCGCGATCCCCACGAGCTGTATGGCGAATTGACGGCAGAACTCGGGGCTCCGATTTACGAGCGCATCGATGCTCCCGCAACGGCCGAACAAAAAGCCGTGCTGCTGGGGCTCTCGCCCCAGGATGTCTCCGCGTCGGAGCTGGCCGGCGACCGGATTGAGGGGCTGTTCACGACCGCCCCAGGTAACGGTGCGCCCCTTGGCGGGCTGAAGGTGGTTACCGCGCACGGCTGGTTCGCGGCGCGTCCGTCCGGCACGGAGGACGTTTACAAGTTGTACGCGGAGAGCTTTCGTGGAAGCGAGCATCTCCGGCGCATTCAGGACGAGGCGCAGGCGCTGGTCAGCCGGGCGCTGGCTGCGGTGAAGCGGTGAGTAAAGTAGTCCTTGGTCCTTAGTGCTTGGTTCTTGGTCCGTCCCTGGTCCCTGGTCCCTGGTCCTTGGGATCTCGCTGTCACTGGACGTTAACCAAGCACCAAGCACGGACCAAGGACCCAGGACGGACCAGGGACCCAGGACGGACCAAGGACCCAGGACGGACCAAGGACCCAGGACGGACCAAGGACCAAGCACTAAGAACCAAGGACCAAAGCAGTTCCCTACTGCAACTTCGTCGCGACCGCGTTGGTTCCCGCCGCCCAGACCACGCCGCCTGAATTGCTGTACATCGCGCGTTCAACCACGATTTGCGTGCTTGGATTCGCGGCTTCGACGATCGCGCCGAACCGCCTGCCTGCGGAATTTGGAAATTCGGCGGCCACAGCCACATTGGTGCGGCTGTTGGCATTGAGCACGAACGTCTTGGTTTCCTGGCCGCCATCCTCGTAGATCAACGTGACGGCCGCGACATCAGTCGCCCCTCGGTTGGCGATCAGGATGTAGGTCTCGATGCCGCGGGGGCCGCCGACCTCGCCTTCGGCAAGCGCCCATTTCGTGCCCGTGGCCGTCAGTCCCGCCGAGTTGTGCGCCTCGCTCCATGAGGCCGCGGTCGGCCCTGGCCACCACATGGTTCGCTCGACCACGATCGGCACGACATTCAACGACGTCACGATCGTCGACACCGCCGTGTTCACCAGCTTTGCGTCTTCGCCGTCGACCCAGATATTCGCGCGCGAGTCCGCGCCCACCGTGTAGCTCTTGACGACGGTGTCGCCGTCGGGCAGCAGGAAGGTCGCTTGCACCTGCGCATCGGCCGGCGATGGGTTCGCGATGAGGATGAACAGATCGAAGAAATCTCCCGTCGCTCCTTCGGCCAGGAACCATTCGGTCGCCGGCGCCGTGACGCCTGCGCTTTCATGACCGGCGTTGAACAGCTTGCCGCTAGACGAGAGGTACATCGCGCGTTCGACAATGATCGGCCGATTGCTGGTGACGACGGCCGAGACATCCGTGTTTGCCAGGACGGGATCGTCCACATCGACCCAGATGTTGAAGCGGGCATGTGGGCCAAGGACGTAGTCCTTTTCGATGGGGGCGCCCGCCGGCAACAGATATTTGACGTGAACGTTCACCGTCTGAGCGCCCGGATTCAGCAACAGATAAAACAGGTCGAATCCCGAGTGCGTCGCGCCTTCGGCGAGAAACCACGTCGTTGCGGGCGAGATGATGCTGGTCTCAGCGTGGCTTCCGTACGCCGCAGCGTCCCAAGACATCGTTCGATCGATCACGGCCGCAACGTCCGATTCGATGGTGGTCGAGAACTCGCCGTGATCGAGCCCGGCGATGTCATTCGCGGTCACCGTGAGGCGAGCCATCGGGCCCACCCTCGCGGGGAGCGAGACGACGTCGCCGCTGGCTGTTTCGAATCGAAAGAGCAAGTGCGCTTCTGACGCTGTTGGATTCACGACCGCGACATTCGTGTGGAAGAATTCCGACGTGGCGCCTTCCGCAAAGTAGCGGGTCGCCGACGGAATTCCGTCGGGATGAGTGGCCGACAGGTACTCCTCGAGATTCGTGCGACCGTCGTTGTCCTCGTCGTGCGTGGCGTCGACCGGGTCGTAAGGATCGAGCTCGAAAGCTGTTTCCCAGAACGTCGGGATGCCATCCTCATCGACGTCACGAAGGTCGCGAACAACGATGTCGTTGTTCAGGCCGGCTGGTCCGGCCGCCGGTGTCCCCGGAATCAAGCTCGGTTCGCCGGTCGAGATGGCGAGATAGCGGCCGTCGCTGCTCAAAGCAGAAGGCTCGACGCCAGTGCTCCCAAACCTGGGGAGTGCGGAGCCCTGGCCCGCGTCGAACGCGCTGCCATCGAGGCTCGTGATCCCCTGAAGATTCTGCAGTGTGTTGACCACCCATACCGACCCGGGCGCGAAGTGAGAGAACGTCACGTTGGTCGCAAAAAACGCCGCGTCGTCGCTGAGCGCCGTGAAGAAGCCACTCGCGTTCATACGAAATTGTCGAAACGTTCCGCTTTGCCGGTCGAACAGCAGGAAATCATTAAAAAGGCCCACCATGACGTGTCGCGCATCTGGCGTCGCCGCCAGAGATCCTGAGTCGAGCTGCTGCGCGACGATGCGTGTCGTGGTCTGCGAGGCGCAATGACTCTCGTAAAGCCCGCGTGGCCCGGTCCCTGGAACGTCGATACTCGCGAGAAAGAAAACGATCTGCCCGTTTGCACTTATCGCCAGATGTCCGGCTAGACCGCCAGACGGAAAGGGCCCGATTCCGGATGCGGGGTCGGGAAGCGGAACGCGGCAGACGCCGTGGGTCGAAACGTCGAAGACGAAGAGTCCGGCCGGCGAAGTGATGCCGCTGAACTGCTGGACGTCCGAGAAATATGCGACGTGCCCGCCATCGGCCGAGAGCCTCGCACCAAGGACTCGTGCGGACCCGCCGCTCAGTTGAATTCCTGTTGTGACGACCGCGGGGACCGCCGTCCGAACGCCCGACGCGCGATCGAGGACCTCGAATGATCGGTTCTCGAACGCGCCCGTGCCGACGAGCACCCGCCGGCCGTCACGACTCACCGAAGGAATGTCGATGCCGGCGCCCAACCACGCCGTTGTCTGCGTTTGGCGGTCCCGGATGAATGTTCCAGGCCGGGCGTCAGCGGTCAGATTCGTGGCCTGCGACGTAAAGACGACGAAGCGTCCGTCGGGGGTGATCGAGGCGTTCTGGCTCGCGCCGTTGGGCGGACCTCCGTCGAGCGCGATCGAAATGCGCTCCGTCCCGCCGGCCATCAGCGGCGAGGACAAGAAGCAAATGACCGCGGTGGTGGATAACGCGCGTAGATGTCTCACGTCAGTGCGAGATACTCGTGCGCGAGGCGCACGACCATCGAACCTTCACCGACAGCGGACGCGACGCGGTTCATCGCCGCGGCGCGGACATCACCGGCCGCAAACACGCCGGGCACGCTGGTTTCGAGGAGCATCGGTTCGCGCTTCTGCTTCCACAGGCGTGCGTACCCTTCGGCCGCCATCAGCTCGCGGCCGGTGAGGACGAACCCCTTGGCGTCCCGCAACACGTCGGCCGGCAGCCAGTTGCTTCGCGGCTTGGCGCCGATGAACACGAACACCGCATCGGCCGGTTCATGTTTACACACGCCGTCGTCCATGGACGTGAGCCCGACTCTCTCGACGTGACCGTCGCCGTCGACACAGGTGAGCTCCGTCCTCGGCCGCACGTGAATGGAGGAGGTTTTCCCGATCTGATCGATCAGGTAATGCGACATCGTGTCGCACAGGTCTTTGCGCCGAATGACGATCTCGACCTCTTTGGCGTATTTCGCCAGATACATGGCGCCCTGGCCCGCGGAATTGCCGCCGCCGACGATGACCACACGGCGGCCCGCGAACGCCGGCGCTTCCGTTGTGGCGGCGCCGTAATAGACGCCCGCGCCCATGTGCGCGGTCATTCCCTCGGCAGGATGCTCGCGATAGCTCATGCCGGTCGCCGCGACGATCGTTCGTGCAACGAGCTCACGGCCGTCGGCGAGCGTGACACGCTTGTATCCCTCGTCGATCTTGACGCCGCAGACTTCGAGCGGCGCGAGGAATTCGGCTCCCAGGCGCTGCGCTTGCGTCAGCGCACGACGCGTGAGATCGCTGCCGCTGACACCGTTCGGAAACCCGAGATAGTTCTCGATTTTCGAGCTGCTGCCTGCCTGTCCGCCCGGGCCGTGCCGGTCCAGAAGGAGCGTTCGCATTCCCTCCGATGCGCCGTACACGGCAGCCGCGAGGCCAGCGGGGCCCGCACCGACGACGACGAGATCGTAGACGTCATGCGCCGCGGAGAGCGATCGCCCGAGGCGCTCGGCGACCGCGCGCGGTTCCGGATCGCGAAGCACGGAGCCGTCCTCGAAGAACAAGGCCGGAAGCTCGTTGGCGCCGATTTTGGCCGCGTCGATGAGGGGCCGCGCTTCAGGGGCGCGTTCGAGGTCGAGCCAGCGATAGGGAATGAGGCTGCTGACCAGGAAGTCCTTGATGGCGTGCGACCGGGGCGACCACTGATTGCCGACCAGCCGGAGTCCTTTCTCCTCGGGCAGGTACTCGGCCTGCCACGCGTCCAGCAAATCGTCGATGACGGGGAACAGCCGCTCTTCCGGCGGATCCCACGGTTTCGACAGGTAGTGATCGAGATGCGCTTCGTTGATGGCCTTGACGGCGGCATCGATGTCCGAATACGCGGTGAGCAGCACGCGACGCGCCAGCGGGTAGAACTCGCGCGACCGGGACAACACCTCGTGGCCGAGCATGCCCGGCATGCGCTGGTCGCTGATCACCATCGCCAACGGCTCGCCGCGGCTTTTCAGCTCGCGGATGGTGTCGAGGGCCTCCTGACCCGAAGATGCGCTGACCACGGTGTAGTGCTCGCGATACTTCGAGCGGAGATCACGCCGCACCGCCGCCAGCACCTGCGGGTCATCGTCTACGACGAGGAGGACGGGTTTGTTCACGATGTGATTCCGGCGTCGCCGTTCTCGGCCGTCGGCAGCGCCACCCTGAACTCCGTCCGTCCGGGCTTTGACTCCACGGTGATATCGCCGTCGTTGTGGCCCACGAGGCGCCGGACGATGTCGAGGCCGAGGCCGGTGCCATGCCCCATGGGTTTGGTCGTAAAGAACGGATCGAAGATGCGCTCGCGAATCTGCTCCGGTATTCCCGGTCCATTGTCCACGACGCGGACGACAACCTGCCGATTCTCGCGGCTGGCGAACACCTCAACGCGGCCGGCGTCGGGGATGGCGTCGAGGGCGTTGTCGATCAAATTCGCCCATATCTGATTGAGCTCGCCGACGAAGCCGCGCACGCGCGGGAGATTGGGTTCCGCGTTCACGACCACGGCGGCGGATTTGCTCCGCGCCTTGGAGCGGAGCACGGCGACGGTATTGTCCAGCCCCTGCAGCAGGTCCACCGGTTCCGCCACCTTGGCCTGATCCATGTGTGTGAAGCCCTTGATCGCGGTGACCAGGCCGGAGATTCGCATCGCGGCTTCCTGAATCTCCGATGCGAGCGTGCGAACGGACCATCCGGCGGCGACCGATCTCAAGACGGCATTCAACGCTGGTTCATCCACCGCGCCGGCGATCCGGTCGAGCGCGTCGAACGTGACCGCGGTGTCGGCCAGCGCTTCCGAGATGGCGCTGTCGACGTGATGCGCCGCGAGCCAGTCCGCGATGGCTTCCTCTCGCTCGGCCTGTTGAAGCGGCGAGCGTACACCGCTCACGCGTGTGGCAAGGCACGACGCACGAACCGCGTCGATGGCGGCGAGCTGCTCGTCGGTCAGGCGCGACGCGCCGAGGACACGCGTCGCCTGCTCGGCTTCTTCGAGCCGATCTTCGAGCAGCGTCGCGCTGCGCTCGATGGCCGACGCGGGGTTGTTCAGTTCGTGGGCGAGTCCCGCAGACAGCTTGCCCAGGGAAATCATCTTCTCGTCGTGCAGGTCGCTGGACGTGAAGGCCCTGGTGCGGTCGAGCATTTTGTGAACCAGAATCGTCGTGACCTGATGGCACTCGCGGATCAACTCGAGGAGCTGATCGCGCTGAATGGCCAGCACCGTCGTCGGTTCCAGTGCGACGGTATTGCCGGGCGGGTTGAGGAGCCGGGAGTAGGGCAGCATGCCCGTGACGTCGCCTTCCCGCCACTCCATCATCTTGTGCAGGACGCCGCCGCGATCGACGAACAGTCCGATGCGCCCCGCCAGGATGATGGACAGCGTGTCCACACGCGCATCCTTGGGCGCGAGAATGTCGCTGGTCTCCATCTGGCGAAGCGACCCGTGTGCCGCCAGCCAGGCCAGCTCCTCGCGGGGCGCCGCGCCGATGGTCTTGTGGGCTGCGAGCCGATCGACGAGATCGGAGTCCGTCATGAGGGGATGTGTGCTCGTGGCGTCCGGCTTTTAGCCGGACCCGCGCGAGGTCCGCCTGAAGGCGGACACCACGTTAGAACTGGGACGCCACGGGAGAAGGATTACGAAAGCATCAGCTCCCCGAAACCAACCCGTTCTTGGCCAGGAATTCCCGGATCTTGATAAACGCCTGCGTGCGCTGTTCAGCATTGAAGTTCCCGTGGCCGCCCCCCGCAATCGGCAGCAGCTCGTTCGTGACGCCCGCCTTCGTCAACATGTCACGCAGCCGCGTGTTCTGTGTGGGGGGAACGATGGGATCCTTGTCTCCCTGAATGCTCAGGACGGGCGGCAGGCCCGCGCGCACGTACGTGATCGGCGAGACCGCCTTCGCGATCTCCTCGCGATTGTGATCGCTGCCCACCCACTGCACGGCGTACGATCGCGCGTTGGGCCCCGCGAGCATCTCGTTGACGTCGGTGATGCCGTACCAGTTGATGATCGCGGCCACCTTCGGCACGTTGGTCTCGTTGCCCGCGAAGCCGCCCCCGGCGCAAATGGCCGTCAGCCCGGCGGTCGCCGGAACCATGCCCGCCAGCAGCGCGAGATGGCCGCCGGCCGATTCGCCGCTGACGACGATCTTGTCGACGTCGATGTTGTTGTTCTTCGCGTTGGCGACAACGTATCGAAGCGCGCAGAGCGCGTCTTCCACCGCGGCCGGCGCTTCGGCAACGCGTGCCATGCGGTACTCGACGTTGACGACGTTCCACCCCATCTCGAACCACGGCACGAGCGACATGAGCGCCGCTTCCTTGGTCCCGCCCACCCAGCCGCCGCCGTGGTAGAAGACCAGCGTCGGCTGCGGCGTCTGCACGTCGCGGCGCCGGTAGATATCGAGCTTCGATTCGTAGCCCGAGGCCGTCAGATAGGTGATGTTGGCGGCGACGGCGTACTGGTTCTGCAGGTGCGTCGCCCAGTCGGCGGCCGGCGACAACTGCGCGAATGCACTCGACGCCGCCGCGGATACGAAAAGCACGGTGGCTGCGCACGAAAAGAAGGCTTTGCTGACCATCGTTCCTCCTGAAACAAGCGGCACAAAAGTGTATCCGATTCCGTGCGTGCTCACGCCAGCTTCTGCTTCGACAACGGCAGTTCGCGCACGCGTTTCCCCGTGGCGGCGAAGATGGCGTTCCCGAGGGCGGCAATGACCGGTGGCAGACCCGGCTCGCCGACGCCCGCGGGAGGCGCGTCGCTCTCGATGAAGTGCACGTTGACCTGACGCGGGGCATCCGTCATCCGCGCGACCTGGAACTGATGGAAGTTGGTTTGCTGAATCCGGCCGGCCGCGGCCGTGATCTCCCCGGTTCGCGCGAGGCCGACGGCCATCACCGCCGCGCCCTCGAACTGCGACCGCGCGCGATCGGGATTGACGATGATGCCGGCGTCGACGATCTGTTCGATGCGCGGCACGCGCAGCCCGCCCTTCGCGTCGACCTCGACCTCGACGACCGAGGCCACATACGTGTTGAAGCTGCGATGCGCCGCGATGCCAAGGCCCCAACCGCCTCCAGGCTTCCGCTTGCCCCATCCCGATCGCTCGCCGGCCGTCTCCAGCACTCGTCGCAGACGCTTGGTGTCGAGCGGGTACTTGTCCGGCGGCGCGCCGTAGTTGGAATAATCGACGCCCTGCGCCGTGAGGTCGATGACCTTGCCGGGTCCGATCATGTCGAGGAGGTACTCGAGCGGGTCGCGGCCGGCCGCGTGCGCCATCTCGTCGGCAAAGCTGTGAGCCGCAAATGCGTGGTAGTTGTTGCCGACCGCGCGGAACCACCCGATGCGGACGTGGGCGTCGGCGGGTCCGTTCTCGGCACGGATGTTCGGGATGTCGAACGGCAGGTCGACGAGACCCAACTCGAGTTCGAACGGCAGGGGCTCGCGCGCGTTCGCGGCAAACGTGGAGGCGATCGGTGGGAAGACCGATCGCTGCAGCCACGCGGTCGGCCGCCCGCGGGCATCGACCACCGCCTTGTGGTGGACGGCCGCCGGCGAGTGGTAGTAGTCGAAGCGAAGGTCGTCCTCGCGCGTCCAGACCACCTTCACCGGCTTGCCGAGGCGCTTTGACAGGAGCGCGGCTTCCACCGCGTAGTCCGGCTTCGATTTCCGGCCGAAGCCCCCGCCGAGCAGCGTCACGTGACACGTGACCGCCTTCTTGTCGAGCCCGAGCGCCGCGCCGACGGCCTCCTGCACGGCTTGTGGATTCTGGGTGGGACACCAGACGGTCACCACGCCGTCCGTCACGTCGGCGACGGCGGCCGGCGGCTCCATTGAGGCATGCGCGGCGAGCGGCGTGTAGTAGGTGGCCTCGATCACTTTGCCACCCTTCGCAAACTCCGCGTCGACGTCGCCGAGGTTGCGCACGACTTTTCCCGATTGGCGGACGGTGTCGAGCAACTGCTTCTTGTACGCCTCGGATTCGAAGACCGCATGCGGACCGTCGGTCCAGTCGATCTTCAGCCGCTTACGCCCCTGCATGGCCGCCCACGTGCTGTCTGCGATGACGGCGACACCGCCGAGCGACTGGAACAAATGCGGTGGCTTGAACGTGTCGAGCGTGACGGTCTGCTGCACACCGCGGACCGTCAGCGCGTCCTTGTCGTCCACGCTCTTGACCGTCCCGCCGAACACCGGCGGGTGCTCGATCGAGGCGTGGACCATGCCGTCGCGAAAGACGTCGAGTCCGAACTGCGCCTTGCCCGTGATGATGTCGGTCTGGTCGTAGATCGACGAGTCCTTGCCGACGAAGCGCCATTCCGATCTCGTCTTGAAGCGCAGGTCCCCGGCTTTGGGCACGGGGAGAGCGGCCGCGGCGGGCACGAGTGCCCCATACGTCAACCGGCGCCCGCTCGCCGAGTGAATCACCTCGTGGTTCTGCGCAACGCATTCGGATGCCGGCACGTTCCACTGCGCAGCCGCCGCGCTCACCAGCATGGCCTTCGCAGACGCGCCCGCTTGACGAAACGCCTCGTAGAAATCGCGAACCGAGCGCGACCCGTCCGTGTTCTGATCGCCGTAGCGCGGGTCTCCGATACCCTGCTCGATGCGTACCCGGCTGAAATCGGCCTCGAGTTCGTCGGCGGCCACCATGGGGAGCGTGGTCCGGATGCCGGTGCCCATCTCGGAGCGGTGCGTGACGATGAACACCGTGCCGTCGGGTTCGATGCCGAGATAGACGCTGGGGTTGAGGGCGGCCGATTCGGCCTGGGTCTTGAACGGTTGGGCCGTCTGAGCCCACACCGTCTTGGGAAAGAAGCGTGCGGCGAGCACGAAGGCGCCGGCGGAACACACGCCGCCGAGGAACTGACGCCGGCTGACGTTTTCGATGGCGTTCATATCTGCGAGCTTCCTCGTTCGCGCGCGGCCTGTTTGATGGCGGCGCGGATCCGCTGATACGTGCCGCAGCGGCAGATGTTGCCCGCCATGGCGCGGTCGATGTCCTGATCGCTTGGCGAGGGGGTGCGCGCCAGAAGGGACGCCGCCTGCATGATCTGGCCGACCTGGCAATAGCCGCACTGCGCGACGTTGACCGATGCCCACGCACGCTGCACCGGATGACTACCGTCGCTGCTCAGCCCTTCGATCGTGACGACGCGCTTGTTCTGCACGGTCCGCATGAGCGTCTGGCACGATCGCACGGCCTGGCCGTCGACGTGCACCGTGCAGGCGCCGCACAACCCGGCGCCGCATCCAAACCTGGTCCCGGTCAGGCGAAGGTCGTCGCGCAGATACCAGAGGAGCGGCATCTGCTCGTCGCCGTCGAACGACCGGCTCGTTCCATTGACTGTGAATGTCACCATGAGCCCTCAATCGCGCATTATAGCCCGCCCCTTGTGGACGGTTTTCATGTTCCAACAGGGATTTTGAGATGTCGGCCATTCCCGCGCGGTACCCCAGGGTCGTCGCATGGCGCGGGGCCCCGGTACCAGCAGGCCTCGAGAAAAGCGGCGTTCGTCGGTGGCTGGCTGGCCCTCACCCCCAGATGCCGAGGGCGCGGCGGACGGCAACGAGTTGACCGATGTGATAGGCGTTGTGATCGGCCAGCAGCAGGATCGCACGCAGATAGGTGTGATGCGGCTTGCCCGTCGGCACCTTCGCAGAGAGGTCCGCGGTTTCGCGGACGAGTTGCTTCATCTTCTCGCGGTCGGCCGTGAAGTCCTCGATGCTCGCCGTCCACGCGGAGGCGCTGGCCGGGCCCGGCGAGGGCGGCCAATAATCTTCGGGCCACCGAAGATTGTGGACGTACTTCTCGTTGACGCAGAAGTCGAGGATGTCTTTCTGCGCGAGCCGAAGGTGTTCCAGCAGCTGCCACGGTGTGTGCTCGAAGCCGGTGGCGTGGGCGCCTCGGCGATCGGGCGGAACGCCGTCGATGGCCTTCTCGAAGCCGACGTGCGCTTCCTCCCAATCCAGAACGCGGAGTAGATGAGCCTGAAGCGGATCCGGTGAGTCCTTCACCGGCTCATTATGCCGCAAATTGCACTACACTCCGCTCTCGCAGGTCTTGATCGCTCGTCGCGCTGTTTACTTCCCAGGGAGGTAGAGGACCATGAAATCCGCCGCCATCGCTGTCGCCGCCGTCCTGTCCTTCTCGTTCTGCGCCGCCGCGCAGGCAAACACGTATGGGTCCGTGGAGCCAATTGCCAATCCCGACGTGATCGACACCGACGCGCTCCGCAATCAACCACTGCGAGTCCGGGAGGCATTTGCCAACCGCCTCCTCCAATGCGGGATCGTCGACGAGGTCGTAGACGCGTTGACCGCGACTGGAGCCGTCAAGACGATTAACGGCCTGAACACGCACTTTCAAGTGGGTGCCGGTGGATTCTTTGGCGAGACGAACCCTGCCTACGTGTACACGGTCATCGACGATGGCCCGAACGCCGCAAGCTTCGACGATATCAGGGTGTTGACCGACAGTCTGGGTTACGTGCTGTCGCAGGCCAGCGCGTTCCTGCTCGATGCCGATAATCCCGACAGCTACGACTTCCCGGCGCAGTATGTCGTGTTGAACTTCAAGACCCCGCCGCCCATCGCGGTCTCCGCGGCGCTCTTCAAAAAGGTCGGAGACATCGACGAGGAATTGTTCAACACGGATACGAGCGGATACACGCAGTATGGTCGTGCCTATCTGTCACTGCAGTCGTTCGTGCCCGACGCACAGTTCATCGCGGGCTACGTTCAAGCGGCGGCGGCGTTCGGCATCCAATACACGCCGATCGTCAACGGCCAGCCGTCGCTGTTCCAAGGGGGTGCCGCGTTTCCGGGCAACGATTGGGCGGTGTCCACGCGTGGAGAGGAATATCTGGCGCGCATTCCCGCCAGGAGCCACAAGGCGCTCACGCGCATCCGGGCATTTCACCTGCGCGTGACGCGCGAGGTGCTGCGCGACCTCGAACACCGCAACAAGAAGCACGACGATGCCGTGTCCTTCGATTGCCGTCCGTAGCGCGAAGCTGACAGGGCCGGCCTGAAGGCCGGCCCCTACGTCGACTCCCATGCGTACGCCGTCGCGGTGACGCGGTGTCATGCCACGTTCGACGTTCGCCGGCGGCGCGCCGCTGCCACCACCAATCCCGAGCCGATGAGCAGCAGAGACGCCGGTTCAGGAACCGGCGTCGCCGTAACGGCAACGGCTGAAAACGGACCCACACCGGTGAACCGTTGGACGCTGGGCCGATCGCTGGAAAGGTTCACGAGCAGCAGCGCGTCGCCCAGCCCGGGCGTCTGGATGTTCTGCAGATTCTTGTCCAGGATCGCGAACGAAAACGCATCCGGTGTCGGCGTGTTGACGTTGGTCGTCAGCAGAAGATTGAATGCCAGCGACAGGCCAGGGGTGAACCCCTGGTAGAACTCGCTGACAAAGTTTGCCGGGTTGGTGCTCAACGTCACCGAAGTGGCCAGCGTTCCTGACGCGAGTCCCGAGGCGGCGGTCGCTGGCGGCGTGTTCGTCGCCGCACCGCCGTTGAACGTGACGTCGCTGATGGTGGCCGTGTTGCCAAGCGGATTGCCGCCGGTCAGTTGAAAGTCCAACGCGAAGGGCGCCGAGCCGCTGCCAACCATCGACGCCGTGTTCACCACGACATGGAAGGCGATCGGCGCCGCTTCACCGGTTCCCGCACCGAGCAGGACGCATCCTGCGGCTAGCACGCCGGCCGAGAAATTCAAAAAACGACGATTCAGGTTCATAGATGACTCCATACCGCAGGCTGCTGAAAAACGCAGCCTGAATTGAGAACTCAAAATTGAGAATTCAGAATGAAATCGCTCTTGGCTGGAATGTTCCATTCTGGATTCTTGATTCTTACTTCTAAATTCCAGGTTGCTGATCTTTGCAACCTGTTACGGCCCGACGATATCGTTTCGCACCTGCGGCGTGTAGGTAATGGCGGTGTTGGCCGGATTGGTGAATTGCAGGATAACGGTCGTCGACGCGCCGCCGGCGAGCCCCGCGCCTGCGCCAGGCACCAGAATGTAAGCGCTTCCGCCGAGCGTGCCGGTCGCGTTTGCGAGCGAGACACCCGCGCTCAGATTGCCCAGCACGAGGGAGAGCGGCCCGGCAACCGCGTTGACCGACACATTGGTCAACGTCAGCTGTTGCGCGTAGGTCCCCGTGCGCCTGTCGCGAACGTACCCGCTCCGCGTCAGCTGAATGTTGTCGGTCGGCCCGGCGATGGTGCCAGGAGAGCCGGTCTCCGCCCCGTCTACCGCCAGGAATGCGCCGTGAACGCCGGCGACACTCACCGTCGAAACAAGGGGCAGCGGCAGCGTGGTGCTACCGAGACCGGCCGAGTTGTCGAACGTGAATCCGGTCGTCGACGCACCGAAACGGACGCCGGTGATCCGATTACCCGACGCGTCGAAGAGATTCACGGCGTCGCCACCGGTGCTGAGACCGACGCCGGAGCTGGATCCGCCGTAGGCGCCAATCAGGAACCCCGCGGGCGGCGTCGCGGATCCAAACCATGCCGTGGAGAAGCTGGCGATGATGGCGGCGTCGGTGCTGCCTGTGGGGTTGCCTTCGAGGAAGATCGCCGACTTGCCAGCGGGGATGGTGGTCACCCCTCGCAGCGCGGCACCCGACCCGAAAGAGTTCGAATCGTCATCCATCTTCCAGTTGGTGACGTTCACGTCGCTCGCCCCGATGTTGGTGACCTCGAACCAGTCGGACATATAGGGGCTGTTGCTGCTGGCCCAGGGCGCAATCTCGGAAATGATCAACGCGATTGGCGGCGGGGGCGCCTCCACGACGTCGCTGACGGTCAGCGCGAAGGTGGCGGTGGCGTCCGGCGTGTTGCCGGCGTTCGGGTCGTCGACGACGACCGTGACGCTGTAGCTGTTCTTGGTTTCGAAGTCGAGGGTGGTGCCGGCCTTGATGTAGAGACCGGTGTTGTCGGCTTCGAAGGAGGTTGCGTCCGGTCCACTTACCGTCAGACTGTTCGTTCCAAGCCCGTCATCGGTGATGGCGATGTCGGCGACCTTGATGCGTGTCGCCGTAATGGTGTTCTCGAGGATGGTTGCCGCAGGCGGCGTCAGCGTGACCGCGGTGGGCGCCTGGTTCGGAACCGAGGACGGTGCGTACACCCAGAGCTGCGGATGATCGATATCGCCGCCGCCATTCTCGCTGACCACATACAGAATCCCATTGAAATCCATCGTCAGCCCTTCATGCTGCTGGGCCGCGGCGGGCAACGGGTTGCCGGGATCGGAGACGATCGTCAGCGAGCTCGAGATACCGCCCGAGCGGCTGATGTTGACGATTTTCGCCGATTCCTGACTCAGGATCAGAAGGTGGCTGGCATCGGGGCCGCCGAGCGATAGCAGATTCGACAGAGAAAAAATGTCGGCGAAGTCGAGCAGATTGGCCAGCGAGGGGTTGAAGAGATTGATCGAGTTCTCGGTGGTTGGCGATCCGTTGGTCGCGGTGCCCGCATCGAAATCGATTCCGGTCTGGAAAATCCCCTGCGGCTGCAATTCCTTGACCGCGATGAATCCGTTCGTCATCGGATCGAATGAGATCCCTTCGATGCCGATGTTGTCGACGAACGTCCCGAGCTTGACCGTTTTCGAGGCGCCTCGCGTGAGCGTGCCGCCGGCGATGTACGTAAACAACACGGCCTGCCGGTCCCGCTCCTCGGACATGACGAACCTGCCGTTGCCGACGTACGTCAAGCCTTCGGGATCGAAGAAGTCCGTTCCCTGGGGACTGCTCCCCGGGGCGAACGTCATCGAATCGATTAACTGGCCGGTCTTCGACACTTGAACGACCGACGTGCCCCCGTCTCCGACGATGAAGAGCGAGTCCGTGTCCCAGTTGTAGGTAACGGCCGACGCCTCCTGGGCGAGACGGCTGTTGGCGGGCGGCGTGGTGCGGGTCGGTTCGGGCAGGTCGAATCGTCCGATGCGCAGATACGTCGACAGGTCCACGTTGGACAGAGGCTTGGCGTTGACGCGGATTCCTGGCGAGCCAATCTCCGCGCCATTGAATGAAACGAAGGCTCCGTTGACCCCGGCGACGCTTGCCGTGGAAATGGTGGGAAGCGGAAGGCTGGTGACACCGAGACCGATTCCCGCCGTATTGTCGAACGTGGGTACCGGCGTACCGGTAGGGGCTGCCGCAAATCTGACCCCTGACACCCGGTTGCCGCCGGAATCGAACAGGTTGACGGCATCGGCGGTTCCGCCCAATCCGATGCCGGAGCCGCCATAGGTTCCGACGAGGATGCCGGCGGGCAGCACCGCCGATCCAAACCACGCCGTGGAGAAGTTGGCGATGAGCGTCGGGTCAGAAAGACCGTCCGTCGATCCCTCGATGAAGACGGCCGACCTGCCGGCAGGGAGTACGGTCACGCCGCGCAAGGCAACCGCGTTCCCGAACGCGTTCGAATCATCGTCGATTTTCCAGCCGGCGATGTTCACGTCGCTCGTGCCGGTATTGGTCAGCTCGATCCAGTCGGCCCTGTAGCTCGTGTTGCTGCTGCCCGCAGAGAACACTTCGGAGATGAAAACCCTTGGAGGCGGTGGTTGAGCGGCCGCGCTGACGATGCCGATCGATATTGACCCTATGAGTCCCACCAGCGTCGAACGCACGGCGCGCATCGTCCGCCGGTGTGCCTTTCCAATCGTGTTCGATTGAGGCGCGCCACAATCGCGCGCTCGTGTCGTCGTTGCCGTCAATTGACGCTCCAGTTCTGCCGGACCGCCGGCGAGAAGGGATCATCAACCAACGAACTCGACAAATCGAATCAAATCCGTGTAACAAAAACGTCGCCGTGGCGATACACGGCGGTTCAGTGGCGCGATGTGTCCGACCGCGGCGGCGACTTTAGTCGCTTCAGCAACGGGCCGGAACTCACCGGGCTCGGCTGTTGCTCGATCAACAGAGAGGATGGGCTTAGGTGTTCTGGGTGGGCGCCGATCGATTGCGGGGGAGTGGGCAAGAGAGGGCCGGCTGAGACGCCGGCCCTGGGGCGGTATTTCGCGAATCCAGTTGTCTCTCAGCTCTGGATCTGCACGATATCCTCTCTGGCTTCGGCGCGAGCTCGACTCGCCTCCGCCTTCGCGTCCATCTCCGGCTTCCATTCACGAATGGCCGCATCGAGCGTCTTGCCTTGATTGACCACGCGATCCTTGAGGACCATGAACGGGATCTGCGTGTTTCGCGCGGCGTGCGCCACCATGGCGAACTGCTCGCCGTTACGGAAGCCTTCCGACGCGAGGGTCAGGTTCGCTCCGCGATTGAGCACCGGTTTCAGACGCTCCTGCAGCTCCGGCGCCGACGGTTCAACGGCCGCGGCCTTGACGTCCGTTGTCGCGGGCGCTGCCTTCGCACGCGCGGCGCGCGTCATCGTGGGCTTGGTGACCGGTGGTGCGGTGACTTCAGGGACAGGAGTTGCGGGCGTTTCAGCGGTGATGATTCGATCCTGCGGGGCCGTCCAGTTCGTCACGTGCGGACCGATCCACATGCCCAGCGCTACGGCGCCCAGAAACCCCACCACGAGTGCCGACGCTTTGCCGAACGTCATGTCTACCTCCTCGAAAAATCCGTTCAGGTCGGAAAAAATCCGTTCAGGCCAGTGATACGCAAGAAGCGTGACGGGCTGAATTGTGTGAAATAACGCGTGGTTTTCGCTAATCGCTTCAAAGATGACAACATGACCCGGCAAGATTTTCACGGTCTCAGCTCGGCTCGCGCCAAGTCAACTCATCTTTATTGGTGATTCAATTATGGCAATCATGAGGACAACGATGCCCGTTCCGCGGAAGGCCGTCGAGCGGATGGCCCCCTATTCACCACCGACGGCGGGGCGCGAAGGCAAGCTCCGTCTCGATTTCAACGAGAACACCGCGGGGTGTTCGCCGAAGGTCCTTCGCGCGCTGAAGCGCGCCATCACGCGCGAAAAGCTTGCGGTGTATCCCGAGTACGACGAGGCGCGACAGAAGGCCGCGGCCTTTTTCCGCGTGCCGGCCGGCGAGCTGCTGTTCACCAACGGCACAGACGAGGCCATTCAGGTTCTGGTGAATACGTACGTCGACGTGGGGGATCGCGTCCTGGTCCTCGCACCTTCGTATGCGATGTACCGGTTTTACGCGCAGGTGGCAGGCGCGGAGATTAGGGAGATCGCGTACCGTGCCGCGGACCTGGCGTTTCCGCTGGAGGACGTGCTCGACGCGATCACGGCGGACACCCGTGCCGTGTTGATCGCGAACCCGAACAATCCTACCGGCAGCGCGATCGACCTCGCCGCCATCCGCCGCATCCTGGACAAGGCCGATCAAGCCGCGGTGCTCATCGACGAAGCCTATTTCGAATTCTTCGGAACGACCGCGCTCGCGCTCGTGTCCGACTATCCCAACCTGTTCGTGAGCCGGACGTTCTCCAAGGTCTACGGAATGGCGGGGCTGCGTCTCGGTTGCCTGTTCTCGCAGGCGGAGAACGTTCGCTGGCTTCACAAGGCGCAATCGCCGTACAGCGTCAATGCGGTCGCCGTGCTGGCCGCGGCGGCCGCGCTCGATGATCAGGAGTACATCGAAAGTTATGTCGCCGAAACGCTCGAATCGCGGCGGCTCTTGTGCCGGGCACTCGATCGCTTTCGGATTCCGTACTATCCGAGCGCCGCGAATTTCGTCTTGGCCCGGTTTGGCGACCGATCGATCGAGATTCGTGACCGGCTGCGCGAGAAGGGCGTCCTCGTGCGCGATCGCAGCTACGAGATTCCCGGATGCATTCGCATCACCGTCGGCAAGAAGACTCACCTTCGCACGTTTCTCGCCGCGCTCGAGGACATGATCTAGACAAGGGCGCCATTAGCCATTGGTCCTTGGCCAAAGCCCAAAGCCAACAAACGGCTAACGGCCAACCGCGCTCTTGCCCTAGGGTGCCGGCTTGATCCCGAGCTGAACCCAGCCGGCCAGGTCCGAGAACGCCTTGCCAAGCTCCAGCGGCGTGAACACGCAGTGTCCGTACGCGGGCACCTGGCGCTGCACGAGCAGGCTCTGATTTCCCTCGTCTGTGACGGCGTTCAGGTACGACGCTCGATGAAAGCCGGGGAGGACCGGGTCGCGCGCGTTGGAGAGCATCAGCATCGGGACGCGCAGGTCGCCGGAAGGCTCGTAATTGTGCTTCATGTAGTCCAGGGCGCTTGGCGAGGCGCGGAAGCGATCGATGGTGGCATTGATCGCGAAGAGCACCTGTGCCGGCACCGTGCCCGACGAGTAGATCGTGCGGCGATTCTCGAAGAACGGGTGGCCGTGCGTGCGGGCCAGAACATCGGGCAGGGTGCTCGCGTTGCCCGAAAGAGCGGTGAGGATCGACTCGAACAGTTCGTTCACGTTGCCGGCGGCAAACGGCACCGGTGTCTGCGCGATTGCGGCAATCGTGAAGGCGCCTAGCGGATTGCCGGTCATCGCGCTCAGCGCGGGTCCGGCGATGCCGGTCGCGATGTTGGTGCCGGGCGGCAGGTGGACCGCATCTCCGGGCAGGACGTTTGGATAAAGCGCGTCGAACAGCGCGCGAACGTTGGCGAGGTAGTCGAACTGGGGCCGCGTGCCGCCGGAGGCCGCGCAGAGCGGCAGTGCGCCGTCGATCTTGTTGGGGTGTTTCTCCGCGAGCTCGATCGCGATGAGCCCTCCGAGCGACGCGCCGACCACGTAGACGCGGCCTGGCTTACCGAAAGTGCGCTTGAAAACGTGCAGCAGTTCGTACGTTTCCGTGGAGCCTTCTTTCTCGGCCTACCCGTTCTTCGAGTAGCTGGAGAAGGCGACAGCGTAGCCTTGGGGCACGAGCAGGCCGACCACCGTCGGCGCTTCCGAGGGGAGCGCAATCGGTGCCTCCGGCGAGACGTAGCCGTGCGCGTAGAGCACGAGATCGCCGTTCCACAGCGTCGGCCGGACGAGACGATAGAGCGCACCGGACCCCGTTTGCCCGTCCACCACATCGTCGGCGAGCGCTGGAGTGGCGACGATCATCAGGCCGGCGAGGATCAGCAGGGATGCGGAAAAGGCCTTTTTTCCCGAGAGATCTTCGCGATGTGATGGGGAGCGGCGATGCATGGCGGCCTCCTTCAGAACAACACGCGGGACAATTCTCTCCACCTGAACCATTGGCGCGCCGCGAACCATAACACAGAGATGCGCGTAAACGACCGCTTTTTCATGCGCGAATTCACGCGCGGCGATACTCCGATCGCGGCCGCTGGATGTCTTCCTCGGGAAAACCGAGTGGCGAAAACGTCGTCCGCGCGCGCCGCGAATATGACAAAAAAGCGGCCGCGTCGAGCGGCGGACTGCATTGCGGGCTATCACTCGGAGAAAAACGCGAGTAATCTATCCCGCAGTTTCCGCGTGCACGTCACGACGTTGTCGTATCGTGCCGAAGGCTCCAGGGGCTGCGCGATTGCGACGGGGCGAAGGTCGCGTCGGTCCCATTCCGTTTCGCCCTGATAACAAAGGCCCGCTCGGGGCCTGAGGAGGGACTTGATGGCCAAAGTGATGTCGAAGTCTGAATTGATTCAAAAGATCGCAGGGGAACACTCGGAGAAGCTCACGAACCGCGACGTCAAGGGTGTGCTCGAATCCTTGTGCGCGATCGGCTACAAGGAACTGAAGAAGAGCGGCGTATTTCTGATTCCCGGCTTCGCCAAGTTCGTGGTGATCAAGAAGCCCGCAACGAAGGCGAGAAAGGGGATCAACCCCTTCACGAAGGAGCCGACGGTGTTCAAGGCCAAGCCGGCCCGCAAGATCGTCCGCGCGCGCCCCGTCAAGGCCGCCAAGGACGCGCTCGCCTAGGAGCCAAGCGGTTTGATCACGCGACCGGCGGCGGCCGACGATGCACCGGCGCTGGTCGCGCTCGTCAACTCGGCGTTCCGCGGCGAGAGCAGCAAGGCCGGGTGGACGACCGAGGCCGACATGCTCGGCGGCCAGCGCGCCGACCTCGACATGATTCTGGAGGCGATTCGAACGCCCGGCAGCGCCATTCTGCTCCATGAGCAGGCTGGTGTGCCGGTGGCGTGCCTCTCGCTGAAGCGCACCGGCGACGAGTCTTATCTCGGGATGATGACGATCAAGCCGACCGCGCAGGGCGCGGGGCTTGGGCGGCAGCTACTCGAGGCCGCGGAACGGTGGGCGGTGGAACACTGGTCGTCGCGCGCGATGCACATGACCGTCATCGTGCAGCGCGTCGAGCTCGTCGCCTGGTACGAGCGTCGCGGCTACCAGCAGACGGGGGAGCGCAAGCCGTTTCCCTATGGTGATGAGCGCTATGGTCTGCCGCAACGCGACGATCTCGAGTTCGTGGTGTTGCGCAAGTCACTTTAGTCCTTGGTCCGTAGTTCTTAGTCCTTAGTCCGTTCATGGTCCTTAGTCCTTGGTCCGTAGTCGGGTTCAGGACCAAGGACTATGGACCAAGAACGGACCAAGAACCAAGGACCAAGGACTAAAGCCCGTTTTCGATCCGCTCCACGACCGGTGGCAGGCGATCGAGCCCGGTGATCTCGAAAAAGCGCGCACGCTCGTCGGAGGGCAGGTCGGCGTCCTCGTGCGACCAGCTCACGCTCGCCGGCACATAGACCGCCCATCCGCCCGCCTCGAGGACCGGCAGAACGTCGGACCTCAAGGCGTTTCCAATCATCAGGAACCGATCGGGATCGAGGCGATGACGCTGCATGATCTCGCTGTAAACGTCGACTGTCTTGTGGCTGACCACCTCGACGAAGCGAAAGCATTCCCGCAGACCCGAGCGTTCCAGCTTCGACGTCTGATGCAGGAGATCTCCCTTTGTCACGAGCATCAGCGGGTGTGAGGCGGCGAGCCCGGTGAGGACCTCGCGCGCGTGCGGGAAGAGCTCGATGTCCTCGGTGAGCATGTGCTTCGCCAGATCGATCATCAGGCGGAGATCCGATCCGGATACGCGGCCGTTCGTCAGGTCGATGGCCGTTTCAATCAGCGACATCACGAAGCTGGACACGCCGTACCCGTAGTAGGCGAGGTTGGCGACCTCGGTACGGTTGACGTGTTCGTCGACCTCGTCGTTGGTCAGCGAGACGCCCGAGCGTTCGAGGAGCTCGCGGAAGCGTTCACGTCCTTCGCGGAAGCTGCGCTCGTTGTGCCAGAGGGTGTCGTCGCCGTCGAAGGCGATGACGTCGAGTCCGTGGTGGGGCATGACTCTTTGTATAACACTGATGGGAGGCGGGCATCACGTGCCCCGAGGCGGCACGATTCCGCGTCCGCCGAGCGGGTCATTTTCGGCTGGTATCGGTCGCCGCTCCCGCGTCAGGATGTCATGCATGACCACGTCGACTGGAATCGCCGGAGGAGCCGATCGCATCGCGACCGCCGGGCCCCTCGAAGAAACCATCACGCTTCGAGAGGCGAAGACGCTGATCACGTGCATGGCCCACCGACAAAGTTTCCTGCTGCTCTCGCCGCCGGGCGTCGGCAAATCCGAGATGGTGTATCAGGCGGCCGCCGAGGCGGGGTTGCCGTGTCGGTCGCTCCTCGGCACGCAAATCGCTCCGGAAGATGTCAGCGGCATTCCTCGCATCGTCGGTGAGCGATCGGTGTTCTGCCCGCCCCGCGTGCTCCTGCCCGAGAACCCGGAGCCGTTCTGCCTGTTTCTGGACGAATTGCCGGCGTGCGCGCCCGACGTTCAGAAGGCGTTCTACTCGCTCCTGCTCGAGCGGCGGATTGGCGAACACCAGCTGCCGCCGGGTACGTGGGTGGTGTCCGCGGGCAACCGGGTACAGGACCGCGCGCTGGTGCGCGCGTTGAGTTCCGCGCTCATCAACCGTGTCGCGATTCTGAACGTGCGTGTCGATGTGCGTGAATGGCTCGAATGGGGCAGCGCGAATGCCGTACGCGCCGACGTGCTGAACTTCATTTCGTATATGCCGGATGCGCTCATGCGTCCCGTGCCGGCGGACCCGCAGCCCTTCTCCACCCCACGTGCGTGGACGCTGCTGTCTCAGGGACTCGACATGGCGGAGAACGCCGGAATCCTGACCCGCGGGCTGCGCCGATCGCTCGCGTTCGGCCGTGTGTCAGCCGAAGATGCCGCGGTGTACTGCGCGCTCGCCGAGGAATCGATTCAGCAGATGCTGCCGCTCACCGAGTACATCGAAGATCCTTCGCGTCTGCCGCGGGGTGATGCCGCGCGATGGTTCATCCTCAACTGCATTCGCCAGCACGTGCGCGACGGCACGCTTCAGACCGTCACGCCCGAAACGGTCAACCGATTTCTCAGCAGCTTGCCTACGGAGCATCAGCTGACGCTGGTCGCTGATCTCGTCGGACACTGGAGTGAGCTCGGCGCGGATCCCGCCATGCTGGCATTGCTGAAACAGGTGGCGGCCCCGTGACGCCACTCGCGGACCATACGAGCCCCGCTCCGGGAGCGGAACGTCAGCAACTGAAACGCATTGAACGGGGCCTGAAGTACCTGACCGTTCCGCTGCCGTATCTCGCGGGCCTTGCCGCAAGAGTGCGGGTTGCACTCGACGATCGTGTGCCGACGATGGGCGTGTTTGCGTCGGGGCGTCTCATCGCCAACCCGCGCTTCGCCGAGAGGCTGACGGACAACGAGTTGATTTTCGTCCTCGCGCACGAGCTACTGCACCTGGCGCTCCGGACCCACGATCGCGCGCGCGGGAGCAGTACGCTGGAATTCAACTACGCGCACGACTACATCATCAACGATATCCTGCGCCACGAGCTTGGCGTCGCACACGTGCCCGCCGGCGGCCTTGACATGCCGGGCGCGAGCAAGCGATCCGCCGAGGAGATCGTCCTCGAGATGCGGCGCAACGCGCCGTTGATGCCTTCGAAGACGGCGGTGTTCGGCGGACAAGAGACGACCATCGGCCGGATGTTCGGTCCAGGCGGCAGAGGCCAGCCAGGCAGCGAAGGCGCGCAGCAAGGCGAAGCTGGCGATGTGCTCGGCGCGCAAGTTGAAAAAGAGCTCTTCCCGGATGACGTCGCTACCCAGGCAGAGCAGTCGGAGGAGCTGAGGGAAGCGGCGTCTGCCAGTCTTGCGCACGCTCGAGCGGTCGGCGCGCTCAGGGGGCTGAGAGGCGACGACCCGGGCGCGATGTCTCAGGTGGTCGCGGCGTTGAGAGGCATCTACCACACCCCATGGGAAGTCGTGATGCAGCGTTGGATGGAATCGGTCGCGCCGGGTGAGCGCACCTTCGTTCGCCCCTCACGCCGTGGTGCCGACCGCTCGGACATTGTCTTGCCAGGCCGGCGCCGCCAGGGATGGATGTTGAACGTGATTGTGGACACCAGCGGGTCGATGTCGGAGGAGGTTCCGCGCGCGCTCGGCGCGATCGCCGATTTTTGCGACGCGGTGGCGGTGGATCAGATCCGTCTCTTGCAATGCGACGTCGCGGTGACCAACGACGAGCTGCTGTCGCCGTTGGAACTGGCGGAGTACACGGTCACGGGCTACGGCGGAAGCAATCTGACACCCGCGATGCTGCTGCTTGCCGCCGACCCACAAATCAGGGCGGCGGCGATCATCACCGACGGTGACATCGAATTTCCGCCGGACCCGATGCCGTACGCGGTCCTGTGGGTCCTGCCGCCCGGGCGATCGGCAGCGTTTCAGCCCAGCTACGGCCGCGTGGTCGTCATGGATAGCCGGTTATGAAGGTCATTCAGGAACTGGTCGCGCACTTCGAACGCAAGAACAAGCTGTCCCGTGAAGAGCTGAAGTCGCTGCTCGATCAAGGCTTTCTCGCGAGCGACGCCCCGGCTCGAATCCAGGATCTCTGCGTCTCGCCTGGCACGACGTACTACTTTCGCGTCACCGGTGCCACTGAGGGCTCTGTCTGGGGCACCGACGTCTACACGGGCGACTCGGCGCTCACTGTCGCCGCTGTACATGCAGGCGCCGTCAAGCCAGACGAAACAGCCGTCGTCCGCGTGACGGTGATGCCGCCCCTCGCCCGGTATCAAGGCAGCGTGCGTTACGGCGTGACGACCCACGATTACGGCAGCTTCGGTGCCGCATACAGGGTGGACCGCATCTGAGTGCCAGCTGGCTGCCTTTGCTGCCATTTTCAGGCAGCCCTAAAGGGCTGCGCTACGTCCTGGCTTCAAATCATCAATCATCAGTCATCAATCATCGATGACCCGACCTGCCCGTCGTCGTCTCTGGTCTCTGGTCTCTCGCAAGAGCTTCTGTAAGGACTGGGCGGTGCCTTCAGGACCCTCCTGGACTTCCTGCCCGGCTGCCATTTCAGCAGCCCTAAAGGGCTGCGCGGACATCCTGGCTTTTAAATCATCAATCATCAGTCATCAATCATCGATGAGCCGACCTGGCCGTCGTCGTCTCTCGTCTCTCGCAGCAGCTTCTGTAAGGACCGGGCGGTGCCTTCAGGACCCTCCTGGACTTCCTGCCCGGCTGCCATTTCAGGCAGCCCTAAAGGGCTGCGCTACGTTCTGGCTTCAAATCATCAGTCAGCAATCATCAATCATCGATGACCCGACCTGGCCGTCGTCGTCTGTCGTCGTCGTCTCTCGTCTCTGGTCTCTGGTCTCTCGCAAGAGCTTCTGTAAGGACCGGGGCGGTGCCTTCAGGACCCTCCTGGACTTCCTGCCCGGCTGCCATTTCAGCAGCCCTAAAGGGCTGCGCGGACATCCTGGCTTTTAAATCATCAATCATCAGTCATCAATCATCGATGACCCGACCTGCCCGTCTGCCATTTCAGGCAACCCTAAAGGGCTGCGCGGGCTTCAAATCATCAATCATCAATCATCAATCATCGATGAAACCCTACTGAATCGGATACCCCTGCGCCGTTGACTGGGCTTCCGCAACCCCGTTGCTCCAGGCGCTGCGGGCCCGCACCTGCACCTGGTAATTGGAATTGGCGGTTGTGGGTGTCCACGCGAACGTATCGCTGGTCGTCCACGACCCGCCGGTCCACGTCGTGCCGTTGAAGACCATCCAGCGGTACTGAATCGGCCCCTCGCCGCCGGTGGGCGTTGCCGTCCACGTGATTGTAGTGTTCGGCGCTCTCGGCGCTGATATATCCGGCGACATGGTGACGCTCGTGACCACGGGCTTGATCACGTAGTTCAACGGCGTGGCCTGTTCGACGGTCGCGGTGTTGCCGCTGCTCCGGGCGTGCACGATCACAACGTAGCTCGCATTCGGTGTGGCCGGTGTCCACGTGACGGTGTTCGTGCTGCCCCAGACCCCGAGCACGGTGGTCGACACTCCGTCGTACAGCGTGAACTTATATTGATAGGGCGCGACCCCCCCGGTTGCCGACGCGGTCAGCGTAATCGCCGTTCCCGCGCCCTGCGGAGAGGCGGCGCTGGGCGTGAGCGTGAGATTCGTGATGCGCGCCTGGATGGGGAAGGGCGTTGCCGTTGAAAGCGCTTCGGCGACTCCAGCATTCCACGCACTGCGTGCCCGAACCTGCACTTGATAGTTGGCGTTGCTCGTCGTTGGCGTCCACGCGAAGGTATTGCTCGTCGACCACGACCCGCCCGTCCACGCCGTTCCGTCGAACACCATGAATCGATATTCGCGCGGCCCCGTGCCACCTGTTGCGTTCGCCGTCCACGTGATCGTGGTGTTCGGCGTCTGCGGGGCGGAGGCGCTCGGCGATATCGTGACGCTGGTTATCGCAGGCTTGATCGCGAACGCCTGATTGACGGCTTGTTCGACGGTCGTCGTGTTGCCGGCGCTGCGCGTATGGACCGTCAGGACGTAGTCGTCGTCGGCGGCCGTCGGAGTCCATGCAAGCGTGTTGCTGCTGCCCCAGACGCCGAGCACGGTGGAGGTCGTGCCGTCGGAGAGCGTCCACTTGTACTGAAGGGGCCCGACGCCGCCGCTGGCCGTCGCCGTCCACGTAATCGTCGTCCCGGTGCCCTGAGGCGCGGTCAGGTTGGGCGTCAGCGTGACGCCGGTGACACGGGGCTGGATGGGAAACGCTTGCGCCGTCGAGAGCGCTTCGGCCACGCCCGAGTTCCAGGCGCTGCGCGCGCGCACCTGCACCTGATAGTTGGCGTTGCTCGTCGTCGGTGTCCACGCGAAGGTGTTGCTGGTCGTCCACGACCCGCCCGTCCACGTTGTCCCGTCGAACACCATGAAGCGGTATTGACGCGGCGCCTCGCCACCCATGGCGGTCGCGGTCCAAGTGATGGTGGTGTTCGGGGCCTGCGGCGCCGTCACACTTGGCGACATGGTCAAACTCGTGATGGACGGTTTGATCGCGAACGCCTGGTTCGTGGCCATCTCGACGGTCGACGTATTGCCGCTGCTGCGTGCGTGCACGGTAACCACGTAGTCGTCGTTGGCGACGGTGGGCGTCCAGGGCACGGTGTTCGACGACGACCAGACGCCGAGCACGCTGGTCGCCGAGCCGTCCGAGAGCGTGAACTTGTATTGATACGGCGCGGTACCCCCGCTGGCGGCGGCGGTGAAGACGATGGCTGTGCCGGTGCCCTGCGGCGCGGTGAGGTTCGGCGTCAACGTCAAGCCGGTGACGCGCTGTTGGATGACGTAGGACTGCACGGGCGAGAACGCTTCGGCGGCGCCGGAATTCCCCGCGCTGCGCACGCGCACCTGGACCTTGTAGCCGCTGTTGGCGGTTGTCGGCGTCCACACAAACGTATTTTCGGTACTCCACGAGCCGCCGCTCCACGAGGTGCCGTTGAAGACCATGAAGCGATACTCGTACGGACTCTCGCCGCCGGTCGCAGCCGCGGTCCACGTGATCGCGGTGTTGGCCGCCTGCGGCGACGCGACACTCGGCGTCAGCGTGACGTCCGACACGCGCGCGTGGGGGCAATTCTGAATCATGCGCGCGACGTTGAGCCGGCCGCCGGTGCTGACCACAGACGACAGCGCAGGCACGACATCGACGTTGTTCAAAATCAGCGACTTCAACTCCGACGTCGTCAGCATGCACACCGAGAGCGCCAGCGCCGCGGCACCCGAGACGTGCGGCGTCGCCATGGACGTGCCGTTGAAGGACGCGTACGAATTGTTGCGGATGGTCGAGTAGATGGACGATCCGGGCGCGGCCACGTGGACCGACGTCGCGCCGTAGTTCGAGAACGACGAACGCACGTCGCTGCTCGTGGTGGAGGCGACCGAGACTATGTTCGACGCGGCGTACGACGACGGGTAGTGCGGCGAGGAATCGTTGTTCGAGTTGTTGTTGCCCGCGGCCGCGACGAAGAGCATCCCGTTCGCCGACGAGCTATTGATCGCGTCCAACAGCGCCTGGGAGAACCCACCACCTCCCCAACTGTTCGACAGGATGCGAACGTCCGCTTCCCCGGTCGCCGCGAACGCGGCCTTGGCCTGCACCGCAAAATCGATGGCGGAGATGGCGTCCGACGTCATTCCCGAGCCGGAGGCGCCCAGGAACTTCAATCCCATCATGTTCGCGACCCAGTTGACCCCCGCGACACCGAACCCGTTGTTGCCTCTGCCGCCGATGGTGCCGGCGACGTGCGTGCCGTGGTTGTTGTCGTCCATCGGGTCGCACGTCTTGTTGATGGCGTTGAAGCCGTGCGTGCCGGCCTGACACGTGATGGTCTGGCCGTTGATCGAGACCTGAAACGCGGACGGCGCCGACCACATGTTGGCGGCGAGGTCCGGATGCAGGTAGTCGACGCCCGTATCGATGATGCCGACGACGTTCGCGCGCGTGCCGATGGTCGTGTCCCAGGCCGTCACGGCATCGATGTCCGCGCCAATCGTTCCGCCGCCGCCCACGGGGTTGGAGCCGCTGTTCGACAACCCCCAGAGATACGTGAACAACGGTTCGTTCGGCGTCCGCTGAGCGTACAGAACGTAATTGGGCTCGGCGAATGCGATGTCGGGATCCTTGCGCAGCAGCGCGAGCATCTGCGCGGTGTCGTGTTTGCGGGAGTACACGCGCCGCATGCCCCGCCGATCGACCGCGACGTTCTCGTCGGCCTGGACCAGGATGTCGAGGTGATCGTTCTGCGCCTGGACGCTCAGATCTTTGTATTTGACCAGGACCTCGTTAGCGGCGGCCTCGCGGCCATTGATCCACGTGCGACCGCGCTCCTGACTCTTTCCCTGCGATGACACCGGCAGGTTGAGCACGATCGGCACCACGACGATGGTGAGCAGCGCCAACGCGCGTCGCGCAGCTCCTGACCCCGACAGCATTCGAAGCGTCCTTCCCGTTAGGAATCTGGTTCGTCTTATACGGCCGAGCTCAACTTGCAGACAGAACTCGCCTTACCATCCAGTCGGGCTAGCAATCGACAGCTGAGTTGAAATCGTTAGCAGGAAACTGAAATTGTCAGAGACGATGAACCGCAGTGTGTGAGGGCCGCACGCAAGTGAGCGGAGCGCGCACGTCATCGATGATCGCGCACGTCATCGATGATCGATGACTGATGATTGATGATTTGAAAGCCAGGACGTAGCGCAGCCCTTCCTCGTTCAGGGCAGCAGGGCAGGTAAGGTGGGAAAGCAGAAGCCAGAACGTAGCGCAGCCCTTCAAGGCTGCCTCGTTTGAGGGCAGTAGGGCAGGTAAGGTAAGAAAGCTGAAGCCAGAAAGTAGCGCAGCCCTTTAGGGCTGCCTGAAATGGCAGCCGGGCAGGGAGTACAGGAGCGTCCTGAAGGCACCGCCCGGTCCTTACAGAAGCTCTTGCGAGAGACGAGAGACCAGAGACGAGAGACGACGACGGGCAGGAGGGCATCGATGATTGATGATTGATGATTGATGACTGATGATTTGAAAGCCAGGCGCAGTCGTCATAGAAGTTCTTGCGAGAGACGAAAGACCAGAGACGAGAGACGAGGACGGGCAGGAGGGCATCGATGATTGATGATTGATGACTGATGATTTGAAAGCCAGGCGCAGTCGTCATAGAAGTTCTTGCGAGAGACGAGAGACCAGAGACGAGAGACGACGTAGGGCGGAACAGGAGGCGGAGGCGCTTTGCGAGAGACCAGCGGCGAGAGACCAGGGACGAACGACCAGGCGCTTTCGACAGCCATCGCCGCGGCAGGCGTGCCCGTCGTCGAGTCGCACGACGGACAGCCAGCATTCAAGACGGAGAAGGGACCCTGTGCGTTTCCCGTGGCGGTTTGCTCGATTCGCAAGGCCGGGACCTATCTGCTGGCCGGCGTGCTCGAGCGCCTCGGGCTCGTGAACACCGACGTGCACGCGTGGACGGACGGATTTTCCGACTATCGCAACTGCACGCTCGAAGAAAAGCAGCGCGAATCCGAGCGGCTCGTTCGACACCTTCCATTACAGACAACCGCGCAACTGGTCGGGCCAGGGCAATTCATCGTGGGCCATCTGCCGTGCGATGACAGCGTCAGACGCTCGTTGAACGGGTTCAGGACGTTTTTCATCACGAGGGATCTGCGCGATGCGCTGGTTTCGCACATGCGCTTTTTTGCGCAGCACGGCCGGGGCGGACCGCGAACGCCGGAGTGGAAGGACATCGCCGACCCTCACGCCCGGATGGCTGCGTATCTGGCGATTCACGGCGAGGAATTCCTTCAGGTTGCCGCGAGAATGGCGCCGTGGCTGCGTGAGCCCGGCGTGCTGACGGTGTCTTTTGAAGCACTGCTCGGCGACCGTGGGGGATCCGTTCAGGATGCCGCTGTCCACGCGATTGCCGGTCATCTCGGTCTCCCAGGGGCGGCGGTGGGGCTGTTGGACGACGTCCTGGGATCGCCGACGCTGACGTGGTCCGGCCGGCGCTCCAATCGGCGCGAATTCTGGGACGATCGCGCCGACGACTTCTTCCGCGCTCACGGCGGCGGCGATCTCAACGCTCGTTTTGGTTACGACGAGTCGCCCTCGAGCAACGAGCCACGAGCAACGAGCGATGAGTCCGTGAGGCTGCGACCGTCGTGACACACTGCGCGCACGGGGCGCGCACGTGTCTCGCTATCCGAGACAGTGCTGCCTCGCCGCCGGACACCGCGGGCGCTCATCCGTCGTGTGCTGTCAGAAAACTGGGCACAATCAGCGATTTCGCCGTCTCGTTTCCAGGCACCCGAGTTGCTTTCTGTTGGATCGATGCTGAACTTCTGGTGGCAGGAGACGGAGCTCGACCTGCCAGAGCGAATGCGAGGGACCGCAGGACCGTGGATCGTTCACGCACATCAGACAGGATCCAACGCGATGCCTTTCGAAATGACCCTCTCCGCAAACGACAAGCTGGCCTACGTCCGCTGGTGGGGAACCGCCCAGCGCACGTCGATTCGGGAAGTCGTCGACTGTCTCCTGGATCAACCGCGTTTCGGCCCGGGTTTCGTCGTCCTGTACGATCACCACGACGCCGTAGGGCCCTTGACGGCGGACATGATTCACCACGCCATGGGGCTGTTCCCCAAAGAGCACGCGGACTGCACGTGGGTATTTGTCGTGTCGAACGAAGTTCAGGCCGAACAGTTGCGGTGCGGCTTGAAGAAGCTGAGTTTGCCTGTCGACGTGCACGTCTTCACCGACGCGCACGCGGCCGTCACGTGGGCCCAGTCACACGTCCCGCAGTCACGATGACGGTTTGACGTAGGCCGCGATTTCCGGCGACTCGTCGATTTTCGCCAGGTGGCGGTCGCACAACGCTTTCAGTCCGACGATGTCGGGCCAGAACCAGTCATCGAGCAGAATGGCGCCACCCGGGCGCAGCAAGGCCATGGACAGCCCGAAGTCGATTGTCGGGGCCAGGCCGTCATGTCTGCCATCGATGTAGACCAGATCGAAAGACTGTCCCTCTGAGATCAGCTTCCGCAGCCCGCGCTCGCTGACGTCTTCGACGAGCCGGACCCGCAGCTGCATGCGCTCGTAGAGCCGCCGCGCCTTCTCGCGCGTCGCCTTGGTACTCGCTTTCAGATACCGGCCGGCGGCCGGATGCACTTCCTGATAGCCGGACTCGAAGTAGGGGTCTATGGACGTCAGCGAGCCGAGGCGCTGACGCGCCGACAGCAGGCCGCCCACGACCGCCATGGACGTTCCCTCGAACGATCCGATCTCGAGGTAGTGCACGAGGCGTGGATCGGACGCCAGCACGCCCGTGACGCGAACGAAAAGGTTGAAGCCATCGGCGTGCACGGACTTGTTGAAGCCGGTGTCGCGATCGCGCCCATAGACCGCGTGCAGATGTTCGAGGATGCCGGCACGAAGGGCACGGAACGAGGGATCGATGTCCGCCTCGGTGAGCCAGCGCCGCCGTTCGGCCGCGAGCGCCCAGAGATGTGCGCCGACGCCGGCTGGATCCGCCCAGTGGTGTTCGGGGCCCGCGGCCGCCCCCGCGTTCGATGTGAGCCCGGCGGATACGTCAGGGAACTCCTGCCGAATCAAGCTCCGAAGATCGGCGGACCGCGAGTCGAGGACGAGCGCGGTAAGGAGCTCGGCGCGAGCGCGCAGGCGATCCCCGAGCCGCAACGCGAACTGGCCACGAAAGAACGCGCACCAGAACGCGTCGAAGCCGAGCGTCTGTGCTTCCGTGAGCAGGCTCATCGCCTCATCGAAGCGTCCCTGCCCTCCGAGGCAGACACCGCGCAGATACACGACTTCCGGATCCGCGCCGTCCCCGGCGACCACGGAGAGGTGCCGGACCGCCGAGTCGAAGTCCGCCCGGTCGAGACAGGCGCGGGCTGCGGCAACGATGTCGCGGCTCATGGCCACAGGAACCGATCCACCGCGTGTCCGAACGGCACCGTCAGCAAAACGAGCGTTGGAATGTTCAGCCGGCTTGGCGCGATGCTGAGCGTGGGGAACAGGAACCCCGCCGTCAGGAGCATGGCAAAGAGCGCCCGATGAGAGGAGAGATAGATGGTTCCGGCCAAGCCGATGGCAAGGATGATCCAGTGTCCGATGGTGATCGCCCGAACGACGGCGTTCCGGTTCCAGGCCTTCGGATAAAGGCCGAAATCGAAGTGGCGTCGAACGAAGTAGTCGGGCGACAGCATGGTGACGAGCCGTTCGGCGCAGCGGTGCAGGAACAGCGTCGGATTCGACTTGATGAATTTGAGCGCTTCGATCTGGGCGATCGCGTCGAGTTGGGGAATCCCGGCGGGACCCGCGATGCCGGCCGCCGACCGCAGATGCTTTCCGAGGCTGTCCGCGTTCGGTTGCAGAACGCGAGTCTTGTCCGGCGACATCACCGGCAGGTAAGGATTGTTGCCCAGATACAGGTTGTAGCCATTGCCCGTGCAGAGCGCGACCCACCGGCCCTCACGGGCGCGCAGGATCGCCAGCCACGGGAGCCACATCACGCTGAGGCATCCGGCAACCAGCACGACAGCGTCGAGTTGATGGAGCGCGAGCAGCAATGCGAGATATCCCAGAGCGTAGGGCACCGCAGACGACCGCGTGAGCCCGAGCAGACCGAGTGAGATGCCGAGTGCCACGGCATGTCGCGCATCGCTCGTGTCGGCGAAAAGCACGAAAACGTAAGCGCTGATCACCAGAAAAAGCGTGAACACGCTCTCGGACCACAACAGGTGCGAGAAGGCGATGAAGACCGGATAGACCGCGAACGCGACCACGGCCAGCAACGCCGCGTTCGGTCCGGCGAGCCGCAGCGCCAGCTCGTAGAGCGGAATCGTTGTGATCGACGCGATGAACAGGTTCACGAGCCGCGCACGGTCGACGGTGGGAGCGATCGAGAGCAGCGCCGCGTGCAGGGGCGGCCAGAGGCCGTCCCCATAGAATCCTTTCCAGTCATGCTGTCTCAGGGCCTGAGCTCTCTGCCAATAGCTGGTCTCATCGCCAATCGTCGGCATGTGAATGGATTTCACCATCAGCCACGCCGCCAGGCGGATGCCGAGCACGAAACAGAACAAACCGACCATGTGCAAGCGCGCGTGCAACCCCGGTGAGGAATCGGGCGTTTCCACTGGGATTTATCGGCCGATGGTCGAGGGTCGCCAGTGGGAAGCGGGGAGGCACGCCGGCTTCCTTTTCTCCGCGTGGCAGCCGACTTTCCTCGCAAAGTCGTCGATTATCGGATGATTTGCAATGACTTCGCGGCCGGTATCGTCTTTGCCTTCCTTCGTGAGGATGGCATCGAGTCCTGCTCACGAACCCACGGTCATGTGGCGAATGGAACGCCACGACGGCCGCTCCGCACACCTCGTCGTCGGGCTGACAGGCCACGACGTCTGGGTGGCGTGGTTCCTCGACAACCGGGCGATCGGCATGCGCGATTTCACCGACCTCGGGAGCGCGATTCAATTCAGCGATTCGATGCAGTCCCAGAATTGGGCCGTGGGCTGGCGTCTCGTCGACGACGTGGACGACCGGCTGCCGTCCTAGCCACTCCGCCGGTTACTCCACCTTGAACGACGATCGCATCAACACGACGACGTAGGGGTTCCAGGTCGAGAGGACGTAGTAGATCCTCAGCTCGGCGCCCTGGCGTCTCGTCCAGCGTTCAACGACATACGGTGCGTACGCGCCGCCGCGCACGCTCTCGGGATCCGCGCGGCCCTGGCCGATCACCGGACCGGAGAGTCCGTCGGGCGGCTTGACGCGCGGGTCGTGAATGAATTCGCCGAAGCCGTCCCGGTTCGCCCTGAAAATGATTTGCGGCTCGGACCAGGGCCCCCAGGGCGTCTGTGAGTACGAGAACTCGATTCCCTGCGGCGCCGGAGCGCGGCTGTCGAACGTCATCAACCACAGCCCGAGGTCCTCGCACCACGTCACGGACACGTCTCCCATCGTGCCGTTGCGAACGACGGGGACGGCAGCGTCCTCGCGTCCACTCCAGGTCGGGGAGCCGCTGGCGTCCAAACCGGCGAAATAGCGTGTGTCGCGCCCAGTCGCGAAGTTCGCCGACGGCACCACCGCCAGGTACGTATCGCTCCTCCGGTACTCTCCGGTGCCCCACATCAGGGTGTGCGGTCCTCCAGGCGGGAGCCCCGCGATCGCTGCGGGAGCCTTGTGCAGCGACATCTTGATGAAGTGGCCCGCCGGGCGTTCGGAGATCGTTCGCAGTGTCTGAAAAGTCGCCGGCGGAGTGAATCTGGTGAGCACGGACCGATCCGTCGATCGATCGTCGGAATGGTTCGTGGTCACGACGATGTACATCTGGTTGTCGAGGCTCAATCCGGCGGCGGGCACCTCGAAGGGGCCCATGGAAATGCCTGATGGTTGGATCGTCAAATATTGGCTTTCGCCCGCGGCCGCGCCGCGCCCACGCCTGGTACCACGGCCGCCCCCGCGACCGGTGCGACCAGCTGGGGCTTCGTTCGATGTCAGGAAATCCAACCGCACACCGGACTCGGGGTCGCGCGCGTCGGTGATGCCGATCGTGTCGAGCGCCCGGCCGAGGGTGCCGACGGTATCGCCGAACAAGAAGTACGAATGGCCCGCATGCTCGAAGGACGAGCCGAGGTCGCTGCCCTCGAGCCCGTATCGGGTGACCGTGCGGCTGAGCGTGGGCTGATGGCGCTGCTTGTCCTCGTCGCCGAGCAGCTGCTGCATCTTGATCGTCGATTCAGGAACGTACGTGAGGCGGGCGGCCGCCGCGCGGCTCGTGGGGGCGCGGAGGACCCACACCGCGACAGCCGTTGTCAGAATTGCGGCCGTCGCGCTGCGCCCGACCCGAAGAGGCATCGCACCATACTGGACCTGGAGGGCTGTCGACGCAACGAGAGACGATGGAAATCGTTTGTGACAGAATTGCGGCCCTGGCCCTCCTCGTCTCGATTTTCGCGTCGGATATCCTGCCGATCTTCATCGTCGCCGGCGTCGGGTTCCTGCTTGCCCGTCATCTGGACGCCAGCGTGCGAACGCTCTCGACCATCACCTTCAACGCCCTTTCTCCGTGCCTGGTATTCAATCAGCTCGTCACGGCGAAGATCAGCGGGTCAGAGTCCGGCCGAATCGCGCTGTTCTGCATTCTGCTGACCGTGACGATCGGTGCCCTTGCGCGCCTTGCGGCAATCCCGCTGCGTCTCGATCGCTCGATGCTCAGTAATTTCCTTCTCGTCGTGATGTTTTCGAACAGCGGCAACTACGCCTTGCCTGTCGTGTTGTTCGCGTTCGGCCGCGATGCCCTGGCCTTTGCCACCGTGTATTTCGTGACGAGCGCGATTCTCGTCTACACCGCCGGCGTCCTCGTGGCCGCGTCGGGGCGGCGCAGCATGCGATCCGCGATGCTGGGTGTCGTGCGCGTCCCCGCCATCTATGCCCTGGTCGCCGCGGCCATCGTCGTCGCCACCGGAATGACCGTGCCGCTCGCGGTCATGCGGCCCATCGGCTTGTTGAGCGATGCCGCCATCCCGGTGATGCTCCTCGTCCTCGGCATGCAGTTGGAGCGAGCCACCGCTCCGACCCATCCGTCGGCGGTAGCGGTGGCCGTCGTCCTCTCGCTGGTGATTGCGCCGGTCGTCGCGTTCGGCCTCACGGCGGCGCTCGGCCTCGCTGGCGCGGCGCGTCAGGCGGCGATCGTCGAAGCCTCGATGCCGGCGGCCGTGGTTACGACGGTCCTGGCCCTCGAATTCGATCTCGATGCAGCCTTTTCGACCAGCGTCGTTTTCTTCACGACGATCCTGAGTCCCATCACGCTGGTGCTACTCATTACCTACTTGAAATGACTTGGCGTCGGGCTTCACGGGCAGACAGGGCAGGAGGGGCAGGAAGGGCGGAGGGCCAGGTAGGGAGCCTTGAGCCCTGAGCCTTGAGCCTGAAGCCAGGAAATTGTCGGCTACGGCGATGACCGACCAACGAAGACGATCGCCGCGCCTCCGGGCACGGCCGTGATCTGCACCGGAAAATTCTCGCGGCCGTGCCTCGTGACGGTGCGTCCGGCGATGATTCCCACCGCCGATCCAAAGATCGCGTCGCTCAACCAATGCCGGTTCGCTGGCAGCCGGGAGATGGCGACGTACGACGAGAACGCGTAGGCGGGTACCGCAAACCGCCATCCCAGATGGCGCTCCAACGCGGTGGCGAAGGCAAACGTGCCCGACGCGTGGCCGGAGGGAAACGAATTGCGGCTGCTGCCGTCCGGCCGCTCTCGCCGCGTGGCCGTCTTGAGCACCTGCGTCATCCCAGCCGACAGCGCGAGAGCTTGGATCAAATCCATCCCGATGTGCGAGACCTTCGGTTGATCGCGAAGTCGGCCGGTGGCGTAGATGGCCGCGGCGGCGCCCAGCAGTGTCGGCGCCTGGCCGAGGACGGCGCCGGCCTCGAAGATGTTCTTGGCGGTGTGATTGTCGACCATGAACCGCTGCACGTTGTCATCGAACGGATGCGCGGCCAGCGCCAGCCCTGACCCGACACCAAGCCAGAAAAGATTTTGGCGTGAAGGAAGATGTTTGGCGTCCTCGAACACGCCCTTGACGAGCGCTTTGAGCCCCGTGTGTCGCGGCGTGGGCGGCGGCCCCGCGGGTGCCTTGATGATCTGTCCGAATTCAACCGCCGGGAGTGCCCAGATGTCATTCGAGATGCCCTGCGGTGCGGGCCAGCTGCTAAACGGACTTCGCCCATCGGTGTCGACGGCGTCGACGGTGACCTGCGCGATGAGCGGCGCCTGGACCGCGAACGAGACGACAAGGAAAGCGCAGAACGCTCGCGCGAGTCGTCGCGCGTTCATGTCTCGCAGTCTAGCACTCGCCAATTGCGCTCGTTGGGCTCGACCATAACCGGCCCCGACGAAACCCGGTCGTGCCTCGCGCAGGCCGTGGTAACGTGACTCGTTTCAGCTTTCGATGCCACCGCGCTGGTCATTCTCGCTTCGTCAGCACTTGATCGTGCTGATCATCGGCACCTTGTTGCCCGCCTTGGGCCTCGGGGCGGTCCTCGTCCGGCGCATCGTCGAGGACAACCGCCAGGCGGTCGAGCAGCAGCTGCTCGAAACCGCGCGTGCGGAGGCGGCCGTCGTGGACGCGGAGCTCTCCGGCACGATTCGCGCCCTGCAGGCCCTCGCGCAGTCCGAGCGGTTGTCCAATCGGGACCTCGCGGCGTTCTACGACGAGGCGTCACGGTTGCAGGCGACGCAACCATCCTGGCAGGTGCTGATTCTGCATGGTCCGGATGGAGAGGCGTTGGTGCACACCGCGTATCCATACGGGTCGGACCTTCCCGACATCGTCGACAAGGAAAGCTTCGCGGATGTCGTCAAGCTGGGCCAGCCGATGGTGGGCAGCCTGCTGAAGGGTCCGCGCGTCGGCCAGGCGTTAGGGTTTCCGGTGCGGGTCCCGGTGACGAGAAACGGTCAACTGCTGTTCGTGCTGTCGGCGGTGATCACACCCGACCGTCTGGCCGACGTGCTGCGCCGGCAGAAAGCTGTCACCGACGAATGGGTGCGAGGTGTCGTCGACAACAAAGGGATCGTCGTTGCGCGCACGCGCGACGCGGAACGCTTTGTGGGGCAGCCAGCCACGCCGGAATTCCTGAAGAAGTACCTCCACGTGAACGAAGCCGTGTATCGCGACACGGCGCTCGACGGGAAGGCAGTGTACGGAGCATTTGCGCGCGCGCCGATTTCCGGTTGGACTTCCGGCGTCGGCGTGCCGGCCGACGTCATCGACGGCCCATTTCGACGGTCGGTCATCGGCCTGCTCGGGATCGGTCTGCTCCTGTTCGGCATCGGGACGGGCGGCGCATTCGTCATCTCGAGGCGTATTTCCCGTGACATCGCGAACGCCGCGGTGGCCGCCGACGCCATCGCTCGCGGGACGCATCCGGAGATCACGTCTTCGTCGGTCATGGAGATCCAGCAGCTATCCGACGCGCTCGCCCGATCGGCCGCGCTGCTCGACGTACGGCAGCACGAGCGCGACGAGCAGGTGACCCGCGCAGACGCCGCGCGCGCGGAAGCCGAGGCCGCCGATCGCGCGAAGGATGATTTCCTGGCGATGCTGGGCCACGAGCTGCGCAACCCGCTTGCTCCCGTCTTGACCGCGCTGGAATTGATGCGGCTGAGAGGCGACACCTCCAGCGCGCGGGAACGGGACATCATCGAACGGCAGGTGAGGCACCTCGTCCGGCTCGTGGACGACCTGCTCGACGTCTCGCGGGTGCGGCGAGGCCGGATCGACCTGCGTCGCCAGCCGTTCGAGTTGATCCGTGCGGTCGAAAAGGCCGTCGAGATCGCGCAGCCGATCATCGCGGCCCGGGACCATCACCTGAGCGTTGATGTCCCGCCGGGCGGGCTCGTGATCGATGGCGATGAAACGCGGCTGGCGCAAGTATTCGCGAATCTGCTGACCAACGCCGCGAAGTACTCGAATCATCCCGGCCATATCTTGGTGCGGGCCAGCGCCGAAGGGGGCATGGCGATCGTGGAATGCGCGGACGATGGCATTGGCATCGCTCCCGACCTGCTCCCTCGCGTCTTCGATCTCTTCGCGCAGGGGCGTCAGATGCTGGACAGGCGCGAGGGCGGCCTGGGTCTCGGCCTGGCCGTCGCGCGCACGCTCGTGGAATTGCACGGCGGAACGATTGAGGCGTCGAGCGCGGGAACCGGTCAGGGCAGCGTGTTCAGGGTTCGGCTGCCGCTGGTCGCGAAGCCGGTGGTGGAGGCTCGCGCTCCCGCGGCCGAAGAGCTGATACACGAGGGCGCCACCTGCCGCGTGCTCGTGGTCGATGACAATCAGGACGCCGCCCACATGCTGGCCGACATGCTGCGCGTCGGCGGGTTCGAGGTCGCCGTCGAGTTCGACGGTCTCGCGGCGATGGCGAGGCTGGAGCGACTGAGCGTGGACGTCGCGATTCTCGACATCGGGCTGCCGTCGATCGACGGCCTGGCGCTCGCCAGGCGCGTGCGGGAGATCGACCCCCACCGTTCGATTCGTCTGGTCGCGGTGACGGGCTACGGGCAGGAATCAGATGTCGCGGCTTCGTACGCCGCCGGATTCGACCTGCATCTGGTGAAGCCCGTGTCGGCCGAAGCGTTGTTCGAGGCGCTGCGATCGAGCGCAGCAGCCGGCGCAGACTGAAGAGTCTCTCGTCTTTGGTCTCTTGGTACTCGGCGGACTGGCAATCTCTTACCGGCTTCCCTCCGCGGCCATCTCCGGCGGAATCGGCAGCGTGACCTTGCCGGTGGCCGCCCACTCCGCTCCGCGAGCAAACGTCACACCGAATCCGAGGTTGCGTACCGCGTCCGCGAAATGGCCGAGCGACGTGTGGAAGACGCGGCCTTTCCCGAAATCCGAGACCCACAGAATCGGTTGATCGAGGCCGGCACCCGGCGTCGGCTGGGTGGCCTTGCCCTTGTAGAGCGCGTGGTCGTCCCAGGCGGTCGCAAGCACGTGATAGGTGTTGGCGGGCTGCCACTGCAGGTTGGCGTAGAGTTCGTCCTTCTTGATGGGAAACGACTTGAGGCCGCGCGTGACCGGGTGATCGTGGTCCTTGATGTCGACGGTGAAGTCGTGCGGATCGGAATGCTGTCCGAGCCCCTTGCTGGGCCGCCAGTTGCCGCCGCTCATTTGTTCGAATTCCGCCCATCCATCGAACGACGCGATGGAGACGTGATAGAGGACCAGGCCCTTTCCCGACCGCACGAAATCGACAAAGGCCTGTTCAGTGCGTTCGCCCCATTTCTCCTTCGCGGTGCGGTTGTAGTAGTTCATCACGAGCAAATCGTAGTTCGCGAACGTCTCCGGGCCCACGCCGCGTACTTCCTCGATGACGCGCACTTCGAACTTCTTGGTGTCTTCGAGAATCTGCTTGAGGAGCGGCGTCGTCTGGCGCCAGAGATGCTCGCCGACGTTCTGCCCGGTGAGAATGAGCACCTGTATCTTGGACGGATCGGGATCCGGCGGGAACTTCGGCTGGGCACGCGCCATCGTGGGCACCGCGGCAAGCAAGACCGTCCAGACGAGCAACCGTCTCATGATGTCCTCTCCTTGGAGTAACCTTTTACCTTCAAAATTCCGTGGGGATGGGGTGCATGATACACCGCCGGTTGATTAGTCCGTGGTCCTTAGTTCTTTGTTCTTAGTCCGTCCTTGGTCCTTGGTTCTTGGTCCTGGTGACCAAGGACGAAGAACGAAGGCCCAAGGACCAAAGATCGACGCCCGTCGGCGTGCTGTGTCAGAATAGCCCTTCATCGATCCATCACCACTCAGGAGGTCGCCGCAATGCGAAGCACGAAAATGGCGTCCGGGCGGCGGACGTTTTTGCGAGGGTTGGGCGCGACGGCAGCATTGCCCTTGCTCGATGCCGTGTCGCCGTCAACGGTTCTCACGGCAGCTGCGATGCAGGCGCCGGCTGCGCAAGCCCAGAACCCGCGTCCGGCGCCCCCGAAGCCGGTGATGGCGAACGTCGTCTGCGGCGCGTCCGACAACAGCCACGACATCGACTTCGCCAGGCGGCGGATTCTCGACCTGCTGTACGACATGGGCGGGATCCGCACCGAGTGCTTTGGGAACTACAAGGACACCGAGGCGCTCGAAGCAGGCGACCTGCTTATCAGCTACACGTCGCTCATGCCCGCCGATCAGGCCCAGGCGGCGGCTCTGCGGCGCTATCTGGAAAAGGGCGGTCGATGGTTCGCGCTTCACGCGACGAACTACTTCCGCGACGATCAACCGTTGCTGCTGCCGGACATCATCGGCAGCCGGTTCGCGACGCACCCGCCATACGGTCACTTCACGGTCGCGGTCGCCAAGGCCGACGATCCCTTGCTCAAAGGCATTCCGGCGACATTCGAGGTCGACGACGAGCTGTATGTGATGGACAAGGCGCCGGACCTCGAAGTGCTCTTGCACGCGAAGTGGGGGGGAACGGGCGTCCTGAATCGTACGATCCCGGAAGGCAATCAACCGATGTTGTACCGTCGGCGCGTGGGGCAGGGCGCGGTTCTGTATCTCACGCTCGGCCACTCGAGCCGATCGCTCGCACCGCCGCTTCCCGATGGAACGCCCGCGGCGTTCAGCCGGCGCGGGTCCTGGGATTCGCCGGTTGGTCAGGAACTGATCAAGCGCGGCATCGAGTGGGCGGCAAAGCGGCGGCCGCTCTAAGGTTTGAGGTCAGATGTGAGAGGTTGGAGTACCTTTAACCCTCTACTGAGGTCTGGTCGCGCGACCTTCGAGTAGTTCGATCCCCACTTGATCCGGTCCCTCGACAAAGGCCACGTGCTGGAACGTGCGGCCGCAGCACCATCGCACTTCCTCGACGATCTTCACGCCGTCCTTGCGAAGGCGTTCGACCGCTTCGGTGAGGTCGATGTCGTCGTACGTGAAACCGAGGTGATCGAAAATACGCCCCTTCTGCGGTGCCAGTGTCGTGTGACCCTTCCAGTATTCGGGATATGTCTGGCGTGAGTATTCGGCCGGCGTGATCGTGATGTTCATCTCGTCGACCATCAGCGAGATGCTCGGGGCGATTCCGCGTGCGTCGGGCGGCGTTGTCGCCGCCGGGGACACCCGCCGGGCACTGAAGTATTTCTCGTAGAATGCCGCCGCTCGCTCCGGGTTCTCGCTCAACAGGTGCACGTGACTGAATCCTCGCGGCGCTCCGGCAACGAGCTCCACTGGCATGTGGTCGGGGCCGTCGATGAACGCGGACGTCGCGGTGGCGCTGCCGCCGATGTCCGCGGTCGAGCCCGGTGGCACGAAGAACGTCGTGCCCGCCGCGAGCAGGCGGTTGTATTCGGTCTTGACGTCACCCACACCGAAACCCATGTGCCAGACGCCCGAGATCGGCTCCCAGGGTGGGGAAGGCTTGCGATACAGCAGGATCCACGATTGATTCGACCAGACGTACGGTGCCTGGTCGGCGCGCCCGAGGTAATTCATCTTCTCGCCCTGAACGACCGTCGTGTAGAACTCGATCGTTTTCGCCGAATCGGCGGTGTTGAGGTGCACCTGATGGAAGTGCGCCGTTGGCATCAAGCGCTGGCTGCTTCCGTGCGCGGACGCGAGCAGCACCACAGCGACGAGGGCCGCAGCAAGCGAGCGTGGGTGGGTCATGGGTGTCTCCAAATCCAAGACGCCATTCGCCATTGGCCCTTAGCCGTTGGACGGTCTCTCGGCCAAAAGCCAAGGGCTAAAGGCCAATGTCAATTTCATATCATCCCCGCCTCGCGCCAGCTCTGAATCGTGGCGCGGTCGATTCCAAGCTCCTCGAGAATGCGATCCGTATCCTGTCCGACGGCGGGAATGCGGCCCATCGCCGGCTCGTCGCCATCCAGCAGGAACGGCGGCACGAGCGCGCGGATCGGGCCGACGGGCGAATCGATGATCCGCCACCGGTTTCGCGCCGTCAGCTGCGGATGCGCGACGAATTCTTCGATGCTGTTCATGCGGGCGTTCGCAATGTCGGCGCGGTCGAGCCGGTCGATGATCGCGGCGGCCGTCGAGCCGCTGAACACCTCGTCGATCTGCCGGTGGAGTTCATCGCGATTCTGCACGCGCCGAGGGCCCGAGTCGAATCGAGCGTCGCTCACCAGCTGGGGCCGTTCGAGCACCATCCGGCAGAAGCGCTCCCACTCGCGTTCGTTTTGAATGGCCAGATACACCGCCTTGCCATCACCGGCCGTGAAGGGACCGTACGGCGCGATGGCGGCATGACGAGCCCCGCTGCGCGCGGGCGCGACGCCGCCGTAGGACGTGTAGTACGCCGGATAGCCCATCCACTCGCCGAGGGCGTCGAACATGTTGATTTCGACAGTCGATCCCTGGCCCGTCGCGTGCCGCTTGATGAGCGCCGCCAGGATTCCCGAAAACGCGTAGACGCCCGCCGCGATATCGGCCACGGAAATGCCGGCCTTGGATGGCGATTCCTCCGTGCCCGTAATCGAGAGCAGACCCGCCTCGCTTTGGATCAGCAGATCGTACGCCTTTTTGAGGCTGTAGGGGCCAGACGCACCGTATCCCGAAATCTCGCAGACGATCAGCGATGGATGGCGAGCGCGAAGGGAGGCGGCGTCGAGTGAGAGGCGCGCCGCCGCGCCGGGCGCAAGGTTCGCGACGAACACATCGGCCCGCGCCAGCAGCGGCTCGAGCACGCGTGTCGACGCCGCACTCTTCAGATCGAGCGTCAGCGATTCCTTCGATCGATTCAGCCAGACGAAGTGGCTGGCCATGCCGTTGACCGTGGTATCGTACGCCCGCGCGAAATCGCCGCCGTCGGGCCGTTCGATCTTGATGACGCGCGCGCCCAGATCGGCGAGATGACGCGTGGCCATCGGCGCCGACACCGCTTGTTCCACCGAGACGACCGTCAATCCTTCTAATGGCAACATCGGTTATCTTCGCTGTCGTCGCTAGTTGCTAGTTGCTAGTTGCTAGTCGCTGGTTGCTGGTTGCTGGTAATTCTGCACGCCAAGAGCTGACCGGCCTTCTGGTCCGTTCTCTGCTGACTCGTATTCCCATTCGTCCTGCTTACGAGCAAGGAGCAACGAGCAACCAGCCGCCAGCGACCAGCAACAGAACTGAAAAGATCGAACAGGATAGCGGCATGCGCTGATAGTATGACCTGTCTCGCCGAAGCTCGCTGTGACTGACCAGTCGAGCGAAGGCGGAAGCCGACTTTTCGCGGACGAACCCCATCTCCGAGGACTGATCGATATGAGAGCCGTTGATGGCATCTACCTGACCGTGCTGGTCGAGAACTACGTCGACATGCTGCTGCCCGACACGGATCGTGTGACGCGCGCCGGACTCTGCCATCATTTCGATCCCAAGCGCGGGCCCGTCCTGGCCGAGAACGGTCTGTCGTTTCTCGCGGAAATCCACGTCAACGACTACGTCTACCGCCTGCTGTTCGATTCGGGATTCACGTCGACGGTCATCCGCCACAACATGCGCAATCTGGGCATCGCCGCGTCCCAGATCGATCACGTCGTCGTCAGTCACGGACACCCGGATCACTGCGGCGACCTGCCCGGCGTGCTTCGCGAGATCGGACATCCCGTGCCGGTGTCCGTCCATCCCGACGCGTTCTGGCCGCGCTACCTGCGGCTTGGCAGCGGCGAAATCAGCCCCTTCTACAACTACAACATCAACCAGCGCGCCTGGGAGGCGGCCGGCGCGTGCATCGTGCCGAACGAAGGCCCGGTCGAAGTCGGCCCCGGCGCAATGGCCACCGGGTACGTCGAACGCCACGTGCCGTTCGAGCCGCCGCGCCCGGCCGAAGGCAGCGGCGGTGCGCTCTATCACATCATCAAAGGCCACGCGCAGCCGGACGTCGTCCCGGACGATCAAGCCGTCGCGATCAACGTGAAAGGGAAGGGGCTGGTCATTCTCACCGGCTGTGCCCACGCGGGGATCATCAACTCGATCAACGCTGCGCAGGCTGCAACCGGCGTCAAGGACATCTACGGCGTGTTCGGCGGGTTTCACCTTGGCTTTCCCGGCGTGCCGGACCAGAACACGGAGCTGACGATTGAAGCGCTGCGAGGTCTGAAGCCGCAAATCGTCTCACCGATGCACTGCACGGGCTTCAAAGCGATCTCGGCGATCAGCCGCGCGTTCACGGACACCTTCCTTCTGCAGACCGCCGGCACTCGGGTAAAGCTGTAGGTTTATCGCTCATCACCCAACGCCCAGCGCCGCTCCGCCCTCCACGCGCCGAACATTACCAAGATGTAAGGAACGATGTCATCGGCGCTTCATCTGCAAAGCATCAGACTGGTCTCCCATGACCAGGCGCCTGCTTACTCCCCTCACAGTTTCTCTTCTGGCAGCCGGTGTTTTCGCTCCTGCCGTTGGGCACGCCCAGACATTCAAGGTCGAGAAATTCGACATCAAGGGCGAGGGGGGAACGGACTACGTCGCGGTCGAGTCCGCTACGAACCGGGTGTTCGTCTCGCGTCAGACCCACATGATGGTCGTCGACGGCGCTACGGGCAAAGTGCTCGGTGACATTCCGAACACGCCTGGCGTGCACGGCGCGGGCATCGTGACGAATGCCGGTCATCTCTTTACGACGAACAGCGGCAACCAAAGCGTAACGATGTTCGATCTGAAGACGCTGGCCCCGCTCAAGCAAATCAAGGTCGGCCCCGGTCTCGACGGCATCATGTACGACGAGCCCGATGACAAGATCATCCTGACGAATCACAGCCGCCCGGGTACTCTGACGGCGATCGATCCCAAAAGCGGTGACATCGTCGCGACCGTTGAACTCGAGGACACGTCGCCGGAAGGCGCTGCGGCCGATGGCAAGGGCCACATCTTCGTCAACAACGAAGGCACGAACACGATTCAGGTGATCGACGTGAAGACGTGGAAGGCGACCGCATCATGGCCGCTGGGGCCGTGTGACGGTCCGACGGGCATCGCCTATGACAAGGGGTCCGACCGCATTTTTTCCGGCTGCAACAAGACATCGGTCGTCGTTGACCCGGCATCGGGCAAGGTCGTGGCCTCGATTCCGAACGGCTCGCGCGTCGACGCCTTGGGATGGGATCCTTCGCAAAAGCTGATATTCATTCCGAATGGCGCCGAGGGGAACGTCACGGTCGTCCATCAGGATTCGCCCGACAAGTACAGCGTCGTGGCAACGGTGGCCACGGTCGCCGGCGCGAAGACGATCGCCGTCGATCCAAAAACTCACAACGCGTATCTCTTCCAGCCCGAGCGCGGGCCGGCTCCACCGGCGACTGGGGGTGCCGGCCGTGGGCGCGGTCCTCAGGGGCCGATTCTCGCGTCGTGGTTCATCGTCATCACGCACTGACGGGTCAGCGCGATCCGGACGGCCGGCTGGCGCCTCCGCGCGGCATCCCCCAGAAGATGAACGTGCCGCGGTCGGTGGACGTGATCACGTCCACGGCGCCGTCCTTGTTCAAGTCGGCCGCGAGCACGTCGGAGCCGACGCCGGACCGGTTGTGAATCAAGTCCGGAACGAACTCGGCGCCGCCCGGCGCTTTGGGATTGCGCACGGTCTTGAACCAGTAGAGGACCGGTGCACCGTAGGGATCCGCGTCGTAGAACGCATCGGAGTGCGACCAGAAGCGTTTGCCGACGATGAGATCCTGGATGCCGTCGCCGTCGACATCCGCCGACGTGGCGGCGTGCGGCTGTGAAAACGCGACGTCGCCCGCGTTCTTCGTCGAGTAGTCGTCGATGATCATGTGCTGCACGAACGAGATCGCGCCGTTGGCGCCGCGCGTCTGCTCGAACCACGCGATGCCGAAGTTGTGCGCCGACAGGCTCGTGACGATGTCGTTGAGGCCGTCGCCGTTGACGTCATAGATGACCATCGTCCCGCCGCCGGGTTGTGAACGTCCCCATCGTGCAAATGCTTGCGGATGATAGGTCCAGGCCCCCGACCCACCCGCGGCCGGCTGCTCCCACCACCCCCACGCGTTCATGATGTCCACGCGCTTGTCGCCGTTGACATCGCCGGCCCCGAGGCCGTGCAACTGCGCCCACGGGCCGCGTTCGGACACGTTGTGCAGGATCCACGGGGCGGTGGGGTCGGCCGGATCAGGCTTCGCGTAACGGATGTAGCCCTCGGCTGCAAACACGAGATCCTTTTTGCCGTCCGCGTCGACGTCCTGCAGCAGCGTGATTTCGGTCGTGAGCGCCGCCACGACCTTGAATTGATCCCAGCGGCGCGATTCGTTCTTCGGGTTGACGTAGAGAACGATTCCCGCACCGCCCAGGTGATCGCAGGTGAGGATGTCGGGCCAGCCGTCGCCGGTGAAATCGTCGGCGAGCACCACCCAGGAGCTCCAGGGGTAATCGCGGGACGGGTTGATCGTCTGTGTGAAAAACACTTCGCGCGACGTTGTGTAATCCGGTCCGAAGTAGATGTGAGGACCGGAGGCGACGTCCTGGATGCCGTCGCGATTGAAGTCCGCCGCGGCCGCGCCCCAGGAGTAGTAGAACTCGTTGAGCCGCTGCATCCGGAAGTGCGTCGAGACCTTCTCGGCCGGCATGACCTTGATCGCCAGATCCTTGTAGGCCACATCGCGGAATCGCACCTCGCCGGTGCCGCCGATAAACAGGGCCACCGGACCGTAGCGGCCGTCTTCGTATTCGGCCGCTCCCTGCGACACGCCGGAATCGTTGACGAACCACCGCACGACGGTCGCGTCGAGGAGGATCTCGATGCGGTTCCACTCTCCCGCGCGCAGGCCCGGTGCGGGTGCTTGCAGAACCGGCGTCATGCCTGGAGGCATCGGAATGGGACCACGGCCCCGGCCCGCTGCCGGCGCACCGGCGCCGCTGGTCGGCGGGGCGGGCGGAGGCGGTGGGGGAGCCACGCGCACCATGCCGCCGACGTTGCGCACCTTCTCGCGCGTCAGTTCCTGTCCCTGCGCGTCGAGCGTCACGCGATACGCGCCGACGTCTCCGTCGGTGAGTGAAACGTAGATCCCTTTCATGCCTTGCGGCGTCTGCTCGGCGCGAAGCAGGACACCCGTCCTACAGCCTCCCGTACACCGGAAGGACGCGTAGAGACCGAAGTCCTGGGAGGAGCGATCGAGCATCAACCAGCCGCCGGATCCGCCCGGCTTTGCGGTGCCGATGATCTCGCCTTCTTGCGCCTTCCAGTCCGCCTGACCGAGGACGTGCCACCCGGCCAGGCTCGATCCTTTGAACGTGGTGTCCGCGATGAACGACGGACCCACACCGGCGACCGGGACCACGAAGAGGATCGTGATGCCTGTGATCGCGCAGAAAAATTTATGCAACATGGTCTCGTCTCATTGGGCCGACTCGCCCTCATCGCGCCGGGTCCGGCTGAAGCCGGACACCACACGTGGCGTCCGCCTGCTAACGTGGCGTCCGCCTTCAGGCGGACCTCGCTACCTGCCGAATTGCGCTGAGGGCCGCGCGCCGCCCGCGATCCCCCAAAAGACGAAGGTGCCTCGATTCGTGGACGTGACGATGTCGATGGCGCCGTCCTTGTTCAAGTCCGTCGCCAGCACGTCGGACCCGACGCCGGATCGATTGTGAATCAGGTTCGGAACGAACTCCGCGCCGCCAGGGGCCTTGGGATTGCGAACGGTTCGATACCAATACAACACGGCCGCCCCATACGGATCCGGATCGTAGTAGTTGTCCTGGTGAGCCCAGTAGCGCTTGCCGACGATGAAATCGAGGACTCCGTCGCCGTCGATGTCCGCCGTCGTCGCGCCGTGCAGTTCCGAGAACGTGACGCCGCCAGCGTTCGTCGTCGAGAAGTCATCCATGATCATGTGCTGAGCGAACGAGATCTTGCCGCCGGCATCGCGCTTCTGCTCGAACCACGCCAGGCCGAGCCCGTGCGCCGCGAGCGCGGCGACGACGTCGTTGCGGCCGTCGCCGTTGACGTCGTAGATCGCGGTCGTGCCGCCACCCGGCAGCGACCGTTCCCAGCGGCCGAACGTCTCCGGATGGTACGCCCACGTCTGCCGCGTGCCGCCGGACGCCGGCTGCTGCCACCATCCCCACGCGGTGACGACGTCCATGCGTCCATCGCCATCGATATCCCCGACGCCGATGCCGTGCCCGCCGCTGCCGGGAGCGCCGCCGAACCACGGACCGGGCTCGGAAATGTTGTGAACGGTCCATGGCCCCGTGGGATTCGCTGGATCGGGCTGGGCGTAACGAACCTGCGCCTCGCCGCCGTAAACCAGCTCGAGCCGTCCATCGCCGTCCACGTCACGCATCAACGTGATTTCGGAGTTGAGGACCGGCACGACCGTCACCTTGTCCCATCGCCTCGGCTCACCCTTCGGATTCACGTAGAGAATCGCACCCGTTCCACCCGAATGGTCAGTGGTCAACACATCCGGCCATCCGTCACCGGTGAAATCGCCCGCGTGGACCACCCAGGAGCTGTCGGGAAGAATCGATGGAATCTGCCGCGAAGGACTGTACGGATACTCGCGCGCGGGGTTGTACGGCTGCGCGAGGTAGACCTCTCTCGAGGATGTGAAATCCGGCCCGAAGTAGACGTACGGTCCGGTCGCCACGTCCATGACGCCATCGCGGTTGAAATCGGCGGCCGCGGCGGACCAGGAGTAGTAGAACTCGGTGAGCCGCTGAATCTTGAAGCGATCGGACACCTGCTCGGTGGGCGAAGCCTTCAGCCCGAGATCCTTGTACGAAACCTCCCGGAATCGCGCTTCACCCGTACCGCCGGCGTAAAGCGCAATCGGACCGAAGCTGCCGGCGTCGTTGTCCGCCACGGCGCCGGACACCGTTCCGTCGTTGATGAACCAGCGCACGATGTTGGCGTCGAGAAAGATCTCGATGCGGTTGAAGTCGCCCGCGCGCAGATCGCCAGACGAAGCCTGCAGGGGCCACTTCATTCCTGCCGGGGGCTCGAACGGCCCGTTGACCGTGCCGCGGCGAGCGCCGCCGCCACCACCACCGCGCCCGGCCGCGGCTGATTCCGGTGGCGGGGGAGGCGCAATCCGAACCATCCCGCCCATGCTTCGGAGACGCTCTCGCTGCAGTTCCTTTCCCTGCGCATCGAGCGTGACGCGATAGGGCACGATGTCCTTCTCGCCGAGGGAGAGAAAGATGCCCTTTGTGCCCTGCGGTGTTTTCTCGGCGCGAAGCAGGACGCCTGCCTGGCATCCGGCCGCGCATCGAATCGACGCGTAGACGCCCACGTCCTGATACGGCTTGTCGAGCACCAGCCAGCCGCCGGCGCCGCCTTGCGCCGATCCGACGATCTCGCCGTTCTCGGCGCGCCACGACGCAGCGCCGAGCGTGTGCCAGCCGGTCAGGTTCGCTCCCTTGAAAACCGCATCGGGAACGAATGTCGGTCCCGCGCCGTGCGCCGGAACCATCAGGAGGACCGCAATCACAACCGTCGTTGCGCCGAATCGTCGGTTCAGCATGGCGTCGGGTTCCTTTTCAACGTGCCGTCGTTCGTTGCTCGTTGCTCGATAAACGTAGGGGCCGGTCTTCAGACCGGCCCACACCAGCCCACACCGGCCGGCTTAAAGGCCGGCCGCTACTCCTACCAGGCGCTCCAGCTCTCCGTTCAACGAAACCGCGAATTCCATCGCGGAGACGTCTCGACCCAGCTCGAATTCACAACTGGTCGTCCCGTTCATGAGCGCCTCGCCGTCGGATGCCGGCCGGGCCAGTGCGGTGGCGAACGCCCGCCAGTCGGGAGACTGGATGAGCGTTCCCGCAACCAGGAGCACACCCGTGGTCCGGCGCACTTGCGCAAGGCCGACCAACTTCCGCTGCTCCCGGCCGACGACTTCCCACGGCGACAACGAGCCGAAGCAGGCCCATCGAAGATGAGGCGATCGACCTGTATCGTGCGATCGAGCGTCGGCTGGCGTCAAGGCTGTCGACTGGATGCCCAGCCGCGCCAGCGCGCGCACGTGTGCTTCTCCAAACCAGCGGTAGCTCTGGACGACGCTGGGCGTGACCAATGAGTGGTTGCGCGGCAAGACAACGGACGCGCCGACCAGCCACGGGCCGACGGGCACAGCCCCGCCACCCGAGTGGCGCTCGATCATCGGCGGCGCATCGGGTGTGCGGGAGAAGTCCCGCAAGTGCTGGCTCCTGCCCAGCACGATTGCGGCTTCTGAGTATGTCCACACGCGAAATTGCGGAACGGGGACCGACCGAGCCAGGCGATCAAGATTCCACGCCTGTTCCTCGGCCGCGGTCGCGGGTCGGAGCGCCGAAGACAAGGCCTCGGCGCCGACCGCGATGGGAGAGGACGTGTCAGGCTCCGCGCGCCTGAATTTCGGCAAGCGGCGTGCCTTGAACAAATGTACCGTCGGCGGGCACGAGGATCTTCGCCAGGACGCCATCGGCTGGCGCGAGGATTTCATGCGTCGCTTTCACGAGCACGACTTCGGCGAGTGGCTGGCCGGCCTTCACCTGCGCACCTTCGGCGACCAGCCACCGTTCGACGAGCGCCTCGGTTCCCGCCTCGGCGCTCTCCCAACTGGCATCGTCCAGCGTTACCTGCATCAGGCGACGACCTCGGCGGTGACCCGCCCTTTCATCACCTGCAACGAGGCCTTCACGATCGAATCGACCTGCGGGATCACGAACATCTCGAGCGGGCGGCTGTACGGAATCGGCACGCCCGGAACCCCGAGCCGCTTGATCGGCGCCTTCAAGGAAACCTGGTCGAGGTTTTCGGCCACGATCGCGGCAATCTCGCCGCTCAACCCGAAGTTTAGATAGTCCTCGTCGGCGACGAGGAGGCGACCCGTCTTCTTCACGGAGTTGAGGATGGCCTGTGTGTCGAGCGGGACGAGCGTGCGGAGATCGATGATTTCCGCGCTCACTCCGCCCTTGGCCAGTTCGTCGGCGGCCAGCACGGCCTTCTGGACCATCTGGCTGAGCGTGACGATCGTGAGATCCTTGCCTTCGCGGACCACCTTGGCGACGCCGAACGGAATCGTGTATTGCTCCTCTGGGACTTCCGTCGTGCTGCCCTCGAAATACGCCATCCACGGCAGGCCCATGATCCCCTTGTGGAAGAAAAACCCGACCGGGTTGTCGTCGCGGATCGCTTGCAGCATCAACCCCTTGGCGTCGTACGCGTTGGACGGGACGACGATCTTGAGGCCGGGCGTGTGCGCGAACACGCCGTACAAGCACTGCGAATGCTGCGCGGCATCGCTGTAGCCGCCGCCAATGCCGGTCATCAGGACGACGGGCAGCTTGATGTTGCCGCCGGCCATGTAGGTGTTCTTCGCGAGGTGGTTGTAAATCTCGTCGAAGCAGACGCCGAAGAAGTCGACGAACATCAGCTCGGCGATCGGCCGCATGCCTTCGGCGGCCGCGCCGATTGCGGCGCCGATGAAAGCGGTCTCGGAAATCGGCGTGTCGATGATGCGATCCTTGCCGAACTTGGCAAACAACCCACCGGTCGCGCCGAAAATGCCCCCATACGATCCGACGTCTTCGCCCATGACGAACACGTCCGGATTTCGTTCCATCTCTTGACCGATTGCTTCCGAAATGGCCTGCGCCATCGTTAGACGTCGTGGTTGCGCGCTCATGGCTGATCTCCCGTTGTGCGTTCTTTAAACGAACACGTGTTGCAACGCTTCCTCGAGGGCAGGATAGGGGCTCGACTTCGCGAACTCGAAGGCGTCGGTGATCTCTTTCTTCACGCGCGCGATGAGCGCCTTGTCCTGTTCGTCGGTGAGGAAGCCCTTTTCGCGCAACTGGGCCAGCAGGTGCGGAATCGGGTCGTTCTTCCGAAGGCTGGCGACTTCGCCCTTGGGACGGTACACCTCGGGATCCCCCTCGAAGTGTCCGAGGTATCGATCGGTTTTGACCTCGATGAGCGTGGGCCCGCCGCCCTTTCTCGCCCGCTCGATGGCTTCTCCGGCTGCCTGGCAGACTTCGACGGCGTCGTTGTTCTTCACGAGCACGCCAGGCATCCCGTAGGCGGCGGCGCGCACGTGATTGTCGGGCACCGACGTGGACTCGGACTTGGGCACCGAGATCGCCCATTTGTTGTCCTCGCACACGAAGATCACCGGAAGGTTCCACAACGCCGCGAGGTTCAGCGATTCGTGGAACGCGCCCTGGTTGGTCGCGCCCTCGCCGAAGAACGACACGGCGACCGTGTCCTTCTTGCGCAGCTTCGACGCGAGCCCGGAGCCGCACGCCGGCGGCAGGCTGGCGCCGATGATGCCGCTGCAGCTGAACTTGTGCTCGGCGTCGAACAGGTGCATGTGCCCGCCCTTGCCTCGTCCCAGTCCGGTGACCTTTCCGTAGATCTCGGCGGTCATCGCGGGGAGGGGCACGCCCTTCGCGATCGCGAAGTGATGCGGCCGGTGCGTGCCGCAGACGAAGTCCTCTTTGCGAAGATGCACGCAGACGCCGACGGCGACCGGTTCCTGGCCCGCCGCCAGGTGCATCTCGCCGGGGATGTCGCCGGAGCCGATATCGAAGGCCAACCCCTTCTGAATCTTGGGCGGCAGCTTGCCTTCGATGTACACCTTCGACATCGTCTCTTCGTAGTCACGAATGCGGACCATCATTTCGTACATCCACAACAGCTGGTCCTTGGTCGGCATGACGCCTTTCCCCTCGCTGGCCTGCGCTTCGGATTTCGTAGTGACGGGCATGTCGTTCTCCTTAAGCCTTGCGCGTAACTTTTCCGCAGAACGTCTGCGCGACGATCTTGCCGTCGCGGATCACGAACGTATCGGTTGATGCTTCGTACTTGTTGTCCGCCGTCTCCGCGGACCAGACGATGTACGCGTAGTCGCCGTCCACCAGCGTCTGGTGCATGGCGAAGCTGGTACCGGGCTTCGCGAATTCCGCGAACATCCCTGTGAACAACCCTCGGATGGCGTCGAGTCCCTTCAGCAGGCCGTCGGGTTTGAAGAGGACGGAGGACGGCACGTAGTCGGACATGATCGCGTCCAGATTGCCATCGCCAAAGGCCTTCAGGTGGTGGTCCAACACCTCTTGGGTCGAGCGCACGGTGACAGGCACGGGAGTCTCCTTCACGGGCGTCCGCCCGTCACGATATCAAAGGAAATTGATCCCACCACATCCACTAACCGACAGCGCACGCTTTCGGGGACAATTTCGAGGGACCAGGAGGTTCAGAGAGTAATTCCGAAGGCTGAACCGAGTCAATGGCGAGATCCCCTTCTTTTCGTGGTGCGACGGGCATCGCTTCTTAGTATTCTGCCGCCGCGATGGCGCCTTACGCCACGTGCGTCCTTGCAGGAGAGTCTCCGCCATGGCCCTGATGACCGCTGCCGTCTTGGATCGCGCCCCCGGTTGGTTGAAGATCGAACGCATCCCGGTTCCTGAGCCCCGCGAACGCGAAGTCCTGGTAAAAGTCGAGGCCTGTGGCGTCTGCCATACAGATTTGCACGTGATGAAAGGGGAAGTCGCCTTTCCGACACCGTGTGTCCTGGGGCACGAAATCTCGGGGACGGTCGCCGCGCTCGGCCCCGGCGTGAAGGGCCCCGCCGTGGGCACGCGCGTGGCGAGCGCGTTCATCATGCCGTGCGGGTCGTGCCGCTATTGCGGGATCGGCCGCGACGATCTCTGCGACAACTTCTTTGCGATGAACCGCCTCAAGGGCACGCTCTACGACGGGACGACGCGCCTGAAGCGTGCCGACGGATCGCCCATCGCGATGTACTCGATGGCTTTCCAGCACATTGGGATCCTAAGCTTAGAATTCCACGTGGACAAGTTGTCGCG
>JADMIO011583381.1_pt1 | contig 62202 bp, 46 predicted proteins | sample 8958161 | NCBI WGS metagenome assembly JADMIO01 (sample SAMN16585339, study PRJNA669376) | soil metagenome | isolation source: Crop rotation soil | place: USA: Cullars Rotation, Alabama | collected 2011 | reverse complement strand
CGACAACTTGTCCACGTGGAATTCTAAGCTTAGGATCCCAATGTGCTGGAAAGCTGGAAGGGCAGAGATGTAGAGTTTTTGCAAGTGATTCATGTTACCGATAAAGGTAAGTAAGCATTTCTTTTTAACCCTGCAGGTAGATTATACCTGCAGGGTTATTTGTTTTTTTTCTTCAAATTGTACTTATGCTTTTCAATTGGTTTTGCCATTCTTTTCCCTTGAAGGAAAAGAACCAAAAGATCAAGGCTGCAAATAAAAAGCTAAAAGTTTACTTCCCGGGTACAATTATAGTATGTAACACCCTGGCTTTGGGAGTTATTAAATAGGAATTGCGGAAAACAGGGTACTGATAGCGAATGGTTGCGAATTTGCGAATGAGAAAAAGCTTGCTGTGAATTAGGACTGGCTTTGTCGATAAAAACAAGAAAGAGAGAAAGAGAAAAAAGGAAAATTAGCAGTTGTGTTTTTTATTTGGTTGTATTATATTTTGGGATAGAGTTTATTGTTTGTCAAGCATCCCAGGTGATCTCCACTCAGCGGAAATCCTGCCTGTAAATATCTCCTGTTAATGCTTCACTACAAATTTTAGCAATCTCCTGCTTGTTTCACCTGTAACCTGTAATAAGTACAAACCATTGGCAAAATGTGTAGTGTTTACTTCCGTTTTTAATTGTTGCATTTTGCTATTGTAAATAATGCGCCCTGCAACATCCGTTATTTTTAATTGCATATTTTTTTCATAATGGTTAAATACAACCATAAGTTTATCGTCAGCAGGGTTGGGTGCTAAATCAATAGTATTTTCCGAAAAGGAAACATCATCAATTCCCACCGTACAGGGTGTTTCAATGTGTAACCAGTTAGTAAGCCTGTAGCAAACAGAGTCTGTTACAATTACCAAATAGTCTCCCTGCGCATAAGCATAAATAGTATTTGCTGGTCCGTTGGACAATGTATCACTTCCATTAAGCAGCCACAGGTAATTGCCGGCTAAAGGCAGCGTTGTCAGCAACAGAGCACTGTCTCCAACACAAAACGTAGTGCTGTCCGTTGAATAAAGGCTTACTACGACAGGCATAGAATATGCAAATGCTTTAAGTGTATCAGTAACCAGTGAAGCGCACAGCGAGTCCGCTACTGTTATAGAATAAGTGCCTGACGTTGGACTGAAATAAGGAATTAAACAGGTGTCACTTATAGTTACAAGTGTAGTACTTCCTGTCGGGCCTGTAAGTGTCCACGAATAGACAGGAATACCTGCACTGGTAATAGCTTGTATGTTAAACTGCCCGGGCTGGGCGCAGTAGTAAATACTGTCTTTTATAAAATGCGGAACAACAGGTTCAATAAGCGGCACATAAAGAGGTGCCGAAACCGATCTGCAACCTGAATTGTTTATTGCTGCAAGTGTATAAGTTGCTGAGTCCGACACATAAATATATGGCTGCCCGTTAAATTGCGGCTGCAACGTTCCATTTTCAAACCATTGTAAATTATTAAGCGAAATGGTATTGGGTGTAAGCCTTATGCTGTCACCGGGGCAAAGGTGTTTTTTTGGACTGCCATCAATAGTAAAATTGGTTGCATACAAACCCGGAATATAAATGCCGGTTTTCTTTCTGCACCCGTTCGGGTTAGTTACAGTGGCCCAATAATTTCCGCTTGCTTGTATATAAAACAGGGTATCATTAACGGGTGTAAAAGGTGTGTTGTTCCATTCCCATGCAACATTGTTTATAGTATCTGTCAGCAAATGCATGACCGCTGAATCTCCCGGGCAAATACCTTGCGGTAAAGTATATAACATTGCCAGCACAGTGCCAGCCGAATCAAGTATAGTAATAGTATCTGATGTCACACTACAGCCTCCTTCATTGGTAACGGTAACCCAGTATTGTCCATTGGTTGTGGCTAAAAAGCTTGAGTAATAATTATTGTTCGGACTTAATATATTAAATGGCTGCAGTAAATATTTCGCAGTGTCCTGGTAAGTAACATTGTCAGCGTGCCAGTTAAAATAAATTCCTTGCGCAACAATATTTAACTGGTTAATTCCCGTGCCGCAATTGGTTATTGTACCATTTGATGTAAAGCTATAAACGGAAGGTATAGGATAAATAATAATATTGCCCTCCATATTTAAACTACCGTTTGCAACAGGGGCCTGTGTAATTACCCTGTATCTGTAATCATTACTGCCATTGGTGAGCAAAGGTATTACAGCGTGTATGGGCGATACGGTGCCATTTCCTGTTATATACAACCCTGCCTGGAAGTTTCCGCTTGAATTGGAGAACTGAACATAAAAAACGGTTCCTGCCGGAAAAGCGGTGCTGTCATATTCAAAACTAACTTCAATGCTATCACCGGTACAAAATTTATTTCTGCTTCCATCAACAATCGTTTTTGTTTTTATCGTGTAAAGGCATGAATCAACAAATACCTGTTGGGTAACAGATGAAGCATAGCAGGTAACGGTATCAAAAGTTGCATAAGTAATGTTGTTTAAACCGTAACCCAAACTATCAGGAAATAAAAGATTGCCGCTAACGGCATTAGTTAAAAATGCTCCATTTTGTGTTGGCTTTTTAATAATTACCGGGCCGGCATTCTTGCAAACCGTATCAGGTAAAGTTAGTGGCATAGCAACGTTATTGCTGCCAGCATAAAAAGCACTCGTATACATTTCATACCTGCATCCGGTTACGCTGTCAATAGCAATTACTTTATAATGTTCACCGGTATTTGTACCAATGGCCGGCTGTGTTGCTGCATTAGTTCCAAACGGAACATAAATGTTCGGAGAATTATAATCATCTATAAACCAATTGCAGTAATAATGTCCCGGGGGTTGTACTATCAGGTTAACCGGTTTACAGGGATAGGTGTATAGTAAACCATTCGATGTACCAATGTAAGCAGGGCTGGCATTACTTATAGCCAACGGCAATGGATTTGGCGCTCCGTATATGGTGGGAATGGTGTTGCTCACCACGCGTAAATGATAATTATTTCCACTCAAATTAAAAAAAGGTGCTTTGCATGTAATGGGCGATCTGTTTCCTTTTCCTATCACTACAGGGTTTGCAAAACTACCTGCCGAATCTGAAAGCTGAACCACAAAACCCGAATCTTTATACTGTACAAAATAATTACTAAGTATAAACGGCACATCAAAATTTCCTTCCGTACAAATAGCAGGAATAGAACCGGTGGTAATAGTTCCATTCTGCAAAGTATCGTCCGCACTTATAATAAATCCAATCAGGGCATTGTTATAATAACTATACATTCCTGTATTATAATTAAAAACCAGCGCAGGGGGTATGAACTGCTGCAGCAGGTCGTTTCGGTAAGGTTGCGTAGTTGAAAATATATGATGAACATTATCATTCTTGTCAATATCAAAAAAGGTAACGCTGCTATCAATCATAAAACTCCATTCGATAGCAGTACCTGCTTTTTTAAACGATTTGTTTTGCCATGCATAGGTATTTCCTTTCGAATCAAACTTATCGATACCAGGAAAAACAGCATTCCAGCTGTTTGCAACAGTTCCGGTTTGCACATCAATTTCTGTAATAACCGATGCACTGAAAAAGAGCTTTTTGCCCATCTTATCAAAATAAAAGTTCTTCAAAGGTGCAGGGTACTGCCATAACACGTTACCTCCTGCATCATATTTTATAAGGTTTATAGAATCCCATTGGTAGTAATTATAAGCACTGTCAGCAAAAACGTAAGGTCCTGCTGTGGGTCGCTGCCATTGTATCTGCCCTTGTGTATTGTAAAGGGTAAGCAAAGTGTCATCAACAATATAGCTGTTTCCATAATAATCAACAAAGGCACTGCGCATTACTTTATTCAGGTGCCATTTAGCAACACCAACGGTATCAAATTTTAAAAAAACAAAACTGTCAGCCTGCCAGCAAACAATATTTGTATTAACACCATTTACCTGCATGTTAGTACTAAATTTTCCATAGTAATAGGTGTTCCCGGCCGAGTCGCCAAACAAAGTATGTGTATTACCTAAAAAGTAAATATTGGTGCCTATCGTCTTGTACCAGCTCTTTGGTTTGCCCACTTTCCGTACGTAGCCATCACTACATATCTGGCAGGTATGGTCATTATGCAATACAAGTTCATTGCCATCATAATCGGTATTATAAGCTTTAACGGTTATGGTTCCGCTGTTGTGGTAGCTGTTATAATGCAGGATCCCAGATGATCTAAAATACTGTGCCTTGCAAAAAAAAGAAAGCATAAAAAGGCATAAAGCAAAAATTTTGGTTTTCATGGGCATAATTTCACTCAAAGTAAATTATTTAAATCCATGTATTAAATCTTATTTTGGTAAATTACACACACCAATGGGTGAAATATGGCTCATTCATCCCCCTCTCTTTAGAAAAAAAGCTAATCCCTATTAGGGAGGTTAGGGTAGAGGTGAACAACAACAAGGTTTCTTCAAATCATAACACAGCAATCATCAAACACAATAAGGCCATTGTAACATGCAATAAGGTCAGCCCTAATTACAACGCAGTCACATGCAATCCCATTGTGCCCACAATCATTCGCAATAAGGCCACTTACACTTGCAACAAAGTCAACATCAACATCATCGTCACCGTTGCCAGCAACATCTCCAACAATGTCACACCTCCGGTTTTGGCAGTATCATGTACAGCATTGTCACAATCATTCACAATACGGGCATCATGATCAGCACTAAAGGGCACATCATCACCCCCAAAGTCAGCATCATCACTCCCTAGGCCATCATCATTCCCCCTGAGGTCAGCATTAGCAACCCCACGCTCATAACCATCATCACCGTTGACAGCATCAGCTGCAACAAGGTCTTATCTATCACCTTATAAGCTATCATTAAGTTTTAAGTTGTTAAAACGCACAAAAAGCCTTTTCCACCCCTGTTTCAAAGTCATTATTTCCCCCAAAACCGCCCCTTTTCCGTTTGTTAAAAACTTCTATATTTGCACCCTCTAAAAAAATTTACTGAAAAAACTATTCATTCATGCAAAGCAAAGGCGCTATTAAATTTTTAGCCATTCTCATCGCACTTATCTGCGTTTTCCAGTTGTCGTTCACGTTTGTAACATGGCGCAAAGAAAAAGCCGCACAGGAAGCTACCGGTGGCAACGAACAGGCTCTAAAAGCATACATCGATTCCATTGGCCCGCTTACGGCTTACAACCTGGGTTTCAAAAAATACACCTACCAGGAGTGTAAAGAGCGCGAAATGAACCTGGGTCTCGACTTGAAAGGCGGTATGAACGTTACCATGGAAGTAAGCGTTGCTGATCTGTTACGTAACATGAGCAACAACCCTAACGATGCTGCACTTAACAAAGCCATTGACGATGCACGCGTTGCACAACGTACCAGCCAGACTCCTTTTGTTGAACTGTTTGGCGATGCATACGAAAAAAACAACCCGGGTGGCAAGCTGGCTTCATTGTACAGCACCATGGATCTGCAAAGCAAGGTTACCTTTAACAGCACCAATAAAGAAGTATTAAAAGTAATAAAGGACGAAGCCGAAGGCGCCATCAGCCGTACCTACAACATCCTGCGCACGCGTATAGATAAGTTTGGGGTAACACAACCCAACATTCAGCAACTGGGTGGCGGACGTATATTAATTGAATTGCCGGGAGTAAAAGAGCCTGAGCGTGTACGTAAACTGTTACAGGGAACAGCGGAACTGGAGTTCTGGGAAACCTATGACAATGCTGAAATATTCCCTAAGCTGGAAGCTGTGAACAAACACATGGCAGCCATGGAAAAAGCTGCTTCAGGTGTTGATACTGCAGCAACTGTTGCTGTTGATTCAAACGGTGTGGCAATTCCTGATTCAACTACTACAGCAAGTGCTGATACAGGTGCCAATAAAAAACCTGCCTTATTAAGTAAGTTAGATAGTGATACCAGCAAGGCAGCAAAAGATACATCATCAGAAGCGCAGTTCCAGAAATTCTCTAAAGAGAATCCTTTGTTTGCTTTAATGACGCCTGCTATTTTTAACAATGCACAAAACCAAAGCGAGTACCGCAAAGGCCCATGTGTAGGTTATGCAGCTGTAAAAGACACTGGCAAACTGAATGCATTATTTGCACAGCCTGATATAAAAGGAATATTGCCACGCGACTTAAAGTTGCTATGGACTGCAAAACCTCCAACAAAAGAGGCTAAAATATTAGAGCTTATTGCTATTAAAGTAAAAAGCCGCGATGGAAAAGCTCCAATGGATGGTGCTGTAATTACAGATGCGCGCCAGGATTTCGGACAGTTTAACAGCTCACCAGAAATAAGCATGAGCATGAACCCTGAAGGTGCTAAAATATGGAAGCGCTTAACAGGTGAAAACGTAAACAAAAGCATTGCCATAGTACTTGATAACTATGTATATTCATATCCTAACGTGCAGGGCGAAATTGCCGGTGGCCGTTCATCCATTACAGGTAACTTCGAAATTTCCGAAGCACAGGATTTAGCTAACATATTAAAGGCTGGTAAACTTCCTGCTCCTGCAAAAATTATGGAGGAATCTATTGTAGGTCCTTCACTGGGAGAAGAAGCGATTCAAAACAGCTGGATATCTTTCGTAGGTGCGTTTATAGTGATCCTGTTGTTTATGGGAATGTACTACATGCGCGCAGGCTGGGTAGCTAACGTGGCATTGTTTGCAAATATTTTCTTTATAATGGGTGTGCTTGCATCGTTTGGTGCAGTGTTAACATTGCCCGGTATTGCAGGTATCGTATTAACGATCGGTCTCTCGGTAGATGCCAACATACTTATTTTTGAGCGTGTGCGTGAAGAGTTGCGTGCAGGAAAAGGAATACGGCTTGCCGTTAGTGATGGTTTTAAACATGCCATGCCATCCATTCTCGACTCCAACATTACCTTATTAATATTAGGTATTGTATTATACATTTTTGGTACCGGAGTTGTGCAGGGTTTTGCAACAACACTTATCATTGGTGTAATAACATCATTGTTTTCCGCAGTATTATTGTCGCGTTTGATTTTCGAAAACATGCTGGACAAGAACAAGCCAATTACTTTCGGAAACAATTTCTCAAATAACGCTTACAAAAACATACATTTCGATTTTGTAGGCAACCGTAAAAAATACTACATCTTCTCTTCTATCATCATCATTGCGGGTATTGTTTCTTTCAGTATGAAAGGATTGAATTATGGTGTTGACTTTGAAGGAGGCCGTACCTACACTGTGCAAATGGACAAAAGCCTGAGCACAGAAGATATACGTATGGCATTAAAACCATTATTGATAGATGCACCTGAAGTAAAATCAGTGGGTACTAACAACCGCTTTAAAATAACAACTCCTTTCATGATTCACGATACATCAGGTAACGTGGAAAACATTGTACAGGAAAAATTATTTGAAGGATTAAAACCAATGTACACTTCAGCTCCTGATCTGAATACGTTTAAGAGTGTAAACATTATCTCATCACAAAAAGTAGGGCCTACCATTGCTGATGATATTAAGAAAGGTGCTGTGTGGGCAGTATTGATTTCCTGCTTGCTGATGTTTGCCTACATCTTTATCCGCTTCAGAAAATGGCAGTTTGGTATGGGTGCGGTAATAGCGTTGTTCCATGACGTGGCAATAGTACTTTCTTTCTTTACCATCTTTAATGGAATACTACCTATAGCACTTGAAATTGACCAGCACTTTATTGCTGCTATATTAACGGTAATGGGTTACACCATGACAGAGTCTGTTGTTGTGTTTGACCGTATTCGTGAGTACTTGGGCCAGCACCACACTGCTGATGATAAAGTGGTAATAAACGAAGCGTTAAATGCAACATTAAGCCGTACCATTAATACCACACTTACTGTATTCTTCGTACTGGTTGTTATCTTTATTTTCGGTGGCGAGGTTATCAGGAGTTTCGTTTTTGCCCTGTTAATAGGTCGTGTCATCGGAACATATTCTTCCCTGTGCATATCTACCCCGATAGTAATCGACCTGGGTGGCGATAAATCAAAAACTAAAGTAGCGGCTGCGATTCCTGCTAAAAAATAAAATTGAATAGCATTCTTCAAAAAAAGGCCAGCGTTTAAAGCTGGCCTTTTTTTGTTGTTACCGGTATGCATCAGGCGGTGTGGAAACAACGTTGAATCCCGCAGCAGATGACGATATCAAAAAAATCCCTATTTTAGTTTCCGATTAATTAAAAATATCATCCTCTAACTTCTATTCCATGCGAAACAAATACACATTTGCATTATGCATTCCTATTTGCTCAATACTCTTCTTTGCATTTACAGCAAAGTCGCAGGTAGTCATCAATGAGTTTTCTGCATCCAATCTCTCACAGTTTGTAGATAATCACAGCGATTACGGTGACTGGATTGAGCTGTACAACACTTCAGCATCAACCATTAACTTAGGTGGCTATTATTTAAGTGATGACAGTGTAAATAATACCAAGTGGCAAATGCCTGCAACTATTAGTATTACTGCTGGTGGTTACCTGCGCTTTTGGGCATCTGGCCGCAATGAAGTTGTAGGTACATCTTATCACACTAACTTTACAATAAAGCAGACAAAAAATAATCACGAGTTTGTTGTACTGTCAAACCCTTCCGGTGCAATTGTAGATATTATTGAAATCGCACAGAAAACAAAACTGGGCCATTCCTATGGTCGCACACAAAATGGAGCAGCTACCTGGGGAATATTTACAGCGCCAACTCCTAATGCATCCAATAACACCTCTACCAGCTATGCAGATTATGCAGATAAGCCTGATTTTAGTTTAGCAGCGGGCTTTTATCCTGTTAATGTAGCAGTTGCTATTACCACTACGGAACCTAATGCTACCATTCGCTATACTACAGATGGATCAGTACCAACAGCAACTTCACCAATTTATTCTGCACCGGTACCTATTCCTACAACCAAGGTTCTTAAAGCAATGACCTTTAGCAGCGACCCTACCATATTGCCAGGCTTTGTTCGTTACCAGACCTATTTTATAGGTGTTACACATACATTGCCTGTTGTTTCTATTGCAGCAACACAACTTGCTGACCTGGCAAATGCTGTGAACAGCAATTTGCAGCCACAAGGTACTTTTGAATATTTTAATACAAGTGGCCAGGTTACTGCGCATACGTATGGTGAGTTTAACCGCCATGGGCAGGATTCATGGGCAAACAGCCAGCGAAGCCTCGATTTTATTTCGCGTGATGAAATGGGGTATGACCATTCCGTTGAAGAAGTTCTGTTCAATACATCAGCGCGCGACAATTACCAGCGTGTAATTTTAAGAGCAGCAGGCGATGATAATTTCCCTGCCGATTACAGCCCGCAAAATGCCGGCAGTGCACACGTGAGAGATGCATTTATTCATAACACAGCCGTGCAGGCCGGGCTTGACCTGGATGCACGCAGAGGATCAAAATGTATTGTATACCTGAACGGACAATACTGGGGTGTATATGACCTGCGCGATAATCCTGATGATCATGATAACACAGAATATTATTATGGACAGGATAAATATCATTTGTATTATATTGAAACCTGGGGCAATACGTGGGCACAATATGGTGGCACCGCTGCGTTGAATGAATGGAGTGCATTGCGTACCTACATTCTTACACACAGCATGGCAGTGCCTGCCAATTACCAATACGTAACCGACAGGTTGGATGTAAACAGCCTGGTTGATTATGTTGCCGTAAATATGTTTACCGTTTGTTCTGACTGGTTAAACTGGAATACTGCCTGGTGGCGCGGTTTGGATTCAACAGGAACACACCTGAAGTGGGGTTACACGTTGTGGGACAATGATGCAACCTATGGGCATTATATAAATTATACTGATATTCCGGATACATCGCCCGTTGCACAACCGTGTGATCCCGAAACATTAAATGGAACCTCTGATCCTGAAGATCACATTGCAATTCTATTGGCCCTGCGCCAGAACCCTGGTTTTAATCAATATTACATTACCCGCATGCTTGATTTATGGAATACTACTTTTAGCTGTGATAATTTAATTCCAAAATTAGACAGTACCGTTGCATTAATCACTCCTGAAATGGCTCAGCATTCAATACGATGGGCTGGTATTTATAGTGACTGGCAGAATAATGTTCAGCAATTGCGTAATTTTATTATTGCCCGTTGTGCTGCTTTGCAAACAGGATTTATGGGTTGCTATAATTTAACAGGCCCCTACGATGTCACTGTAACTGCTGATCCGTTAACTGCAGGCACAGTGCAGTTCAATTCATTGTCACTTTCCAGCCTTCCATGGACAGGAACCTATTTTGGGAACATCAATAATAATATGGTAGCAACTCCCAATGCCAATTATAATTTTGTGAACTGGACTGCAGCTACACAAGTAATAAATCCTCCAAGCTCTGCTACAGCATCGGTAATGCTTTCCAATTCAGACACCATTGTTGCACACTTCCTCACGCTTTCAGTAAACGAATTAAACTCATCGCAACCAGGTATAACTGCATCACCAACCATTTTTAGTACGGAAACAACTTTACAATATACATTACCTGAAGCTGCTATTGTTTCAATGAAACTGTATTCAACACAAGGTACTGAACTTGCAACTATCATTCAGCCAGGAGATAAAAAATCAAAAGGCTCGTATGCCGTTAATTTAAACCTGTCGGCTACACACCTCTCACCCGGAATGTATGTGGTTAATTTTATTGCAGGCAATTATAAAAAGAGTGTAAAACTGGTTTATAGCCCGTAGAACTATTTTTTATAAATTAAATAATTTGCCCTGGTACTATGTACCAGGGCAAATTATTTTGTAGTGTGCGAAATACTTTCTTTAATTACATACATCAGTGTTAATTAAGTTATATTTGCACTACCCCCTTTAATCCGGACCAAACCAATGGCAAAACGCTGGGTGATTAAACCGCAAGGCGATAAAGAACAGGTTACAGCTCTTTCAAAGGAGCTTAACATAAATCCTGTGCTTGCTAATTTACTTGTTCAACGTGGTATTACTACTTATGATCAGGCTAAGGCTTTTTTTCGCCCATCTTTGGATATGCTGCATGATCCTTTTTTGATGACGGATATGCAAAAGGCAATTGACAGGATTTTAACTGCGATAGAAAAAAAAGAAAAGGTTCTCATTTATGGTGACTATGATGTGGACGGTACAACAGCAGTTGCACTTGTTTACACGTTTTTGAAGGACTATTTACATGCAGCCGATTTTTATATTCCTGATCGTTATGTAGAAGGTTACGGGATTTCCACACAAGGAATTGACTGGGCAGCTGAACAGGGCTTTTCACTCATCATTTGTCTGGATTGTGGAATTAAATCCATTGATAAAATTGATTATGCAACTTCCAAAGGGATTGATTTTATTATTTGTGATCACCATCGCCCGGGAGCTGTTATTCCACGCGCACATGCAGTGTTAGATCCTAAACGTGTTGATTGCAATTATCCCTTTAAAGAACTTTCCGGCTGCGGGGTTGGATTTAAGTTGTTGCAGGCATTTGCTTTAACCAGGCAAATTCCAATGGAAAAAGTTTTTGACTTACTGGATTTAGTGGCTATTAGTATTGCTGCAGATATTGTTCCTGTGACTGGTGAAAACCGTGTGCTGGGCCACTTTGGTGTTTTGAAATTAAATAAGCTTACACGACCCGGCATTAAAGCTATTTTGGAAATGAACGGCATTAAACGCGACCTGACTATTTCTGATATTGTTTTTATAATAGCGCCACGTATTAACGCAGCCGGGCGTATCGAACATGGCAAGCAGGCTGTGGAGTTGTTAATTTCTGATACGGCTCACCAGGCCACCATTGAAAGTGAAACCATTAATAAAAATAATATCATCAGGCGCGAGTTTGATAAAAATATTACAGAGGAAGCATTGGAATTGATACACCGCGATACTGATTTCCGGGAGCGGAAGAGTACGGTTGTATATAATGGAGAATGGAACAAAGGTGTCATAGGAATTGTTGCTTCGCGATTAACAGAAAAATTCTATCGCCCTACCGTGGTGCTTACCAACTCGAATGGGCACATTGCCGGCTCTGCACGATCTGTAAAGGATTTTGATGTATACAATGCCATTGAGTCATGCAGTGATCTGCTGGATCAGTTTGGCGGACATATGTACGCAGCAGGCTTAACCATGAAACCAGAAAACCTGGAAGCGTTCAAGGAAAAATTTGAAAAGGTGGTGTCTACAACCATTGAAGAACACATGCGTACACCTGAAGTGGAAATAGATGGTGAGTTGAATTTTAAAGATATTAGCAAAAACTTTTTTGAAGTATTAAAACAGTTTGCCCCTTTTGGCCCGGAGAATATGTCGCCTGTATTTATTACCAAAGATGTGATGAACAAAAATGGCGGGAGTAAGGAAGTAGGGCAGGACAGGAAACATTTAAAAGTCAGCGTTTCGCAGGAAGGGAATCCAACAAGCTATCACGGTATCGCTTTTCAAATGGCCGATTACTTGCCGCAGGTAAAAGCGGGTAAGCCTTTTGAAATATGTTATCATTTAGAAGAAAATGTATTTAACGGCAATACTGATCTGCAATTAAATATCAAGGACATGCGATTTAAAGAGTAATTATTCTTTCCAGATTATTTTTCCCGTTTTCAAATTTATATACTCTTTCACTTCATTCTTTTTAGCAGCAACAAGGTAGTCATTTAAAAAATCAAAATTATCATACATTGTTGCAACAACAGTTTCTCCGGCCTTATTTATCAAACCGATTTTTCCATTGGCGGTAGTCAAAAAATAATTGCTTTTAGGTTCTATCTTTTCAAACAAAATCGGGATAATACTTTTGCCGGTTGTATCAATTACTCCCTGGTATTTCCCTTGGGTAACCACAGCAAGACCTGATTCAAAACTTTGTGCAACATCGTACTTTGCAGGAATTTTTAATTGACCTGACATGGTTGCATAGCCCCACTTTTTATTTTTCTTTACCGAAACCAATCCATCAGAAAAAGTGCCAACACTTTCAAAACCTTGCGAAAGAAGTTTAGTGCCTGTTGTGTCAATTAAAACAGGTTTGCTGGTTTGCATGATTCGTGCAATGCCATATTTAAACTTAGCGCTGGTCAGTAAAGATTCTGTGTATGAATAAGTAAATGGAATAACTATTTTTCCTTCAGCATCCAGGTAGCCACATTTATTATTCTTCGCTGCGAAAATTCTATTGTCGCTTAAATCACCTATGGCATCATATTCAAATAAGGCAACAGTTTGTCCTTTCAGGTTAATAATTCCCCAGGTGTCATTAATAGATGCTTTCAATAAATTGTCTGATAAAAACATCAACTCATTATATTGTAAGTCTATACCATAACGACCTGTCCTGTTTAGCAAACCGTATTTTTCATTGATAGCAACAACAGCATAACCATTCCTGAAATCAGTGGTAACATCATAAATCAATTCTGTAATTTTCTTTCCTTGTTTAGTGATGTAGCCCGATTTTTCTTTTTTTACAGCAATGCAAATATCATCCATAGGATCTGTCAGATCATCATACTCACAAGGGATAAGCAACTCGCCATTACGGTTTATTAATCCCGATTTTTCATTTTTAGTAACAACAGCAGTGTTATTTCTAAACGGTTCTACATCATCATACTCTAAAGGAATAATAACCTTACCTTGCTTATTGATAAAACCATACTTTTCTTTCTTAGCTACAGCTGCCAAACCTTCTGTGAAAAAAGCAGCCTCGTCATATTCGGGTTTGAGCATTTCTTTTCCATCATCAGCAATATATCCCCACAGGTTATTTTTTTTAACAGGAATAAAAAATGCACGCTGCAAATTATAATCACTTTCTACTTCGTAGGCAAAAGGATAATCAGGATATTGTTTTTTAAAACTTTCAAACACGCCTTCCGTATAGTTGGCAGTATATAACTTGTAAATTTCCTGCCATGCCACACTTACGTTTCTATTCGACTTGTACTTCTTTACAAAATCGTAATACTCTCCGATTGTTTTATTGGGTACCGCCAACTGATAAATTACCTTATCAGCCTGTGTTATATACGGATTGTTCGGATAATCGTTTATAAATTGAAGGTATGATGCAATGTTACCTTCATGCGTGGTTTCTGCAAATATGCATTCATCATAACGCCCGTTGGCTTCCTGGAATTCTTTTGCAGTTGGGTATGTTTCTGTAAATTTTTTATAAGCTGTCGATGTGTTTTCTGATTTAGCCATGCTGAAGGCGCGCTCATTTCTGAGGCCGATTGCTTGTTGCATATTGGTGCAAAAAGTAAACTCCGTAATAAAATGATTGAGCGCGGCTATACCGCTTTGTTGCAAGGCAAAACGTAAGCCCGCATTGCATACAGTGTCCTTCTGCGTTTGTATGGAATTGTCATTCACCAAAAGTTCCTCATAAGATTTTTTTTCTTTTGGTGTAAGTGCTGCAAAAGATTCTTCTGCCTTTACAATATAAACACGAGCTGAATCGGTATTAAAAAAAGGAGCTTTATCTGCAGAATAAATAATGCTTAATCCATAGGCGGCACCGGGAGTTCTCTTTTTTAGCGCATCTTCAAAATATTCCTTTGCCTTAAAATAATCATACACTTTTAAGCGCTCAAAACCTTTCTCCAGGCTTCCGCTGAAAGCATTCAAACAAATTGAAAATAAAATTGAAACAATAAATATTTTTCTTTTCATTACTGTAACTAAAAGTTTTCACAAAAATAAAAATTGAAACAGCAATAACAGAAAGTCTTTCCGGTAAGAAAGGTATTTTACAAACAGCCTTACAGTTTACTCTTTTTAAGTATAGGTGTTTCTTTCGGTGCCGGAGCAACAGCATCCTCTATTTCAAGGCTCACTGTGTCACCAATGGATTTTCCAATCGCTTCACGCCAGTCTTTTTTTATATGTAACCAATGTGAGCCATCGGGCTGTGGCTGCAATGTGGCTTCAATCACCAGGTCATCTAAAAAGCCCCTGACAAAAACAGGTTTTGACGTTCCAAAAGTTTTCGCGGCATCGCGTACTACTGCATAGGTCCAAAGTCCTTTAATATCCTTACGGTGTAGTGTTGTTTTTAATTTAAGCTTTGCCATGGTCTGATTTTCTAGTTGCTACGAATATACGAACAGAAATGCTTTTTGGGAAGGGGGAAAACAATAATAATTTTGCAAAATGTTTTTTGCATTAAAAACAGGTATATAAAGTTATTGTAGGACGAGCGTAATTCAAATCTCATACATTTGTCACACAAATTTTACATATGAGCAGTATCCTCTCTATAAAAAATGTTTCCAAGCTTTATGCTACTCACACCGCTCTCGATAATGTGAGTATGGAAGTGCCCGAAGGCAGCGTCTTCGGTTTACTGGGCCCCAATGGCGCAGGCAAAACATCACTGATCCGCATCATCAACCAGATAACTGCTCCTGATGGTGGCGAGGTTTTATTATCAGGACGTGCTTTAAACCCTGAAGATATTTCTCAGATTGGCTATTTGCCGGAAGAGCGTGGCTTGTACAAAAAAATGGAAGTTGGGGAGCAGGCGCTTTACCTGGCCCGGTTGAAAGGCATGAGCAGGGCCGATGCCATGAAAAAACTAAAATTCTGGTTCGAGAAGTTTGAAATTGTCCCTTGGTGGAAAAAGAAAATAGAAGAGCTAAGCAAAGGAATGCAGCAAAAAGTACAGTTCATTGTAACCGTGTTACACGAACCTAAATTGCTTATTCTGGATGAACCGTTCACCGGTTTTGATCCTATCAATGCTAATCTCATTAAAGACGAATTACTGGAGCTGAAAAAGAAAGGCACTTCTGTTATCTTATCTACCCACCGCATGGAAAGTGTGGAGGAACTATGTACTCACATTGCCCTCATCAATAAATCAAAAAAAGTGCTGGATGGGCCAGTACGCGATGTCAGGAAGCAATTTAAGACCAACCTTTTTGAACTGGAATACTCGGGCAATGCGATTGGTTTTGCCAATGCATTATGGACAGGATTTGAGTTGGTGGAGACTACACCTGTTGATGATCACATGCATGCAGTAGTTAAAAACATTGGAACAGCAACACCTAATGATCTGCTAAAACTCCTGCTTAATGATGTAGAAATAATTTCCTTTAAAGAACGTATTCCCAGTATGAATGATATTTTTATAGCAAGCGTAGAAGGAAAAAATCCTGAAACCAATTAGTATCATAATCTATCAGTTAAGAACTTAATTACCTTATTACATAATCAAACTACTCACTTTATATATAAAATGAATAAAATATTTCTCATCATACAGCGCGAATATTTATCACGTGTAAAAAAGAAGTCGTTTATTGTTATGACCATATTGGGCCCTGTATTGGCAGGTGCTCTTATTGCCGTTGCTATTTACCTTGCCGTTAACCAGGGCAACACACTTTCTGTTGTTAAAGTGGTTGATGAAACAGGGCAGCTTTCAGGCCAATTGGCCAATTCCAAGTCGGTAGTGTTTATTATCGACACTATGCCCATTGCTACAGCGCGGCATATGTTTAGTTCTAATGATGCTTACGGTTTGCTCTATATTCCTGCTAATACATTGGAGGCTTCCAATGCCCCCGTTTTGTTTACGGAAAAGCAACCTACTCCCGTTGTTGTTGGCTACATTGAAAGCGAATTACAAAAGCAGATTGAAGGCATAAAGCTTTCCCGCTCAGGAATTCAAAAATCAACACTTGATTCAATAAAAACCAACATTGACTTGCAGCAAAAACCGGTTGACCCTAATGCAAAAGAAAAAGATTTTTCAGCGGGGTTAACTTCCGGAATTGGTTTTGTTGCCGGCTTGCTTATTTACATGTTTATATTCATGTACGGAATACAGGTTATGCGCGGTGTTTTAGAAGAAAAAACAAATCGTATAGTGGAAGTTATTATTTCATCCGTAAAACCTTTCCAGTTAATGATGGGAAAAATTATAGGAATTGCATTGGTTGGTCTTACCCAGTTTTTCCTATGGATAGTATTAACGTTTGCCATAATACAACCCATCACTGTAGCTATTACGGGTAATGATAGCAATACAAAGCTCAGGCAAATGCAGGAGTCAGGTATGAAAATGAATGAAGACGACAAAAAAATGTCAGGACAAAATAGGTCTGCAAATCCAATGGAAATATTTGATTCCATCAACCTTCCTAAAATGATTTTCTGTTTTATTTTTTATTTTCTCGGAGGCTTCTTGTTGTACAGTGCACTTTTCGCAGCCATAGGTGCCGTGGTCGACAGCGAAACCGATACACAGCAGTTCATGCTTCCCATTACCATACCGCTCATCTTTGCATACGTAGTATCTACCATAGTGATGTCAAACCCCGAAAGCCAGATAGGCTATTGGTTTTCCATTATACCATTCACCTCACCCATTGTAATGATGGTACGTATGCCATTCGATCCTCCAATGCTGGATATTGTCATCTCCATGGTAATGCTTATTGCTGGTTTTGTATTCACCACCTGGATAGCAGGCCGATTGTATCGCACAGGCATTTTAATGTATGGCAAAAAACCAACCTATAAAGAATTAGCAAAGTGGTTGTTTTATAAAAGCTGATTTCTTTCTGTGCCTTTACATCTTTGTGTTTAAAATCGTAATCCGTTAAAAAACATTGTATCCTTTACGGCTTAATGTCCTTTTGATAAATATTTATTTCTTTGCCTTTACCAGGAATAATTTAAAATTACTTCCTTCGTGTCTTTAGTGCCATGGTGGTAAAAACTAACTGAATGACCATTTCTATTATTGATTGCGGTACCAACACCTTTCACCTGCTCATTGCAGAAACTACGGGTGAAACCTTTAAAATTATCTACAAAAAAAACATTGCCGTAAAACTAGGGCAAGGTGGCATTGATGACGGTATGATTGCCTCAGCGGCATTCCAGCGTGGATTAAATGCATTAAAGGAATTCGGTCAAAGTAATATAGAACATAAGGCCGAAAAAGTATTGGCCTTCGCAACAGCAGCTGTACGCAAAGCAAGTAATGGCCGGCAGTTCATAAATGAAGTACTACAGCAAACCGGGATAGAAGTAAAACTTATTGATGGCAATACCGAAGCCGAACTCATCTGCTATGGCGTAAGGCAGGCAGTACAATTAGGTGATGAAAAAAATCTAATCATGGATATTGGTGGCGGTAGCGTTGAGTTCATTATTGCTAATGCAGATACCATTTTCTGGAAACACAGCTTTGAACTGGGCGCAGCGTTACTCCTTGAAAAATTTAAACCATCGAACCCTATCACTCCGGGTGAAATTGCTGCAATTGAAAAGTACATCTCCTTACAACTGCATCCCCTAACCAAAGCACTAAAAACCTGGCCGGAAATAAAAACCCTTGTAGGCTCCTCCGGCTCCTTTGAGACCTTTGCCGAAATGATCTCGGAACAATTCTACTCCCTACAGTTCGACTACAGCGATAAAACAGAGTTTGAGCTTGACCTTAATCACATAAAAAGCATCCATCAGCTACTTCTTAGCAGTACCACCGCCCAGCGCAAAGCCATGAAGGGTATCATCGATATGCGGGTCGATATGATAGTTATAGCCTCCATATTACTAAACCTTGTTATTCACAATGCGCCTATTGAAAAACTCAAGCTCAGTACCTATGCTTTAAAGGAGGGAATGCTTTACTTTGCTATCAACGGCAGTTTTTAAACTAAAACTTAAATTATTGTTTTTTGTATTTTTCAGTTCATAAATCATAACTATCAATTCTTAAATCACCTATGTCCCGTATACTCATCATTGACGATGAAAAATCCATTCGTCACTCCTTAAAAGAAATTTTAGAATACGAAAACTACAAAGTGGACGAAGCGCCTGATGGCATAGAAGGTATTAAAATGGCCGAAAAAGAAAAGTACGACATCATTTTCTGTGATATTAAAATGCCAAAGATGGACGGCATGGAAGTGCTCGAAAACCTTCAATCCAAATCTCCCGAATCAGCAGTGGTCATGATCTCCGGCCATGGAAATATTGATACAGCTGTGGAGGCTATCAAAAAAGGCGCTTTTGATTTCATCGCCAAGCCTCTTGACCTAAACCGTATCCTCATCACCATTCGCAATGCACAGGAGCGTACTGTGCTTGTAAAAGAAACACGCACTCTTAAACGCAAGATCAACCGTACCACTGATATGATTGGCGAAAGCGATGGTATCAAAAAGATCCGCGATATGATCGATCGCGTGGCTCAGACCGATGCACGTGTTATGATCACAGGTGGTAACGGTACGGGTAAAGAACTGGTGGCGCGCTGGATTCATGAGAAAAGCAACCGCAACGGCTCTCCTATAGTCGAAGTAAACTGTGCGGCCATCCCTTCTGAGCTTATCGAAAGCGAATTGTTCGGGCATGAAAAAGGCGCTTTTACTTCGGCCATTAAACAGCGTGTGGGTAAGTTTGAACAGGCTAATGGCGGAACCATTTTCCTGGACGAGATTGGCGACATGAGCCTTCCTGCGCAGGCAAAAGTATTGCGTGTGTTACAGGAAAATCGTCTTACCCGTGTAGGTGGCGAAAAAGAATTTCCAGTTGATGTACGTGTTATTGCAGCTACTAACAAAGATCTTAAAGTCGAAATAGAAAAAAGCAATTTCCGCGAAGATCTTTACCACCGCCTCAGTGTTATCCTCATTCACGTACCGGGCCTTGATGACCGTAAGGACGATATACCACTCCTGGTAAACTACTTCCTCAAAGAGATTGCTGAAGAATATAAAAACCCTGTAAAGGAAATTGACAAAGCTGCCATTGAAGAATTACAGAAAAAAAACTGGACAGGTAACATACGTGAACTGCGCAATGTAGTGGAGCGTTTAGTTATTTTAGGTGGCAAGGTTATTAGTAAAGATGACGTTGTGAATTTTGTGGCTATGCCAATGTAAAGTTCAAAAGTTATAAGCCATGAAACACATAAAGACAACTGCATTCTTATTTTTTTTAGCTCACATTTGTTTAGCGCAGCCTGTAATTGATTGGCAAAAAACAATAGGCGGTGATACAGCAGATAATTTTTTTGATGTTGTGAATACAACAGATGGTGGATTTTTATTTATTGGCGAAAGTCAGTCAAACATTTCTGGTGATAAAAATGAAAATTGCATAGGGTTGTGGGATTACTGGATTGTAAAACTTGACAGCATAGGAAATATTCAATGGGAAAATACTATTGGCGGTTCAGAAAATGATTGGAGGCCAGCAGGTGTGCAGACTAATGATGGTGGTTATATAGTTGGTGGCACTTCAAATTCTCATATTACCGGAGATAAAACTGAAAATTGCATGGCCGGCTCCCAGGATTATTGGATTGTTAAACTGGATGCAGGTGGAAATATATTATGGCAAAATGCCGTTGGTGGAAGTGGTACTGATATAATTAATGATATCAGGCAAACGCCAGATGGAGGTTATATTTTAGGTGGACTTTCCCACTCAAATATTTCGGGTGATAAAACACAAAATTCTAAAGGGGATGGTGATTACTGGATTGTAAGACTGGATTCTGCAGGCAATGTACTATGGGACAAAACTATTGGAGGATCATTGCACGATGTATTAGTAAATGTAGTTCCAACTTTCGATGGGGGTTATTTTCTGGCAGGTTTTTCTCAATCAGGTTTAACAGGTGACAAAGCAGAATATAATAAAGGCCCTGCCGGCACCAGCGATTACTGGGTTATTAAACTTAATTCTGCCGGAGGAATTGACTGGCAAAATACTATTGGCGGAAATAATATGGATGATTTAGAATCCTCAATGCAAACAACGGACGGAGGATTTGTTTTGGCAGGATCATCTAACTCAGGCATTTCATCGGATAAGCATGAAGTTTGCAACGGAGGTGTTGACTATTGGATAGTAAAATTAGATGCTTTGGGCAATATGGAATGGGAGAATACAATAGGCGGAGATCATGATGATTATTTGACGTCAATTAAACAGACAACTTATGGATATTTGATCTTTGGTTCTTCTGATTCAGATTCTTCCTTTGATAAAAATAGTCATCCAATTGGTTTCCATGATTTTTGGTTAGTTAAAATTGACACTTCCGGGATCATTCAATGGCAAAAAACTATTGGAGGTGCTGGTTGGGATTGGGCAAGGGGAATGGATATTACGGCTGATGGCAATATTGTGATAGGAGGATATTCTGACTCCAATATTTCAGGAGATAAAACAGAAAATTCAAAAGGGGGATATGATGGCTGGATATTGAAGCTTGTGCCCTCAACTATCACATCAACATCTGCATTGCTAACTCCTCAAATCAATTTTGAAATTAGTCCTAACCCTGTAAAGAATGTTTTAACTGTTAAAAATTGTCCTGCAACCAAATTGAAAATTAAAAATAGTTTAGGTAAAACAATTTTACAAAGTAAAACCAATGGAGTAGTGGCAATAATGGATGTAAGTTCTTTAGCTCCCGGAATATATTTTATACAAGCAGGCTTTGAGTGCAGAAAATTTTTTAAGTTGTAAGTCGCATTGATTTTATTTTAACAGGTAAAGGAATTTAACACATGAAAAATATTTTAATATAGTATGCAACTTTTCTCTCATAAAACGCTCTTACTGCTAAAGCCATTTTATGAGAACACCTTTTTTGCAAATTATTTTTGCAGTATGCCTTCTTTTATCCACCCGGCAAACGCATGCCAGTATTACTATTGATTCAGTCGCCACAGTAAATAGTACTTGCTCCAACAATGGCAGCGCTACAGTGTATGCTACCTGCGTGCCGGCAGGGGGGTTGTTTTATGCAATTGTTGCAGGGCCGGTAACTTCGCCCATACAAAACAGTAATATTTTTTCAAGTTTGTATTCAGGTTTATATACAGCCCGTGTTTACGATATTAATTTTGACAGCGTAGAAACACAATTCAATGTAGGTGGGAACTACCAGCTTCCCAGTTTTAATGTAACGACCATAAACCCAACCTGTGCTGGTTTTACAGATGGTAGCATTACAGCAGTAGCAGATACCAATTACGGGCTGGCGCCTTATACATATCAAATGATATCGCCAATAGTTGGCCCTTTAAGCCCGCAGAATTTTTTTCCGGGACTTAATGACAACACCTATCAAATACGGATGACGGATGGATGTGGTAATTACCAAACCCGAAGTGCAACGCTTATCAGTTCGGGCACCGGCCTTGTGGAAATACCCTCATCGCTTTACCCATTGTTTAATAAGATAGGATGCGATACTATGATGGTTACGGTATACTTTAACTTGTTCAAGGAAAAAGGAAACATGCCTGTAACACTTAGCTTCAACACTGCATCAGGCACGCAAAGCAAACAGCTTTACCCTGTAGTTGTAGATACCATCAACAGTGTTCCCGCCATATATATGTTAACTGATACAGTGCCCGGTATAACATATAGCGATTATTGTGAGGTAGTGGTTACCGATGTATGTGGTGCGCAGGCAGTTAGTTATTATAATGATATTGCACCGTTTGAATGGGTGCTTGGTTTCCAGGCAACAACCATTAACTGCGTAGCTACCTTTACTGCAGCACTTTCGCTAAAACAAATCCCCTATTTTCCATACCACAACATTAATGCAATGAATCCTGTTTCATTTACATTGTACGATATGGCGACCAATATGCTGGTAGATTCTATGACGTGTAACTGCAATCCGTGGCTGCACGAAGAAGTGCCGGGAAATATGTATAGTCTTACGGTAACAGATGGCTGTGGCGATGTGTTTCAACAAAACATAGTATGGCCTACAGCAGGGGCACCGGTGGTAAATGTAAATTACTTTTGGGGCTGCCGCGATTCTACGGCTATGTTGCAGTTTGAATGTCTTGGATTTCAAAGTGCACCTGCACTGTTTTTTGTGTCAGGCCCTACAGTGGTGCAAAGCAGCAAGTCGGGTTTTGCATATAGTGATACCATAACTTATCCGCGTACATTTACAGGTGGCATTCCGGGATACATTATTGTTAAAGACTGCCCACCAGGCTTATACGTTTTTGAAGTGACGGATTCATGCGGTAACCTGGTACAGGGTAGTTTTACCATTGATGCATTTATGGTAAGCAGTTTTAAATACAGCTGGCATGTAAAACCAAGTTGTCTTAATAACAATACGCTTTACTATAATTTTAATGAGGGATCTTACCTGGCTGTTTACGCTTCTATTACAGGAATAGGAAATACTTATTTTGAAGATTTTTATCCTTCACAATCATTTGATTCGATTACCAACCTGTCAGTAGGAACATACGCTGTTGAAATTTATTACATGGAACATAATGGAAGCGGTACTTATTATGACGGGAGCATAATTAACAGCGAGCCTGACTGCTGGGTGGTATATGATACCATAACCATTGCCCCCTATACCAATAGTACTTTTTTAACCAACAATACAGTGTATTGCAACGGCATAAACTATGTTGAACTGATACCTGACAGTAGCCGCGGTGTTCCTCCTTACCAGTTTGCAATAATCAGCGGCCCACAAACTTTTCCGTTGCAGGATAGTGCAGTTTTCCAGATACAGCAGTTTGGTAATTATTTAATAAGCATGGAAGATGTGTGCGGAAATAATTACACGCAGCAAATTACAGTAAGCTCTGACTCATTTCCACCTATTGCAAAAGTGGGTTTCTTTTGTGACGGCAGTTATGCCGCGCTTTCATCGGTATCATCTTCTTATTTTTCTTATGTGTGGCAATCTCCCAATGGCACTATAACTATAGGCGATTCATTAGTGTTCAACCCATTTGCGGCAGCGGATACAGGTTGGTATCATGTTTTAAAAATTGTAAACATTAATGGCTGTAACGATACGCTGGAAATCGATTATTATATTCCTTCTGTGGATAGTATCACACAAAATCTTTCAGTGTGTGAAGGAGATTCGGTAGTGGTGGGTATACAGGTGTACTACTTACCGGGCGTTTATCATGATACATTAATTACTGTCAACGGTTGCGATAGTTTGGTAGTGACCACCCTTTCATTTTCTGCATTACCTGTTGATTCAAATACGGTTTCAATTTGCAATGGGGATTCCATCCAGGTGGGAATAAATTATTATACACTTCCAGGTATGTATGTTGATACCATTCCTGATGTCGGATTCTGTAAAAAAATAATGATAACGCAACTAAATGTTATAACAATTGTGGATAGTGTAAGCGTTTCCATTTGCCCTGGCGATTCGCTTGTAATTGGAAATATAGTTCATCAGCAAGCTGGGATTTTTAATGATACACTGGTTGGTGCTACAGGTTGCGATAGTATTATTATAGCAAGCATTAATTTAAAACCTATACCTGCTTTTATAATTACAAGCAGTGCTGATACAGTTGATGCGGGGAGTGCGTTTGAACTGACTTGCGATAATGAACAGGCTATACAATATTACTGGCATGGTCAAGCGTATTTCAGCACTACTGATTCGTTTGCCACCGCGGCAATTGTTGATACAACAGAATGGATTTACTTATCAGTAACTGATTCTTCAGGATGTGCAAGTACGGATTCGATTTTGATTTTTACACGCGAAATAGTCTGCGACACATGTGATAGCAACCCTGGTATGGTCATACCTAATGTTTTTACTCCAAATGGCGATGGTGTTAATGATGTATTTGAAATACCCGGTATTACGGGTTATAAAAAACGGATACTTTCGGTATTTAATCGTTGGGGCAATGAAATATATCGTAGCGATGCATATTACAACAATTGGAACGGAAGCGACCAGGCTGCAGGAAACTATTATTACGTACTGCAGCTTTTTGATGGGATAAAGTCAAGCACAAAAAAAGGAACTGTACAGATTATTAAGTGATGTAATTTTTGCATTAGCGATTGCAGCGGAAATTCTTTTTGCACCTTTCCCACATCTAGGTTAGAAGAAGGAATTGAAAAGTGCAAAAAACTTGAAGAGGAAAGCGTAGCCCCTTGTATTGACAAAGGGGAATACCTAAATGAAGAATAAAAAATTGATTGTACGGCAAACTAAAACACTGTAACTTCCGTTAGTTATTCTTACCTTTGACAACCGCAATTTTATATGGAAATAAAGGCAGGCGAGCTATTAAGCACCATAACAACCCCTCACGATTTACGCAAACTAAAACCTGATCAGCTTGAGCAGGTTAGCAGGGAGCTAAGGCAATTTATTATTGATATCGTATCAGTAAATGGCGGCCATTTTGGTGCCAGCCTGGGCGTTGTGGAAATGACAGTGGCTTTGCATTATGTTTTTAATACTCCCGTTGACCAGCTGGTATGGGATGTAGGCCACCAGGCTTACGGGCACAAGATTCTTACCGGCCGCAGGGATGTTTTTGATACCAACAGGATTTATAAAGGCATTAGTGGTTTTCCGAAGCGTAGCGAAAGCGAGTATGATACGTTTGGTGTTGGGCATAGCAGCACGTCTATAAGCGCAGCACTGGGTATGAGCGTGGCGAGCCGACTTAAGAAGGATAAGAACCGTCAGCATATTGCTGTGATAGGCGATGGGGCCATGACTGCTGGTATGGCCTTTGAAGCACTGAATCATGGTGGAGTCGAAAACAGCAACCTGTTGGTCATACTGAACGACAATTGTATGAGTATTGACCCTAATGTGGGTGCATTGAAAGAATATTTAACGGACATCACCACATCACGCACTTACAATAAAGTAAAGGATGAGCTATGGAAAGGGATAAGTAAATTTGGCCCGGGTGCACAGGCTATTGCGCAGAAGGTGGAGAATGCAGTGAAATCAGCATTGCTGAAACAGAGTAATTTATTTGAGTCGTTGCGGTTTCGCTATTTCGGGCCTATTGACGGGCACGATGTAAACCACCTGGTAAAGGTGCTGGAAGATTTGAAAAATATACCCGGCCCTAAAATTTTGCATTGTCTCACGGTAAAAGGAAAAGGTTTTGCTTTAGCAGAAAAAGACCAGACCAAGTGGCATGCGCCCGGTTTGTTTGATAAGATTACCGGAGAAATATTTAAACCTACAGTTGTTGCTCCGCAACCGCCCAAGTACCAGGATGTTTTCGGGCACACGATAGTGGAGCTGGCAGAGAAGAATCAAAAGATTGTTGGTGTAACACCTGCCATGCCCAGCGGCTGCTCATTAAATATTATGATGAAAGCCATGCCCGACCGTGCTTTTGATGTGGGCATTGCTGAGCAACATGCTGTAACCTTCAGTGCAGGTATGGCAACGCAGGGTTTGATCCCCTTTTGTAATATATACTCATCGTTTATGCAACGTGCTTATGACCAGGTAGTGCATGATGTGGCGTTACAAAAATTAAATGTTGTGTTTTGTTTAGACCGTGGTGGCCTTGCAGGTGCTGACGGACCAACACATCACGGTGCATATGATATAGCGTATATGCGTTGTATACCCAACATGACTGTAAGCGCACCTATGAACGAAGAGGAGTTACGTAACCTGATGTTCACAGCACAGCATGATAACATGGGGCCGTTTACCATTCGTTACCCACGAGGTAACGGTGTAATGATTGACTGGCGTACACCCTTAAAAGCAATTCTTGTTGGCACCGGACGCAAGCTAAGAGGCGGAGAAGAGGTAGCGATACTTACCATTGGACATCCCGGGAATTTTGCAGTGGCTGCCTGTGATGAACTGGCTAAAGAAAATATTTATCCGGCACATTATGACCTGCGTTTTGTAAAACCACTTGACCAGCTTTTATTGCACGAAGTTTTTTCTACTTACAAAAAAATAATTACGGTTGAGGATGGTTGCCTTCAAGGTGGTATGGGCAGCGCTGTTGCTGAGTTTATGATTGATAACAGTTACACTGCTGAAATTATACGTTTAGGAATTCCGGATCATTTTATTGAGCACGGTGAGCAGAAAGAACTGTATGCTGAATGTCACTTTGATAAAGCTGCTATCAAGGAAACAGTAAGGCAAATGCTTGGTGTGAAGGATAAAAAGACTGTTAAGAACTAATTTAACTTCCTCCCACTTTTTTAAGAGAAGCGCATTAAATTTTAATGTGCCCCAATCTGATCAAATACAAATTTTGAAATATCGCTTATACTGCCAGGAAGAGGCTCATCCCTGTCACCTTTAATCATTATTGTTAACAGGTAAGGTTGTGTGTCTGAAAATACAATACCGGTTTCATGCAATTGTTTTAGTGTTTCTGTACTGGCTTCTCCAAATTTATGGGCTACGGTAATTGTTGGTGGTAAATCTTTAACCATACCTTTTTTAAAAGTGGACTTTGTTAGTAATTCAAGGGCGTATTCTGAATTTGTTGCATTTAAGTAAGTAGCATTATAAAGCACCCTGAAAAACTTTGCGTATTCACGTGCAGTTATCTGGTAGTTTCTGTCCTGAAGCACAGGTACTGAGAGACCCAAATCCATAAATACTTTTTTAAATGCACCGGTATCAAGATTGTTGTTGAGGAGTTCTGTAGCATCGTTATCTGATTCGGCAATCATGTAAAATAACAACTGTTTTATAGTGTAAGCAGTGCCTGGAAGTAATGCGGACGGGTCATAGGTTTGCGAGGGAACATTTTTGTTATGGCCTTTGTAAAACAATTGTTTATTAAGAACACTTGGGTAGGATTCTGATTTTTTCAGATAAGTAATTAAGCCTACAAGTTTCATTAAACTACCAGGGCTGTACGTCTCACCATCGTTAATGGTCATCCAGTTGCCATCGTTAAATGTACGCAGGTAAATAGAGGCTGATTTAATCTGGCCGGAATTTATTTTATCCTGGATGAAGGATTGAAGTTGCGCTTTTAAAGGTTGAAGAGTGGCAGACTCATCAGGAAAGTCGGCCAGAACAATAGGATGTGTGTAAGTAAAATCATGAAGGCGAAGCATGTTTACGCGTGGTACGCAAGTGCCTTCTGCTGATTTATCTTTGAAATTCTTTTGTCCAATTGCATTAGCCACCAGGTAATGATTGCTGATAAATGCACCACATAAAATAATTAATACAGTAAGCACAGTAACAGGTAAAGATACTTTTGCACTTAATATGCGTTTAAAGGCGGATGCTTGCTCTTGTGTTTTCATAAAAATACTTTCTCGCAACAATGCATAATTGCATTACAGCTTTTTAAAATGGTAAAAAAAATAATGTTTTCAAAAAAAACTACAGGCAACTGTTTGCCTGTCAAATATGGCTTTTACTTAAATGGGAGAGCAAATATGTTGAAATACTTATGGTGATGCTGTAAGAATTTAACATCTGAGAGTAGTTTGGGTTTAAGTGTAGATATTCGTCTATTGGCCGGTAAAAATTGAAGAAAAGGGATGTTTGTTTTATCGGTCAACTATACAAAAGTGAAGGAGAATGAAAGTGAATGCCGGACCATCGGCTTACAAAAAAAATCCGCCCCTTAGAGGCGGATTTTTATAAAAAACATTTTCAGTTTTTACATTACAACTAATTTAATCTGGGTGATTTTTTCGTTACTAATAACGGTAAGCATATACACGCCCTTACTTTGTTTACTTAAGTCAATTACATCTGTGGCTTTTCCCGGTGAGGAAATCTGCTTTTTGATAACCTCTTCACCTTTTATGCCTGTAACCACATAGGAAATGATACCCGAATTTTTAGCGTTAAAGTGCAATGAAAATAATCCTGTTGAAGGATTAGGTGTTACCGAAACAGCAGATACAGAGTTATTTATTATTTGTTCAATGCCTGTTGTGATGTCTATATTAACATTATCAACCAGTAAGCTATTTCCATAACCATTAATGTTTACAAATTTCACCATTACATTTTGGCCTATGTAGGCTGACAAATCCACTGTGTCATTTCGCCATTGAGTGGAAGCAGTAGGAAACCAGGTAGCGTTTTGATCAGGAACGGTAGCTAAATTTGTTCCTCCTTTTATGTAAGAAGTAGGAACGTAATTACTGCCACAATCAGTGGATATGTCAACACGCAATGTATCCGTGTAGGTAGCCGAGTAACGGGCATAAGCCACATCAAAAGTTATGCGTGCAGACAATGAAGTACCCAGGTTCACTTCCATGGCGGCAAGCCCATCTTCAGTACCCACATTATTGTAAGCAAAGTTGTCAAAGAATGCTGCCGTTGTGATATTGCCATCGGCCCCTGTTATGTTTTGTTTTTGTTCCCAGGTATATGCACCACCTTCTGTTACGACCTGCCATCCGAGAGGTGGAAAAGCAGTGGCCTCAAAATCTTCCATAATAGGAGGTAAGGAAGGTGTCAGTATATTGATATAAGCAACTTTAGCTTCTGTATCAGTACCAAAAGAATTGGTAGCAGCTAAAGTTACATCATAAGCTCCAACACTGTTAAATTGCACTTGGGGGAATTGTGAAGTAGCAGACGTGCCACCAACAAATGTTACCGTATTTGGATTGAATGTCCATAACCATGATGACGGCCCATTGGCAGACTGATCTGTAAACGTAATGGTTTTGCCACTGCATGCAGCATTTAAGTCAGAAATAAATTGAGCATATGGAGCGGCATTAGGGCAATTAACTACACCCGGTTGTTTATTGATGGCCAACGCCCTTCTTCCTTTGCTGCCATTTGCCATTACTGCGCGTACACTAAACCAGTATTCTGTAACAGGACTTGTACCCGCCAGAACAATACTTGTATTACTTGTCGTAGCAATGGAGTCCATATATGAACTGCCCAACTGGCTAACTTCATACCATGCAGCACCAGGAACATTTGCCCATGAAAGCTTAATAGAGTCAACACAAGCCCAGGCAACATTTAAGTTGGCGGGTACTCCAACAATACTGAACTTGTCACTGCTTACACCTGAAACAGCACCGTGGCTTACACGTACCAGGGCTTCGCCTGTAACACTGTTTGGAATTGTCCATGTATATTGTAATGTGTTTTGATTTACGGTAGTTGAAATATTATTCCACGAAGTTCCGTTATCAATCGAATACTCTAATGTAAAATTTCCTAATCCTTTTAACGCGTCCCAGCGAATCAATTCCTGCTCACCAGGAGCAAAACCCTCTCCGCCCATAGGATAGGTTACTGTAATATCATCGGTACAAAATTCATATACTAAATAATATTCCTGAGGGCCCTGAGGAACGGAAAATCCATTAATGTTAATCGCATAACTTCCAGCGGCAGGATTATCAATCGTTACCTGTTCTGCATTATTCAGGTGATCAGTTCCGCGAATGGCTGGTGTATTTAAATTAACAGCATTTGGTGTAGGGTCCAGTATCCATGGCTCCCAGTTGGTAGCTGAAGGGTCGGTTATCGTCAGGTCAAGGTCATTTACCAAAGAAATTGCAGAAGCAGGATTGCCACCCTGGTCATGCCAGTATAGCATTACCCGCATTTGGACTACGTTGGCAGGAACAGTAATGTTAAAAGAAGTTGCAGCACCCTGAATCATAATTCCTGATGTGTAACGATTATCCTCCAGTGTTTTTACTGCGCGTAATGCATTTACACGTCCCCACCCGAATTTGAAATCAGGGCCTGGGTTACCAATATCTTCAGCACTATTTAGTAAACATGCTTTTATTAAAGCAGTGGGCGCGTCAGTTGCTGTATTTAATTCTTTATATGCCTGTATCAATTGTGTACATATTCCGGCAATACCCGGACATGCTGCAGAAGTTCCGCCACCTACCTGGTATGTATTATTTTCATCGGTTGACATTTGATCACGACCGTTGGAAGAAATATCTGGTTTTATGCGCCCATCAGAAGCGGGGCCAATACTACTTGAGGGATCAATGATTTCCAATGCGTCCAGGTTAGCGCAGGCAATTACATTTTTTCCTTGTTTGTAACCACCGGTTATGTTTCCCCAGTTTCCTCCTGCTCCATAACCGCAATCAGCACCATTATTATTTCCGGCAGAGAAAACAAATTCAAGTTGATTGTTATCATGCAATGTCTGATCACCAAATTGCGTGTCGGTAGTATATTCATTACAGCCCTGTGAATAGCTGGTAGAAGAAACCACTGTTCCATAGGTCGCATTATTGCTAACAGCATCTATTATCTGAGGGTAAGCTCCAATGTCAAACACGTGCAACTGAACACCATCAGCCATACCTCTTATAGTTGGGTTAAGATTTCCGGCACCTGCTAAAATACCCCCTGTCATATCACCATGTGTTGGCCCAACGGTAGTGGTGTGATTTGTTATGCGCCCTGTAAAATCAATATGCGGGCCAACAAAGCCATCATCAGCTAAAGCTGCGGCAACACCGCTTCCGTTATAATGGCGACCCATTAATAAATCACTGTTGATCACATTACTTCTATGCAGACTACGCCCTTTAGCATCATCTTTAACAGATGGTGGAGCAACTACATCAATAAAATACAACCAGGGTTGTTCAGTTAAACGGGTAATGTCTGATTTCTTTACACGGATCTCAACGATACGGGTAAGCTCAGTTGTAGATAAAATTTTTCCGAAAGCTGTAGCCTCCAGCAATGCAGCAGAGAATGAAATGTTTTTCTGGTACTGCACACGCACATCCACATAACCCTTTTCGTTAACTGCATAGGTGGGCGCATCACCAAACATGTGTTGCGAACGTTTTTGGTCAACGGTTTGCTTGACAACACAACGGATATCAAATCCTGAAAATAAACTTCTGTCATAACTCACAGGAATTGCCATCATAAAGGCTTTGTGAGGCATGTAGTCTAAAATTTTAATTCCGCTTTGTTCTACTGTATTTTTCAACTCCAAGGAAGGGATCTTGTTAAATTGTACAAAACGATAATAATACCCCTGAAAGATTTCGGCTGGTGAGATACTCTCGCTGGCAATAAATTCCTGCAGGTTAGGAGGTAGATTAACCTGGCCGCTTAAAAACATAAGCCTGTTATCAGGCTGAGCAAACGATGTAACATACGTTAACAGAATAACGCAGGTAAGGAATGGACTTTTCTTCATTATGTTAGAATTGGAATGGTCTAAAGTAGTGTTTTTAGCTTATAATAACAGATATCCACTAAAAAAAATCAGGTATAGCGGAAAAGTGGTTCGTATTTATAATGGGTATTAATAATTATATAAATTTGCGGCAAGCAAAACTCAATATGAAAAAGTTAAAAATTACATCATTATTTCTGTTATTGATAAGTACAATAACATTTGGGCAAGTGAAATTGTCCAAAGATTTTAATACCACTGTTGGAACCCCTTATAAAGTGGTTGACGCAAAAAGCAAAGAGTATTTTTCCGATGACAAAGGATTTACCATTGCTGTAAAAACGGATGGTGAAAAAGTAACCCTGCAGCGCTATGATATTAAGCTGATGAAGGAAGTAAGCAGGAAAGAATATGAGGATTTCCCACCTTATAATAAGTTGCAAAAAATTTTAAAAGTGGGAGATAAGTTATTTTATGTTTTTTCTTCGTTTAATAAAAAAGCCAGGCAGGAAGATATTTATTCACGCGAAATAAATATGAATACCGGAAATTTTGAAAGTCCTAAGCTTTTATTCTCTACCAGCAAAGAAGTTACTGTGAGCTCATATGGAGAAGTTGCGGGAATATCTATGTTTGGTGGTTTGGGAAACCCAATCAGGTTTGAAGTTCACAAGTCATTCGACAACTCAAAACTTTTGGTTCGCTACAGGTTGAAACCGGAAGAGAAAAACGATGCTAAAAACTATGACGTTCTTGGTTTTTATGTGTTTAATTCAAACAATATGGAAAAACAATGGGGAGGAGAAGTGAAAATGCCATATACCGAAAAACAAATGAACAACATTGCTTATGGGGTATCGAAAAATGGAAATGCTTCTATGCTGGCCTTTATCAATGAAACGAAGCAATTTGAATTATTAAATATAACACCGGACTTAAAGGTTAAGCCCAATAAAATTGACATTAATGCTAACTTATTTTTTCAAGATCTTACTTTGAAAGAAGATGCTGATGGTAACATGACATGCATTGGCTATTATGCGAATGGAATGGACGTTAAGGTTAACTGGACCGGTTCGGCTACATTGAGTTTTAATGCCAATGGTATATTGAGTTTTAAGATGGATCAAAATGGAAAAGTATTGGAAAAATATGATTTTGAGTTTCCAATTACATTGATCAATCAATATGAATCTAAAAGAGCCAAAGCAAAAAATGACAAACGGGAGGGAGAAGGTAAAGCAGGTATAAATGACTTAAAGATTATTGACATTGGTATTGGCGCAGATGGCAGCACTACAGTAGTGGGTGAGCAGCAATATATAAGGAAGGAATTGGTTGGAACAAGTATGCAAATGGTATACTACTACGGAGATATGGTAGCTACAAAATTTGACAAAACAGGTAAACTAACATGGATGAAAAAATTACCAAAGACCCAGGCAGGAACACAAGGTAAAGGTGGCATGGGAGTTCGTTACATTAAAGGTGAAGGGTCAAGTTATTTACTCTTTCTGGATAATATCAAAAATGCCAATCTTGGCGTAGATGATGTTCCAGAGAAACATTCTGACGGACGAGGCGGATACCTAACTGCTTATAAAATTGATAATGCTACGGGAACTTTTGAAAAACATTCAATCTTTGATATTGAAGACATAAAAGGAAAAGAAGCTTTCCAGTTCAGGACATCCAGAATTTTTGATGCAGGAGATAAAATATTTATGCTTGAAGTTTATCTCAAGGGCAAAGAAGATACCATGGTTAAAATGGAGTTAACAAAATAGCTTTACTAATTTTAGCTAAACAAAAATGCCAGCCTTATCTAAGGTTGGCATTTTTGTTTAGCTTATCAAAATGTCAGCAAAATTTTCTTTCTGACAAATACATCTGAATCGAAAACTTATTCCCTTAGTGCTTTCTCAATATTTCGATCAGGTATTAACCACATTACGGCAGAACTAACAAATGCAAACCCTGATATAAGGGGGGTGAAAAAAGCGGCCGGTATGGCAATACTATAAAGTACTAATGAAATAACTCCTTTCCGTGATTGTTTTTTCATGGCCATGCTTAATTTTTCATCCATTTTATTATGTTTAATAATTGTGATTTGCAGAATGGTATATGCCACTCCTGATAATAAAAGGTCGACACCATAGAATGCCACTGGTAAATTTTCAAAATGGTTTTCGCCCATCCAGGCTGTTACAAAAGGTAATAGTGAAAGCCAAAAAAGCAAATGCATGTTGGCCCATATAATACCACTGTTAACTTTTGTAACAGTATGTAATAAATGATGATGGTTGCCCCAGTAAATACCAACATGTATAAAACTTAAAACATAGCTAAGCAGCACAGGGAGCAATGGTGTCAACGCTTCAATGGTATATTCATGCGGCACTTTTAATTCCAGTACCATTATGGTAATAATGATGGCAATAACACCATCGCTAAAAGCTTCAAGCCGCGTTTTTGTCATACGGGAATTGGTTTAAGAAGTAAATGTAAAAATATTTTAGGGTGAAAAATATTTTCTAAGTGAAAGGTTGACTTATTTATTGTGTAATTGTTTTTTAACAATGGCAAGTCCTTCCAAAAAAGTATGTGGATGATAATCCAGGTCACGAATTGCCTTGTCAATAATAAACCCCGTAACCAATGGTCGCAATGCTGGTTGTTTAAGTTCGGCAGTGGTTACAGGTTTAATATAACTTTTATCTAAACCAAAGAAATCAGCCGTTGTTTGTGCTGCTTCCATAATGCTTATTTGCTCCTTTCCCGAAACATGGTAAATTCCTTTAGCGCGTTTTAGTACAGCATTCACACATGCATCTGCAAGGTCTTCTGCCAAAGTAGGAGAGCGGAACTGGTCAGTAATAACATTAATATTTTTCTTTTGCTCCAGGGAGTTTTTTGTCCAGAGAACTACGTTGCTCCGCTGTCCGTCATCAACCACCCCGTAAATAATGATCGTGCGCAATATAGCATACTCGATCCCGGCCTGTTCAGCAATTTTTTCAGACTCTAACTTGCTCCAGGCATAGTAACTTAATGGGTTTGGCAGATCTTCTTCCTGGTAAGGCCCTGCTGTGCCGTCAAAAACAAAATCAGTGCTCAGGTGTACAAAGTGTATGTTGTTCAGTTTACATTGCGTGGTCATGAACCTAACTGAATCAATGTTCATACGCCTGCAATTATCTTTATCCGTTTCACAGGCATCTACATTGGTCATGGCCGCAGTATTAATAATGCTGGAAGGGTTGTATTTATTTATGACAAACTCAATAGCCTTTTCATCTGTAATATCTAAAGGTTCATATATGTATCCTTCTTTCACAGATGTGCGATTAACACCCTTAGATGTAGCAATTAATTTTACACCTGGTTTATTGCGAAGCGCATAAATAATTTTCTGTCCCAATAAGCCATTACTTCCTGTAAGTAAAATCGTGTGCATCTTGTTTTAATTTGGATTTTATAAACCCCTGCTAGCAAATAGTTCCTTAAAAGGAAATTCAAAAATAAAATTTATAAACAGGAAAGCCTTCTTTTAAAAAGAAAGAGATGCTCCGAGAGAAGGTATCGTTGGCAATTGATTTATTTGTGTACCTGTAATACGATTAACATAAAAAACGTTTTTCCTGTTATACGTATTCACTAAACTGAATACAACATCCAGTTCACTGTTTTTTCCTACATAGAAATTCTTTTTGATGGAGAGATCCAGGCGATGATAAGTGGGCAGACGTGCGCCATTCAACGGTCCATATAGAATTCCTAATTGACCATTGTCTGTAGTATAATTTGTTCCCAAACCATTCTGGAAATCAACCAGAGGGTAAAATCCCTGGTTTTGAGTGAAAGGAAATCCGGAGCCGAAATTCCAGCGTACGTCAACTTCCCAGTCTACTTTCTTTCCTAATTTATAGGATGCAACAACATTAACATTATGTCTCCTGTCAAAATGCGGAGCATATTCATAATTGCCATTGTTGCGTGTTGTGAAACCTAGTGAATAAACTACCCATGCATAGAATCTCCTGTATTCATATTTGAATACAACATCTATACCTTTTGATAATCCTTTTTCTATGATAAAACTTTTCTTAAGCGAATCAGGCTTGTCTGAGTTATCGCCCACATCATCATATACCTTATCTCGGTTTACATTAGTCAGCTGGTTAAAATCTTTAACATAGCCTTCAATATTTACGTCCAGGTGTTTTGTGATATCGTACTCCACACCCACTACGCCATGTCGTGCAAGCTGCAGCTTTTTCTTAATTGTTTTCCCTTCAAATTCTGCAGGCAAATCGTCAGGCGAGGATAGGAATCCGTAGAAATAATTTACAACATCTCTGTCACTGTTTGCTGAAATTAAATTCTGTGCATACAATCCACCTGCTGCTTTTAATCTTATTTTATCAGTTAAATTATATTTTAAACCTAAACGGGGCTCGGGTGAAAATTCAGATAGGGAAGCATAATATTGAAAACGAAAGGAGGGATCGATGATCAGCTTGTGAATAATTTTTTTGTAACGAAAGAAAACTCCGAATTCAGTTGTATTCTCCGTTTGGTTGATTTTTCTGTTGGCGTAATTATAATATTCAAAATCTGTTTTAAACCCTTGTACTTCTATACCGTAATTTATTTCATCATTATTTAAAAAATACAACCAGTTAAATCCCATATTAAAACCATTCACTAAGCTGCTACTTGGTTTCTCATTGCCTTCACGGGCAGTTATATCATATTTGGAAAAACCAACGTTACCACGCATCAAGGCTTTTGATGATCCGGGAACTAATACAAAACTGGCTCCACCCCCTGATGAATTCCAGTCGTACCTTGCAAGTCCGGAGTAATCAACTTTATCCTGGAAATTAAATCCAAAGAAATTTACTTTACTTCCGGTGGCACTGTTAAACACCAATTTTGCATATACATCATTAAACGAATAAGGTAAACCATTGTCAGATGCATAGCTGTATAACGATTTTGATGTTTGATCAAGGTATGAGTTTTTTATGGAAATCATGAAAGATGCTGTACCGTCACTTTCGTCCTTTGCTTTTTTGATAGGACCTTCCAATAATAGCTTTGACAGAAAAGTTCCTGCTGAAACTTTTCCGGCTAAACGTTTCTTGTTTCCGTCACGCGTACTTATATCCATTACCGAGGAAATACGTCCACCGTATTGTGCTCCGAATCCTGCCGTGTATACTTCTGTGCTTTTCATCACATCAGTATCAAACACACTGAATAATCCAATACTATGAAACGGATTGTAAATAACCATTCCGTCCAGCAATACTTTATTTTGAACAGGCGTTCCTCCACGAATGTACAATTGCCCGCCCTGGTCCCCACTTGATACTACCCCCGGGACTACCTGAAGGTACTGCACAACATCCGGTTCTGCACCTAAGCTTGGCACCTGCTTTATCTCCTGTGGTGTAACTGTTTCTACAGAAATTTTCACTTCGGTTTTTTTCTTTTCTTTTTCAGCAGAAATTTCAACCGTTTTCAACTCTACATTTCTTTTTGTAAGAACTAACTTTTTATTGAGTATGTCATCAGCAACAATTTCTACAGTTGCACTTACTGAATCATAGCCCAAAGTTGTTGCACCAATTGTATACGTTCCGGGTGTTACTTTTACAATGGAATAGTAACCATTTACATCAGTAAATGATCCCAGTGTTGTGCCTTTTAAAAATACACTGGCAAAAGGCATGGGTTCTCCTGTTTCTTTAGCATAAACAAACCCGCGTACACTTCCTGTTTGTGCGTTTACAAACATTACTGTTATCAGTAAAGTAAAGAGGGGAATAATTTTCTTATAGAACATAAATTTTATTTACTTAACTCAAGTATAACGTCAAATTCTTCTTTCTTTAATGGTTGTACAGACAAGCGACCTATGCGAACAAGTGCAATATCTTTTAAGCGTTTGTCCGCTTTAACCTGAACAAGTGTCACAGGTTTCTTCAATGGTTTGTAAGGCGCTAAGTCAACCGCTACCCAACGTTCATCATCAGATGTCGGGTCAGGGTAAGCAGTACGAATTACTTTGGCAATGCCAACAACTTCCATACCTTCATTGCTGTGGTAAAACATTACCTGATCGCCTTTTTTCATAGCGTTAAGATGAATGCGTGCGGCAAAATTGCGCACACCATCCCAACGGGTTTCACCGTCCTTTACTAATTGATCCCATGAATACGTATTTGGCTCTGATTTTACCAACCAGTAGTTCATAACCTGTGTTTGATTTTTGGCGGAAGGCAAAGAAATGAAAATAATTGAATGAGGGCTGTAATCAATTGTTAAAAAAAACGTAAAATTCTTTAACCTAACAAGAGCATCCAGGCTTCTTTTATTTTGTGAGCGCTAATGAGTTTACGTGCAGCTAAATGCTTAGCCAAAGTGGAATTGAACTTATCATCAGAAAGAGCTTCACTGAACTTTTTCATATCATCCGATGCATAAAAGGCCTTAGTTTCTTCAGCCGTTGGAAGTGTTTCTACGTTCGCTAATTGCGCTAAGTCATTGCCTGTTAGTACTTCACTGTTGCGAATACCTTCCGGAATAGCGTCAAAGCCAACGCCTAATTTTAAATTAGGCTTTGGCACAGTAAACACAGCATTACCGGAAGCGCGGCAGTAATAGTCATAACCCATGCGGGCTACCAGGTCAATTTTATGTGGGTCTATTTTTTTCTCTTCATTTAAAATCTCTTCGTTGATGTGCATCAGAACTATTTCACAAATGACGAGGTTCCCGGCACCACCCTGTTGTCCTGTTTCTATCACATTCAGTACTTTACATTCAAAATTTACAGGAGATTCTTTTACCAGAAATGGTTTTACTCTTTCAGCTTTCACAGGAGTGAAGCCAGCCTTTTCAAATTCGCTGATACCTTTTGGATATTCACAACTGGCTAATGATGCCTGCTGCACCATAGAATAAGTAACTACACTGATCACCACTTCTTTTGTTTTCTGTACATTTTGCAAGGTATGTTTAATAGTGTTGTCGCGCACACGCCTTGCGGGGCTGAAAACTAAAATAGGAGGCTTGCTGCCGAATGCGTTAAAAAAACTGAACGGGCTCAGATTCGGATTACCTTCACCATCCATTGTGCTTGCAAAAGCAATGGGACGTGGGGCAACTGCACTTAACATATAAGCATGTAACTCTCCGGTTTTTATCTGTGTAGGATCAATGATCATAATTTTAATTTATCGGGTGAACAAAATTTTTGAAGAAAGGTTGAAGTACTTTCTGAAGATTTTTATTTTTTTCGTGTAAAAATAGTTTCAGTTGCTTTAGCCTCTTCGCCTTCTGGTGTAATATTGTAAGCGGTCACAATTAATTTATTCGTCTCAGGCATTTCAATAGTTGTTCTCCATCCCCAGAGTGGCGTGTTTTCAACCCCGGTATCATAACTTCCAAAAACTGATAATTTATTTTCATCTGCTTTAGATTCTGAAAACATAATTCCTGTTCCCATATGAAAACTATCGATCCATGACGATTGAAATTTATTATTCAGAAGATAATTTCCTAGTGTCATCATTCCTGAAAAAGGCTTGCCGGTTATCATGCCTGAATATTCAAACACTATAAACATACCATTTAATACAGGGCGCATTGTCGCGCTCATGGGCGATTCATCAGATAAAACGTTGGGATCAAACCATGTTTTTGTAATGCCTTCCCATTCGCCTTCCCACAAACTCATGTCAAAATGTTTGCCTTCTGCTTTCGATGTTTCAAATTTTATTTTGCTCATACTGACGATGCTGTTTCTGCTGAATGAATAATCCTGCAAATTTAATTTTATATTGTCATTTCAATTGTCAAATTTGTAAGCAAAGAAAAACGATGTTCCAGGATACGCTTCTTATTATTGTTTCGTTGCTGTTTACAGTCTCTATGCTGGCCATGCTAAGCGACAAATTGCGTATTTCCTATCCGATACTTCTTGTTATAGCAGGATTGATCATTGGTTTTATCCCAGGTATTCCTGTTATTCTTCTCGACCCTGATATGGTATTCCTTATTTTTCTTCCGCCCTTATTATATGCCGCAGCATGGAATACCTCATGGAGAAATTTCTGGCAATTGAAAAGACCGATATCCATGCTGGCTTTCGGATTAGTAATATTTACAGCTACTACGATAGCGTTTACAGCCAATGTTCTCATTCCCGGTTTTACATTGGCTATGGGTTTTTTATTGGGAGGAATTATTTCTCCTCCTGATGCTGTGGCAGCAACATCGGTACTTCAAAATTTAAAAGTACCAAAACGCGTAGTTACTATTTTAGAAGGGGAGAGCTTAGTAAATGATGCATCCAGCTTAATTGTTTTCCGATTTGCATTAACTGCAATATTGACGGGAAATTTTGTGTTGATAGATGCCGCCATGAACTTTTTTGTAGTAGCATTTATGGGTGTGGTTGTAGGTTTGGCTGTTGCGCATATTGCTTATGTTATCCATCGCTTTCTCCCAACTACAGCTAGTATTGATGCAGCTTTTACTTTGATCAGTCCTTACCTGATGTATGTTGCCGCGGAGCATTATCATTTCTCGGGAGTATTGGCAGTGGTAAGTGGAGGACTGTTTTTAAGTTTTCGCTCACATGATATTTTCAGTTACGAAACACGTTTGCAGACATACAGTGTCTGGAATACACTCATATTTATTCTGAATGGTTTTGTATTTATTTTAATCGGGCTTCAGCTTCCACATATTGTAAGTGGATTAGGTTCTGTTTCGCTTTTGGATTCTATTTTATATGGACTTATCATCAGCTTGCTGACAATTGTAGTACGCATTATCTGGGTATTTCCCGGGGCATACATTCCGCGATGGATCAGTAAAAAAATAAGAACCAGGGAAGATAATCCGGGGTGGAAAAATGTTTTACTGGTAGCATGGAGTGGAATGCGTGGAGTTGTTTCGCTTGCATCAGCATTGGCCATCCCGTTAACAATGACAAATGGTGAAGCATTTCCGCAACGTAATCTTATTTTATTCATCACATTTATTGTCATTCTTGTCACACTTGTTTTCCAGGGATTATCACTTCCGTTTTTAATTAAGAAGCTTAACATCAAAGTACATGAGAACGAAGAAGAACAGGAACAGGATATCAGGCTAAGGCTTGCAACAACCGTTGTTGAATATTTAGATGCCAATTATATCAGTGAATCGTCTGAGATTGAAGCCTTCAACCGTGTGAAAGAAAGGTATAAACGCATGATTGAATTTTCAGGTAACAAACTTGCATCAGAAGAAAATGCTGCCAAGCCTGCTTTTATGCCCAGGTACCGCCAGATGTTAATTGAACTGGTGGATGTGCGCAGAAAAACGCTGGTACAGATGAGGAAAGAAAAAAAATATGACGATGAGCTTTTGCGTAAAAAAGAAAACGAGTTGGACCTGGAAGAAGCAAGGCTGAGAAAATAAATTTTTATAAAAACTTTCCTTCAATTTTCTCCGGTCAATAACCTCATTCAAAAAAAAGATGTAAATTTGTCAGCGATTTTCAATTTGGTTGGTTTATTGATAGCCATGATCCAAATTATCATCCCGCGCATGTGGCGTAATTGGTAGCCGCACCAGACTTAGGATCTGGCGGGGAAACTCGTGGGGGTTCGAGTCCCTCCATGCGCACTATAAGCTGGAACCGATAAGGTTCCGGCTTATTTTATTAAAGGTTTAAAATAACTGAGTAAAATGAATATCAAAAAAGAAGACGTTTCTGAATTAAATTCTATCATTCGCATTCGCATTGCTCCTGAAGATTACCAGAAAGATGTTGAATCTGCCATCAAGAAATTTCAAAAATCTGCCACAATGCCCGGTTTCCGTAAAGGAATGGTACCACAAGGTATGATCAAAAAAATGTATGGCAAGTCTTTTCTGTCAGAAGAGTTAAATAAAATAGTTTCCAAATCATTGCATGAGTTTTTACAGGAAAATAAAATTTCTGTTTTAGGTGATCCGTTACCGAAAGAAAATAGCACTCATGAAAATAATTTTGATCAGCCTGCTGATTTTGAATTTTTATTTGAAGTGGGTATTGCTCCAAATATTGATCTTAATTTAAACGGCCTAAAAGCTGTTGATTTTTATGAAATTGAAGTAGATGATAAACGTGTTGATACTTATGTGGACGATTTAAGACGTAAACATGGTAAGTTTTCAAACCCTGAAGCATCAAATGAAAAGAGCATCCTTTATGGTGACTTAGTTGAGCTTGATGAAGCAGGAAATGAAAAAGAAGGCGGCATCCGTAGTACAACAACCATCTCTGTTGATCTTGTTAAAGATGAAACGTATAAAAACAAATTGATCGGTATTAAAAAAGACGAAGAGATCATTTTTAATCCGATGAAAGCCATGCAGGATGCCACTGAAGTTGCTTACATGCTTCGCATTGAAAAAGATAAAGCAGCTGAGTTAACATCTGATTTTAAATACAAGATCCTTTCTGTAAACCAGGTAGATAAATTAGACGTTGCACAGGAATTATTTGATAAAGTTTACGGTGAAAACACAGTTACAACTGAAGACGAATTCCGCAACCGTGTTAAAGCTGACATTGCAGCCATGTTTGGAAATGAGGCTCGCCATAAATTTAACCATGATGCTGAAGATGTGATCCTGGACGAAGTTAAAATGGCATTACCAGATGACTTTTTGAAACGCTGGATAGTTGCAGCAAACGAAAAACCATTAACACAGGAGCAATTGGATAAGGAATATCCTATGTACGCCCGTGAGTTGAAATGGAAAATGATAGAAAATAAGATCGCTACTGATATCGATTTAAAAATTGAACAGGAGGATATGATGGACTATGCTGCATCTGTGATCATGCAACAATTTGGTCAGTACCAGTTAGGACAGGATATGATAGCTGATTTTGCAAAACGTTACCTGGAAAAAGAAGAGAACGTAAACAAAGCTGGTGAGGCAGTAAAAACTAAAAAAGTTTTCGATTACCTGAACCAAACTCTGTCAAAGAACGTTAAACCCGTAAGTTATGATGAGTTCACTAAAATTGTAAAAGAACACCATCATCACCACTAAGGATTAGAGAATTGAGATTTTTGATTTAAAATTTATAAAATTAAGTGAAGAGTTAATTGATATTGCCAAGGATAAAACCAACACTCTAAACTTTCAAAACATTTACACTTTCTAAACATTCAACACCACCACATATGAATTTCAAAAACGAATTTTACCAGTACGCAACCAAACATCACCGTATCAACAGCAGTGTTGTTGATCATTACATTGAATCAGCCGTTCGTGCCGAAGGTTATATTTCTCCAACCATTATTGAAGAACGCCAGATGAACGTTGCCAGCATGGACGTGTTTTCACGTTTAATGATGGACAGGATTATTTTTCTTGGAGTGGGTATCAATGATTACGTTGCCAATGTGGTACAGGCTCAATTGTTATTTTTAGAGTCAACAGATTCTAAAAAAGATATCCAGATTTACATGAACAGTCCGGGTGGCTCTGTGTATGCAGGCTTAGGTATTTATGATACCATGCAATATATTAATCCTGATGTTTCTACTATTTGCACAGGTATGGCTGCATCTATGGCTGCTGTATTATTATGTGCAGGTGCAACCGGAAAACGTACTGCTTTAAAACATGCGCGTGTTATGATTCACCAACCCATGGGTGGTGCTGAAGGACAAGCTTCAGATATTGAAATCACAGCCCGCGAAATTCAGAAATTAAAGAAAGAATTATACGAGATCATTGCCATGCACAGTGGAAAAGATTACGAAACAGTGTGGAAAGACAGTGATCGTGATTACTGGATGACGGCTGAAGAAGCAAAGAACTACGGAATGATCGATGAGGTTTTATTACGTAATAAAGCAACTAAATAAATTTCTTTTTTTGTTTGAGTTATTATAATTTGCGGAAAAATTATTCGAATTGAAAAAACAGCAGGCGGAAGTTAAATGCTCTTTTTGTGGCCGCGATAAAAGTGCCACACAGGTTCTTATTGCAGGTCTTAACGGGCATATTTGTGACCAGTGTGTAACGCAGGCACAGCAGATCATTGCACAGGAAGTTACCGATCAGCCTAAAGGAAAGTTTAGTGCAGGTATTACTCTCTTAAAGCCTGCTGAAATAAAAAAGCACTTGGATGAGTATGTGATCGGTCAAGACTATGCAAAGAAAGTTTTAAGTGTTGCCGTTTATAATCACTTTAAGCGTATTACCCATGGTGGTAAAAAGGATAATGATGTTGAGATCGAAAAATCAAACATCCTGATGGTAGGCGAAACGGGAACTGGTAAAACGCTTCTCGCACGCACCATTGCTAAAATTTTAAAAGTTCCTTTTTGCATTGCTGATGCTACTGTATTAACAGAAGCAGGTTATGTGGGCGAAGATGTAGAAAGTGTTCTAACACGTTTGCTGCAAGCTGCCGATTATGACGTAACTGCTGCTGAACATGGTATTGTTTACATTGATGAAATAGATAAAATAGCCCGTAAGAGCGACAATCCATCCATCACCCGTGATGTAAGTGGCGAAGGTGTTCAGCAAGGATTGCTAAAGATGCTTGAGAATACCATCATCAACGTTCCACCACAGGGTGGGCGTAAACATCCTGAGCAAAAGATGATCGCTGTAAATACGCAGAACATTTTGTTTATCTGTGGAGGTGCATTTGATGGCATCAACAGAATCATTGAACGCAGGTTACAATCACAAGCTATTGGTTACAGCAGCCAGAAGGATGCTGATGATTTTGATAAGGGAAATGTTTACCAATATGTAGCTCCTGCTGACTTTAAAAAATACGGATTGATACCGGAGTTAATAGGTCGCCTTCCGGCTTTATCTTATTTACAACCATTGGATAGAAGTGCTCTTCGCCAGATTTTATCAGAGCCAAAAAATGCTTTGATCAAGCAATACGAAAAGCTTTTTGACCTGGAAGGTATTCAATTGACATTTGAAGAATCGGTACTTGATTTTATTGTAGAAAAAGCGATCGAATTTAAATTAGGTGCACGCGGTCTTCGCTCCATTTGTGAAGCCATCATGCTGGATCTGATGTATGACATCCCTTCTCAAAAGAGCAAAAAAGAATACGTTGTTACTTTGGATTACGCTGTTACAAAGATCAACAAGTCCAACCTGAATAAGCTTAAAGTAGCTTAGTAAAACAGTCCATTAAATTTTATGAGTGGCACAGATAAAATGCGAAGGTTCGAAAACTTTCACATTTTGCTATGGCTGTTAAAAGATACCTGCTGGGTACTTACCTGGAGAACAATGGGTATGATCATGATATTCCCAACAATACTTCTTGCTTTTTTCATCACCTGGAAATTCAGGAACTTTAAAAGCGAATTGTGGCATAACCTGGCGGTGTGTTCATGGATAATGGCAAATTCTGTGTGGATGACAGGTGAGTTTTATTATGAGGATACCACCAGAACCTATGCAGCAATTTTCTTCGCTTTGGGCTTTGTTTTTATAGCCTGTTACTACGTTCCCATGTTGTGGGGTAAGAACAGGGCCGAAGCCGAAAACTGATCGGGTCCGGTTCAAATGTGCAGGCTTATGATCTCACTCCAAACTGGTTCATGACTTCTTTCCTGTTAAAAAACATCATCATTTTGTGAAAAACCCACCTCTATAAACCACTTTTCCACCATATAATTTTTAAGTGTTCACACTATTTTGTTGATAACGTTTGCTGATTTGAAAATAAATACTACTTTTGCGTCCCCAATTGTAAAAAGTTAATACATAATACGGTGGATACTTTATCATATAAAACAGTGTCGCTTAACGCGAAAACTGCAAAAAAAGAGTGGGTACTTATAGATGCTACTGACCTTGTTTTAGGTCGTATGTCGTCCCAGGTGGCCAACATTTTACGCGGAAAAAATAAACCGGGTTTTACCCCTCATGCAGATGCAGGTGATAACGTGATTATCATCAATGCTGAAAAGGTGAAGATCACTGGTAAAAAAGCAGATCAGAAACAGTACGTGCGCCACACGGGTTACCCAGGTGGTCAGCGTTTTACGTCTTATGCTCAAATGATGAAAACTCATCCTGAGCGTATTATCGAGAACGCAGTGCATAAAATGCTGCCAAAAAATAAATTGAGCGATGCTATCAAGAAAAACCTGCGCGTTTTTGTTGGTAATGAGCATAGCCACGAAGCACAAAACCCAAGAGTTGTTAAATTAGACATATAATTACGATGGATATTACCCACAAAATAGGAAGACGTAAAACGGCAGTAGCCCGTGTTTATGTAACTCCAGGTACAGGTGCAATCACGGTAAACAACCGCGAGTACAAAACATATTTCACCACTGGCCCGCTTCAGAATAAAGTAACACAGGCTTTTGCAATCATCAACGCTAATGAGCAGTTTGATGTAAAAGCAAACGTTGCAGGTGGCGGTATCACTGGCCAGGCTGAGGCTATCCGTCTTGCTATATCACGCGCTCTTGTTGAAATGAACGCTGAAAATCGTCCTCCTTTGAAAAAAGAAGGCTTGCTTACACGTGATCCTCGTATGGTTGAGCGTAAGAAAAGCGGTCAGAAGAAAGCTCGTAAGAGATTCCAATTCAGTAAACGTTAAAAAATATTATTTCAAGATACATGCCCATCAACACACAGGAATTGTTAGACGCTGGTTGCCACTTTGGTCACCTCAAACGCAAATGGAATCCAAAAATGGCTCCTTATATTTTTATGGAGCGCAATGGTATTCACATCATCGACCTGAACAAAACTTCAGCTAAATTAGATGAGGCTTGCGATGCGATTAAACAAATTGCAAAGTCAGGAAAACGCATACTTTTCGTTGCTACTAAAAAACAAGCTAAAGATATTGTTGCCAACGCTGCAAAATCTGTAAATATGCCTTACATTACTGAGCGCTGGCCCGGTGGTATGTTAACCAACTTTGCTACGCAACGTAAGTCTGTTAAAAAAATGACAGGTTTCGATCGTTTCATGAAAGATGAGACTTTCACCAACATTTCTAAAAAAGAGCGTTTACAGGTTAGCCGTCAAAAAGCTAAAATGGAAAAACTTATCGGAAGTATTGCTGATCTTACCCGTCTTCCTGCTGCTTTATTTATTGTTGATGTATTAAAAGAACATATCGCTGTTAGCGAAGCACAAAAATTAGGAATTCCTACCATCGCTATCTGCGATACCAATACTGATCCTTCACCAATCGATTTCCCGATCCCGGCAAATGACGATGCTACAAAATCAATTTCTTTGATCATGAATGCTATGGTTAAAGCAATTGAAGAAGGTATCTCTGAGCGTAAAATGGACAAAGAATCAGAGCGTGAGCGCGAAGTTGCTGCTGAAGATGAAAGCGGAGAAAAAGGCGATAACGATAAGGAATTTGCAATGGCTTCTGAAGAAGGTGAAGAAGAAGGTGGAGACAAGCCAAAAGGCCCGGCAAAAAAACCGGGAACACGTAGCCGCAAACCTACAGGTGGTGCAGGCCCACGTAAAAAAGATTAATTTTTTTATTTAGAGACAGAATTTTAAAATGAGTACATTAACAATAAGTGCTGGTGATGTAAATAAACTGCGCCAGATGACCGGTGCAGGTATGATGGATTGCAAAAAAGCTTTAGTGGAAGCTAACGGTGATTTTGAAAAAGCTATTGATGAGTTACGTAAAAAAGGACAAAAAGTAGCTGCTAACCGTGCCGATCGCGAAGCAAAAGAAGGATACATCGTAGCAAAAACAAATGCTGATGCCACTAAAGGTTATTTAGTTGCTATTAGCTGCGAAACAGATTTCGTTGCAAAAAACGCTGAGTTCGTAAAGTTTGCTGAAGATATTTTAGACCTTGCTGCAAGCAACAATTCAAAAGATGCTGATGCTGTAAGAGCATTACCAATGCAAGGTGTTACCGTTGGCGATAAATTAATCGACATGGTAGGTAAGATCGGTGAAAAGATCGAGATCACTCGCTATGAAGTGGTGGAAGCTCCTAAAGTGGTTATTTATATTCACCCGGGAAATAGAGTTGTTGCTATGGTAGGATTAAGTTCTGCATCAGCAGCAACAGAAGCAGGTCGTGACGTAGCTATGCAAATTGCTGCTATGAATCCTGTAGCTATTGATAAGGATGATGTTGATCAGTCAACATTAGACCGCGAAATCGAGATCGGAAAAGAACAAGCTCGTGCTGAAGGCAAACCTGAAAACATGATTGAGAAAATTGCGATGGGCAAACTCAACAAGTTCTACCAGGAATCAACACTGCTGAACCAGTCATTTATCAAAGAAGATAAAAAAACAGTTCGCCAGTATTTAGATGGTGTTGAAAAAGACCTTACCATCAAAGTCTTCAAAAGAGTTCAGATAGGTTAAAAATTTAAAATCCCGGTTCATTCGAATCGGGATTTTTTTTGATGTATAGGTTTAAGAGCAGTTCCCACAAAGACACAAAGCCCGCAAAGTATTTCTTCGTGATCTTTGTGCCTCCGTGGGAAACAATAATTAGCATTATAAAAACATAGTTATCAGTAACAATGTTATAATCTAAGTTTATGAGCAGCCATCCTCTAGTACAGCTACAGTCCGTAAGCAAAAGCTACGGAAGTTTTTTAGCTGTTGATGGTCTTAACCTCTCCGTAAACAAAGGCGACATCTACGGCTTCCTCGGCCCTAATGGTTCTGGTAAAAGCACCACGCTACGCATGTTGCTCAGTTTAATAAAACCCACCAGCGGCAACGTACAGGTTTTTGGTAAAGCATTAACACAAAACCGCAACTACATTTTATCACGCATCGGCTGCATTATCGAAAAGCCTGATTTTTACAGGTACCTCTCCGCCAAAAAAAATTTAGAACTCTTCGCAAAACTCTCCGGCATCACACCTGCAAAAAACAAGGTAGAGGAGATGCTTGACTTTGTAGGACTAAACAACCGCGGAAACGATCTAGTAAAAACCTATTCGCATGGCATGAAACAACGTTTGGGTTTAGCGCAGGCATTAATGCACGATCCCGAACTTATCATACTCGATGAACCCAACACCGGTTTAGATCCTGTGGGCATTATCGAATTGCGCAACATGCTCCTGCATTTAAACCAGCAACAAGGCAAAACCATCATGCTCTCATCGCATGTACTGCCCGAAATTGAATTGATAGCATCACGCATGGTCATCATCAACAAAGGAAAAGATATTGCTGAGGGCAGCGTAAGCGAATTGCTCAACAGCGAACAGCTCATCACCACATTTTCTTTTTATCCCGATGCATCGGTTGCTGCAATGGTGGCAAACAGCTCCTGGAAAAATAAAATGGTTTCCGTGGCTGATGATAAGGTGGTCATGAATGTATCTAAGGAAGAAGTAGCTGTCTTCAATGCATTCCTCGTAAGCCAGCAAATAAAAATTACATCTATCGAAAGCAAGCGCAAGCTCGAAGATTATTTTATGAAACTCGTAAACCCCGTGCATTAACATGTGGAAGCTGACTAAAATTGAGCTTGAAAAAATTGCTGCCAAGCCGCGCAGCTACATCGGCTTTATTGCTGTTACCGTTATTGTATCGCTCATTCAACTGGCCATGTATGCCGATGGCGAATCGTACATAGGTTTCATCACACAAAGCATGGAACAAACGTTTGAGGTGCAGGGCAAAATGCTCAACGGCAACATGGTTTGTTTCATCATACTGCAAATGCTCATTGTGCAAATACCGTTGCTCGTAGCCTTAGTGGGTGGCGATCTTGTGTCGGGCGAAGCCGCTATGGGCACCATACGTTTGCTGGCAGCCAAACCCGTTTCACGTACGCAGATCATCCTTTCCAAATTTTTTGCCGGTTGCATTTACACGTTTGTACTGCTGGCATGGCTTGCCGTACTGGCGCTGTTCTTTAGCCGACTCGTGTTTGGCGATGGCGACCTGCTCGTGTTAAAAAGCGATGGCATCACCATCCTGCAGGCACAGGATCTCTCGTGGAGGTTTGCCTGCGCTCTGGCCATTGCATTTTTATCATTGGTAACAGTGGCTGCACTGTCGCTCACGCTCTCTGTTTTTTCCGATAATTCCATCGGCCCCATCATGTCAACCATGGCTGTTATTATTTTGTTCACCATCATTGGTACCATGGATGTTCCTTTTTTCGATAACATAAAACCTTTCCTGTTCACCACGCACATGGTCATATGGCATAACTTCTTCGACCAGCCTTTGGATACGCACCAGATCATGCAATCGGCCATCGTGCTGCTCATACATTGCATCGTGTTTGTAAGTGTGGCCGTGTTTGCGTTCAATAAAAAAGATATTCTGTCATGAAATGCCCATGATACAAAAGATAAAAACCGACATAATTATCATGGGCATTCCATCTGGCCTATTAAAAAAAATAAATATTCAGATGACTAAGTTAATTTGTTTCACCGTTTTCTTCTGCACTGCAACGTTTGCCCATGCACAGCAAACCGACAGTAAGCAAATACTGCGCGATGTAAACCTTACCTTCCAGAAAGTAAAGGACTACACGGCCGATATAAAAATTAAAACCGACATTCCTTTCATAAACATACTGCCCGTAAATGCCAAAGTGTTTTTTAAGCAGCCTGATAAGTTTCACATACAAAGCAAAGGCATAGCCATATTGCCCAAACAAGGGCCTGAAAATATGATGGCCTCACTGCGCGATACGGCAGCGTTTACAGCAGTGTTTTTAATGAACGATGTGTTAAACGGTTTGCCCGTTGCCATCATCAACATTTTACCGGTAAGCGATACTAATGATATTGTAGTAGGAAAATTCTGGATCGATGTGCAGCGCAAAATTGTAATGCGCTCGCAAATTACCAGCAAAACAAATGGCACCGTAAATGCCGAATATGTTTACGGCAGCAATGCCGCCTATGCATTGCCCGATAAGGTTACGTTCATCATCGACACTAAAAAGTTTAAAATGCCCAAAGCAGTTTCGGCCGATTTAAATAATTATGCAAAGGAGAATGCTGATAAGCAGAAGGAGAATAAGGGGAAAATTATGCTTAGCTTTTCGAGGTATGTTATTAATAAGGGGATTGATGATGCTGTTTTTAAGAAAACAAAAAAGTAGCTCTCTTTTTTTTGCAAACAAACTCCAGTATCTCTAATTAACTCCAATCCCGCTCTCGGCCGCTTGCATGGCAAGCCACCCCACATCCATCCGGCCTCCATCGGGTTTAGTCAAATTACGTTAGGTGTGAATAGCTACAATGTTTTTGGTTATTTTTTTTAGTTTTACATAACCATTATTTACAGGATATTAGAATAAATGCTTTAAAAATCCAAGTATTGCTAACCTAAACTTACCTAACAATGCGAAATTTCAGAGATGTATTTATCGCCTTTACATTACTTCTTTTGACAAATATGTTTTCTATATCTGTCAAGGCACAAGGAGTAAATGTTTTTGTTAAAGATGAATCTGTTGCAATAGAAAACCTTGCTACTGGTAAAAACAGTACAGCTACTAAATATTATTTTTCTGATACCATAGCTGATTTTATGTTTGATGATTCCTCTGACAACATTATATTTCAATTTAAAAATAGAGGTAAACAAGACCCTCGTGATAAACGTGGTAGCGTTGGCTCAATTGATTTGGGTAATAGAAAAGCGAACTGGCTGTTTACTTATGGTGAGAATGCCGAATTACTTTGGCAGTATGACAGTTGTTTTTTTATTTTAAATGATGAGATTGATAGATACGTAACAACTGTAATAAATAAAAAAGATGGTTCTCGAAAATTCAAATGGAATTTATTTCTGAATTACTGGAATCCCGAAGAACAAATTGCTATAGCCGCAAAACTTGAAGATGAGAAGTCAGCAGGTAAGATAAAAGGAATAGATATTCGCACGGGTAAGACAAAATGGAGTAGGAAAATGCGTTTTGATTATGGTTTGCAGGATTATATTGAGCTTAACGATACTACTCTTTTATTCACAGCTAAAGGACTTTATACTGTAAATGTAAAAACTGGCAAAGGTTGGCATTATGATACCCGTATTGCTATTAGGAATTACGAACCAATTGGGAGTGATCGCAATATTCACTTACTCGATCAACTGCTTTCTAATCTTATTATAGAGAAAGATGGATTATTTTTTGCATCTGCAGAAAACATTTCCTTCTTGTCTTATGATGGAACACTCAACTGGGCTCAGAAGTTCCCACCAAAAACTGCATCATCTTCGCAATTATTCATATCTGATACTTTGGTTTATATGGTGAATAGAGGTGTGGGCTATATTCAGGAGAGGACGGTTTCTTACGGTAAACCTTTTATTGCAGTTTATAATAGGAATAATGGGCAGCAACTTTTTTATCAAATAATTGAGCAAGGCAAATTTGTTAAAAAAGCTACTGTATTGGATAATAAACTTTATATAATTACAGACAAATCTCTTTTAGCATTTAATTTACCTGAGTTAAAATGTATTTATCAACGTGCTGTAGATTCTACATTCAGCTGTGCAAATTTTTCTGGCGATAGTGTATACATCTCAACCGACTTGGAATATTTAGCTCTTGATACACTTTATGGTTCATCAATAGTAGTCCTTGACAAAAGTGGCAACGCATTAGTTTTATCATCCGATTTAAAAACTATAGCGACTATTGAAAAGGAAAAATTATTTTATTGGTATGATAAATATAATGGGTATACCTTATTAGGAAACCAGAATGAATCTGTTTTAACAGTAGGATCAAAAAAAGCATTGAATATTAAGCTTTCATCTCTGGCATTTTTTAATAAAAACAATATTTGTGATATTAAACAAAACGAACTATTGGTTTGCCCAATTGATAGATAGAATATTCGTCCCGGCAGATGCTTCCCGCTTTCTGCGGGAGACTCTGACCGACCAACCCCAATCCTATCATTAACTATTTTTAATGCCATACAAAAAAAACAACGGCACCCGAAAGTGCCGTTGCCTAACCTAAAAACAATAAACCCTAGCCCAAATATATAAAAACATTTTCAAACACAAACTCATTCTATTCCCCTCTCTTGAGGAGAGAGGTAAGGGGAAAGGTGCTCCTTGGCTATAGGGTTAAGCAGAAGTGCTCTCATCATAATGGAGCTTAACAAACGTGCAGTAATAAAGCGTACCTTAGCTCAGGCAATAAATCGCAATTTTATTTCGTTTATAAATTTCTCTTCGCTCATCATCCACAAAAATCACACTTGCTTTAATGTCATTATGTAAAAAACAGTACCTGTTCTTTGTAGTAGCTTTCCTCCTTCTCAAAACAACCAACACCTTCGCACAACCCCAACCTGCCGATGTAATACTTGGCGATTGGATGGATCCCAAAAAAGAAACTGTAGTACATTGCTTCAAAAGCAATGGTAAATATTACGGCAGGCTAGTCTGGATGCAAAACCTCTCATCACCTGGCCAGCCTGTCTCAAAACAAGACGAAAAACATTTAAATTACCTTGTCCTCAAAGATTTTGAATTTGAAAATAACGAATGGGTAAATGGCATAATACATCAGCCTAAAACAAATAAAACATACACAGCCTATCTCAAACTAATAAATAACGATAGTATGGAAGTTATAGGCTATAAATTATTTCGTTTCCTTTCCGAATCACAAATTTTCACCCGCGTTACCTCATTTGATGTATTAAATCTAAAACTTAACCTAAGCGCTAATTAATTTTCTTCTTCGCTTTTAGCATACAGGCTGGCTCACTGCTGTAACTATAGTTATGAATTCATCTTCTTTAATTCGTTGCCTTTAGTAAATTCAACTTCATTAAAAGCGCATTTCACCACCGGCCACATAATATCGCTCTGTTTTTAAAGGCAAGAGGATAATAATTTCTTTAAAAAAATCATTTTTCAGCGCATTCATTCATTTTACTGATCTTTAAAAACAAAACCACCCAATAAAACCAATGCCAGCGAATAAATTTCAGCAGTGCTTAAATACTTTATTTTATCCCTTACTTCCTCAAAGTGCGAACAAAACTGGTTAATTAAAATGTCAACTTCAGTAAGTATTTCAGTCAGGCATTTTATAGCCTCTGTATTTGAAGGATAAAATATCATCTTCCCTCTTTTACTTTTTATCAAAACATGGGCTATGCAATAAATCTCATAATACTTTTCAGCTAGTTTAAAATAATACCTGAAAGTAATTACACTTTTATATATGGTGCTGTCCACTTTCACAGGGGCTGTCATGCCATTATAATCTTCCAGCCTCCTTCTTTTAAATTCTTCAAAACCTATTTCATTACATTCAATTTTAGTGGGATGTACTATACTAAATCCAATGTATTCCATAATATATGTTTTAAATCCAAAATTAAAAGCTGCAATCCGCAAAAAGCAAGTAGCAGTATTTTTCTTTAAAAAATTTTCATTTCCCAAGCCACATCTCGCTTCAGCTCCCTAACCCTATTATGGTTATATTTACATAGTTAAAATTCAACTGCCAATGAAAATGTACAGGCTTTTTAGCCGGGGTAATAAAAGTCAATCAACCAACTCCGTATACTGTTTCAATTTTAATGAACTGGACGAGGTCAAATACACCCTCATGGGCTTTAAGGATATTTTCGATTTTTTAAATACTAAAATGGTAAGCCAGTCCGTCATTCGTAATCACGAGGACATACTCAAAATTTTTAAAATAGATTACAGTACCACTGATTCCATTTACCTTGTTGAGTGCAATAATGATGAAAGACGATTTAAAAATTACACCATCACCGTATTAACCGAAGAAAAATACTACCTCTCCAAATTTAACGATCTCGAAAGCGCACAAGCCTTCTACATGGAGGCACAACTGCTTTTATAAAGCTGCGTCATAATCCTTAATGTTATTAACTAACCTTTAGGAACAAGCTCTCTTTCAAAATACGCATACTCACTACCGTCTGCACTAATCTCGTCTTTGCAATAATAAATCCTGTCAATGTAGTGGTCAACAATCAATTTAAGTTCAGGCTTTATAAGTGCATACACGGCATCACCAGCTTTAAATATGGGTGGGCTGCTATAATCTCCTTTTATTGCTTTCATTTTATATTTATTTAAAAGTGTTACTTCAAAAGAGGTTACCAGTGGGTTTAAAACAAAAAAAGCGCAGAACAAGTCTGCGCTTCAATCAGGAATGTCGTTTAAAATTATAAGGCGTTATGTTTAAATTATGGGCATAACGTTTAAATTATAATGTAAATGTAAGCAATTATATAGTAACTAAAAATTAAATTTTAATATTAATTGGAATTACTCCTGCTTTACCTCTTTAATTTCTAAAAAATTTCAGTTTTGAAGTTAACTCAAAGTAAAATCTTTCAGTCATTACGCTTCTGTTTAAAACCTTAACCAAAGGATCATTGTCTAAAAAATCAGTTAATATTATAATATAAATATTGGCATTTTTCCCTTCAATATAATATTGCTCCAGCAAAACAGAAGTATTCAGCGCATTAAAACTAATAGCTGAACTTTTTCTTTTAAATACCTTATGCTTTACAATCTCACGCAGTGGTGCACCCTCAAGTTTCAATTCAGCTAACAGTTTTCCTTGTGCAGGGTCAAATATTATTTCAGCATCAAACATATCTATTATTTGTTGCTGCATTTCCTTTAAATCAGTCATTCAGTATCCTGGTACATTTAAAAAAACAACGGCACCCGAAAGTGCCGTTGCCTAACCTAAAAACAATAAACCCTGGCCCAAATATATAAAAGCCATTTAAACCACAATCAACGTTTGGTCATAATGCATTCGCAACACCCCATACCATAAATCACCTCTTCCGCAAAAAAAAAATCTCTCTCCCAACCCCAAAAAAGCCCAAACCAACCATCGGTAAATCAAAACCAACATACGTAAGATGAAGGCAGTTCATCGGTAAATAAACACAAACAACTGTAAAATGAACTCCAACCTTCGGTAAATCAAAACAAATACTCGGTAGATAGCCATCAATGTCCGGTAAATAACCACCAACATTAAATGTTTCAGGACCGGCCTCATAGAAAAAGCATCAACAAAGTTTTATTAGCGCGCACTCTCTAAAATATTTTTTGTGGGGAGGCGTCCACGAACGGTGCGAACCGCAATTTTTCCAAGCCGCGCAGGGCAAGCCTTGTGTAAAAGAAAAATTGAGGTTGGCGTTTGTGGTGTCTTTTTCTTTGGTTCGTTTCTTTTGGACAAGCAAAAGAAATGAACAGAAGCTGAATAGAAAAACAAAACACAAATTAAACCCACCTCACACAATACAGCGAACAAACACACATAACGAGTGAATAGAAGCATAAATGCAATGACAGAGCGATATGTGCCACACACGCACAAATTAAAAAAACAATTGTAAAATACTCGTAATATCTTAATACAAAATTTATATTTTTCTCGAAGCGCAGGCATAACAATGAGCCCATTTTGTAGTTATATAAGTAATGAAGTTCTTAAAATTAACGCTTGCAGTTTTTTGTTGTTTGTTTGCACGCAATGTACAAGCCCAGGAAATGTGGGGCATTGCCAACAGTAATTATGCAGGTACAATGGGTATGCGGCTTAACCCGGCAGGCATGGCGTTTTTGCCGGCCAAATTTGAGATAAGCATATTAAGTGGCGATGTGTTTTTGCAAAACAACTATGTGTATTTTGCGCATGGTTCGCGGCCTTACAGAAAAATGCTGAACGGCACACTGAGCGATACGGACATACGCGACCACTATACGACCAACGATAAAAATGCTTTCGCGCATTTGCTGCTGAACGGGCCCAGCGCCATTGTGCGGCTGAATAATTTTGCAGTGGGTATACATGCCGGTGTGCGTGCCGATGTGAGTGTGCGCGATGTGGATTATCGCCTGGCCAAATTTATTTACGAGGGTACTGATTTTGTGTCGCAGCAGCAACTGGACCTTACGGCAGCACGCTTTAAGGCCAACGCACTGGGGATGGCTGAAGTGGGTTTGAGTGCAGCGCAGCAAATGGATCAAGGTTTTGGTGATAAGCTGAGCATTGGCGTGACGGTAAATTATTTGATGGGCATGGATGGTTTGTACATTAACAACGGCAACCTGGATTATAGGTTTGATGACCAGAGTTACTTAGCCGTGGCTGATGTGAATACGCAGATGGGTTATGCATTGCCTGCTGATGGCGCCACCAACTACACGCGCATACGCGGGCGTGGTGTGAGCACTACGATAGGTTTTGAATATGTGAAGAACTATAAACAGCGAGCATACGATAAGGGCCGCGGCAAAAACCGGGAGAAGAAGTATGATTACAGGTTTGGTGCATCGGTAATAGATGCGGGCTACGTGAATTTTAATACGCAGACGAAGGTGTATGATTATAGCAACCGACAGTTTGTGTGGAGTGGTTTTGATACGACCGCTATTACGGGTGTGAACAATGCAGCAGAGGTGGTGAGTGATAAGATTTTTGATAACCCGGCAGCGGGGTTAACAGCGCGCACGTATAAAGCAGGTACGCCAACGGCAGTGAGTGCGCAGTTTGATTATAGTGTTTCGCCATCGGTGTATGTGAATGCATCGGTGATACATCCTGTGGCATTGTCGGCCAACAGTGTGCGCAGGCCTGCGCAGGTGAGTGTGACACCGCGTTATGAGAGGCGACAGTTTGAGGTGGCTATGCCGGTGAGTTTGTATGAGTACAATACCTTGCGCGCAGGGCTGGCCGTGCGCCTTGGGCCATTAGTGTTGGGATCGGATTACTTGAATTCGATGACGGGCATAAGCGAGTTTAATGGTTTCGATTTTTATTTCGGGCTTAAGTTTATGAGTGATGGATGGGGTAAGGGAGGAAAGCGGAAACGTGGGACGGATTATTGCCCGGCTTATTGATGGTTGCCACTAAAGGCACGAAGTTCACTAAGGTTAAAGCTTATAGAATTTTTTTAGGAAAAAAACAGGAATGGGAATTTTTTGGTGATGCGTTTTTATTTTGCAACTATCATTTTTTTAGTGGTGGCTTTTTTGCCATCTGCCAGTAAAGAATAAAAGTAAATTCCGTTTGGCAGTGTGCTTACATTTAGTTGTGATGAGGTGCTGTTGATGCGACCATTCAATACCTTTTTTCCTAATGCATTGTAGATAGTGTACGCTGTGCCCACTACATTGTTGGATGCTTGTATGCTCATGATACCTGCATCGGTTGTTGGTGAGATGGAAAAATTATCAGCCACAGCAGGATCGCTAATGCCGGTGATGGCGTTGTAGAGGATGGTAACTTCTGATTGTGTGAGTGCGCGATTCCAAACGCCAATGTCGTCAATGCTTCCTGCGAAATTTCCACCTGAGAAACCTTGGCCAATGTATAAGGGAAGGTTGGCTGATGTAACACCTGTGTAATTGAATGTTGCGCTGGATTGCAGCACCCCGTTTTTGTAAAGGTTCATGGCACCGTTGTTATAACTGGCAACATAATGTGTCCAGATGTTGACGTTGTGTGCACATGTAGCCCATATCCACGGTTGCTGTTGTTTGTTGGTGCCGAACTGTTGGTTAGTAACTCCCTGGAAAAGGGTGATGAAATTATCGGCCACGTTGCTGCCTGTCATTAATACTATTCCGGCAGTGGGTTGTGTTTGTTTGTTGATCCAGAATGAATAGCTGAATGATCCGGTGGAAGTAAAAGTAAACGTAGGAGTAGCTACCGACATGTAAGCAGTAGTACCGTTGAAGCTGGCTGCTGCGTTGGCAACACCGTTTCTATCGTTGATGAATGTTGCACCGTTGTTGGTGGCGTTGTTGTTGGTACCACTTACATCATTTCCATTTCCGTTCATAGGATACCAGGCCAGCAAACCGGTAGTGGGTACATATGAGGGTAACTGTGAAAATGCAACCGAAGAGCAAAGAATTGTTATTGCAATGGCCAGTTGAAGTGATGTATTGATTTTCATAAGAGTGGTATTGAGGATGTTGAAGGCTAAAGTAATTGCTGGATCTTATACTATACCCTAATGGTTCTATAATAACTACTATTAGTTATCAGCCTGTTTTGTGAAGTTGTTTGTTTTATTGCGTGTTAATAGCTTATGATTGATGGAGTAAGGGAGGTAAGCGAAGCGTGAAGCGGATGATTATCTGGCTTATTGATAGCATGCATTTTTATTCTTTCATTAGCTACTTAAATTAAGGCATTTTGCTATTTTTGCTGCCTAAATAAAACTAGCAAAATGAAAAAAAATAATCAATGGTTATTAATGGGTGCCGTGGCATTAATGTCGATTTCAGTATTAACAGGTTGTAAAAAGGATAGTGACGATGATAGCACACCGGCTCCAACTACCTTTACTTTTTTAGGTGATGGAAGGCAATTGGAATATTCCTTCAACAGTATTTTTCTTCCTGATACTTCATTTACTGTAAACCTGACTGCTGATGGTGGTGCGTTTAAAAATGTTCAGATATTTTATCCCAGTGTTAACAAGGATTCAACGTGGTTGAAAGAATGTGGTACCAACCTGGCTATTAGCGGAACATCTTCCAGTGTAGACTGCGCTAACATTTTCTTTAAAGGAACGCGTGCTGTTGGCGATTCATGGAGTTTTACAACATCAAGCGGATCAACAGCCACTCATGCAGTTGTAGAGAAAAATGTAAGCGTTACAGTAGCAGCTGGAACTTTTATTTGTGATAAAATGACATACAGATCAACAACGAGTATTACTACTGATACTTTATATTTTAACAACCAGTATAGCTTTATTAAATACGAAGGTTTGTTAGGTAACTACGAGTTAAGATCTAAGAATTTCTGATCAGAATACATCTCTTGATTCAAAACGGTCCGGTTACATAAGTAGCCGGACCGTTTTTGCATGGTTTAAGTTGTAATGTAACTTATAACGAAGTTTCATTAGCTTGCCGGCTTCCACATCAAAAAAATAATTCTATTTTTGAGCGATTTCTAAACCATCCATTGAAAGTTCTAAAAATGAAATACAAACGCATCCTTCTTAAACTTAGTGGCGAGTCGCTTATGGGCGATAAGAATTTTGGTATTGATAATAACCGCCTGTCGCAATATGCAGAGGATATAAAATCTATTTTGGAAAAGGGGGTACAGGTGGCTATTGTAATAGGTGGCGGTAATATTTTCCGCGGGCTACAGGCAGCTGAAGGCGGCATGGACCGTGTGCAGGGTGACTATATGGGAATGCTGGCAACGGTTATTAATAGCATGGCATTGCAAAGTGCACTGGAACGTAAGGGCATTAACACGCGTTTACAATCTGCTATTAAGATGGAGGCTATTTGTGAACCGTTTATTCGCAGGCGTGCAGTGCGCCACCTGGAGAAAAACCGTGTGGTGATTTTTGGTGCAGGAACGGGTAATCCTTATTTCACCACAGATACTGCAGCATCGTTACGCGCCATTGAAATTGAAGCTAACGTAATTTTAAAAGGTACACGCGTAGATGGTATTTATACTGCCGATCCTGAGAAAGATAAGAATGCAGTAAAGTATGATCACATTACTTTTAATGAGGTGTATGAAAAGAATTTAAACGTAATGGACATGACTGCTTTTACACTGTGTCATGAAAATAAACTTCCCATTATTGTTTTTGATATGAACACACAAGGTAACCTGATGAAGCTGATAGAAGGTGGTAAGGTGGGGACGTTGGTGGATGTTGAGTGATACATTATTGAGCTACAGGAGTGTCACCTCTACGAGGTTACAATAATATCACCCCTAGGGGGTTTGCAGTAAGAGTATTGCACTACTTTACAATAATGCCAGCTCTACGAGGTTTTATCTGTGCTACTTATATTTAATAACGAACTGGCAATAATATCGTAACTAAATAAATTCAGAAAAACTCCGTAGTAGTGATATTGTTGTAACAAGTAAAAAGATGTTCCAAAGAACCCGTAGGGGTGACATTATCCTTCTATCCATTCAAACAAGTACTTTTCATCATACTTAATCTCAAACTTGTTAAGAAACTCCAAATATTCTTCTTTAAAATTTTTTTTCTGGTGATGTTGCTCCTGGTTTAAGATGTAATTGTAAACATTATCAATATGAGAACGTGAATATGAAAACGCTCCATAGCCTTGTTGCCATGAAAAATGTCCAGCAACAAGTTTTTTTTCGTTGATAAATTTTGATGAATTATTTTTTATGTCTCTTACTAAATCAGAAATAGAAATTCCTGATTGAAGTCCGATAAATAAATGGACATGATCAGACACTCCATTAATGATAATACTCTTTTGTCCTTTTTCCGTTACTATTCCCGACATGTAACTGAATAGCTCACTTTTCCATTTGTCTGATATTAAATTTTCTCTGCCTTTTACTGCAAAAACTATTTGAATATAGATTTGTATGAAGGTGTTGGGCATAAGATGTTAGGTATAATATCACCCCTACGGGGTTTGTTCTGCGGTGGCTATGTGGTTATACAATAATTTCACCTCTACGAGGTTCTTTTGGCTACGACAATGTCACCTCTATGAGGTTTGTTTTGCGGGGACTGCGTGTCGTGTTACAAAAATTTCACCTCTACGAGGTTAAAGGTCATTCTTTAATTCGCATTACTAACCCCCAGCAGATCCTTGATCTTATTCATCTCACTCTGGATTTTGGCCACGGTGTTTGAAAGCTGTGGGTTCTGCAAATTGTTTTCGGGAAATTCATTGCTGATGTAGTTCACAAATTTCCAGATCTCTTTTACCTCTCCAATGTTTATTTCGTACGGTTTATAAGCGGGGTTAAGGGACTTGAGTAATAATTTTTTCTTGTTGCGGATGTGGTTGAACACCACTTTAAAAACAAGGCCGTCATCGGCTGTTACCACAATGTATGCGTTACCGTCTTTAATGTCCATCCAGTTTTCTACGTACTCAGCTGTTACGTATGATTTATCAGGAATAGGCAGCATACTGTCACCACTGATCTGGAAGGTGCGAAATTTTTTATCTAAGGAAAGAAACGGCAATTGAAATGTAGGAAGGTTACGGATGTATTCAGGATCGTTACTTTCCAGCACAGTGGGATCCGAAGCTTGGAATTCACGTGACTTGAAGTCGCGGC